>Ga0209268_1000383_pt1 | contig 24369 bp, 19 predicted proteins | sample GraSoiAngelo_143_FD_185900 | JGI IMG/M metagenome (GOLD analysis project Ga0209268, IMG submission 185900) | Grasslands soil microbial communities from the Angelo Coastal Reserve, California, USA - 14_1009_02_30cm (SPAdes) (version 2) | ecosystem: Environmental > Terrestrial > Soil > Grasslands ... | reverse complement strand
AAATCGAGCTGGGCCTGATCGAGCCGAAACGTTACGGAGAACCTCAGTTCTTCGGCCGCGCCGGTTGAAATCAAGGTTCGATGAAGCTCGCGATACTGATTTAGATCAGCTGGGTCGCGATAAATCGACTGCTGAAAATCGCCGACCATGCAAAAGTGCCCTGCGCGTGGACCTGCCGCGCCGTAGCCGGGCGAAGGCGGGCCATCGCGTTTGGTTTGAAGCCACTCGCCGGTAGCTTCCACTGGCCGCGTGATTTCGAGCAAAACAAAAAATTGCTGCGGATCCGTATCCTGAGCTTCGTCGACAATGACACGATAATTCTTCTCACGAATGCGCTTTGCCACGTCTGGCAGACGCAACAGTTCGGCCGCAATTGCGACTTGATCCGAGTAAGTAATTGCGCCGCGAGCTAACCGGAACTCGCGATAATCGCGTTGCAGTTCCACGGCCACGCAGGACGCGCACGCACTTGCCCATTCTCGTAGCGGCCGAAACGCTTCGCGCCAGCGCGCGGTGAAATCTCTCGCAGTCGTGGCACATGGTGGCCACGGCGCAAACTCATCCGTTTCGCGCCAGCGCCGCAGCCATTCACGCAGTTGCGACTTTGCTTTCGGAATGTTCGTCGCCTGCGCACTCTCAAAGGCGGCTTCGACTTTGCTGAAATCGCATTCCGGACAGCGTCCGAGCGATTGCGGCGGGATGAAGATGCGGTCCTGGTTTCGCGCAAGCTCCATTAACTGCCGCGCCTGCATTAAGCGTAACAACAGACGTCGATTTTCTTCGCCTAACGAAAGACCGATCTCCGTCTGTTGCTGGACGAATTCGTTCCACAGATCATCATTATTGTCGGGAATCGTTTCGAGTCTTGCCGGCAGACCGAGATGATGTCCATGCGTCGCGAGCAGTTTCATGCAGAAGGCATGAATCGTTCCGAAAAACGCGCGACCGAACGCTTCCACGGTTTCCAACGGCAGGCCGGCTTCGAGGATTCGCTGTCGCGTTCGCTGCTGCATTTCATCGGCAGCGCGATTCGTGTAGGTAACGACCACGAGCTGCGGCAGCCATTCGAGCGCACGCTGTGAACGGCTCGCGATTTCAACGATCCGATCGGTGATCGCGCGTGTTTTCCCGGAGCCCGCCGAAGCGATGACCGAAAAGTTGTGATCTAATTCGCGAGCAAACCGCTGCCGCGCTGCTTCGTCGGCAATCGCAGTCACTTCACTTTCTCCTCCTCTTCAAGGACGAATGCTGGATGGGTCAACGCCCATTTTTCTTTGAGCAGATCTATGTCGATCGGCAGCGTCGCGAGGGGATAACTCCGTGCGAAACCAAAGTCGGTGTGCACCGGTCCGAGCATTCCGAAAACGCCCGTTTCCTGCATCCGGTGCAGTTCGCTCCAGAAATCCTTTTGTACGAGCACGTCGTCCAAATGAAACTGCGGCTCGAGCTGTTCCGCTGGAGAAAGCAGGGTCAGTTGAACATGCTCAGCGCCGAGCGCGTGTACCGCCAGCGCATACAGCGCGAGCTGAACGCCACGGCCGTCAATTAGCTGCTTTCGAAATTTTCGCTGCGGCGTGTCTTTCTTTCTCAATTCTTTCAAGCTAAAACCGCGTTGCCGTCCTGTTTTGTAATCGACAACCCACAGATCTTTGTAACCGATTTGCGACTGGTCAGATTTCGCTCGCGCGAGGATCAGATCGATCCGGCCACGAACTCGCAACGTCTCTTTCTCGCTGAGTGGAATTAAACTTGGCTCGCCGAGCGAGTATTCGACTGCCATTTCCGACCAATCGTGGAGATCAGAAACTTTTGCGGCGAGGCAGTCGGCAATATAAAGCGCATTACTCCAGCCGGAGCGCCACCAATCTGGAAGAACTTTGCCACGCCCGGAGCAAAGCGCGGCGAGGCGTTCGCGAAACTCGCGCGCTTCTTTCCAAATACGCTCACGGATTTCATCGGCGCGATCTACGCCGACAAACTTTCGCTTTTCGCCATTTTCTACGCTGTGCGCGAGCCATCGATGGACCCATTGCCCGGTTGCAATCGCCCAGGCGTCGCCGGTGTCATCGTCCGGCTCGACGCCGAGAAAGATTTCCATCCAGACGATAGCTGGCCACCGCAATGCTTGTTCCCACTGGGTAACGCGTAGCGATTTTTCCTGATCCAGTGGACTTCGGAGCGCGAATTCATATTCGCCCGCAGGCCGCAACTGCCGGCGCGCATCGAATGCGTACCCCGTTCGGCCAACGCTAATCGAATCGACTTTCTGCGCATCGACCGGGGACCAATCCTTCAACCAATCGCGGGTTTGCTGTTCCAATGAATGGAGCGTCTGCTGTGAAACGCCGCGACCATGTGTATTGAAGTAAAGCCAGGAAAAGAATTCGCTTGGATTCGCGATCCGACTCGGCAGTGCTTCGGAATAGAGGCTCGCACTGGCGGCGATGCCTGTGCTAACCGATTCCACCAGGTCGAAAAGCTGCCGCCGACGGATCTGTCGTTGTTCGTTGGGTCCCAGCAGCAGCGTTTTGCCGTCGCGCAAGCTGCAATGACCTTCGCCTTGCCGGCCGCGCTTCGATGCGCGGCGGTTCAGTGTTTTGTTCTGGCGATTGAGCTCGTCGATCTGCTCGTCGCGAATAAAAGCAAGCTCGTCGTTAAGCGCCGGCCATGCTTCATCGTTTAAGCCGGCAAAAATCAGATGCGACCAAGGCCGGCCCTGCGCGTTCCCGTAAGCGAGCAGGTGGACGCGCGCGTACGGATGCAAGCCGAGATCGTCGCGCTCCAGGGTGGGCGCGCCGAGAAGTTCCCGCAGCCATCGCAAATAAGAACTCTTTGAAAAGTTCCCCGGCAGCAGATCGCTCCAATTGCGGCTGAGCCGCTCAAGTTCATTCCAATGTTCTCTCCAGCGGAGCTTTGAAAAGATGGTTCGCGTGTGTGAGAGAAATTCAGCGAGTGTCGCGTTCTCTGGCAGAACCTGGATTTTTTCCAGCTCGCGTGCGGCAGCATTGCCATGTCGCAAGTCAGAACCGTTCGCGCAGTAGTCACGCAGCAGCTCGATATCGTCGATGAGCATGTCGTTGTAAGCGCGGCGCAGAGTTTCTTCTATCTTCAGCACCGGCAATTCGTCGAAAATCCGTCCTTCGATAACACGAAGCAGCCGAAACAGAGCCTTTAGTCGCGGCGTTTGTTGCAATTCGAGCCACGCGCGCCAGGCGTCATCGTCGAAGGCGCTCGGCGCGAGATGCGCGATGCCATCGTTGTGAGCAATTCCGGCTGATTCGAGAAATGTTGCGACCAAACGGGGAAGCGCGCCTGGTCCTGAAAACAAGATGCCGAGGCGTTCGCAGTGGGAATCGGCCAGGAATTTCGCGGCAAGAGCGACGATCGCGCGTGCTTGCTGGGTTGTGTCACGACCGATAACAAAGTGAACGTTCGAGGCCGGAACCAGTAAAGATTCGACCGATGAGGCTGTCGATTCTCCATTGGTTCCTGGAATTACCTCTGCCGGCCCAAAGGTTTCCTCCCATGTTCCAACCCAAGCTTCGTCGAGATCGCGGGCCTCATCGCGCGGGTCGCTCAAAACAACGGTGGCTTTGTCAGCACGGAGTGTCGCGGCGTGAAGCAACGGCCAAAGCGGCCAATGCGCCGCGTCGAATCCAAACAAAAGCAAATTGCTGAACAGTGGCTGGGCGTGCGCACGCGCGGCGCGATCAGCGTCGTGAACGAAAGTGAAGCCGCACTCATGCACTCGTTGTTCGAATCGCGCCGCGATTTCGCGCAAAGCCGGCGACTCGATCTCATCAAAAGTCCAGCCAGCGGCGCGCAGTTCGTCAAGCGCGCGCAGAAAACGATCCGCATCTCGAGCGATGGATTTCGCAACGAGTACTGTTTTGTCATCGGTACTTTTGCTTGCGAATTCTTCGGCAGTGACGGTGAGAATGAGCCGAAGATGCTCGCGCAGCGGCACGCGCTGGCCACCGTCGCGAAGCAATAGTTCCCGCAGCTGCGGCGGCGAGAGAAATTTCACCGCGAGCAGGGATTTACCTTCGGCAAGCAGGCGGCTGCGAAAAAAATACGCCTGGCTGCGAGACGCCGTTACGACAGCCGCGGGCTTTTTGGCCTGCAAAATGCGAGTGCCAATTCTTTCAAGCCAATGGCGGACTACGTTCTTCCACGCCGCTTCCGGCGAAGCTCCGATGTGCAGCGATACGCGCCGCGAATGTACTTCAGGTTCGCTGCGCGCGTGCGACATCCCTCAATTTAGCGGCTACCGATTTCTTCGCGAGCACGCGTTCATCTCCGATCCGCCGGGTGACACCCGTGCGATCCAAATATTCCAGGAAAGGGATAATTACGCGGCGCGTCGTGCCAATTTTCTGTCGAAGCTGACTGGCAGTGGCGGAACCGTGTTCGGAAAGGAACTCGGTAACGGTCTTCTGCATCTGTTCGGCAGCCTCGCGAAGAACAACGATCTCCCGCGTGATTTCAACGATCTCGCCCTTATCGATTAGGAATCGCAGCGCCTGTTGGAGATTTCGATCCTGTGAAAGCCCTTTGCGGTCGGGAGGATCGAAACGTTTGGCCGAGAGCGCCGCGCGAATGTTTTCCGCGACAGATAGCAATTCCAGCGGCAGCGACGGCTGGTGAGTAACGCGAGCAATTTGATTTTCGAACCGAACAAAACCGTTTCGTGTCAGTGCTAAAATTACTACGCTAAATAATTTGTCGGACTCGATTTCTAAATCCGTTCGAAACTCCGATAGATCGACTCCACGGCGTTCCGGGTTTTCTTCGTGCGCTCGGTCAATTAAGGTGGCTGCGCTACTGATCAAATTGTGCCAGTAAGATGCGCTGGCGATGATACCGCCCGCCAGCACGATTTGGCCATCGTGGCTCAGCCGGGACAACGCTTCAGAAATTTCATCGGCGCTAAAGTTCGATTTCACCAGGAGAGTTTTGGAATCGGTGCATTGATCACGTTGAAGCTGCGATCGAACGCACATATCGACGTCATGCGGGGCGGTCGCGCGCGCCCTCAGGAATTGAATCTGCGCAGGAAAGCGGAAATTCGCGCGATTGGCGTCCGGATCGAGCACTGTGCCACCGGCAATGGTGCTTTGTTCGGAAGAATCGCGGATAACGAAGCGGTCGCCGACAAGCGCGACAATCGGTGAATCGAGCCGCAATCGAGCAATTGCGCTTTGCCCGGCTCCAACCGCAGGTTGGTCCAATAATGTGACTTTCGCAGCGATCCGACTTGTTCCAAAATGAACTTGAACGAAACTGGCGTTCTTGATTGGACGAGCTGCAGGAGAGTTTCGCTTTAGTCGCGACGATCTTTCGAGGAGCACGTCGATTGTTGCCTGCGGACTACTGAGGCTGTCGACGGTGATGATGTCGCCCCGTTGAATTCCGTTCTCGCCAATTGAGAAATCCGGAAGATTGATGGCCGTGCGCATTCCTGGCTGAGCGATTTCGACGTCGCGGCCATGGTTTTGAATGGAACGAACCCGAGCTGAAACATTTCCGGGTTGAACGAAGACATCCTGGCTGCGTCGGATTGAACCGCCGCTCAGCGTGCCTGTGACGACCGTTCCGATTCCACGCAGCGTAAACGCCCGATCCACGAACAAGCGCGGCTTACAGATGTCGGGTTGCGGTTCCGCCGTGGCGAGTTCGGTCGCGAGCGCATCCTTGAGATTTTCAATCCCTTCTCCGGTGCGAACCGAAGTTGGAACGATTGACGCTCGCACAAATGGAGTGTCGCGCAGTTTTTCTCGAATCTGCTCCGCTACGATGTCAATACCGCCCAAATCGCTCTTCGTAAGCGCGACTACGCCGCGTTGCACGCGAAGGTAATTGAGGATTTGCACGTGCTCTTCAGTTTGCGGCATCCAGCCATCGTCAGCAGCAACGACCAGCAGCGCGAGATCGATCGAGCCGACTCCCGCAATCATGTTTCGGACAAAATCTTCGTGACCCGGTACATCGACGATTCCAACGTGGAACCGTTGCTCGTCGGGCCCGGCAACATTCAGCTCTGCGAAGCCGAGATCGATTGTGATTTGTCTCGCCTTTTCCTCGGGGAGCCGATCAGGATCGGTTCCCGTGAGCGCTTTCACCAATGCACTTTTTCCGTGATCGACATGACCCGCGGTCGCCAGGATGAAATGTTTCTCCGTCATTTGGTGCATGCTGCGCGAATCGCATCGGCGACCGCAGCATCCTGGTGCGGAAGAATTGTGCGCAGGTCGATCTTGAAACGGTTGTTCGCGATATAGCCAATGAGGGGAGGCGCTGACTTGCGCAGACGGGCCGCTAAGTCGGCCGGCGAACAATGCCTAGGAACAATTTCAATTGTAACCGATGACATCGTCGATTTTGGCAATGTGCCACCGCCAACCTTAGCTCTGCTCCGGCCAATTTCGATTTGCAGCTGCAGATCACTGAGACCGTTTCTTATCACCGCGGCTCGATTGCGCAGCTCGTCTTCGGCAACTTGCAACAGACCAATCGCCGGAATTTTCGTCACAGCTTGATTGAGGTGAAGATCGATTGTGGCTTGCAGCGCGGCAAAACAAAGCTTGTCACAACGCAACGCGCGAAAAAGCGGTTCGCGTTTCAAGGCGTTAACGAATCGCTTCTTTCCCGCAATAATTCCCGCCTGTGGCCCGCCGAAGAGCTTGTCGCCGCTAAAGCAGACCAGATCGGCTCCGGCTTTCAATGCGTCCGACGGCGTCGGCTCGTGCTCGGCGATGTTAAATTGCTCGGTCGGCACGACCGCGCCGCTGCCCAAATCCTCGACAAAAGGAATTCGCTTTTTCCGTGCGAGCGCAGCGATTTTCGCCGCAGGTGGCGACTCGACAAAACCACTCATGAAAAAATTGCTGCGATGAACTTTCAGAATCATCGCGCTCCCGAGACCGATAGCGCGTCTGTAATCGTCGAGTGTAGTTTTGTTGGTTGCTCCGACCTCGCGCAAGGTCGCTCCCGCAGCTTCAATGATCTCGCCAATTCGAAAACCGCCCCCAATTTGCACGAGCTCACCGCGTGAAACGATCACTTCGTTCTTAGACGGCGCGCCCGGCGGTCGCGCCCTACCATTTCTTGCCGCAAAATGGTGAACGATTAGAACGAGAGCCGCTGCACAATTGTTGATTACCGTAGCGGCTTCGGCGCCGCAAAGTAGCGCAAGCGCATTCTCGATGTACGCGCCGCGGTGTCCGCGATCACCTGTTGCAAGATCGTATTCCAGATTGGAATAGCCCGAGCCGATTTCGGTGAGAGCCCGGACAGCCTCGGGTGTAAGCGGCGCGCGGCCGAAGTTCGTATGGATTACAATCCCAGTTCCGTTGATGAGCGGTTGCAGCCGGCCGGCGCGAAATAGCTCAAGTGATCGATGGAGTCGTTCGACTGTCGATTCAAATTCCGGGATCTCGCTGTCGCTCCGTATTTTCGACAATCCTCGTCGGACAACATCGACAACCAATGGGCGGGGCAGCTTGCTCGCTGTGGCGAGGTCGTATTCGCCCAGCGCATCGAGAACCTTGTTAACGGCAGGAATTTCCCGGCGGGAGCGCGGTTTCATCCTTTCACGCATATCAATGGACGCCGAGACCGACGGGCGCTGATTCTTCCGATGACAGCCGCGCAAGGCGTTCGCCTTTGTCGCAAAATTCCAAGAACTTTCTCCAGCTTCGCTTCGGGTACGCATAAGAGTAATCCGCCGCTGGTTTGCGCGTCGGTTAAGAGAATGCGTTGCGGTTCGTCGGTCTTTCCCCAATCGACAGCCACGGTTGTGGCAACGAGATTTTCGCGGCTGCCCCCGGGGACGCAGCCTTGTTCGATTAAATCCACGATCTCATCACTGATCATGGGCACCGCGCTCGTATGGACTTCGGCAGAGACACCGCTGGCGCGGCAGAGGGAAATCAAGTGGCCCATCAATCCGTAACCGGTCACGTCAGTCGCCGCGCGCACCAGCCGTAGCTCCGCCAGTTCGGCGCCTACGGTGTTCACTTTCGACATCAGCGCGATGACCTTTTTCTGCAGGGGCCGCGATGCCGCTCCGCGTTTGATCGCTGTGGTGGCAATGCCTGTGCCCAGCGGTTTGGTCAACACCAGCACATCGCCGGGGCGCGCATTTGCATTTGTTGTCAGACGGCGAACATCAATCAATCCGGTGACGGCCAATCCGTAAATTGGCTCGGGATTGCGAATGGAATGGCCGCCGATGATAGCGCAACCCACCTCGGCAGCTTTGGCCAGACCGCCGCGTAAGATCGCAGCAATCACTCTTGGCCGAACCAAGTCCGTCGGGAAACCAACAATATTCAGCGCGGTCAACGGCCGTCCACCCATCGCGAAAATATCCGAGAGCGAATTGGCGGCCGCGATTTGTCCGTAAGAGAAAGGATCGTCCACAATGGGTGTGAAAAAATCGACGGTCTGCACTAGCGCACGATGGCGATCCAGCCGGTAAATGCCGGCATCGTCGAACGTGGTCGAGTTCACGATAACTTTTGCATCTGCAGAAAGAGGAAGCTGCGGCAAAACTTGTCGCAGGGCTTGTTGGCTCAATTTGGAAGCTCACCCGGCGCAGGATGAGAGCGAAGTGAGTCTTCGGACTTGCTCACGCGACATGTTTAGTCACCTCCTTTGTGGAATCGGCATCCCTGCCGATAGGACTGGCCGGACGCCAATGCCACTGAAAAAGCGGAGAGGATAGGAATCGAACCTACCTCGGTCCCGGTAGCCGGAACCGACAACGGTTTTGAAGACCGCGAGGACCACCAGGCACCCTTCACTCTCCGGATTGCGGATTGCGAACTGCGGATTGCGAAAAGATTATTTTGCTTTCTTGATTGCCGTGACAACGGCGTCGAAATCCGGCCAATCGCCGGTGTCGAGTTTGGAATGGAGTAATTTGCCATTGGCGCGAATCTCGAAAGCGCCGCCGCTCGAGGGAATCAAGGTGAGCGACTTGATGCGCTCGCCGAGCTCAAGAATTTTGGCCGCCAAACTGACGGCCTTCGGCGTGTAGTTTCAAACGACGCAGTATTCGATCGATACCTCGGTTTTCACCGGCAATCTCCTTTCCAAAATGAAACTATCGGCGCGATGAAATCAGGTCAAGAAGTGGTGTGCAGCATCGACCAGGGCATGAATGCGCGCTTGACACCAATCGCCTCAAATGAGGAAGTGTAGCCGCAACCCGCTCCACCGGGTTGCGGCCTCTCCACTTCAGCAACTCCGAACGCTTTCGGAGTTATCAGCCCTGAAGATGTTTTGGTAAGCGTTGGGCCAGGACGCCTTTTGCGGTGATCGTCAGCTAGAAAGCGAAGTTGAGACCGCTGCGGAACATTCCGAAATTGTTTTGCGGCCCATCGATCACGCCGAAGCTCAAGTCGTTAGTCCAACCGATATGCCGCGAGAATCGGACTTCGAGACCGGCTCCGAATTGACCGACTACTTTGGTTTCGCTACCGAAGTGATCCGTCTCCGCATGGACAGCGAACGCGTCCGGCGGCCCCTGTGTGTGAACGATATCTCTTTCGCCGCCGCCGAAAATCGCACCGACACCCGCCCAGGTATAGGGCGCAAGACGCGTGCAAGGAATCGGATAGCGCAGCGTGAGTGTTCCTAAAACAGAGCCGATAGTGTGATCGTGATTGATTCTTCGGTGAACAAAAATCGGGACCGTCGGGTCCTCGAAGATATCGAAACCAGGCTTGCTGGCGTCCAGAGCAAATCCTTCAACACCGAGACCAACATAGCGACAGAAAAAATATTTGATGTCGCCTCCGCCGCCCCACGCGTGATCCCCACCAATATAATGGTCGTAAGTGCCAAGCACGGCGCCGCCCTCACTGGTACTTTGCACAATATCTACCAACGAAGGATTAGGAGCGAATTCGGTGTTGGTGAATGCATATGTGCCCCAGAGGTTCACATTCCATTCGCGATCGCCATACCATTCGGGACATGGTGGCGGCGCGACCTGTTTCATTTCCTTGTCCGAATCCTTGTCGGCACGCGAAACCTTGCTGAGGTAACGGAACCGTGAGGACACGGGCGCTTCAGCTTCGCCTCGTTCGCCACCAAAGAGCCAGGAAAAGGCGACAAAGACATCGGCTACTGGCGAGTCGTCAGTGCAACCGAACAGCGGCGAAATGTCGAGGCGCGTACTTGCCGTCGGTTTCCATGCAACGGTCGGGCCGAGGACGAAACTGTTCACGGCATCGCCGCGCGTGTCTTTCGTGGTGACATTCTTATATTCCATTTCTATTCCGACTTTCAGACGTTCGTTAGGTAAGAGAACCGGCGTCAGCGCGGCCTGAGAGAACCCCCATTCGCGTCCACGGTCGCCGGTGTTTTCTTTTTCAAAGAACCAGTTCATCGCCCATTCGACGCGTTCGAAGAAATCCTGAGCAAGGAGCAAACGAACTTCGTAGGCATCGGGAACTTTGGGTGGGCCGCCTTCTTCCTCCTCTTCTTCCTCTCCTCCTCCTCCTCCTGGAGCAGGTGGAACTTCTTCGTGTCGAATGGTGCCGACACCGAATTTGTATTCGGCGAACAGTGTCGGATTGAGGGGAATTTTGTTCCAATCAGCAAGAGCCCATCGGGCTTCCAGACTCACTGTTTGCGCTCCGCCCCCACCATTAAATCGTTCGAACTGTGATTCCGCGGCTACATTAAAGCGATACGGCAAACCCATTTCGATCTCTTGAGTGAAAAGATAATCCGGTGGTCCATGGCGGAACCCTTGGCCCTCAAAAAGCTCCCCGAAGAAAAATGACCATGGCGGCAACACATATGCTTGCACTGTGTTGGAAAAACGGCTGCGCGACAGTCCGGGAGGCGCGCCGTAAGCGCTGGGCACTTCTTCGCCTGTAACTACAATTGACGGCTCCTCTCTTAGCGTTACTTCCTGCGCATCTACTGAATGATTAGCCGCAGAAAGTATCAAATATACACATGCAATTAATGGGACGAACCATCGCGCGGGAATTCCACAGAAAAGTGACGTTTTTGTCATAGATCGCGCGCATAATTACAGAACTGTAATAGTTGGCAAGACAAATTTTTGTCGGCGTTCTAAGCTCCCACCGTTAGGAGAGGCGTCGAATTGGTCGCGTCGGGTACGGCGCCTCGATGGGGGCTCACCAGAGCGTCTCCGCAGCTGCGTAAAAGTGTAGCCGCAGCCCGCTCCACCGGGCTGCGGCCTCCACTTCAGCAACCCCGAAAGCCTTTGGGGGCTGTCAATTCCTGCAGGTTTCATGCTATAATTACAAAATTGTAATAATTGGCAAGATAAATTTTTAGTCGGAACCCGAGAATGCGTTTCCGTTCTGTTTACCCTTACTTGGGAAAAGTGAGGCTAACTGTAGTACCGCGATCGATTTCGCTTTGAATCCTGGCGGTGCCGCCGTGAAGATCGACGATCGACTTTACCAGAGCCAGGCCCAGGCCTGCTCCATCAGATCCGCGCGATGGCTCTGCCCGGTAAAATCGATCGAACACCCGCGGCAAATGTTCGGGAGCTATTCCCGAGCCATTGTCGCTGACCGCCACCTCGAAATCCGTCGGGCCATCGGCTAGCGCGATTTCAATTGAACCATTCTCAGGAGTGAAACGCAGCGCGTTATCGACAAGATTGCCCACCGCGCGCTCGAATAGGGCGGGATCGGCAGAAATCTGTCCTTCGCCACTGCAACTGATCGCGACATGATGGTCTTCTGCGATCGTTTGATAAAACGCCGCAATTTTCTCTACAGCCGCGCGCGCGTCGAACCGCTTCCGCTCGACCGGTTCGCGTGCTGCGTCGGCTCGTGCAACGAAGAGCAAGTTATCCACGATTCCTGAAAGCCGTTCGCATTCGCCGATGGCGGACTCGATGGTTTCACGGTATTCCGCAGAGCTGCGGTCGCGCGACAGGGCGACCTGTGCTTCGCCCAGCATATTTGCGATGGGAGTTCGTAATTCATGCGCGAGATCCGCGGAGAATTGAGAGAGACGCGTAAAGGAATCATCGAGGCGCTTAAGCATTTCATCGAATGCGATGGCCATGGGCTGAAGCTCGCGCGGCCAGTTCGCGGACGCGACACGCTCGTTCAGGTGCGTCGGCCCGATTCGCTCCAGGGAAAGCTTCATTTCTTCCAACGGACGCAGACCGCGCCTGGTGACCGGGATCGCAATCAGAACAGAGGCGAGAATGCTGCCTGAAAGAACGAGCAGAACCAAAATACCAAATCTTCTCTCGACCTGCTCGTCGCTCGAGCGGTCTTGTGCCACCTGGATCGTAAACTGCTGGCCGTCTGCAACCGCGCGTCTCGTGGTTAGTGCAAACGATTTCCCTGCAACTCGATGTTCCGTCGGCACTGGAATTTCGCGTGAAGCGACCGGTGGAAAAATATTTGCCGGCAACAGCGTTTCCATCCCGGTTGTCTGCCCAATGGTCGCGCCAGTCGGGTCGAGCACGCGCACCAGAAACGGCGCGCGCTTCCGGCTACCTGCGGTGTTGATCTCCGCAGCGACTGCCTCCAAACCGCCGCGTTGTTCAAAACTTGTTTGCAACGCATCGACTTTGTCAGCGAGCACCGCATTATCTTCCGCGAATGCATGCCGGACGACGACCCAGTAAAAGACACCGAGTCCGCAAGCGAGCAGGAGGGCCGCCGCCAGCGTAAAGAGGAGGATGAGCTGGGAGGCGATGGAGCGCGGTTCAGGGCTGCTCGTGCTCATTCTCGTCCTCGAACCTTTCCTCCTCCGGTTCTTCTTGAATAAGCGAGGAGGAGGAGGACGACGAGGACGAAACATCGAAGCGCTCGATCAGTTTAGTCAGCATCGAAGCGATCCGAAGGAGCAGTTGCTTGCCTTCGTCGATCTCTCCTCCACTGCAAACGGCCTTCGCGACCAGCGCATCCAAACATGCCGCGCATTCAGTAGCCGAACCACGTGCATCATCGAAGAACTTCGCTCGGGTTCGTCGCTGGCGTCGGCCGTTCCCTTCAGCCGTATTCAGCAAAGCGGAGAGACTAGCTCGATCAAGTTGATCCGAAACGTCTGCGATGCGAGCATTCGTAGAGCGCTGCTTGATGTCGAGGAGCAGCCTCGTCACCCACGTGATAAAACGAAGCTCTAGCCGATAAACATCCAGTTTTTCATGATCGAAATACGTTCTCATCTCAATTTTCTATTCGTTTCCTCGTCATGGAAGATCCATCAAATGGCGAGGACGAGGACGACTACGAGGACGAAAACGATCGTCGGCAGTGTATTGTGCGGCGGTTCAGGGCGCTTTGAGAACATAACCCATGCCGCGGATCGTATGAACCAGTTTGGTCTTAAACGGATCGTCCACCTTTGCCCGCAAGCGGCGCACGACCACATCGACTACGTTCGTATCGGTTTTGAATCCTATGTCCCACACATGTTCTGCAATTTCATCGCGGGATACTACTTCACCCACGGAATGCGCCAGGTGGGTGAGAAGGAGAAACTCTTTGGGCGTAAGGTTTAGTGGCACACCACCGCGCTCGGCGCGTTGATGACGCGTATCGATTTCCAAATCGCCAATGCGCAGCTTGCTCCGACGCGCAGGAGTACGACGCAGAAGCGAACGCACGCGGGCGAGCAATTCCGAGAACGCGAATGGTTTCACCACATAATCGTCCGCGCCGAGCTCAAGCCCTTTCACGCGATCGCGCACACTGTCGCGCGCGGTCAAAAAAATGACGGGCGTCTGCACCCTGGCCTCGCGCAATTCTTCGACGAGAGCCCAGCCATCTTTTTTCGGAAGCATGATATCGACAATGAGAAGATCAAACTTGCTCGCGCGCGTGGCCGCCAGCCCCGCCTCGCCGTCAGGGGCAACATCGACAACGAAACCGGCTTCACGCAGACCTTTTGCCAGAAAAGCCGCCGTCTTCTTTTCATCTTCGATCACCAGAATTCGCATAAACCTGATAATCTTTTCTTACTCATAGTCCTGCGCGTGCTCCATGACAGAGTCTAAAGAGCATGAGCGAGAGCAAGAGAATGGGCAAGAGAAGAGAGTGGACGACTTATGAGATCGATCTGTCTCGTCCGGCCGGCAGAGCAATCACCAGCCCTGCCAGCAGAAACGTGGTTGCCGCAGAGAACAGGCAAAAGCGGCAATACGCGTGCAGCAGGAAGGCCTGAACATAAAGCAGCCAGAGCGTACCGAGAAACATCGCGCCAATGGTTGGAATGAGAAATATCCGGGCGCGCGCGTATCCGAACGCTGCGAACGTAGCGAAACTAAACGCGCTGAAATAGGCCACCAAGCCGAATAAGGCAACGGGAATTCCCCCGATCCTGGCGTACGGACTGCCCAGGACCCGGAAACAATCAGGCGATCCGCCACAGCCGAGCGTTTCGCCCGTTAACGCCTGCACCGACAAGTAAGTTGCGTCCGCGAGCCCAGCCAGCGAAACGATCGCGGCAACGATGTAAATGATCGTGCGAAATCGCGATACGGTCATGTCTGCGATTTTTTCTCCAGCGCAGCGTTGATCTCGGCGCGAATGCCCTCCGGGTTTTTGTCTTTCGGATCCAGGGGCTGATTATTGATAAACAGCGTGGGGGTAATCTGTATCCCAAGTGACTGGCCGCGCTGGCGATCGGCTTCGACTCGTGCCTTGACCTGTTCGCCGTCCATGTCTTTTTTGAACTTATCAACGTCGAGTCCGATCGTTCCAGCGTAAGATTCGAACAATTCGCGCACATTAGGGGCCTTGCTCCAGGTTTCTTGTTCCCGATAGAGCACGTCGTGCATCTCCCAAAAACGGCCCTGCAGCCCGGCCGCCTCAGCGGCCAGCGCCGCCTCGCGAGCGTGCTCGTGCATCGTGAGCGGAAAATTCCGAAAGACTACGCGCAAACGCGAATCGTACTCGTTCTCGAGCTGGCCAAGAAACGTCGCGAACATACCGCACGGCGGGCATTGGAAATCGCCGTACTCTTCAAGTGTTACGGGTGCGTCCGGGTTCCCACGAATGTGCGGTGCCCCTGCATCGCCTTTTGCGGAGACTGTTTTGTTCTCAGGAATGGATAAAACGTGCGGTCGCCTTGCTCGGTAAAGCATTGCACCGCTTCCGATGGTGGCCAATGCGACCAGCGCAACAATAACGAAAGGCAAATATCGCTTCATAAGTTACGAGGAGAGAGCGAAAAGTTTCGGCGTAACGAATCAGTCGTCAAGTGCGCGAGTCAACCCGGTTCATTGACGCGTAATCGCGAAGGCCGCAAGCGAGATCAATAATCGTGCCCCATGAATGCCGAAATCCGAATGACGAACCAAGCCCAAATGGCGCTCGTTATCACGTCATTATGAATTCCTTCGTGCTGCGACATTCGAGTTTCCTCCTTATTGACCGACATGAAGCTGTGAGAGTAAATTTGCCAATGCAATTGCGAAGACTCTCGATTGCGCTGGCGGTTCTAATCATGTGCGCGGGTTTTTTACCAGGCCAAACGCAATCTGGTTCGGAGACGGGGATCGAAGGCGTCATTACGATCAGCCCCATTCAGGCCGGCCCCGTGCGGGCTGATGCTCCCAGTTCAGGGCCACTCGCGAACACGGCTTTCGTGGTGGAAAGCCAAAAGGGCGAGGTCACATCCTTTACCACTGATGCCGAGGGGCGCTTTCGGACGTCGTTGTTGCCCGGACATTACAAAGTTTCGCTCAAGGGAAGGACAAGCAATATCGGGCGCTACGGACCTTTCGAAGTCGATGTCGTGGCTGGCAAAATGACAAAGGTCCAGTGGCGATGCGACTCGGGCCTTCGATAGACATCCGTGTCGCAAATCGGGCGTCGTGGCATCGGCTTCCAGCCGATACTCAAAAGTCATCGGCAGGGATACCGACGCCACGTGCAAGCCTATTACGCGGTCGGGCGAGGCCTGGGTACGGGACTAGTCGTCGGTGTAGGAGTGGGCCGAGGAGTAGCGCTTGGGGTTGCGATAGGCGTGGGTGTTGGTGTGCCACCACCCGCAGGCGCCTGAATAGCAACCGTCATAGGCGACCCGAATTGAGCGCCTGCTCGCGATTTATCGGAGTTGGACGTTGGACGTTGAGCGTTGCGCAATGGGAGTGGCAGAGCTCGCGTCGGATGGGCTGAGGAGAACAACGAACGGGAGGATCAAGGCAGTGAGGGCTTTCTTAGACATTGTTTTGAATTCTGCGAGTGATCAGCTTGGTAGACTACGTGCTGGAGAGAGCTGCAATATTTCTCATGGGCACCTCGGTGAAGTAAAGGAAATCCTGAAAAAACTTGGTGACGATCCTTTTGGAAAATGACCAATGTCGAGGAATGCCGAATACCAGTTGTTCCTGCAACTGGCCGGTTTGGAAACGTCCAACGTCCAACGCCGAACGCCCAATATCCAATTCAGAGCACGCTCTCACGCGAGCTTTACTAATTGGGGGTTGAGTGTTCGGCCTTTTCGATCCCAACCACGCTTGCTCGCTGGCGTGTCCCTTGTTTTAGCGTAAATTCGCCAACTTCGTGAAAAGCGGTTGCGTCAGCCCAGAACTGAAGAAACCGGGATTGATTCCCCGGCGTGTCACTGCCGGGGTCAACGGCCCCGGCTACAGCAGAGCCGGGATGCGTAAATCAAAGACCAGCCGGTGGCGGGCGACGGCGCTGATCCTTCTCAATTTATTGATGATTGCGCACATCATTGAGTGGCGCGTCATGGGCAAGACGGTTTCACCGATCGAGCCTTCGGAGACCATGTACACGCTGCAAAATGGGTTCATTAACGCGGGATTCATCTTTTTTTCACTGGCGATCCTGGCGACCTTGATCTTCGGGCGATACATCTGCGGCTGGGGTTGTCACATCCTCGCGCTCCAGGATTTCTGTGGATGGCTCTTAAAGAAGATGGGGCTTCATCCGAAACCGTTTCGATCGCGGTTGTTAGTTTACGTGCCGATTATTGGCGCGCTGTACATGTTTGTTTGGCCCGTCGTGTATCGAATGTTCTCGGAACCGCACGAACCGCTTATTCCCAAATTCACGAATCATCTGGTGACCACAAATTTTTGGCAGACGTTTCCATCCGTCGCAGTTGCCATCCCGTTTCTTTTCGTCTGCGGTTTTATGACGGTCTATTTTTTGGGGCAAAAAGGTTTTTGTACTTATGCCTGTCCCTACGGCGGATTTTTTGGACTAGCCGACAAATTGTCGCCCGGCAAAATTCGCGTTACGCCTGCCTGCAATCAATGCGGCCACTGCACTGCGACGTGCACGTCAAACGTTCTGGTGCACGCGGAAGTGAAGCAGTACGGAATGGTGGTCGATCCGGGTTGTATGAAATGTATGGATTGCGTCAGCGTTTGTCCGAACGACGCCTTGTATTTTGGTTTCGGCAAACCGTCGATCCTGGTTCCCAAATCAGACGCAATTAAGAGGAACTATTCGTTGACATGGCCGGAAGAAATCGTTGGTGTACTCGTATTTTTCGGAAGTTTCCTCGCTGTCCGTGCCGTTTACGCACTGGTCCCGTTCCTGATGGCGCTCGGTTGCGCCACGGTTACGACGTTTCTCACGCTAAAAATGTGGAGATTGTTTCGTGCAAAAGAATTGTCCTTTTACCGTTTCAATTTGAAGTCTGGGGGTAAAATCCAAAAAACGGGATGGGCATTTGCAGCCTTCGCTTGTGTCTGGATTGGCTTGAATATTCACAGTGGCTGGGTGCGCTATCATGAGGTACTGGGTAACCGCGCATTTAAGAAAGTCCGGCTGCCCGACGAGCTGGCGCTGGCGCAGGTGGACCCCAGTCGCTGGCTCAATCCCACTGACCGCGATAACATCGTCCAGGGAGAGGGACATCTTCAATCTGCTTCGAAGCTTGGACTGTTTGTGAATAGTGAAACGCTGCCGAAGCTGGCATGGTTTGAATATCTCCTGGGCAACACAGAACGATCCATCCAATTGCTCGGCCAAGCCGCCACTTATCAGAAAGGAGAGGGGAAGGCTTTGAGTCTCTATTACCGCGGCGCGATCTTGAATCGGCTGGGGCGTTACGACCAGGCCCAGGCGAGTCTGGATCAGGCTTTGGCCGAACGAGAGGATATGATTCTGGCGCGCCAGGAAAAAGGCGAATCGCTATGGCAACTTGGCCGCAGGGACGAAGCAATTTCGGTGTGGACCGATGCCGCGCAGCGCAATCCGCGCCTGGCCATGGTGAATAACGAGCTTGCCGGAGCGAAGCAGTCGTTAGGCAAAATCGAAGAAGCCAATGACCATGAAAGGCAAGCCGACCAGTTCACGCCTAATGATCCGCTTTTCCATTGGATGATTGGACGCCGGCTCCAGGACCTTGGTATGACCGAGCTGGCCGAAAAACATTTCCAGCGCGTTAATCAGCTGGACCCGGGAGTGACCCGCTGAAGCGAGCGCTGGTCAAAGGTGGAACGCGTTGTCCTCAACGCGTTGGCAACGTCACTGCGGCTCCATTGGCTTTCGATCGGACGTTGGGCGAATAACACACCGTTCATCAGTTAGCGTTGATCACGATCTCCTAACGCTATGGCGTCGGGCGCCGCCCGGGAGTTGGTCGCGGCCGCGGTGTGGGACTCGGACGAACCACCTCAAACTGCGTCATCATTCCGTCGTCCTCGTGCTCCATCATATGGCAATGAAGCATGTACATGCCGAGGTGATCGGTGAACTTCAGCTTGACCTCCAAAGTTTCACCGGCGGCGAGGTACCAGGTTTCCTTCATGGTATCGTATGGGTAACATGGTCCTCCGTTGCGGCTCAGGCATTGCTGAGAAACATCATGGATGTGCACGGTATGGGGTTGGCCGGTTGGGTTTGTGAAAACCCACTTCTCCGTAGTGCCAAGGGCAGGCCGCGCGTCAACTCGATTGAGATCGAACCTTAGGCCATTGATCGTCCAGTGGCCTGCCGTATGATCAAAGCTCCAGTTGCGCGTCACGGTGGGCTCACCGATATCCGGCAACGCGCGCAACGTAGGCGGAATCGTGCTGTCGTCGACGAGATGCTGAGTGACTCGGAACTGAAGCAGTTGCAGACTCGTGAGCGTGTCCGTGAGATAAAGGTTCTGCCCTAGTTTCCCAGCGAAATCGACAACGACATCCAAACGTTCGGCCGGCCCTATTCGCATCCCGGTTCGGTCCACCGGCGTGGGTAATAGGCCGCTCTCCGTCCCAGTTTGTGTAAAGATGTCGCCTGTGCTCAGCGCAAGGTTGTAGGTACGATGGTTAGACGCGTTTAAGATTCGAAGGCGATATTTGCGGTCGCCCACCTCGAGATATGGCTGGTAAACACCGTTAATAAGGATCTTGGCGCCAGTCACGCCATTCGGGTCAAACATGTATGGGATTTGGTTGTTCTTGTCGAATTGCCTGTCGGCGATTGCTAGCGGGAGGTCGAAGGCACCGGTAGGAAGCGTTGGCGGATCGGCCGGATCATCGATGATGTACATACCGGTGAGACCCATCCATACATTGCGAGCCGTAACATCCATGCGGTGGTCGTGGTAAAACTGCATCTTACCTCGCTGGTTGCCGCCTCCTTCAAGGCCATCGTAAATATAGGTGCGCGATCCTCCCGTCGGGATGAGAAAACTGTCTGGTTGGCCATCATTCACCGAGGACGAGTGGTTGCCGTGGTTATGCACCGTTAATGCGCCGGCGGCTGGATCAAGGTTATTAGTAAATGTGACGTTAGTCATCTGACCGGTTGGTCTGCGAATTGTTATTCCAGGATATGTTCCGCCATAGGTCCACATGTTAGTGCAGGGCCCATCTAATATCTGCACGCACCGTTGGTCGATACCGATCGACACGTTTGCCTCCGTTGCGACGGGCGGAAACAGCAACGGATGCGAGAAAGGTGTCGGCGAGGCTGTTGGTGTGGGTGTTATTGAGGGGGTAGGTGTTGGCGTAGGCGTTGCGGTTGGCGAAGCCGTCGGAGTCGGGCTTGGAATTGATGTCGTGTATTGGATAGCCAGCGCCGGGGGGATGGCGCTCTCTCGAGTGTCGAACCGCTTCGCCGTCGCACTGCCAGACTCGTCGCCTCGCACCAGCCAGCCGAAGTTAATGGTCGAATTATCCAGCCACGACTGCACATCGGCAACCATCTGCGCCGAACTCCAGGTGTAAGAGCCAATCGCGCCGACCGACTGGCTCGCGCTCACCGTGCCGAAAAAGTCCCCGCCTTCCGTCGTCCAAAAATGGTATCGAAGAAGCGATGGCGCCACGTGGCATCGTTGGGAGTGGCGGGCGCTCCCGTGCCTTCTTCTCCAGATGCCTGAGATGTTCCTTCTTCCCAGTCAGCGAGCAGCCTGTGTAGCTCGACGGTTCTAGCAGTATTAGAAGGTGTTTTCGACATGTTCAGGGTCAGCGTGACGCTCGTGATTGTCGAGCCTGCCGGAACGTTTCCGGTTATGTCGAACGCGAGTACACCGCGGCGGAGTTCGCCCACGGCGGTCTCGCCCGTGAAGAAGTGGTTGCCGAGGGCATTGCTGAGGTCACCATCCGCAGGAACGTACTCGTAGAGCATGTTGTCCTTACTGGGGTTGATATTGATAGTTTCCGCGATAGCGAACCCGGGAGCGATGCCGCCAAGTGTGGCCGCGAACATAAGTGCGGGACAAGGCCTAGGAATGTGTACAGGTCGTGTATTCATTAGGATTCAAGAGCCTTTGAGCCCTTTGCGATTAATCAACTGCGCGTCCCTTGCGTGGTTCTAATCAACCAGCGGCAATGCAGATTATGCCGCCGGAAGCAGTGCGAACAACCGTAACAAAAAGAGTAACGGATGAGAAAAAGCGGAAGGCGTGGGACGAAGATGCGGCGTCGGGCGTGGCCTCGGTGTAACTCTCGTATATTGGATGGTCAGCACAGGCTGGCTGGCGCTCTCTCGGGTATCGAACCGTTTCGCAGTCGCGATCTCCGATTCGTCTCCCAGCACCAGCCAGCCGAAGTTACTGGCCGGATCATTCAGCCACGACTGCACGTCGGCGACCATCTGTGACGAACTCCACGTGTACATTCCAATTGCGCCAACCGACTGGGTTGCGCTCACCGTGGCTGAAAAGTCTCCGCCTTCGGTCGTCCAAAAAACCGTGTCGAAGAAACGGTGTCGCCATGTGGCATCGTTGGTCGTGGCCGGCGCTCCGTCGCCTTCTTCTCCAGGTGCCACGGACGTACCTTCTCCCCAGTCTGCGAGCAGCTTGTGCAGCTCGACATTTCGAGGAGTATCTGAAGCCGTTCTCGACGTGTTCAGACTCAACGTGACCCCTAGAATCGTTGAGCCTGGAGGGATGCTTCCAGCGATGTCGAAGGCAAGCACGCCCCGGCGGAGTTCGCCCATGGCTGTCTCGCCGGCAAAGAAGTGGTTGCCAAGCGCATTGCTGCGGTCGCCCTCTGCGGGATCGAATTCGTAGAGCGTGTTGTCCTTGATGGGATGGATATTGATAATGGTCGCGCTCGCTAAACCGGGACCGATGCCGCTAAGCGCGGTCGCGATTACAAGTGGAAGGATAATTTTAGGGAAGTTTGCGGGTTGAGTATTCATTTAGTTTTCAAAACCGTTTGGATGATACTTTAAAAACTGAAACGCTGAAAAGGCGAAACTCTTGCTCTTTGTTCGCAAACATCCAACGCCGAATTCCGATAACTGCCAAATCCGTTTGATCCAAGCGGCGCGGAAGCGCCTCAACACAGCGAGGCGGCTACAACTATCCCTTTACTCGTGCCCTGCTAGATCATCGCTATGGAGTCGGGCGAGGACGTGGAGTGGGGCGAGGCCTCGGTGTCTGGGGTACCTCTCAGCGTTGGAGTAGGCCGCGGGTTGAAGTTGGCGTAGCTGTAGGTTTCGCAGTTACAAGGAAAATTGCGCAGCCGGCTATCGGCCATCAACTATCGACTCAGCTATCAGCTTTCCGCAATCAGGGTCTGGGATGCGGAGTTGGACGAGCCCTGGGGATTGGCGTAGGCCGTGGCGTTGCAGTTGGCGTAGGTGTGGCTGTGGCTGTAGCAGTCGGTGTAGGTGTTGCCGTCGCAGTCGGTGTTGGCGTTGGCGATGGTGCCGGAACGTCCCCGGGGGCTTGGATTAAAACCCCAATTGGCGAGCCGGTCTTAAAAAAGCCTACTGTTGCATCTGTAGGGTTTGGCGGGTGGTCGGCATCAAACCGGAAATTGTAAAGCGTGCCGAAGCGAATCGCATTGGCGTTTTGATTCTGCGCAAAAGTTTCGCAGTTCCAAGTGATGGAGCTGTCGCCGGGCTGGTATTCATTGCTCCAGGGCGCGCTGCTATAGCCTTGGTTGTTAAACGTGCCGTCGTTTGACCATCCCGGTTCTTGAGGCGGCGCGTGAAACCCGATGTTACTGATGTTGACTCCAGCTCCTATGGGCACGGTGAAGGATTGAATCCCGCGATCGAGGTTCTGGTTATAGAGCGCATACTCATAGTGCCAGACTCCAGCCGACGGGCCGGTTACTTTGTAGCACATGAACCAGATCCCGTCGTTTCCAGGGTCGGGCTGCACCTGATTTACTGTGGCACCGGTCCAAGCCATAATAGCAGGCTGCATTCGCACTGTGGCGAGCAGGGGGGAAAATGTGAAAGTGGTAGTGCCGCTCACGCTGTACTTACGATAGGAAGCATTGTTATACATGTTGCATTGTCCGGGATGTGACTGACACCACGTGTATTCACTTGGGGCGATGTATTGTGCTTCGGCGAAATAAGTGGCGCCTGTATTGAGTGTTGTGTTCAGATCATTGGCCTCCACCCGGATGCGGTGCGATACGCCGTCGTGGTTATGGCCGCTGTGGTCATTGGCGTTCGATGGGAAGGAGCCTGTGAACGGGTTCACCCATGCGCGTGAGCCGATCCCTTCTTGGCCTCCATTTAGGTCCGCGCTGTACGGGTCGGAGCATCCCGGGCAAAGATGGCTGCCTGTTTCGCAACCGTTGGTGTTGCAGCTAAAGCAGTCCCTGTCTTCCAATGCGAAAAAGGCATGTTTCATCCAGGAATGGCCGATCTGTTCAAAGCGGTCGTTGTTGTTAGCTCCACCGCTCATCCGATAGAAATTTTGCGGGATGACTGGGTGATCAGTATTTGGCAATTGAAGCCAATCGACCGGTTGATCGCCGTTGTTGCAGGAAGTCGTTGCCACTGCAAGGCCGACTTGGGTCCCGGCACTTCCTTGTTGGTTCATGTTGGGCAGATCGCCGACGATTATATCAGGACCCGCCACGAGTGTTGGCGCTTCTGCACCGGCTTCACGTTGCATGGGTGGCATGACCACTGATTGCGGTTGACCATTAGCAAGCTGCGTGACCTCGATCGGTTGCATCGCCGCGCCGACGGAGATTTTTCCAACGACCGAACCTGCATCCGATGGTCTGCCAAGCGCGTTGGCAAACTCTTTTGAAACGAGAAGCCGTCCGTCTGTTATACTTAATGCCTGCGCGTTGGCATCGTAATCGTACTGGTGTCCTTCAACATTAAAAAAGGTGAATCCCGTGTTGCTGTCGCGCACGGCGAGATCGAACGCTTCGCCCGTCGGAAGTTTCTCGACGACGAGCTGCTTGAGAGACGCGCCTAAAGCCGCAGGCAGATTACTGTAGCCGGGGGCGTCGAACCCGGCCGAAGAAGTGTTCTGTGGAATAAGCGCCATCGATCCTGGCACGGGACCGCGCAACTGATCGTTAAAAATCAAAATGGGAAAGAATGAATCAGCCGCTACGGCGAATTGCAGTGTGACAGGTCTTGCCACCAGTGAACTGCTTCCATTCAACCCGTTGAGATCGAGATCCATTGTGACGTTCCCGCTCTTCACAATCATCTTTTGAAGTGTGCCGGTCCCGCCTTGGTCGAGACTTCCACCCTCCGTAGCAGAGCTACTGCGGAGGACGGGACGGCCAGCAGGCTGGCTTTCCGAAGTGTTTTGTTTGAGTTGGGCCTTGGCCGCCGTAGCCGTGGCGGAGGCGGCTGCGTAGTTTCCAAGGAGCACGAGCAAGGAGAATGTGAAAGCAAGCAGGGTTTTCTTTAACATTGTTTTATCCTCCGATTTTTTGCGCCTGAACCCGAGCGACGAGCTTTCGGGCAAGCTAAACTTCTAGCTTGTCTCATGCGCGGCCCGCGCAAGCCAAGAGAAAAATTTGAAAACTTCGGCGCGTGTACGATTGCGGCCTACAAATCACCAGTTTCTCACAGGCGAGATGCAGTGGAATGACGAAGCACGAATGACCAATGACGAAGGAGTGACGAACTGGTCAAGGCTTCCGATTCTTACTCTTGCTCATGCTCAGGAACTATATTTATGTCGCACCTAACGGCGCCGCCATATTCTTGAGCATCG
>Ga0209268_1000375_pt1 | contig 24799 bp, 19 predicted proteins | sample GraSoiAngelo_143_FD_185900 | JGI IMG/M metagenome (GOLD analysis project Ga0209268, IMG submission 185900) | Grasslands soil microbial communities from the Angelo Coastal Reserve, California, USA - 14_1009_02_30cm (SPAdes) (version 2) | ecosystem: Environmental > Terrestrial > Soil > Grasslands ... | reverse complement strand
CTTGTTCAAGCCCCCAATGGGCTGGTCGCAATTGGTCATTCACCTGTTTTGCGTAGGACTGCCCATTGCGCTGGTGATGCGTCAATATTCATCGCTTCACCGACGGTAGTGGTTACAGCATCGACGCACAAGCGAGGCTGCTACAACATTTGTAAGAGTCGTTCTAGCGTTATTGGAGTGGAGAGATCCGTTGCCGTCTGCACGGCTCGGGATGACAAAGAGGCAGCCCGCGTGAGCTGCCTCTTTTGTAACCTAACTAATGGAGAAAGTTTAAAAGCGTTTCTTTAGCCCGACGTACCAGAACCGGCCTTTGATGTTAGCAACGGACTCGTCATAGCCATTCTCGAAGCTACCGGCCACAAACGGCGGATCCTCATCCAACACGTTCTGCATGCCAAGCGTGACGGTTGTGTTATTAAGCCACCACTTCCAGTCGCTGCAGCCATACTCAGCCGTGGAGACTGGGACGACATTCTTTTCCTTGCCGTCCTTCATCTTCACGTTCTTACCACCATCCTTGGCAAAGCCAGGCACCTCCGCCGGCGCCGGCGGTGGCAGGTTAAACGTGTAGTTCAAGATCAGATCAAGCGTAGTCCACGCGGACACTTTGCGCGCACGTACTTCGTCACCACCACCCAATGGGCCGCTCCTGGGCTCCTGTAGCTTGGTCGATCCTGTCAGAGTGGCGTTGTCGTCCTCATACTGACCGGTCCAGTGGACTATGGCACCGACATCCAAGCCCCCCATCCATGTGTCAGCCGGACCATCGTAGAAGATGCTAAAGTTGGCCCGATTCCATGGCAACGAATTGGTCAGAGTACCTCCCGGCGGCTGGAATGTGCCCGCGATACCAAACCGCTTAAATTCGGGCGCAGCTTGAAACTCAAACCGGGATAGCCAGGTGCCGTTGACAGTCGTGGTCAACCTTCCCCAGTCCCCGTGTCCGAAGATCGTTGAGTCCAGTATATAGATCGCTTCGTAGTCGAGACCTTCCAAGATTGCGCCTGAAAGGTTGTTGCTCGGATCGATCACGAATTGGACTGGCCCAGCCTCGCCTGGAATTGAACTCACACCCCGGAAAACAATCGGCCCGTTCTGCACAACACCCGGGGTCGGGGGATTCTCCACGATGAGGGTTTGCGCACCTCGGAATGCCACGATGTCGCGCATATCAATATGCCACCAATCGGCGCTCAGTGTCAGGCCCTTAATCCATTTCGGGCTGTATACAATTCCGTAGGTCCATTCATAGGCCACTTCCGGATGCAGATTAGGGTTTCCTATAATACGTTCCTCAATCTGTGGCTCGGTCTGACTCGAAAACGGATCGGCCACGATCGGGAAGGCCTGCGAGCTCGCAGGCGTGAGCTCTGACAAAGTCGGCGCATGGAAGGCTTCGGTATACTGCCGCGCAGGGTCAACGCCCCGATATACTTGGGATTAAGCGGCTGCCAGCGCACTGACACCTTCGGCTTTTGCGCATTATACCTGGTGTGTGTTGCCGGCTGGAGCGGGAAGAGTCCAGAAGGCAGCACCGTAGAGGTGTTGTTGCTGTACCATTCTTCTCGCTCGGCAAAGTCCACTTCGAAGCTGTAGAACCCAGGGAAGTTCCATGTAGGACTGGTGAATGGCACCCGTATTTCCTCGTAGATTCCCCAGACATCCCGATTCACCCTGAAGCTTTGCCCATCCACTGAGCCAATGGAGTTAAACGTGTTATTGAGCACGTCACGATCGCGAGTAAATCTCGGCGCGTCGTACTCGCCGCCAATGGCAAAGGAGACTGGCCCGGCGGGAAGATTGAACAGGTCACCGTTAAAAGTGGCGTAACCTATGGGCAACTCATATTCACCTGAGTTATGCAATGTGACATAGACTCTTTGCCTGGCTGCCGCGGTGTTTTGGCGGAAAAACCCACCAAAGGGATTAAACGCTGTGTGTGGGTCTGTGTCCAATAGGGCATCGCGCAATCCAGGCTGGCTCACTTCGCCTACCGACAGGTCCTGGCCCTCGTTGCGAGAGTAACGGAAACCCATTTCCCAGTTCCACGTCTTGAAGTAATCGCTAAATTCTCCCATCTCTCCTTTCAAGCCCACGTCGAAGAGTTGGTCCCAGTAAGTGAATTTTTCACTCCTTGTGCCGGTATCGTTAATGCCGCGAAACCGAATCCCGGTGGTCAGCGGAACCGGCGCTCCGTTAATAACCAGAGTCGTATCCCCAACTGTGAACGGATTGAACGGATTCTGGATTGGCACACTGATGCCGAACGGGCCAGTAGGCCCTACGGTAGGAAAGTCAGTTCCCGCAATGTGGAATGGATCGGGCGTAAATGGCACAGCGGCCAGCGATGAATCGAAATACGAGCGCGCTATTTGAAGTCGGCAAACACCGTCAGGTACTTATCGCACAGGTCCCGCGTGAACGAACCGTAGTACACTTGCCGGTCTCCCGGCGGCAGATTTGGCGTGACGGAGGCGAAGTTATACGCGGCGTAGTTCCCGTCTAAGCCCCCAAAGGTTCCATTGAAGAAACCCTGCCCGTTATTCAATTTGCTACTGGTCGCAGGAACATAAAATGGAGAAGTCACCACGTTGGGAGCTGAATGTGGCGGCGGAGTATTTGCGCTGAAGAACAAACTGGGAACCAAACGGCGACCCACGAACCCTCCATAGTGGCCAGGGTGGTTTCCGCTGCGGTTATCGAGCCCGCCAAAGCGAATGAAATCCCCGTTGGAAGAAATGTCACGGTCGCGGCTGAAAAGACCGCCGGTGCGCTCGAAGAAATCGGCAATGACCACGATATCAGTTTTGTCATCTCCGGTGCCGGCTTTCAACCATGCTTCCCACTCGCCCATGTCATTGGATGCCCCAAGATCTGTGTTCCCGTAAGTGCCCCCAATCTCCAAGCCACGGAATTTGTGGAGCAAAAAGAAGTTAACCACGCCGGCGATCGCATCGGAGCCGTACACAGCCGAGGCGCCATCCTTGAGGATGTCAACGTGATCGATCATCGAAAAGGGTATCAGGTTAATGTCCGGACCCGCGAAAGTCCCGGCGCCATTCAACGAACCAAAGGCGACCCGTTTGCCATCGATTAGAACCAAAGTCTCCTTTGGCAGCAGGCCGCGCAGGTTAAACTGGACGGTACCGTCACCACCGTTGCCCATGTTCAGGTTGACGGTTCCACCCGCCTCTTGCGGGATGAATTCCTGCAGGTCCGTTGAGCTTCGGATGCCCAGTTTCTCGATGTCCTGCGGCCGGTATGTGTCGACTGGATTGGGGCCAGTCTCTTCCGCAGTGGGAATGTTCGAACCGGTCACAACCACGCGCTCGACCTCAGCTGTGGGAGCTGGCGAGCCCGCAGCCGGAGCGGCCGGAGCCGGCAATTGGGCAAATGCCCTCGATGCAAAAATTAGAGGAAATCCCACGGCCACCACAAAGACTGCGCCAAGGAATCCGAGTTTATTTAGCACGTTTTTAGTCATTAGTTTCTCCTTTGAGTTTTTGGTTAGGTTTGATGTGTGAATCGGGTATAACGCGGAAAGAAGTTTTTTCCCTAGGCCAAAGAAACGAGGGTTTAGGCAACCCGGTTTTGCGCGCTCTCGATTGGATAGAAAGCGCGTTTGCGTTGCACGCGATCGTAACCAGTGAATGTGAGTTTGACGCCAGGTCCGCCGGGCGCTAGCAGCCTCGTCTCATTCAGGAACGCTCGGTTGAGCTGTCTAGCTGTAAAATGTAAACTGCCTTCTGATATGCAGGCGACAATTTGTTAAGTCGGATCAGCCAACTCTACCGAATTGCTAACTCCACTTGCTCAGTATCGTGAAGACGACCGTAATCCACGGTCAGCCGGCCGCCGCCATGCTCGGTATACATCTCGACGAAACGTTCGCCGAAACGGACGTCGCGCCAGCTGTAATCCTTTTGCGTTTGAACTGCGGCCGCAATGACCGGGTCGATTCCAACCACTGAGACAATGAAGAGGACTCGGCTGGATTCGAGCGACTCGGCAGTTGCGCCAAAGAGAGGACTCGTCTCATCGATGGTATGTCGCAAAGTTAAGGCGGCCGGGAAAACCGTGAGCCGATCGAAATGTAGTTTCAAAACGTAGAAGTATCTGAAATCGCCACCTTCGAGTAACGGCTCGTCGCGCGAAAACATGATCCGAAACTCCGCTTCGACCATGCTATGTTGATTTTCATTTCCTACGCGCACCATCAGAGTGGGCTTTCCATTTAATGGTGCGATCACGATTGCGTTACTGAAAACAACTCGCGCACTCGGTCGCGAGAACCGCACAAAGATTAGCCCAGTCATTACCGCGAGCAAAAAGATGCCGCTCATGATTTCGATGGTCGTGACGATGTGGCCATAGAGCGTTTGTGGGTACATATGGCCGTAGCCCACAGTGGCCAGCGTTTGCACACTGAAGAAGAAGCAATCAAAAAACCAATGCCCACCGGTAGTGCCAGCGATACTGCCTGGCTGGAGACCATAAAGCGCGGCGAAAAGAAGATTGAGCGCGATATAAAGCGTGCCGACAAACACCGCAAACTGTGGCCACCGCAGACCAAGCAGCCAGCGATAAATGTCGCGCCATCTCCATGCGTCGGTATTGACTTTCACGAACTCAATCTGGCCGGCGCGGACGGAATGAAACGCTCGCGATTTAATGCTCCGTCTGCGGACTTCAGCCAAAGAAACGGGAGTAGGTTTCATCTCATTATTGGTATCGGCAACATATAGCGATAACGGCGAAAATATCGTGACAAATTTACCGCCGATTTGATAAGCAAACTCTGTGAAAGAGGCACTGCTTGCAACCATGTTGACAGCCAGCCTCATGGTGAACGACTTATCGCATGCATCCCCGCAACCAAGCAAAGCCGCACCAACCAGGCCCACTTCTGGCAAGACGGACGCTGTTCATCTCGTTGTCCATTCCGGCCCTGAGGCCAAGCAAATCTTCACGTATTTTCCGTATCCTGATATACCTGCCCGGTATCGTTTTGCCAAAATCAGTGGCACAGGCATCTATCGATTGACGGTCAATCCACAAGGTAACGTTGTTGAGATCAAAATCTTGAAGAAGATGGGAGTCTTCGGTGATTGGCCTGCGGATGTGACCGCACTAAAGACACTCATCCACTGGCGAGCTCAGCCTGGCCTCGTATTGTGGACGTTCCGTGGAGCATTACTCCAGGCCGCCGCTTTATTACCAACGAAGGATCGCATATTCCAAGGCGCTAACCTTCTTGTTTTCCAGTTAATGCGGAAAGAAACTCCGTGATTGACTGGAAGATTTGTTGATCGATATCCGTCTGGGTTTCGCCACTCGCATGAAGCTGGCGTTTCGGCACGCGTAACGAATGGTTACCACCTTCAACAACGTGTAGAACGTTGTGCGTTTTCATTTCCGTACGCACACGATCGAGGAGATCCAAAGGGCAAAGCGGGTCCCGCGTGCCTTGCACAAAGAGAATTGGTGTATTCAAAGCCCGCAAAACTTCATCGCGCAGCTTTGTGCGATCTCCCATTGCGCAGAGCGGGTATCCGAGACAAATGAGGCCGTCCACCTTTTCTTCGAGTGAAAGATGACATCCAACGCGGCCACCCATGCTCTTGCCAATCAGGATCGTTGATTCGGCCGAATGCCGTTTCCTCGCGTCGCTCAACGCTTCTCGATGCGCCGCGATCAGCTTTGGCAATGGATCGGGGCGTTTCCGGCTCTCGCGCATGTAGGCGTAATCGAAAGTTTCGACCTCACCGATCTCAGACAAGCGACGCTTCCAATTTTGCATCCAAGGATGTGACGAGGGGGCGCCTGCCCCGGGGGCAAGTAAGATTAATAGTTCCATGCGCTCAATCGGCGGTTCATACACCACCGCTACAACGGCGCACCTTATTGCACCGTCACCAACGTTCCAATTGGGATCTCGGAGAAGAATTTGCGCGCAGCTTCTTCGGGCAATCGGATGCATCCGTGTGAGGCCGGATAATTCGGGACCATCCCGGCATGCATTCCGAAGTCGAGGCAGCTCAACCGCATGAAGTAGGGCATCTCCACGTGGTAGATGGTAGAACGATGGTTCCGTTCCTTATTCGTGATCACAAATTCGCCGGTCTTCGTCGAGTAACCCTGGCGCCCGGTCGAACATTGCGTGCGATATACCGGCACGCCATTCTTGACGAGAGCGACCCGTTGCAAAGCAAGGGAAATTTCGACGTGCAATTGGTCCGGAGAAGGCCCGCCGCCGAGAAGAATTTGCGAGGAACGCCAGTGACCCGTCTCCGCGGCGATATCCAGCGCAGACATTTTATCACGCTTGGTTAACTGGTTCCGGCTAGCACCTGCGGCAAGCAGAGCGCGGAGGTAATCTTCCCGGCCGAGGCCCGCTGCCAGCATCAGCACTGTGAGACCTTTGTCTCCTTCAACGTAACTGCTGAACGATTTCGATGGGAGCATTGCAAGAAAATCCTTATCGCAGCGCGATGGCAGCGCCGTGTTGGGATCAGTGCGACAGGCCAAGAGCATGCCAAAAAGCGAGGAGTCGTTTCCAGCGACAGCATACGCAAGCAGCGGCACATTCTTCCCCTCGGGCGTTGGAGGCACGGAGTGCTTGCTGAGCAGCAACTGGATTTCGCTCTTGTCTCCAGTCATCAAGGCTGCTTGAAGAGCGCGCCGGGTACTGGTTCGCCATTCACGCAGTGTGGGCAAAGATTCCACAACAAACCCTACGATTTTCGGATTGCCGCCATCGAGGGCCATTCCCAGCAAATCGCTTCCATCTTTGCAACGAGCTTCGGCATGAAAATTGGCAGAGCGGGCCAGCAACTCCCGAAAGATTTCGAGATGGCCGTGCATGGCGGCGGCCATCAGTGGCGTAAAACCATTCTTGTCAGCAAGATCGACAAGCGCACCGGCGCCCAGCAGGCGCTGCGCCGTTTTCCAATCTTGTTGTGACGTTGCGATCAGCAACGGCGTTCGGCCCTGGGCGTCATGCCCATTTGGATCGACGTGGTCGATCAGGCATAATTCGATGAGCGAGTCCCGCTGGATTGTGACAGCGCGAACAAGTTCGCTCGGCGAAATGGAAATGCGCGCGGGAGGTTCCGGTCCGAGCGCTGTCGCCCAAAACAATATCAAAAGTACGACGCCGATCCGAAAGACAAATCGCCTGTTGAACACGCGCATATGAAGGGTTGGGCCGGATATTATACGGGCCGTGTCCACCACTGTAATAGGGGCTGGATTGAACTGCGAGCCCACCTTCGAACAAGCAGGGATTGGACGTATCCAGTTGAACGTTGCATGTTCCGTGGTGTCCAAATTCCAACCCATGCGCTTATCCATTTTAGCCCTGTGTGTTGCACTGAGTACATCGTTCGCCGCACAACCTGAGGTTGTCCCCATGCCGACTGTCCCTGCCGCTGTGGCCGAGGCAGGCAAAGATGTCGTTCATCAATTGAACAATGCGTTTGCAAAAGTCTTCGAAACCGTCGCGCCGAGCGTTGTCATTATTGAGGTTTCTAAGAAAAACGATATCGGCGAAAGTTCGCCACTCGACGATCTGTTCTTCCAAGGGGCGCCGGATGACAATAATCAACGGCGCAACCCGAGCGGGCCCCGCCCGATCCAAAGCGAAGGCTCCGGTTTTATTGTTCGGCCAGACGGCTACATCTTTACGAATTTTCACGTGGTCGAAGGCGCAGACAAAATCGACGTGAAATTGAGAGACGGCCGGAATTTCTCCGGGAGGGTGGTTGGCACGGACGAGAAGACCGATATTGCGGTCGTCAAGATCGACGCCAAAGATTTGCCGGTCGTTCAGCTGGGTGACAGCGATGCGGTGCGGGTAGGCCAGTTTGCATTCGCGATCGGCGCGCCGTTCAAGCTCGATTACACTTTCACGTACGGTGTAGTCAGCGGCAAAGGTCGCAGCAAATTGCTTCAGACCGGCGCGTATTCCATTTCAGATTATCTGCAGACCGACGCATCGATTAATCCGGGCAACAGCGGAGGGCCGCTGTGCGATATCGATGGCAAAGTGATCGGTATGAACACCCTGATCAACGGGATGAATCGCGGCCTGGGCTTCGCAATCCCCGTTAACATGGCCAAAGAAATCGGTACGGAATTAATTGCCGGTCACAAAATCATGCGACCCTGGTTGGGCATTCGGATCGAAACGCTCGGTGACGACCCTACGATTCGCGATTTGTTTAAAGGCGCAGATAAAGGCGTCGTGGTGCGCACCATTGAAGCCGATGCGCCTGCTTCCAAAAGTGATTTGCGCCCATTCGACGTAATAACCCATGTGGATGGAACACCGATCGACTCAGACTCACAGCTGCAGCATGAGGTTTTGAAAAAGAAAATCGGCCAAAGTGTTCAGCTAAGCGTTTGGCGCAAAGGCCAGACCATCAAAGTCCCAATCAAAACTGGCGAATTGCCAAACGAGATTGCGCAAGCATCAAACGCGTTGCCGATTCAACCGGCGCCACCGACGCAGGAAAGTGTCGGCAAATTCGGTTTGCAGGTTCAGGAACTAACGAAAGATGTTGCCGAACGTCTTCATCTCCCTGTCCAGCAAGGCGTGGTCGTAACCGATGTTGAGGACAACAGCATCGCTGCGGCTCAGGACATTCAGCGCGAAGACGTCATCACCGAGGTGGATGGCAAGCCAGTGACTAACGTGAAGTCGTTCCGCGAGGCGCTGACTAAAGCCGATCCGAAACGGGGCGTCCTTCTCTACCTCGATCGCAAAGGCAGCAAAACTTTTGCCGTGCTAAAAGCCGGCGATTAGCTCTTCCTGCTGCCGACGATTACGAGAACTACTCCGCCGAGAATACAAATTCCGCTAGCGATCGGCGGAAAAGCGAAGCCGTGGCTTTCCTTGTGAGTGATCTCAAGGGGACCTAGTTGGGCGTCTTTTTTCTGTGTCGTCCAGCCCAGACCGCCATAAGCGAAGCCGAGGATCCCGATAATGATGAGAATAATGCCGACAATCGCGGCCAGTTTCATTGGTGCGAGCTTACAACGGCCGGCGGCCTTGGATCAATTGGAGAATCAGCACCACAATCGCAATGACCAGCAGGATATGAATGAATCCCCCAAGCGTGTAGGAGCTGACCAGCCCAAGCAGCCAGAGCACCAGCAAGATCACGAATATTGTCCAGAGCATAAGGTTTCCTTTCGGTTAAGTCACATGTTCCTTCGTCCGATGCGGTTCCGCTGCGCTTATGGAAATTAGAATTTCTGCACCGATCACGGATTTGTAGCGTGTTCCGTGACTGGTCATGACTACAGTTTCTCGACTACGGCACGCAGGTTCCAGTCCGCTGCTTCGAGTCGTCGACGCGCAGACTCATAATCGCATTGCCCTAAATCGGCGACGACCCGCACCGCGCGATTGCGCAGCTTGGCATTGGTGGTGTGGAGATCAATCATCAGATTGCCGCGCACTTTGCCAAGCGCGACCATCGCGCCGGTGCTGACAATATTAAGCGCCACCTTCGTCGCGGTTCCAGCTTTTAGCCTGGTCGATCCAGTCAGGAGCTCGGGGCCAACGGCAAGTGCGATCACCAGCCCGGCATCCACTGTAGAGGTAACTGTGCCGGCTGCAGCAGGCGACACGCCTGCCACCACAGTTGGATTGCACGTGAGCAGGATTGTTGTTGCTCCTACCCATTTTGCGCAGGCGAGCGCGCCGAGGACAAAAGGCGTCCGACCGCTGGCGGTGATCCCAATGATAACATCGCTATTTTTTATTCCCCTCTCCCGCATGGCCAACGCGCCTGCGCTCTCCTTGTCCTCCGCGCCTTCGACGCTGCGATAAAGGGCGGTTACTCCGCCGGCAATTACTCCCTGCACGAGATTAGCGGACGCGCCAAAGGTCGGGGGAATTTCGCTCGCATCGAGGACGCCGATGCGACCGCTGCTGCCAGAGCCGACGTAAAACAAGCGGCCACCATTCCGGAGCGATCCAGTCACCATTTCAATGGCTTTGGCAAGCTCCGCGGTTACTGCGCGTAACGCATCCTGAACGAATTTCTCTTCCTCGACAAAGAGCTCGACCAGTTCATGAATGCTCATCTTTTCCAGGTTCTCCGAGCGCGGATTGCGTTGCTCGGTAAGCGCAGCAGCCAGATCTTCGATTTCTTTTTCAGAGAACTTTGGCCGAACCGTGACAGCATCGGGCGTCTCTGCTGCAAGCCACGCCGCGCCCAGTTCGGGAGGTCGCTCTGCTGTAGCAATGCGAGCGTCGGGCAGATTCTTTTTTAGTTGGCGTCGAAACGCGTGGGTATAGATCGAGTCGCGGTAAAAAAGGCCGCCCATCAACACGACTTTGGGAGCAAGCAGGTGCAGACGAGACGCGACAGCCTCGGTGTATTCGCAGAGGACATGCGCGCCTTCTTCGACGATCTCGTTCACACGCGTCTCGCCACCGGCTGCAGCTTCAAACACAACCGGCGCCAGCATCGCAATCTCGTTTTTGTCCGCTGTTTGCGCCCAGCGCACGAGCTCGTCAAGATTGTTCAACGAAAGTGCTTGGAGAATCTTCGCAGTGAACGGCATCTCACCGCAATGCAAGTCATGCTCGCGCAGGATCAGACGCAGCGCTTCAATGGACAAAAAATAACCGCCGCCGGTATCGCCCAGAATATGTCCCCACCCACCGGCTCTTTCGATTCGGTCGCCCCGCCGGCCAGTCACCGAAGAACCACTTCCCGCGTTTACAACAATGCCGTCTCCGTGGTCGAGGGCCGCAGCAAGACCGGAATCACGATCGCTGCCCGTCACAATTTTCGCATTTGGCCAAATGTCTCTGCAAATGAGCGCAAGTGATTGACGATCTTCCTCGGTGCCACAACCGGCAAGAAAAACTCCCGCGCGATCGATTTCCCTTGGCAACCCGGCAAAAACTTCGCGCAAACGTTCCGGGGTAGTCAGGCGCAAATTGGACGGCGGCAGCTTTCCTTGATCGAGAATCACCCATTGCGAGCCGGGTTCAGCTCCCCCGGCTACGGGTCGTTCAATTAACACCCAGGCGGTTTTTGTTCCGCCTCCTTCGACGCCGAGGATGCGCTCGCCGGATTTCACAGTTGTTTATGCTTAGCTGCTTTTCCGCGAATTTGAAAGCCTCGTTGCTCTCTCACGCGATCATCCTGAGCGAAGCGAAGGACCTCACCCACGGCGATGGAGCACGCTCGGAAGATTGTGTGTCCTAAGTTCCGAATGTGAGGTTCCTCGCTTCGCTCGGAATGACACGGTTGAGCATCATTGCCGATATTCGGCGCAACTCGTATCGTGCAAAAATGGCCAAGGACGAAACACGAGCGGCAAAGCGAATGGAGCAGTTACGGGACGAAATCCGCAAGCATGACCGGCTCTACTACGAAGAGGCTGCACCAATCATTAGCGACCGCGAATACGACCACCTCTACAAAGAACTTATCGATCTGGAGATGCAGTTTCCCGATCTGATTACGCCTGATTCACCCACTCAGCGAGTCGGCGGAAAACCGCTTAAAGCGTTCGAGCAGGTTGCGCATCTGATCCCAATGCTCAGTCTCGATAACACTTACTCGGAAGAGGAAGTGAAAAATTTTTACGCCCGTATTCAGCGGCTTTTGCCTAACGAAAAGATACCGGTGGTGATCGAGCCAAAGGTGGACGGCGTTGCCGTTTCGCTCATTTACGAAAACGGCAGACTGCGCCAGGCGGCAACGCGGGGGGACGGAAACGTGGGCGACAACATCACTCAAAATATTCGAACGATCCGTTCGGTGCCCGAGCGACTGCGCGGCGCTGCGCCGAAACTTTTGGAGGTGCGCGGAGAGGTTTACATGGACAAACATGGCTTCGAAAAATTAAACGACGAAAGGCGCAAGGCCGGTCTGCTGCTGTTTGCAAATCCGCGCAACGCAGCGGCCGGTTCACTCAAGCAACTGGATCCGGCGATCGTGGCGAAGCGCCCCCTCGATGTTGTGTTGTATGGAACTGGGGCGACCGAGGGAGTGGACGTGGATGTTCACTCGGAAATTTTCCCGCTCCTAAAAAAGCTGGGCCTGCCAGCCACCGAGCGCTGGTGGGTGGCTGAGTCAGTCGAGGAAATTCTGGAAGCAATTCACGAACTGGACGGCATCCGGCATAAGTTCGCCTATCAAACCGACGGCGCGGTGGTGAAGGTGAATTCATTTGCGCAACGCGAGCGCCTCGGGTTCACCGCGAAATCGCCGCGTTGGGCCATAGCTTACAAATACGAAGCCGAACGCGTTCAAACGCGCCTGAACGAGATCGTAATCCAGGTCGGACGCACTGGAATTCTCACGCCAGTGGCGGTGTTGGAGCCGGTGTTCGTAAGCGGAAGCACTGTTGGGCGCGCGACATTGCACAACGAAGACGAAATCAAACGCAAAGACATCCGCATTGGCGACACCGTGGTAATCGAAAAGGCGGGCGAAGTTATCCCAGCCGTTGTTGAAGTCGTAAAATCGAAACGGCCGCGCGATGCCAAGCCTTTCGATTTTGCCAAACATATTCACGGCAAGTGCCCTGTGTGTGGCGGCCCAATTCGCCGCGACCTGCAATTCGTTGCCTGGCGCTGTGAGAATCTTCAGTGCCCCGCGCAAACGACGCGTCGCGTCGAATTTTTTGCAGCGCGCACCGCGCTCGACATCGAAAGTGTCGGCGGCATTGTGGCAGATAAACTCGTCGAACGTGGGCTTGTACGTGAGCCGCTTGATCTCTTTGAGTTAAAGACGGAACAACTGGCCAAACTGAATCTGGGAACGGACGAAGAATCGCGTGTGTTCGGCGAGAAAAATGCGACGAAAGCCATCCACGCAATCGAAAGGGCCCGAACTCTGCCGCTCTCGCGTTGGCTTTTTGCTCTTGCCATTCCGGATGTGGGAAGAACCACAGCAACGCAACTCGCCAGGTTCCACGAGACGATTGAAGACGTCGCCAATTCGCCGCTGCTCCGTGGTGTTTTACAGTACCACGAAAAGCGGGATGACAAGGAGGATGCAAAGGAAATTGCCGATCGGCTCGTCCAATCCGGTTTTGCGAAGCCATCGAAAAGCAAAGCCGAAAAAGGCCGCGGCATCACCACGGAAGTGGGACCTGTCGTTGCTCAAAGCGTCCTGGATTTCTTCGCCTCAGCAGCCGGGAAAAAAATTCTGCGCCGGATAAAAGAACTCGGGATTCACCCTAAGAGCGAAAAAGTCTCATCAAAAAAAGCGGCGGAATTGCCCCTATCTGGAAAAACTTTTGTTCTTACCGGAACATTGCCTTCGATGACGCGGGAAGAAGCAACAGAAAAAATCGAAATGCTCGGGGGACACGTAACCGGCAGCGTGAGCAAGAAAACCGATTACGTCCTCGCAGGCACCGAGCCCGGAAGCAAATTCGACAAGGCGAAAGAACTTGGCGTGCGAATTATCGACGAACCCGAGTTTCGCAAGATGCTGTGATTCAACTGACCGCGCTATCCGGATGCGTAGCTGAAAAACCTGCGATCGCAAACTTAGGGCGTGGGTGGCACGTCGGAACCGAGCGAGAGCGGGATCCCCTGCTGATTTATTGCGGGAGTGCCGGGAGAGGCAAGTAATACCCCGCTCCGGCTGGCGGGATGAAGAGTTGCCTGCACACTGAAAATCAGTTTTTGATTTCCGCGCATCACAGTAATCGGAACGGTGTCTCCGGCAGTGATGAAGAATGAGGCATCCAGCACATCTTCCGGCTGCGTTACTCTCTTCCTGCCGACTTGTAGGAGAATGTCGCCGGATTTGATTCCGGAACGGGCGGCTGGCGTGTCTTCCATGATCTGCTTCATTTCCGCAACCGAACCTTCCACTGGTTGCCGCGCCATGGTGACATTGATCCCGATCCAGCCATGTCTGGCTTCACCGAAACGCATGAAATCGCCCCGAATTTTTTCGGCTGCCTCGATTGGCACCGCGTAACACGCTGAGTTGTTCTCGAGACTGCTGACCACGATGCCAACGACCTCACCTTTCATGTTCAAAAGCGGCGCGCCGGCTTCTCCACGCTGTGTCGGCAGGTTAACGCGCAGATGCGTTGTCGAGAAATAACGACCGAGATATTTGCGATCGAATCCCGCGATCATCCCGAAATTTGGTGTCTCCGGTAAGTCCAACGGATAACCAACCGCAAGGACCGGAGTTGCTACTTCCAGTCCTTCGGATTTTCCAATCGGCAGGGCCGGAGTGGGCGCATCGATCTTCAACATGGCGGTCCCGCTGCGGATGTCTGCCAAAAGCTGGCGCGCCGGGTATTTTTTACCGCCGAATTCAATTGTGAAATTTCCCGCTTCACCTCCAACCGTGTATGCCGTGTAAAGGGTCCCAGTGGGATCGATGAAAAACCCAGTCCCGCAAATTGGGCTGTGTTCATCGACACCATGAATCTTGACCACTGCCTTCGCGGCACGCTCAAAGATGTCCTTCACCTGATGGCTAACTGCTGTAGCCGATTCTGCCTGCGCCATGACGCGTTCAAAAGTCTCCTTAACCCGATCGCCACCTTTTTTGGCGGACTGCTCCTGCGCAAAGAGCGAACTGGCGCTAAAGCAAAAAATCAGCGCGAAGGCGGCTTTACGAGGCATAATGAGGCGCAGATTCTTAACTTGCGACACGGGGACGCGCAAGCCGCGTCGGACTACACCGTTCCTAAAATCTGAAAGTCGGCTCATAACTCACGGGGACGCTATCGAGCACGTAGCGCGGCGGGGCTGCGGCTCGGTGAGTCTGGGCGCTTTCATTGAAACGGCGAACCGGCTGCGTCCTGAAAATCTGCGTGGCCACCGGAGATGTAAGGCTCCATTCCCCTTCCGCGCTTGTCGGCACGGACAAAGCCGGCGGGCTCTGGAGAGCGACGCGAGCCGTCTGCGGTTGCTGATAAATCTTTAATGAAATTACTGCGGCGCAGACCAGGACTGCTGCGACGGCAGCTGGATACGAGGCGAGAGATCGAACATCAAGGCGGAGCATCAAACCATGAGCGCGCTCGAGACAGATGCGCCACAACGGCTGGCGGAGCATTTCATCGCGCTGCCGGCGATGAAATTCATGCAGGAAATTCTCGAAGTAACCGGGTGGCGGCTGTTCGTACCGCTTCAGTCGAAGCAGCCTTGCGATTTCGTTATCGTCAAACTCGTCCATTTTTCAGCGCGGATTAGGAAACAGGATTTTTCCGAAATTCGTCCAGATAGTTCTGTAGCTGCCGATTCGCGTAGAAGAGCCTGGAACGTACCGTTCCTTCCGAGACGCGCAAGATTTTACTAATCTCTGCGTGGGGCATCCCCTGGATATGGAACATGGTAACCACGGCTCTGTGTTCATCAGACAATTTCATCATGGCCTCGTTCAATCTTCGCTGCAGCTCGGACAAGTCTGCTTCGCGCACCGGACTGCTCGTGGCCGTGCTTTCCAGGAACTCCTTGTCGTTCTGAATGCTGGCATCGACGTCATCGAGGCTCAGTTGAAAACGCCGGCCGCGTTTCTTCAGAAAATTGAGCGTCATATTCACAGCAATGGAATGAATCCACGTATAAAAGGAAGATTTGCCGCGGAACCCGCGGATTGCGCGGTACGCCTTGGCGAAAATATCCTGCAAAAGATCGTTCGTGTCCTCGTGGTTCGAAGTCATGTTGTACACGAGACCATAAAGACGCGGAGTGTATTTAATGACCAGTTCATCGAAGGCGCCAGCATCGCCCGATTGCGTACGCGTTACCAACTCTTGATCTGGATCGACCCGCGGCTGGTCCATTGTCTCTCGTCTAGACTTAGCACGAGCCTCGAGACCGGACGACAACAAATCCGAAATACGGCGAGCAGGTAAGGCGAGAGTGGGATCCATTTCCACTAGTGCGCTCGATCAGCGCCGATCGCGGATCGACATCAGCCAGAGCAAGTTTCCTAGCGCAGCGATGAAAGCCGCGATGTACGTAAGTGCAGCCGCATTGAGGACCTTGTTCACGCCAACAACTTCCTGCCCGGGCCGTACGATGCCCATCTGCTGCAAAATGATTTTTGCCCGCCGGGAGGCGTCGAATTCCACTGGGAGCGTGATCAATTGGAAGACCAGCAAGACCAGATAGCAATAGATGCCGAGCGTGATCAGACCGCTGATCCGAAAGAAGAGACCGCCAATAATGATGAACGGCAGCAATTGCGACGCAACCATTGTCACCGGCACGATCGCCATGCGCGCTTTCAATGGCGCGTAAGCCTTCGCGTGCTGAATTGCGTGACCGGTCTCGTGCGCAGCAATCCCCAATGCTGCTACTGAAGGCGTGTTGTACACGCTGCTGGAGAGGTGCAGCCTCTTGTCTCTCGGGTCGTAATGATCTCCGAGAAAATCGTTCGTCTCCACAACATCGACATCTGGTATTTGGGCCGCTTGCAGGATTTCGCGCGCGCATTCCGCGCCAGTGATGTTGGAGCTTGCGCGGACCTCACCCCATTTTCGAAACGCGCTCGTGACACGTATCTGCGCCCAAATCCCGATGATCAGCGGGACGCCGATATATAGTAACCAATGAGATCCAAAACCGAAACCGTATGGATAAAACATACCGAGCTTAATTTAATGTATCGAAGTCAATTGTCACTTTACTGGTTGGAACAAATTAGACGCTCAAATGCGCGCTTCGTTCATTTCCTCCAACGTCGTTCCGAGGGAACGAGCAACCACTCGCAGGATTATGGATCGCCCTCCAGGCAAAGCGTGTGTCAAACTTCATAGGCGCGAGCCTTCACTTCGCTCAGGATGATATCGGGATATGGGCGGGAAACTAGATTTCCAGTTGCTTCGGGAACCGCGAAAGGATTTTGCAACCTGTCTTGGTAACTAGAACTACGTCTTCCAGCCGCACGCCGCCTAGTCCTGGATAATACAGGCCGGGCTCGACGGTCATCACCTGTCGGTCTTTTAGAACAACTTTCTGCAAGCGCGGATGCTCGTGAATTTCCAGCCCAAGACCATGCCCGGTGCCATGAAAGAATCCGACCCGTCGGCCTCTGCGCACCTCAGTCGGAAAACCGCATTTAGCGAAAAATTCCTGGATCGCCTTGTGAATTGTCATCCCATCGACTCCTGCCTTGATTCTCTTCAACGCGAGCGCTTGACCGGATTTTACTGTTTCCCACAGCTTACGCTGGCCTTCGCTGGCACGTCCGCGCAACACCGTGCGGGTCATGTCGCCAAAATATCCGGTCTTCGCGTCGCGTGGAAAAACATCGAGGATAATCAGTGAATCGGCAAAAAGCGGACCATAGCCCCGCTCATGTGGATCGCATGCCTGGTCGCCACCGGCGACAATCGTGCCGGTTGGAATGCCGCCCGCGCGCAAGATCGTAGAATCAATTTCGGCGCGGAGGACTTCGGAAGTCAATGCCTTGCCGTTCCAGCGCAATCGTTTTCCGGCGCCCGGCTTGGACGCTTTCAAAATTTCGATCGCGCGTTTGAGTCCTTTTTCCGTGATTCGCAAGGCTTGGCCCATCATTTCGACTTCCTTTTGCGATTTCGCCTCGCGCTCCGGCCAGAAAAATCCGTTTGTCGCGCGGACACGGATTTTGTTTGCGACGAGTTCCTTCGCGTATCCGAGGGCAAAATTTGCAGGGACAACTACTGAGCGCACACCTCGTTTTTTTAGAAAATGCGCCAGAACTTTTTCGTACAGCGGCGCCTTTTTGGATTTTCCCTGTACCTCGCGCTCGATCTCGCTGAACATGACAAATTCATCTGCGTCGGCTTGCTTGCGACCACGATCGATTTCCAAATCGCTCAGCACGAGCGTGCGTTTACCATTGCGTTCGAGAAATATGAATGGATCGGGCGCCCAAAATTTCGTCGCATAAAGCATGTCGGCATCCGTCTCGCTGGTAGCGACAATGAGACGGGCTGGTTTTGTTTTTGATTTGGCCATCCCTCTTGTTACGCCGCTCGGCGTTGTAGGGCAACCGCATCGGTTGCCAAATCGTGGAATAGCAGGCGGAGCGCCCGCCCTACACATGAAATCAGCTTCTCCGTACCTCGAGTTCTCTCCGCAAAATCCAATGCAACAGCGCAAGCAATCCAAGTGTCGATAGAAGCAGAACAGCTGTGTTGAAGAAAAACACACCAAACTTGATTCCGAAATAACGTTTCTGCGCACCGAAGAACACGTTCGGTTTGTTCCCACGGCGGTAGTCGCTTTGATCCATCTCGGCGTTGGACATCAGGTCCGACACCTTTTGATTCACGTAAATTTGCTCGGCTGTGATCGGGCCGTTGGCGTTCTTGAAAAGCGCGCGATCGAATGGCCTTTTGCCATTGAGGACTTGATCGATCAACCCAAGGTAGTGATCCAATTCGCTGGCCGATTTTGCCTCGAGACCAGAGAGCAGAGCGAGCGTTTCCTTGAGATCCTCCAGGCGCTTATCTGCTTCAGGGTCTTTCCGATGTTCTGCCACGAGCCCGTCGATCTCGCGTTGCGCGCGATCCTGCCGCCGCGTCAGGGGATTGAGCTTGGCCTGTGCGACAATCATCTCTTCGTACGACCAGCGCATGGCGATGAATTGACAGACAAGCGGAACCTGCAGCTTGCTCTCCGTCTTCCTGTTCTTGTCCGCGCTCGGATGTTCTGAGAACCAATGCGAAAGGGAATAAAGCAGACCGAGGTTCCGATTCATGTCCTCGTATTTGATGAGCGCGCCACCCATGATGATCTGCGGAATTAAAACAAGCGGGACGATGTTTGCTGCTGTCTTCGGGTCGGCCACGAGCGAAGAGATGAGCAGACCCAGCGCGACGCCACCCATGGCGGTCATAAACATGATCGCGAGATCGATCCAAAACATTCCCCGGATTTGCAGGACGTAATTGCCGATCATGACAAAGAGGATGCACTGAACGAGGGCAAACACTCCAAGCGTGAGTGTCTTGGAGACCACGTAGTACGATAAACGAACGTTGACATTCCGCTCGCGCTGCAGCACCGGCCGATCCCGGATGATGTCATCGGCGCTGTTGGTCAGGCCGAGGAACATCGCAACGATCAGACCGAGGAACAGAAATGTTGGAATGTGATAAGCAGAAGCGAAATCGTATGTCCCGCTCTCTGAATAGCGCAGGATGGTTGCAATCAACAGCGCCAGCACAGGCGAAACTCCAATCGTGATAACCAGGTTGGCGCGATTGCGCAGTTTGCTTACGAAAGCGCGCCGCAGCACCGTACGAAATTGTGTCCACTCATCGTGCCACCGAAATGGCAGGCGCTTTTTCTGCACCGGCGCCGCGGGTAATGCAGACGGCGCTTCTTTGCGCAGGGAAACCTGTTTGACGTCCTGGATCAGCCGAAACGCTTCGTATTTGTCGCGCCAGAATTCTGGTGAATAACGGCGTGCGGCAACAAGATGGCCGCGGCTGTTTTCTTCGTAAATGATGTCGCCACTCAGATCGCGCAGTGGCGTTTCCAGCACATCGAAAATGAATTCCGGACGCGTCGTTCCGCAGGATGGGCACGCGCCCAATTCCGCCCCGAACTGATGTTGATGTTCTGCTTCAGCGAAATACCGAAGCATGTCCGAAGGCGTTCCAAAAAAAACGAGGCGCCCACCTTTGTCGAGCAGGATCGCCTTATGAAACATCTGGAAAATTTTCGAGCTGGGCTGATGAATCGTAACAATGACGATTTTGTTGTGCGCCATGCTCCGAATAATTTCCATGACGTGCTCGGAATCCTTTGAGGAAAGGCCAGAAGTCGGTTCGTCAAAAAGGTAGACGTCCGACATGCCAATCATATCGAGTCCAATATTGAGGCGTTTTCTCTCGCCGCCGCTCAGCGTTTTCTTCTCCGGACTGCCGACCACTGCATCCCGGCGTTCGCCGAGTCCAAGCTCGACTAACTTTGCCTCCAAACGCCGGGTGCGATCGCGCCTTGAGAGATGTGGTGCGCGAATCGCCGCCGCAAACAGCAGATTTTCGCCGATGGTGAGATGTTCGTCGAACGCATCCTGCTGAGGCATATAACTGACGTAGTGCTTCAAGGCGTCGAGATTTTCATAGAGCGATTGCCCATTGAGGACCACTTCCCCGCTCGTAGGCTGCAGTTGGCCGGCCAGCACCCTCATGAGCGTGCTTTTTCCCGAACCGCTCGCACCCATTACGCAAACCAGCTCACCACGCGCGATGTTAAAGGAGATTCCCTCGAGACCAATCTCACCTTTCCCAAAGCGGTGCGTGATTTCGTTTGCCTCGAGCGTGCGAATGATATTGCGCTCTTCCTCGATGATCCTTTCCGAAAAATTGCATCGCAGAAATTGGCCGATGTCGATTCGAATGGTATCTCCGTCGTTTAGGGGCGCTGTGCTGCGCACCACGGTGTTACCCACCATAATCGGGCGATCCGCCTCGATCACTTCCAGCTGACCGACCCGGCGATCGTAATCGCAGAAAATCTTCAGCAGCACGTCGCCGCTCGTGCCAGGGGAAAGCAGAATATCATCGGCTTCCAGCCGGCTCGGGTCATTCGAAACCAGATATTCCGACTTGGAAGCCTTCAGTTGGAAACGACCGCCCAGCGCGCGCGCGCGCCGGCGCAGATCGCTCAAATCCATCTCGCTGTTGTTGTGGAAGACGATCCGGTCTTCCAGACTCGCATCGACCTGTGTGCCGGCTTTTAACTTCACGCCGTTGAGCTCCGCATCCACATCACGCAGCGCCTTGACGCGAACCTTCAATCCGAAGGTGACCCGCAGCGCGCTCTCACGCGTTCGCGAGCGTTCCAATCCCACTTCGTCCGAGTCTCTATTTACACGAATGAAAATCTGCGGAAGCGAAACGTTTTTCTTTGCATTAAAATATTGCGCCAGCTCCTGGTAGCTGAGCACCTGGTCGCCTACCAGGATGCGCTGGCCCGGATAAATTCGGCAGAAACCGCCACGCACTAACGGCCTACCGCGCACGGACACATTTTGGTCGCTGTAATTTTTCAGCAAGATGAGTTCGTGATAGCGAAAAGCCATCAAGCTATCGGCCTCGTTCAGATTCTTAAGCGTTACATCGGCCTTCCCGTCTGGACCGAAGGAGAGCGACTCCAGCGGAGACGCGCCATGCTGATAGATCGACGGGTCCGAATCTTCCGATGCGTTGAGTTGATAAACGATGTCGATTGCCTGGGCAGCCATGCCCATTTGCGACATGAACGAATAGAACGCGACGACTTGTTCCTGCTTCAAACCGGCTTGCGAAATGAGATCGTAAAGCTGAACTCCGAGCATGATCTTACGATCTCCGCTAAGTTGCACGCCGAGTTTTTGCGCCATCGCAGCCAGATCTTGCTGCTCGTAAAGCGCCTGGCGGAATAACTGTCGCAGCTCGGAGTAAACCGCCTCCGGGTAATCGTACCGAAGAAAACCAAGACTTGAGTCGATCTCTTCCTCGAGCAGAACGCCATCCGCTTTGGTGAAGCTCGCCAGAACCTGGATCAACACCGGCAGCATATTTGGCCCTTCCGAGACGCTCCGGGGCTTGCGCAATGCCCGGCGCATCCAACGGCGCCCTGTCCGACGCACCCGATACGCCAGCGGAGTTACCCGCTGGACGGCGCGATCGATCCTATCTGCCACTGATGAGACAAGCTCTGTCATGTAAAGATTAGGGGGCGAATTTTACCCGAAACGGGCGAGCGACGCAATGCGCCGCAACGAATATAAAGGCGGGGACAAAATGACGAAATCCGAACGAATAATACCTCCGCCGCGTCAAATCCCTTAACATCAATGGACAATTTTAACATTGTAACGAATCCCGAATCACGTGGCTTGCTCCATTTTGCATTGCCAATTTGTTCATGGTAACCTTTTAAACCTGTAAAATCCGTTTTTTCGTATGGCTCAGTTCGATCGCAACTCGCAAAGAGAAAATAAAAACCGCGGGAGCGAACCCAATTTTAATTGGCGTGGCGTTATCCTCATCGTAATCGCTTTTAGTCTGATCGCGATGGCGATGCTCTTTTACCGCGGCGGAATGCAACCGGTCGAAGACGTGCCGTATAACCGTTTTCTCGAACTGCTGGAGAATAAGCAGATCGTTAACGACAAAAACTATCCGCTCGTGCTGGTGGTAGAAGATGGCCGCCCCACCCAGACGCTGCGCGGCGCTTATGTCCGCCAGGGAATCGGTTCGGCACCGTCCCAGCAAGTGCCATTTCGAACCACGATCTATCTGACTTTCACAAACGATCTGCAGCAAAAGCTCGCGGCAGCCGGAATTCAGCCCGCAATCAAGACCGAATCGAACATGCTCGCGCAAACCGTGGTCGGTTTTCTGCCGATCGCTCTTTTCCTGCTGGTGCTTTACTTTCTGTTCCGCCAGCAAATCCGCATGGCCGGGAAAGGTGCGCTTAACTTCGGGAAATCGAAAGCGCGCATGCTCGCCCGCGACAAAAACAAGATCACATTTCGCGATGTCGCCGGTGTCGAGGAAGCAAAGGATGAAGTGCAAGAGCTCGTCGAGTTTTTGCGCGATCCGAAAAAATTTCAGAAACTCGGCGGACGCATTCCAAAAGGCGTCTTGATGGTCGGGCCTCCGGGCACTGGCAAAACGCTCCTTGCGCGGGCCATTGCGGGCGAGGCGGACGTTCCATTCTTTTCCATCAGCGGCTCGGACTTCGTTGAGATGTTTGTCGGCGTCGGTGCATCGCGCGTGCGCGACATGTTCGAGCAGGGTAAAAAATCTGCGCCTTGCATTATTTTCATCGACGAGATTGACGCAGTTGGGCGTCATCGCGGCCACGGGGTTGGTGGCGGTCACGACGAACGTGAACAAACATTAAATGCGTTGCTTGTGGAGATGGACGGCTTTGACACACAGGAAGGCGTGATCATTATTGCGGCTACAAACCGGCCCGATGTTCTCGACCCCGCATTGCTGCGGCCGGGACGTTTCGATCGCCAGATCACAGTCAATTTGCCTGACGTGAAAGGACGCGAAGAAATTCTACGCGTTCACGCCAAGAAAGTGAAGCTCGCCGAAGGCGTCGATCTCGCAGTCGTTGCGCGCGGCACGCCCGGTTATTCCGGTGCAGAACTTGCCAATGTGATCAACGAAGCGGCGTTGCTCGCGGCACGCCGCGGATTAAAAGGAATCACGCTCGCCGAGCTCGAAGAAGCGCGCGATAAAGTTCGCTGGGGCAAAGAGCGCCGGAGCCTGGCGCTTAGCGAAAAAGAAAAAGAAAACACTGCGTACCACGAAGCTGGTCACGCGCTGTTGCTGGAACTTCTTCCGCACACCGAGCCGCTGCACAAAGTCACCATTATTCCGCGCGGCCCGTCACTTGGTTCGACGATGTGGTTACCGGAGGAAGACAAATACACCAATCGCAAGAATGAGCTGCTCGCGGGTCTCGCAGTGAGCATGGGCGGTCGCGTCTCCGAGGAGATCGTTTTCGGCGACATCACAAATGGCGCGCGTGGCGACATCAAGACCGCTACGGCAATTGCTCGTCGCATGGTTTGCGAATGGGGCATGAGCGAAAAAATGGGAATGGTCGAGTACGGCGAACACGAAGATTATGTTTTTCTCGGGCGCGACATTTCTCGGGCGCGCGATTACAGCGAAGCGACAGCCGAGCAAATCGATCAGGAAGTGCGCAAACTCCTCGACGACGCATATCAACTTGCGAAGGAGACGCTCATCGCGCATCGCGACAAGCTGGAAGTAATCGCCAAGGCGCTGCTTGAATTCGAAACGTTGGATGGCTCGCAAATCAAAGAGATCGTCGACCACGGGCGTCTGATCAATCCGCCGCCAGGGGCATCCCCGCCGCCCGGCAAAAAGATGCCAGCAGAGAAACCGCCCAAGCAAGTCGTAGCCGCCCCTGACGTCACACCGCCGCTCCCCGGCGCCCTCGGCGGCGCGCCAGCGTAGCCAGCGGTTGAGAGTCTCTGGCTGCCTGCCAAGCCGTAGCTGAGCGGAGGCTGGAGAGTTGAGAGTTAAGCTGTCTCCGAGAGGAATCTCCGCAAGCTGCTGAGCATCTTGCTCTGTTTTTCAGCTGCAGCGTAGACCCGCTTGTAATCGCTTTGCGCGATCATTCTTCGTCGACGCGCGATCGTCGTTTGCGAAACAACCTCGAACAGATCCCGTCGCAATTTCTACAAACCGGCTGAAATCGATCCGCGATACACTTGAACTTCCTTCTGCCAGATTCGACGAAATAGACGCAGCGCAGCGCCGCATTTGATTGGTCAATCCAAATCTCTCCTCATCCGGAAAACCTCCGCACTCCTTCTTGTCGCTTGCCACCGCTTGTCTCCAAACGAGGAGAAGCTAGTCGGAACGTGGGAACAAGAACCAGCCGGCTTCGGCCCACGGTGCGTCTTTAATCGAGATCATACTTTGGCGGTGTTGTTTCCAGGGTCTGATGGCAAGTGGATGGTTATGAGTAAAGGCACGTGGCGACTCGACGGAAACGACATCATTGATGATTTCAAATTCACATTTCGCACTCCCGATCCAGGAGAAACGCCGCAGGTTTTCAGAGGCAGAACAAAGCTTCTAGAATTTCAACAGGACAGATTCATCGTGGAAGAGAGTGACCGAAAGAAGACGTTCTTCCGAGTAAAGTGATTTTCACAATCTGCATCTAACCAATCGATGAAGGTTCTTAATCAAGGAAAAAGTGTGTAGGCTGGCCTGACCTTCAAACGGCTACATTTTTGCCGAGGGGTTTGGAGGTGGCACCTCTCTCAAGGATTAGCTCGGTGGCTTTGGCTTTCGCGGGTGA
>Ga0209268_1000373_pt1 | contig 24842 bp, 22 predicted proteins | sample GraSoiAngelo_143_FD_185900 | JGI IMG/M metagenome (GOLD analysis project Ga0209268, IMG submission 185900) | Grasslands soil microbial communities from the Angelo Coastal Reserve, California, USA - 14_1009_02_30cm (SPAdes) (version 2) | ecosystem: Environmental > Terrestrial > Soil > Grasslands ... | reverse complement strand
AGCTCTTTGGAGAAGGTGATGCCGGGAGCCGTCGCGCTGCCAAGGTTGGCGGCCCTCCACTCGATGATCACGTTGTGATGATCGGAGTTGGCGGCCGTCGTTCCCGGGGTCGCGATGTTGGCCACGCCCGAGTCTCGTCGCTCCGACGTGTAGGTGTAGAACAGACCCCTGCCCGGCCCCGCTTTCTGACCGTCGAAGTTCGGATGAAACGCGAGGCCCAGGAAGCCCCGCTCGTCGAAGGTGTCGGGACCGCAGACGCCCAGCGTCACGAGCCGGGCGCTCAGGTCGTGGTACAGCGTGCGATGGTTATCGCTCAGCCGGACCACCCACAGCTTGCCGACCTGATCGACGATGAAGATGTGGCCGGTGAGTCCCGGTGCGGTGACGATCTTGAGCGGCGATGTGAGCGTCGGTCCAATCGGCGCGCCCGTCACCGGGTCGTTCGTCCCCTTGGTCACGAGCTCGATCCCGACCTTGGGGCCGAAGCTCGTGATCGGAGCGAACCGGGTGTTGTCGTAGGGATTCCACGGCGGGTGCGCGACCGCGGGCGTGGCCGCGGCAACGACGCACGCAATGAGCAGCAGCGCAGACAACGGTGTTCTGACTCGCATGTCCATCATCATGCTCCTGGCGCGGAGGTGCACTTCGAGGAGGTCACGAGATCACGACGTAATGGTGTCGGAGGGGCGCGTCACCGGAGGGCCACGGCTGCCAATCATGGGTGGTGCATCGGGCGCTGAGGCATCATCGGTAGCTCCACCAGCCTGCGCGCGCGCGTGGCGCGAGGCTCCGTCCGATTCCCAGAGATCGTCAGGCGACGGTGCGGCGAGCGAGCTTAACGAGCGGGCGCGGGCGGGGAGCGGGGTGCGTGCGGGAGCGAACCGACGAGTGGCTCCGCGGGCGTCGGCGCCTCGCGAAGGAGGTCGACAACGATCCGAATCGGTGGTTGATCGACCATCTTCCTGGCGGGGATGGCCGCGGTCCGACGGGCAGCAGCGGTATGCCCCAAGTCGGATCTGATGACGACGCCATCGAAGTCGCCGTCATCCAAGAACTCGCCGACCCGGGTCGGATCAGGCGCGCTCGCAAATGCTACCGAGGTGAGCAGGAGCGCGATGGTCACGAGAACCATCGCCACGACGGGTCGTATCAAACTCACGCGCGGAAGCCTAGCGCAAACATGGCCGGTCTTCAATTGGCTCGAGCCGACGACGAGCCCCGGTCTCGCGGCCACGGCGGTACCATAGCCGGCGAGCCGGACGTGGCTCGCCGACGAGGGGTGTTGGTTGGAGAGAAAGCGATGAGTTTCGGGTGGGCCCGTGCGCCGATCTCTGCCCTGATGATCCTCGCCCGCATGGCCTACTCCGTTTTGAGCGCGGCGTCGGCCCTCTCGAGCCAGTACGTCATCCCCATCTCGCGGTACATCATCGTCGCGGTGCCGAGATGCTCCTGAGCCTGCTGGCGCTTGTCCGTGCGGCGGTATAGCTCGCCGAGGCCGAGGTGGCAGCGGCCGGCCAGTGGCCGCATTCCGAGTTCTTCCGCCACGCGCATCGCTCGACGATAGGCGTCTTCAGCCACCTCGACCTGCGGCCCTCCCCGACGCGCGGCCACGTCACCGAGCAAGCGCAGTGTCCAGGCCTCCCATCCACGCTCATTCCGTTCCGCGCAAAGTCCGAGCGCCTGGGTGCCGACGCGGTGCGCCTCGTCCACGCGCCCAGACAGCAGATACGCCTCCCCGAGAAAGCCCAACACCGGAGCGCCCAAGACCGAGGCGATCGCGGCCGCCCGCTCGAGCAGTGGGATCGCCTCATCGCAGCGTCCCGTGGATGTGTACGCCGGACCAAGGATCGACGCGGGGATCGCCCACAGCGCCGAGAAGTCCCGGCCCCGACACAACTCCACGGCGCGTTCAGCCGCAGCGATGGCCTGCGCAAATCGTCCATTGCGGAGGTGGACGACGCCAGCTCCCGAGCACGCATAGACGAGCGCGTACGCACTGCCGCTCGTCTCGGCGAGCTTGACCGCGTGGTCCGCATAGACGAGGCCTTGCGTGAACTCGCCTATTTCCGCCAGGCACCAGGCCAAGAATGTGCGCGAGGTGATCTCCTGCCTGATGGGGAGGTTGCCGCGCCTCAGTTCGCGCTCGAGCACGTTCAGATTGCGTTCGAGCAACTCGGCGCCGCGACGATAGCTCCCCAACCAGTGATAGACCTGTCCGAGGTAGGCGTTTGCCGACTCCTCGAGACACGCGTCCCCGAGCGCGCCGGCGATCGCGAGGGCGCGCTGGCCGGCCTCGACCGCAGCGCGACAGTCTCCGGCCAGGAAGAGGCCATTCGTGCGGTAGACGAACACCCATCCCAGGCGCTCGTCGTCGCCGATACTCTCCGCCGCCACTTCCGCCTGGCGCAGATGATCCAGAACCCGCCGGTCGTCCCGGAGCGGCACGCACGACTGGCGTAGTTCGAATCGCAGATCGATGGCCCGCTCGACCATCTCGCGGCTCGACGGGACGCGCTCGAGCGCCTCCAACGCTTGCTCGAAGCAGGCGAGCGCTTCGACGTGGGCGGAACGCGCAGCTGCCTTCCTGCCGGCCTGGGAGAGATAGACGACAGCTTTGTTCCACATCCCCGCACGAACCGCGTGGTGAGCCAACCATTCGACCTCTTCGGTCAGCCGGTCGGCATCGAGTCGCTCGATCGTCTCCAGAAGGCGTCGGTGGTGGACACGTCGCTGCTCATGCAGAAGGCTCTCGTAGGCCACCTCGTGCGTCAGCGTGTGCCTGAACGTGTATTCGCGATCGGGGAACAGGCGCGTCTCGTACAGGAACTCGCCCGCCTGCAGGTGCGCGAGAGCTCGCTGAAGATCGTCCTCCGGCAAGTCGGCGATCGCGGCCAGAAGCGTGAACCGTACGTTCTTGCCGACGACGGCAGCGCACTGGAGCAGGCGCTTTTCCGTGGGCGGCAGGCGATCGATGCGAGCGGCGATGACAACGTTGACCGTGGACGGAACCTGGATGATCGTCTCGTCCCTTGCCAGCCGATGCGCCCCCTGGCCGCCGATCAAGGCTCCGGTTTCGATGAGTGTTCTTACGCTCTCCTCCAGGAAGAACGGATTGCCCTCCGTCCGCTGGACCAAGGCCCGCTTGAGGGACTGAAGCGAGGCGTCGTCGCCAAGACGAGCGTCCAGGAGTTCCTGGGCGGTCTCGGGGGATAGCGGATCGATCCGGAGTTGCGTGTAATAACTCTTCCTCGCCCAGGCGTGCTGATGCTCGGGCCGGTAGGTGACGAGCAGGAGCATGCGCGTGGCCGGGAGGCTGTCGACCAGAGTATCCAGGAGCGCCTGGCTCTCGGAGTCGAACCACTGAAGATCCTCGAAGACGACCACAAGCGGCCCGACCTGACTCTCCGTGAGCAGGAGCCGCCTGCAGGCCTCCAGCGTCCGCTGACGCCGCTGGGGCGGATCGAGCGCTTGCCATTCGCCACTCTCGGCGGCCACGTCCAGGAGCGCCAGGAACGCAGGCACCATGGGTTCGAACGATCGATCGAGTGGCACGAGCTTGCCCGTGACCTTGTCGCGGACCGTCCGCCCGTCGTCACGAGATTCGACCTGGAAATACGCCCGAAGCAGCCCGATCACCGGCAAATACGGCGTCGCCTTGCCGTAGGACACCGCTCCGCATTCGAGAACCAGACCATCGTGAGTCTGGCCCGAGCGGATCAGCTCCCGGACCAACCGAGATTTTCCCACCCCAGGGTCGCCCACGAGCGCCACGACCTGGCCGTGCCCCGCGCGGGCGCGGTCGAACGCGCGTGCGAGGTGAGCGAGCTCGGTCTGCCGACCGACGAAGCGGCTGAGACCGCCGGCCGTTGCGGCGCCTGGCCGCGAGCGCACTCGGCCCACCCCCACGACCTCGTAGACCTCGATCGGCGCCTCCAGACCCTTGATGGAGCGCGGCCCCAGCGACCTCGTTTTGATCAAGCCGTCGACCAGCGCGAGCGTGTGCGCCGTGATCAGGATGGAGCCCGGAGAGGCCGTCTGTTCCATCCGCGCCGCCAGGTGCGTCGTCTGGCCGACCGCCGTGTAATCCATGTGCAGGGTATTACTGATGGAGCCGACGACGACCTCGCCGGAGTTGAGACCCACCCTGATCTGAACGGTCACGCCCTCGGCCCGCTGAACCTCCTCGGCATAGTGGTTCACCGAATCCTGCATCTGCAGGGCCGCATAACACGCCCGCGTTGCGTGGTCTTCGTGCGCCAGCGGCGCGCCGAAGAGGGCCATGATCCCGTCGCCCATGACATTGTTCACCGTGCCCTCGTACCGGTGAACGGCTTCGATCATGCGTTCCACCACGCGTTCCAGGAGCTTGCGCGCCTCCTCGGGATCGCGGTTGGCGATGAGCTCCATGGAGCCCTTGAGGTCGGCGAACAACACGGTGACTTGCTTGCGCTCGCCCTCGATCGCGCTCCGAGAAATCAGAATCTTTTCCGCGAGGTGCTTTGGGATGTAGGACTCAGGCGAGCGGGATTGGCCGCTGATACCGGTGACAACGGGGTGGGCACAAGCGTGGCAGAACTTCGCCGTGGCGGAAAGAGGGGCACCGCAGTTCGAGCACGTCCGAGCCAGCGGCGTCGCGCACTCCTCGCAGAAGCGTGCCCCAGGCGGGCTCGAATGTTGGCACCGGGGACAGGTCATGCCGCCTCCATCTCGAGCGCCTTCAACACCACGACAGCCCATCGTAGCGTTTCTTTCCCCGCCTGTATCAAGGCTTTCGAGCGGCGGACGGGCGGGCGTCGGCTGCGTCGGTACCTGGGACGGGACGGGAATACGAGCCACCGAGATCACCCCAAGAACCCCGGAATGATCGCTGGTGCCAGCCTGCCAGCGCCGCCGAATTGATGGCGCCTCGGCAGGGCTCATAACATCGTGCATGGACAGGCAGAAGCTGGCGAGAGAACTTGCCGATCTGCCGACATCACGCCTCGAACAGATGTACTACCCCGACGCAGCCGACTGGACGGAGGAAGCTCGCGCAATTATTCGAGATGCTCTGCAGCACCGGCAGGACCTGGGCACCGACCGCGGCCCCATAATCGTGGTCGACTCTCGTCTGCGCGCTGAATTACTATCAAAAGATGGGCGGGGCTTCCCCGGAGGTCGCCGGGGCACTGCAAATGAAGAGGCCACCATGCTTCAATTGCGCGTTCCCCGCGATCTGAAGCAGCTCTGTGCCAGCGCTCTTCTGGTTGGCTTAGTCGCGTCTCCGGCTGTCGCCCAGCCTCCCCCGGCTGCTGCGGACAGCGCAACGCAGAGAGAAACGAACTTCAAGGCCGGCTTCCTGAACGGCTGCATCAAAACTAAACAGCAGCGTGGCGTCGACGAGCGGTATGTACGGGCGTACTGTCTCTGCGCCATGCTGGAGTTCCGGGCCGCCATGTCTGAGACGGAGTTTCGGGAAATCATTGGGTCCGATAGCGGCAACAAGAAGGCGCTCTACGATTTACCGCAGTTCGCGCGTGGCTTGTTCGCGCAGGTCGAGTGCGAGAACGTCGGGAGGTATGACGGCGCCTCCATCGATCCCTCGGAGGCCGACCTAGGACCTCCGCGTCGATTTGACAGGTTTTCGATCCGCCTGCCTCGCGGATTCATTGCGGCGCTCGCACCTGCGGATGTGCCGGGGCGCGTCCAGAACTTCTTCCGGCTCCACGCTGATCTTGAGACTGCGGCAATGCTGTCGGTGGGGATTGCGCCCGCCACAGTGTTTCCCGGCAGTCGGCTCGTCGCGGCACCGGAATGGTACCTCACCATGACTGTCGAGTCCCTGAAGAGCCGGCGGTGGGAGAACTGGGTCCACAGGCCCATCGGAGATCGAGCAATCGGATCGCTGACCTTCAAGGCCGTGGAATGGTCGGCCTCTGTGGCGGGAACGGAGCAGACCGGCCTGATTTACGTGACCGTTATAGGCGACGAAGTGATCGTCGTGACTACCCACGACGTGAAATCACATGCGGCCGCGACCCTAGCGATGATGCAGGCGAGCATGAAGACGTTCATTTTCTACGGAACCGACGGTGGAGAGCGCGGCGCAGAACGGGCTGAGTGAGCGTGGTGACCGTCGCCATCGGTGCCCTCGCTCTGAAGTCCCTGATAGCTGAGCGACTCTCCCGGAACTGTGGGCCCGCCATCGTCGAGCGTGACGAAGGTCAGATCGGTTCGCTCGCGGACGGCTCGAAGCACGTGGTCGCGAAGCGTTTGCTGGACATTGAGGTCGACCACCGCGCCTGCGAGCTCTGTTTTGGCGGCGCTGATCCTTGACGCCGAGTCCGCGGTCACTGCTCCGTATACCGTGCCGCCGAGCGCACCGAACATGCCGCCAGCTGCGGCCACGCCAAGTCCGACTCCCGCCGCCACGCAGATCAGGGCCCCGAACCCTCGAGCTCCGCCACACGCCTCAATCACCCCGCCCGTGAAGGAAAGCCCCGGAGAGACGCCGGCGACGAGCTCCGGCGCCCTTGAGTGCGCCCATCCCCTTTCCGCTCGTCGTCAGCCGTACTTCGGGGGAAAACGAAGCCCTTGGGACGCCGACGGTGTTGAGCTCGGCTCGGATCTCGTCCGAACTGCCTTGCGGCGCGCGAGCCTGATGGTGAGCGCAGCCCCAGAACCCGACCGATACCGCGAGCACGAGACCAAGCACGGACGCATGACGCCTCGCGAATCGCATGACGGCCTCCTTGCGCTGCCATGCAGCGTGGCCCAATGGTCTCCGGCCCGCGTCACAGCGGCGTCACAAGCGCGCTGGTCGAGTCGCTCGCGCGGCGCGCCTCTGGGCAGTCGTTCCTGGGAGCGCTCGCCTTCTTGCCGGCCGAGTTCCGGCGCGGGTTCTGACGTCTCGCCCGGTCGGCGGTCAGGTCCTGCGAGTCCCACGCTGGCTAGGAGGTCGCGCGCGCCGGAGCAGCTCCTCCTGCACCGCTGCTTCGACACCTGGCGCGGCGTCGGCGACGTCGTCACGGGCATGCAGCGGCATGGCTTCCAGGTCAGCCTCGGCGACCACGGCGCCGGCCAGGGGATCCCGGTGTTCTAGCGGGGCACGGCAGGCACCAGCCGCTCGAGGCCGCCGGCACGGCGCAGGCGGCGACGCCGTGGAAGGCCGTTCAGCAGGCGGCATTGCAGGCCGTGAGATAAAGGATCATGTCGCGCGCGCGATCGCGAGAATCGTCAACACTCACTGCCCAGCCAATGCCCGAAGAGCGCTGCTACCTCTGCGATGCCATCATTATCCGCAACGACCAAGTCGTCCGTCATCACGGCCTGATGATGCACCGACAGTGCTACGAGGAGGACATCCGGAAAGGGCGGTGAGGGGTCCGCGCAGCAGCAGCGATCGCCCGCTTCAGATAACCCCAATCGACGGGCTTCGTCACATAGTCGAACGCGCCGCGCTGCAGGAGCTGCCGCGCTTCGTTTTCTTCGTGATTGCCGCTGACGATGATGATTGTCGGTGGTTGCGGGCTTCCTCGCAGGTGATCGAGAATGGTATGGCCGTCGATGCCTGGCATCCGAATGTCGAGCAGCACGACGTGCGGAGGGAACACCTCAGCCTAGAGCGAATACCCGATGAGGCGCGCTCAAACTCCTGCTCCTGCTGGCCTCGCACGCCTGCGCCTCGTCACGTTGGAAGAGCTGTTGAGGTGGACGTGAAGACGCAACGAGCGCCGAGGAATCCTCGGCGCTCGTGTGCTGCTTGGCGGTACGGCGGCGGTCGATGAACCACTAGTCGCCGACCGGATGTTTGTTGACGATGGTATAGACGATCTGATCGAAGACTATGTGAACGTCCAAGAGCTTGAAGCCGGGCGGCGTCAGGAAGTTTGCCAATGTCTGTGCGCATGGTGCGCCGAAACCAGGTGGAGGAGGAGGACCTGGTGGAGTGACGGGGCACGCCACGGGAACGCCGGCGCTGGTTGCGCATGATGAGACTTCCAGAGGACCAGGGACCGGCCCCCCAACGCGACATGTGAGGATCACTGTATCAGCGGCCCGCACGGGTCCCGGCCAAATCCCCAGCAGGAGCAGTAACCCTACGCTTATGGCTGCACCACGCGCCTTTTGCATGCCGACCTCCGTTTCGGTGAGAAGGTGCGCTGAAAACCCGCAATGACGACGCGCTACGCGCACCTGTCGCCCTAGCACCTCCGGGAAGCGATGCGCGCGCTCGACGAACCGCCACCAGCACCCGACGGTGCCCAGGCCGTCAGCGGCCGCCAGGCACCATTTGGGCACCGGATGCCGGAGGCGCTGAGAAGGCAAAACGCGGGCATTGTACAACCCCGCGTTTCGTTTCTGCGATTTAATGGCGGGCTCGACGGGACTTGAACCCGCGACCTCTGGATTGACCGAGCGCGACGCCCTCGGTTGCACCGCGTCGCCGAAGTGGTGTAACTCGCTGATCTCTCATCGCGAGCAGTGGGAGATCACGCGTGCGGCGCTGTTGGATCTAGTGGGCCCCAATAGGGGTGGTTTAGGGGGCCGAGGGCAAAGTACCGGCGGTCCGACGTCTCGCGTGCGCCGCCGCGGCACGATCCGAAAAATCTGCGGGGCGACCAAGGGCGGACGCTCCGGTCGGCCATCCCACCGCTATTCTGCGGCCCGCGGGCAGCGACGTTCATCGGAAACATCCAAGGCGGTGCAACCGTCAGGCTAACTTTCGGGATGGACAACGTGTCGAGACCGGAACGGGATTCGCCCGTGAGGCTGGTTGGTTGTTCCGGATACCGTTCGAGGTGTCTGCCCTTCAGCCGAGAAGGCGAATAACTCCGCCCCTCCGAAAAGCCTTGTTGGTTCAAATCGGCGGCCCGCAATGTACCGTGGGCAAACACAGCGGCCCCCCGCGAATTCCGTGTCCGGGTGCGGTTCTAGCGCCGCCGCACGTCTTGATGCGCTTTGCGGGCAACCTCCCGCCTTAACCTCCGTCCACAGCTTCTCCACATATACACAGTTGTCCACAGACCCAGAATCGCACGGCGTGACGCGGTCTCGCGGGTTGAGGGCGCGAAAAACGACCGTCGATTCACCCACCGCGAGCACCAACGCAAAAAATACCCCATTCGACGGGGTCACGAGCGCCTCGAGGCGCGTGCACAAAGCATCTGATGCGGACAAACGAAGCATTGACATCCTCGATCGCGGGATCTTAAGTTAACCTGCGCGATCGAATCGCTGCCGTAAGACAAGACGAAGGCGAGAATAGATGAGCAGATCTTCCGTTTGGTGCTGAACCCGTGAGGGCCGGAACTCGTCGGACGCCACTCGCACGAGTAGAAGGACGCCGTCGCATGACGCCGTCTTATGATGCCGTCGTATGCGCCGCTTCCCCGGGTGTCCGCAGCGACCGCGCCGCTGAAGCGCGCCCCGAAACCATCAGCACGACCTGGTTCAGCGCGACTGGTCAAACTTTTAGTGCCTCTTGCGCTCCCGAGAGAGGGCGACCATACTGCTCGTCTCTAGTAGAGGAGCGCATCATGCCGCCGCAAATCGGGGAGGTCCTTGACCGTCTCGGGTGCCTGAGGCACCCTTGCGATCTCGATCTGCTGCTGTTCTTCTCGCGTCATCCGCGGGCCTTCCTCGTCAGCGAACGCCTCGCCCAGTACGTCGGGTATGACCTCCCACAAGTCGCACAGTCGCTCGAGACCCTGATCGCCGCCGGGCTCCTACAACGGTCCCCGGACTCGACCCATCCCGCGCGGCTTTACCTTCTCACGCCGGGCAGCACGCTCGGCGAGTGGCTCTCATCGCTCCTGCGATTCGTCGCAACACGAGAAGGGCGCGCGGCTGTCATCCACGCGCTCAAAGTGCGGCAATCCCCGGCACCTCCGGCAGGGCAATCCTCAGCATCCGCGGGTCGTCGCGAGCCTGAACCCGTCGCGAGCGTTCGAGGTGTCCCATGGAGGTTAGAGGTGCTTTATGCCTGAAGCAGACGTGGTGAAAACAGGAATCAACGGGCTCGACGAGATTCTTTTCGGCGGCTTCCCGCGGGGGAACACCATCCTGGTCTCGGGAGCGGCCGGGACGGGAAAAACGACACTCGGGGTCGAGTTCGTGTATCGCGGCGCCCGCCAGTTCCACGAGCCGGGAATGATCGTCCTGTTCGAAGTGGCGCCCGATAAGCTCGTTCGCGACGCGGCGCTCTTCGGGTGGGACTTGCGCGAACTCGAGCGTGACGGGCGACTGAAGATCGTATTCACGACGCGGCAGGTCTTTCAGCAGGAGCTTCTGCAAGCCGACAGCGTGCTCCTTGCGGAGGCCGCAGAGTTTGGCGCGCGGCGGCTCTTCGTCGACGGTCTCGTCCCGCTCCCCGAGCCCAATGGCGGGGACTCTCGCGACGCCTTCCATCTCCTTGCCGAGGGGCTGCATCGCGAGAACCTGACGGCGATGCTCGCGCTGGAGTCGACGTTTGCCGACGCCGAAGCCATGCGAGCGCCCGAGGAGTTCGTCGCCGACACGATCCTGCGGCTCAGCATCGAGCCGGTCCAGCGCGCCGTGCTGCGGTCGATCGAGGTCGTTAAGTCGCGCGGCCACGAGTATGCCCTGGGACGTCACTCGTTCCGGATCGTCAACGGTCAGGGGCTCGAGGTCTATCGACGCGTCCAGGCGCCCCGCGGTGTCAAGCGCGAAGGGGGCGCCTCGTTCGACCCAACCTCGCGGGTCACGACGGGCATTCCCGGGCTCGACGAGCTAGTGAACGGCGGGTATTTCGTGGCGAGCACGACGCTCGTCGTCGGGATCTCGGGCGCCGGCAAGAGCGTCATGGCCTTGCAGTTCATCGCGGAAGGGGCGCGGCGCGGCGAGCGCAGCCTCATGATCACCCTGGACGAGCCGCCGGCCCAGGTCCTCCGCAACGCCCATAGCATCGGGATTGATCTCCCATCGGTCATCGATCGGGGGCTGGTGCATCTGTGGTACGAGCCGGCACAAGAGTTCGAGATCGACCGCCATTTCGCTCAGATTGAGGCGATCGTCGAGGACTTCAAGCCCAAGCGCGCGGTGATCGACAGCTTGTCGACCTACGGGTCGAGCCTGGGCGCCAGCGAACGCAGTTTTCGCGACTTCTTCCATGCCGTCGTCGCGCTGATGAAGGAGCGTCAGGTCACCGCGGTCTACAACCACGAGAACCCCGAAATGCTCGGCATGTCGTCGATGATGGGAGAGTTCAAGGTCAGCTCGCTGGTGGACAACATCATTTTGATGAACTGGGTCGAGCTGGGCGATACCTTTCGGCACGCGCTCACGGTCGCCAAGATGCGGGCAATGCCGACGCGCCGAACGACCCACGAGTGCGAGATCGTGAACGGCCAGGGCATGAAGGTGCTCCCGCGACCGCTCGTTGGAGCGCTCCCTATGGTGCCCTTCGCCAGCTACGTCGGGCTAATCTCTCGCGCGCCCGAACGCCGTGGCCAGGTGGTCCCCGAAAGGGCCCTTTAACCGCCGTCCTTGTCAGTCGTGGCGCTCGACAAGACCGTCTTCGAGCCCGACGCGGCATGGAAGCGGGCCCTCGAGAAGTACGGGGCCGCGACCCACCTGACCGTCGAGCTCTATGGCCGCGACGCGCGCTGGCCCATTGCGCAGGTGCATTCAACTCCCCTGTTTGAGCTTCTGGCGCCGGGCCATCATGCGCTGAGCATGTTCGCCGCGTGCGTTCAACGCTGCCTGACTCAGACCGCCGCGGCGTCCACGATTGTCGTCGAGCAGCGGCACAGCCTCGCGGTCATCGGGAGCCCGCTCATGCTCAACGGCGAGGTGGTCGGTGCGGCCGTCGCCGCCTACGTCTTGACCGCCTTCCCCGATGAGCACGCGGTGCGGCGGCTCGCGAAAGAGTGCAACGTTACCTTCGCCGCGCTGTCGCGGCGGATCCGTGAGGAATTGCCGCTCACTCGCGCGCGCTCGAACGTGTATGGCGAACTGCTCCAAGTACTCTGCAACGCCCTCCTCAGCGAGAGCTATCGCGCCCGGCAGCAGGAGCGCACTGCGATGCGCCTGACGGCCGCGGACCGGGCGAAGGACGACTTTCTGGCCATGCTCTCTCACGAACTGCGCAACCCGCTCGGGGCGATTCAGATTGCGTCTCAGATCATCCGACTGGGGGGGGCGAGCCAGGCGGCCGTTCAGAAGGCGGCCGAAATCGTCGATCGGCAGGTCAAGCACATGGCGCGGCTACTGGATGACCTACTGGATGTGTCCCGCATCACGAGCGGCCGGATCGAGTTGCGGAAGTCATCGGTGCCCTTGGCGACAGCGGTGGCCCACGCCATGGAAACGAGCCGAGCGCTGATTGACGCGCACGGACACTCGTTGACGATTTCCCTGCCTGAGGAGCCTATTCTGTTGGAGGCCGACCCCACGCGTCTGGAGCAGATCGTCACCAATCTCCTCGACAACGCGGCAAAATACACGCCGCCGAAGGGGCACATCGCGGTGATGGCCTCCCTAGAGGAGAACGGCGTCGTGCTTCGGGTGCGGGACACCGGCGTCGGCATCTCATCGGAGATGCTTCCCCGCGTGTTTGACCTCTTCGCGCAAGGTGATCCATCTCTGGCACACTCCCAGGGAGGTTTGGGGATTGGCCTCACGATGGTGCAGAAGCTCGTCGACCTCCACGGCGGGACGGTCACGGTCCACAGTGAGGGCCTGGGCCGAGGCACCGAAGTCGTGGTCCGACTGCCGCTCGGAACCCGGTCTCACACGCCACCGGAGCCAGCCTCTGAGGGGAGGGTTCGTCCCTCGCACCACATCCTTGTGGTCGAGGACAACCCAGATGCGCGCGAGATGCTTCGAGTCACTTTGGAGGTGGACGGGCATCGTGTCGAGGTGGCGGAGGACGGGCCCCAAGGCGTCGCGATGGCGCGGTCGAGCCGTCCACAGATTGTGCTGGTCGACATCGGTCTTCCAGGACTCAACGGCTACGAGGTCGCGAAGCAGATGCGAGCACTCTTGGGGAGGCACGTGCGGCTGATCGCTGTGACCGGGTACGGGCAACCGGAGGATCGACGTCGAACGAAGGAGGCGGGATTCGACGCGCACCTGACTAAGCCAGTGTCTTGTGAGCAGATTGCAGAAGTGCTGGAGGGCAGATAAGCACGCGCCTTCTACGGCGTGGCGGATGGCGCAAGACAGTGCCGCGCTTTTCAGACGCCTAGCAGGCGCTAAGGGGTCGATCGATCGACCCTTTGGTTTTCGCTACTTATGTGGTTGCGGCGGCTGGATTTGAACCAGCGACCTTTGGGTTATGAGGGGAAATCCGGTCGCCATGACAACCAAGAGGAGCCAATAAGAACCAGCGATGACATGGGCTTGCAGAGGGACGCCATCGGAGCGTCTAGGCTCATCTCGGTCGCTTTACTTCATAGGCGCTTCATAGCTGTCCGGAGCCGCTGATCAGGATTCAATTCGGGGACGACGCATCCACCACATCACGTTCCGAGCGATGCGAGCCAGCCACGGACTTCCTCGATCAGCGTTCGCGGTCGCACGACACGCACTCCCTCGCCTGAACGGAAGTGTCTGATGTTGTGCGTCACGAGGATGCGGGCCCCTGCGCCGATAGCGGCGGCGAAGATTGGGACGTCCTTCGCGTCTGCAAGCTCGCGAGCCCGTTCCCGGTCGTGCGGTGTCGGGCGGTGGAGCTGGAGTGGAACCGCACGGAGGAACTCCTCGAAAAGCGGCGCGGCTTCTGGGAGCTTGGCGGCCAGATTCCGTCGCACCTCGGCAACGGCGGCTTCGGGGAGCACCAGGCGAAGGAGGCCAAGCTCACCAAGAACCAGTATCGCGTGACTGGCGCCCATGCGAGATAGCAGTCCGGCGATCAGGACGTCAGCATCGACGCAAACGTGGAGCGGCTCAGTCTTCTCGGGCCGGGCCACCCAGATCCTTCAAGGACAGCTTTCGCGCTCGACGCAGACGGTCCATCTCGGCAGCAAGGCGTGGCACGACAAGCACTCGAGGACTGAGGAGCAGCGCACCATCGAGGTCGACCACCGTCAGCGGGTCCCCTTCACCGAGCCGGTACTTCTCGCGTAGGGATGCCGGAAGGGTCAGAGTCCCTCGCCCTCGGACCTGAATCGTCATGGTGGGGTAGGTATCCATACTGAAAATCAGTATATCAGAATTCCTGGGGCCGGCAGTTCGGCAGAACACGGGGCGAATCCCCGACGGGATCCGGCATACAGACGTGTTATCGCGGCGCCTGACTAACCTGCCCTTCGAGGGCTGGGCTTCGGCGTCGGCAAGATAATTGGTCCTGACATATCATGGTGTCGTGAAGGGGATACGCCACCCTTTGCAGCTGTACCGGTACGTGGCGTTGTGTATCGGCGGGCGGCATGAAGCCGACGCACCCGTGCGCCCCGCCCCCTCGGCCTTGGCGCCCCAGGACCTGCGCCCGAGGATCTGTAGAAGCACCGCCCCGTCCGCCTACACGGCCGCAGCACTAAAAGGCTAAAGACTTCCCTTCTAACCGCCGTCGCCACCAGCGTGAACGCGTCTGGCCGCGCGCGAGAACCGCGCCCGCGTCTCCGCAAGAACCCGTGTCCAAAGTCCTGCCAAATCGCGGACGTGGCGGTTCTTCGAAAGTGACCCGGGCGATCGCGTGCTGAGTTGGACCTGTACCTCACCTGCCGACGTCTCCATCACCGCCACCACCGAGGCCCCGATACCTCAGTCTGTTGGGACTTCGTCGCGTCTCACGCACCCCTGACTAAAGAGTCCCCCTCGGCGGCGGTGCGGGCCTCCATCCACATTTCCACCGTTGTCCACAATCGCAAAATTGCACGGTGTGACGCCCGCTCGGGGCCAGGGGATCGAGAATTGTGTGATTTTCTCTGACCGCGATAGACGATGCGTCATGATTCCCCGCATAAATCCAGGCGAGGATGATTCGTTGCGCGGGTCGCATAGCACTTGATGCGGGGAATGGTGTATCCAGCCCGAAAAAATTCGGATTGACAAGCCTTTGGCCATCGCTTAGCTTTCCGGTCTGTTCTCGGGTTGGACGCTCGGGGCTCCTGTCGATACGGCACCCGGACAGTTCTCCGACGCCCATGCGAGGCCGCTTGGGACCCCAGGGCCGGTTCGCCCGTGATGGCGCCCGTGACGGCCGGACTTCTTTCCGGACCAGGGAGGGCAGGAAGATATCTGCTCTTGGCGGGACGGGTGTTCCGACTGTTCTAGAGACCCCGCGGATCCTCGACCTCGTGGGCACCGCACAGCGTGCGGCCCCCGGAGTGCCCTTGCTGATCCGCGGCGAACCCGGCGTCGGCAAGGACATCCTGGCTCGCCTCATCCACGCCGCCACGGCGCGTCACCCGAATTCCTTCATCAAGGTGAACTGCGGGGGTCAGCCCGAGGACCGGGTCGAGGCCGATCTATTCGGCCACGAGATGGGGGCCTGCCCCCTGGCGCTTCGGCAGCGGCTCGGGAGCTTCGAGTTCGCGCACCACGGCACGGTCTACCTGGAGGAGATTGGGGCCCTGCCGCGCACCCTGGTCCCCAAGCTCCTGTACGTGCTGCGAACGGGGAAGTTCTCGCGCACCGGCGGCCCCGAGATCATCTGGGTCGGTGGGCGCGTCATCGCCTCGACAGTGCAGAGCGGGCCGACAGGCGGTGATGACGACCTCTGGCAGGAACTGCACCGTCTCAACGTGGTCGAGCTCCGGATCCCTCCACTGAGGCAGCGAAGGGACGAGATACCAGTCTTCGCATCATTTTTTCTTGAGCAATTCAACCGTCGGCATCGACAGGACGTCCGGCTCTGCTCTGACGCGATGGCCACGTTCATGGAGCACTCATGGCCTGGGAATATCCGCGAACTCGAGGAGACAGTTCACCGGCTGGTCGTCGGTGGAGCGATGTCCCCCGTGCCCTAGCCGATCCAATCGCCACTCCTTGACTCCTGTGGACCGTGGCCCGAAACGTTTGTCGCGGAGCGCGCCCGAAACCCCGGCGCTCCCAGACCTCGTAGGTGTACGGTATGCCCGGCTGGCACTTTAGGCCCCGCGGCATCATCGTCGACGAGGAAACCTTTGGCGGTGTCACCGAGCTCGAGATCCGCCAGGCTGTGCGTCTGCGGTATGCGGTCTCGATGCTGACAATCCACCAGAGCCGCAACGGCTATGTCGCCAATCCTGCTGAGGCGGCTGAGCAGCTTGCTGAAGTGGTCAGCCCATTGATTCGAAATACCGATCTCATTGAGATCGGGCCCTCCGCCGCTACTGTTCGGGTTCTGCTGGTCGGCGGAGAATTGGGGGACCTCCGCAATATCGTTCAGCGCATCATCGCCGAAATCAGCCACCACCGGTTCGACGAGCGGCACACTCCTGTCGTCCTGAGCATTGGCGGCAGCTGTTTCCCCGTCACGGCCGGGAGCTCCCGAGAACTCTTTATTCAGGCCGACGCCTTGGCGGCAGAGGCCCGCCAAGCACTGGATCCCTACTCGACGTATCGACTCCCTGACCGCTTAGACGGGGGGCCCTAACAGCATCCCGGGGAACACCAGGGTACGCTCATTTGTAGCGGCTTCAGGCTTCCGGGGGGGGGGCGCGGCCCCTACGCAGTTCGCGTAGATCGGCCGTGCATCCTTTCACGAGATCGTTCACACACCCACCCTAGTCGTGCGTACGTCTGATCGCTATTGGACCTAGGTCACGTGCCGCCGAACATAGAGACGGAAGCGAGGAGTGCGACACCGAGCTCCGAGGCGATCTGCTTGTTGAGCATTCCCGTCACAACGAGAGCAAAGACCTAGCTCTCACGTGGGGTGAGCAGCTTCGACGAGCACGCGGTGCTGAGCGCCTCCGTCGCGCCGGCGTGCGCGACTGCCCATCTCGAAAAGCTATTGACGACTGAGCAGCTAGACGACATCGCTGAACGCCTCTTAACCTTCGCGGATCAGGTACGCGGAGCCGTCCAGAGCGGCTCCTGAGAGACAGGCCTGCCCACTACGATTGCGGTTAAGAGTCGCGGCACATGACGGGCCAGACGCTGCACGTCAACGGCGGCCTGCTCATGCGGTGAGCCGGCCCGAGCCTACTTGGGCGGATCAGTCTTTTCTGAGGGCGGACCCGCCGACCCGCTGGTGGACGACGTCGAGGTGGCCGCTCGCCGTTCCAGCGGCTTCTGGTGCTCGGCAATCACTTGATTCCAGCGCTCTCGCCGCTCGTCGGAATTGGCTTTGAGCTGGTCAGTGCGATGGAACAGCGCAAATGCGCGCTGCCGGAACGACACGTAGGAGAGCAGGGCTTTCATGGTGGTCGGCCTCATGGGTCAGCGGTGGAAGGCGAAAGCGCGATGGCACGATCCTCCGGCTCACGCAGTCTTGGCTCCTCAATCTAGCCGCGAGCGGCCGGCGCGCCTGTTCGACCTTGGTCCAATAGCCAACGGCCGGCGGATCGGATGAAACTGTGGAGCAAGGCGACATGCAGCTTCAGCAGCGATGTGGCGAGCGGGGGGCTGCGCAGGGGACCAAAGGAGAGTCATATGAAGTGGTTCAAGGCGGGCGCGTGGGGTTTTGTCGTTGGCAGTATCGTCACGATGATCGTCGGCTTCAGCTGGGGCGGCTGGACGACGGGCGGCACCGCGAGCCGCACCGCGATCGAGCGGGCCAATGCGGCGGTGACCGCAGCACTGGTCCCCGTCTGCATCGAGAAGTCGAAGGCTGATCCCGCCAGGGCAAAGAAGCTTGGGGCGTTGAGGGCGCTGACGTCGTCCTATGAGCAGAGCGAGGCCGTGCTCAAAGGCGGCTGGGCCACCGTCGGCACGGCCGAGGCCAATCGCGATGTCGCGGAAGCCTGTGCCTCCAAACTGGTCGAGGTGGCGGCGAAGTAGGCCACCGTCAGTCCGCCGTCAGGCTCCGCCCTCCTGCGCCTCCTCCTGGATGCGGCGCAGGTGGTTGCTTTCCTTGAAGCTCTCCCCGTTAGAGCTTGGTCGTGGGGGGCTGGATCTTCCGGGCTCTGAACGGCTCCGCGGGTGGGGGGCTCTTCGTCGCCTTCGTCGCGGCGCTCATCGTGCTCATGGCCCAGCGGAACACCTGGGAACGTGAACGTCACATCCCGGGTGGCCAGGTCGAACCTCGGACCTGGTCACGGTGCACGGCCCGGGCGAAGTCCACCGCAAGAGGAGGAGCGTATGAAGATTCGTCCGTTGCACGATCGGCTTCTGGTGGAGCGGCTCGAGGAGAAAGAGGTCAAGAAGGGCGGGATCATCATCCCGGACACGGCCAAGGAGAAGCCGCAGGAGGCCAAGGTGATCGCGGTCGGCAACGGCAAGGTCACCGACGAGGGCAAGAAGATCCCGCTCGACGTGAAGGCCGGGGACAAGATTCTGTTCGGGAAGTACTCCGGCTCCGAGGTCAAGCTCGATGACAAGGAGTACCTGATCATGCGCGAGGAAGACGTCCTCGCCATTCTCGAGTAAGGAGGGACGTGAGCGATGCCAAAGCAGCTCAAGTTCGCCGAGGACGCCCGGGCGGCGCTGCTCCGGGGCGTCAACATCATGGCGGAGGCCGTGAAGGCCACGCTGGGGCCGAAGGGCCGCAACGTCGTCATCGATAAGAAGTTCGGCAGCCCGACGATCACGAAGGACGGCGTCACCGTCGCCAAGGAGATCGAGCTCAAGGATCCCTACGAGAACATGGGCGCCCAGATGCTGAAGGAGGTCGCCTCCAAGACCTCCGACGTCGCGGGCGACGGCACGACCACCGCGACCGTGCTCGCACAGGCGATCTATCGGGAAGGGCTCAGGAACGTCACGGCGGGCGCCAACCCGATGGGGCTCAAGCGCGGCATCGAGGCCGCCGTGGGTGCCGTGACCGAGGAGCTGAAGAAGATCTCGAAGTCGACGAAGGACAAGAAGGAGATCGCCCAGGTCGCGACGATCGCCTCGAACAACGACAGGACGATCGGCGACTTGATCGCCGAGGCGATGGAGAAGGTCGGCAAGGACGGCGTCATCACGGTCGAGGAGTCGAAGTCGGCTGACACGGTTCTGGATTTGGTCGAGGGCATGCGGTTCGACCGCGGCTACCTCTCGCCGTACTTCGTGACGGACGCCGAGCGCATGGAGGTCGTGTTCGAGGACGCGTTCGTCCTCATCTACGAGAAGAAGATCAGCGTGATGAAGGACATGCTCCCGCTGCTGGAGCAGGTCGCCCGGGTGGGCAAGCCCTTCCTCATCATTGCCGAGGACATCGATGGTGAGGCGCTGGCGACCCTGGTCGTGAACAAGCTCCGCGGGACGCTGAACTGCGCCGCGGTGAAGGCGCCGGGCTTCGGCGACCGCCGGAAAGCCATGCTCGAGGACATCGCGACCCTGATTGGCGGCAAGGCGATCACCGAGGATCTCGGGATGAAGCTCGAGAACATCAAGCTCGAGGACCTCGGGAAGGCCAAGAAGGTGGTCGTGGACAAGGACAACACCACGATCGTCGAGGGCGCGGGCAAGTCCAGCGCGATCGAGGGGCGCATCAAGCAGATCCGCGGCCAGATCGAGGAGACGACCAGCGACTACGACCGCGAGAAGCTGCAGGAGCGGCTGGCCAAGCTGGCCGGCGGCGTGGCGGTGATCAAGGTCGGCGCCGCGACCGAGACCGCGATGAAGGAGAAGAAGGCTCGCGTGGAGGACGCGCTCAACGCGACCCGCGCCGCGGTCGAAGAAGGCATCGTGCCGGGCGGCGGCGTGGCCCTGCTCCGTACGGCGAAGTCCATCGATAAGCTGAAGCTCGAGGGCGACGAGGCGGTCGGCGCGATGATCGTCAGGCGGGCGCTCGAGGAGCCCATCCGCCAGATCGTCGAGAACGCCGGCGCCGAGGGGAGCGTCATCGTCGAGAAGGTGAAGCACGAGACGGTGGCCACCCGGGGGTTCGACGCCGACAGCATGGAGTTCGTGGACATGCTCCAGGCGGGGATCATCGACCCGACCAAAGTCGAGCGCGTGGCGCTCGAGAACGCGGCATCGATCGCCTCCCTGCTGCTCACCACCGAAGCGCTCGTCACGGATATCCCGGAGGACAAGTCGGCAGCCGCGCCTGCGATGCCGCACGGTGACATGTATTAGCGAGGAGGGCGGTAACCCTCTTGTGGAAGCTTTCGTTGCGGCCCGGCTCGACTCGCGACCCGGGCTGCTTCACCGTCCGGCGCCGCCATGGCGGCAGAGTTCCGCCATCGAGATCTTGGCCGTGACATCTTTCCAAGTGAAACGGCCCGTCACCTTGCGGGCGAGCCCTTTCAAGTTGCGGCAAAGGGGGGTGACCACAGATGTCCTTGATGTGTTCAAACGCAGTATGTAAGACAAAGGCGGGGATGTGTACGCATGAGAAGGTGACGGCGGGTTTGGTCGTGCTGCTCGCCGTTGGCTTTGCCGTGGCGAAAAGCTTTAGCCTCTTCTAGGATCCGCCGGAGCCGCGTGAGACGCGAGATCGGAAGCGCCATCGGGGACCCACTGACGGTGGTTGCTGTCGTGCACGGCTGGCCCTTGAGAATCGGCTGATCGCACTTTGCACAGGTCCAATGCTGACTCATGTTTTACCTCTCCAAAATCAGCCTATACTCCGTCCTCCGAGAGGACGGGGTGTAGGGTGTCGAGGAGACTCGGAGGGTGGAAATGGACAGAGGGGCGGCGATGCTGGCGGTCGTTCTGGATGTATACGAAGGCGGTAAAGACTTGATCCCGGGTTGGAACCTGAAGGAGCATGCGGAAAACGCATTTGCGACAGGTGGCGTCGAAGAGCTCAGGCGGTACTACGAGGCGTGCCTGACTGGTTCGGGCCACCGAGTGAAGACAACCCTCGAAGGTGACAGACGAAAGACTTTGGAATCGGAGCGCGAGCGCTTCATGTCGATGTACCTGGGTGCTGCCCGGTGAGTAGGAGAGGAACCCGTCGTACGGGGCGAGGGAGTTCCGCTCTCGTTGCGTAGGCGGCTATCGAGAGAACAGTACACGGAGGGAGTAAGACGAGGAGCGCATCGATCCCGGCAGGGGTGTCTCTGGGGTGGCGTAATCATGGGTGGTACGCCCCGGAGCACTCACGGTCAGGAGGCCAGGAATCCCGAGAAAGCCCCCGTGTCACCTCTTCCGCACCGGCGGAACGGCAGGTTGGAGAGCGTGCGGCTCGCTCAGCAGCATGAGTCCATATCGGAAATCCCGGCGCCAACCCAGATGAAGCGCCGGATCTTCGGCCTCGAGAACGAGTACGGTCTCACCTGCACCCTGAACGGCGAGCGTCGCCTGTCGCCCGACAACGTCGCGCGGTACCTCTTCGAGAAGGTCATCCCCGGCGCCCGCAACGCGAACGTCTTCCTCGAGAACGGCTCGCGCCTCTACCTCGACACCGGGTTCCACCCCGAGTACGCGACGCCCGAGTGCGATGACGTCGCCGAGCTCGTCATCCACGACAAGGCGGGGGAGCGGATCGTCGACGACCTCCGGCACCAGGCCGAGCAGCGCCTGCGGGAAGACGGCATTGAGGGAAATATCCTGTTGTTCAAGAACAATACGGATTCGGCCGGCAATTCCTACGGATGTCACGAGAATTACCTCGTCAGCCGCGACGTGCCATTTCAGCGCCTGGCCGAGGTGCTCATCCCCTTCTTCGTGACCCGCCAGATCTTCGCGGGCGCAGGCAAGGTGCTCCAGACGCCGCGGGGCTTCCACTACTGCCTCTCGCAGCGCGCCCAGCACATCTGCCAGGAGATCTCGGGCGCCACGACCTCGACGCGCTCGATCATCAACACGCGCGACGAGCCGCACGCCGAGGCCGAGCGTTATCGCCGCCTGCACATCATCGTGGGCGATTCGAACATGTCGGAAGTGGCCACCTATCTGAAGCTCGGGACAACGGCCCTGGTACTCGACATGATTGAAGATGGATTCTTCGATCGAGATTATTCGCTGCAATCACCCGTGCAGGCGATACGCGACGTCTCCCACGACCCGACGTTGAGAGAGGCGATCACGCTCAAGGACGGGCGCACGTTCACTGCGCTCCAGATGCAGCTCGAGTACCTCGAGTGTGCGACGCGCTACGTGGACTCGATCAGCCCCGACCTGGCGACAAAGGACGTGCTCGCCCGCTGGGCCGACGTGCTCACGAAGCTCGACTCGGACCTGATGCAGCTCTCGCGCGAGCTCGACTGGGTGATCAAGAAGGCGTGGATCGACAAGTTCATGGACCGCGACCGGCTCTCCTGGCGCAACCCGAAGGTTTCGTTGCTCGACCTCCAGTACCACGACATCCGGCCCGAGAAGGGCGTCTACTACCGGCTTGCGCTCAACGATCAGGTGGACCGGATCACCGACGACGAGACGATCGAGCAGGCCAAACACGTGCCGCCGCAGACGACGCGCGCCCGCCTGCGCGGCGAGTTCATCCGTCAGGCCAACCTGAAGGGCAAGGACTACCGCGTGGACTGGGTCTACCTGAAGCTCAACGACCCGGAACGCGAGACGATCCTCTGCAAAGACCCGTTCCAGTCCCACGACGAGCGAATCGAGCGCCTCATCCGATCGTTTTAGCGGCAGCTTCTCAATCGTCGTCACGTATCCCTCGGATTCGTCGGCGCCACGGCCTTGGGACAGCAGCCGTCGGCCCAGAATCCATGCGCAGTGAAGAACCCGTGCGCCGCAGACCTCAGGACCGCCAAGGCCCTCGGCCTCACCCTCCCGCCCTCGCTGCTGCTGCGGGCGGATCAGGTCATCGAGTAGTGCCACTCGCCGAGCGCCGCATCTGCGGGCTCTGCGGTCGCGCCTTTGTGCTCGTCGTTCCCCATTGGCCGAAGGTCCAATACCGGCCTCCGAATCGACGCGGGTAACGTTCTTGTCATGGATCAGCGTCGCGTTCTCATCCGCCAGAAAACTGGCCGACGGTAGTCTGCCACAAGACAGCATCCCGAAATGCTTCCAGATCGCACGCAGAGAGCGGACCGCGCCGGGCCCTGACCGCGCCGAGGAGCCCGCACGACGCGGAGCACCGTATCGCGTCGCGCGAGTTGACCCACGGATTGCGTCGGGCATAGCGTCAGCCGCAGAGATTCATCGGATTCATGCTGCTGAGACGGTTCGGCGCCATTTTCCTCCTGTCGACACTCCTACTTCTGCTCGCGGTGTCTGCGAGTGAAGGGCGGGGCGGGCGTGGCGGCAGTCACCACGGTCGGCATCACGGTCACGGCAGCCAATTCATCGTAGGTGTCGGCCCCTGGTGGTGGGGACCGCCCTACCCATATTGGTACTATCCGCCCGCGTACTACGGCCCGCCGCCAGTCGTCCTAGAAGAGCCCCCGGTCTACATCGAACCGCCGCAGGGCGCTCAGCCTGGCGCGGGCATGTATTAGTACTACTGCCCAAGCGCGCACGGTTACTATCCGCAGGTGCCGAGCTGCCAAGAACCGTGGATTCGAGTCCCGCCGACGACGAACTGACGCGGCGGGTGTGTTTCTGCGCGGGTCTCTAGCGCTCGCCGCTAAGTCCGGCGCGGCTGAAACCAATGAGGTTGTCTGGCTTCATCGGGAAGAGTCCGGGAGTACTGCGCTGAAGCATATCCCACGTGACGAGGCTGTAGCTCGGCATCGATCCACGAATGGGATCGACTGGCTTGCCGACGTGATCAAGGACGACGTCGATGTCGACCCACCAACCGAGCGATCGCGTCTCTTCCATGATCTTGCCGCCAATCGTCCAGCGTACCGTGCCCAGCACTGCGTCCTTACGAGGATCAGTTGCTGCCGCGCGAAGCGTATAGTAGTCCGCCGCGGACATCGTCCAGACCAAATACTTTCCCTCGACCGCCATTGTGCTCTCTCCCGTTCAAAGCGCCATCAGCGCCGCCCGCTGCTGGGCGACTGACCGTCGTATCACCCTCCGGTGCGCAGCCCTACGACGAGGTGCAAGCGGTGACAGGCGGAGCACGCGACGTTAGGGCTCGCCAGCGCGCGCCCGTTGAGAATCAGTTCTCGGACGGCCTCGTGGGCCTCGTAGATCGTGGAGTCGGTTCCCCGGCGACACAAGGAAAGCACAGCACGCGGGCGCCGTCGCGCTGTAGCGCCGTCACCAACTTCTCGGCGGTCTCGGACAGAATCATCGGCAGCCCCCCTCGAACGCGACGCGGACGCCGCGTGCCGGGGGTGGGGAGGTCGAGCCAGATGCCAGAGGGTCTGACGCCCGATGCGCCTTTCGGAGGCCCGCGGGAAGGCCCCCGAAGTCTATCAGTGAAGCGCGGCCCACGCCGCCCGCTGCATCGGCCGCCCAGGGCGTCGGTCCTTGCGCTGCTCCGCCGGCGCACACATGACCTTACTTCTTCTGTCCGGGGCACGTCTCCCAGAAAGGGAATTCGACCTGCGGGTGGACGCCCCGAGTCGGGACCGCCAGACCTACTCGAATTCCTGGAGTCATCCCGAACGCTCTAAGCTTTCTGCTCCCGTTTTGCTCCCATCCTCTCGCCGAAGCCTCTTGGGCCGACTACGACGTTAGCCGCGAAACAAAGCCTGATCGCGGCAGTCGCTTCTTTGCCGTCCCGGTTAAGGCGAAAGGGCTTGGGACATTCCCGGTTCGCGCGTTCGCGAAGGTGTAGTAGCCGCCAGCGCGTGCTGCCACGCCATGGGCGGCATCGCCGCAGATAAAGGCTAGAAACTGCCGAATATTAGCCGTGAGAGCTACGATTTCAGGTCTCGGTTCGAGGAGAAGTCGGAGTAGAGATGACGGTTGCCCGTAACCCCCTCCACAGATCCGGACGTGCGGCATTACCGCATCCGGCTCCTGCCTCAGGTGACAACGCCAAGTCGCCTCAAGGGATACGGGTGAGTGATGCG
>Ga0209268_1000370_pt1 | contig 25114 bp, 26 predicted proteins | sample GraSoiAngelo_143_FD_185900 | JGI IMG/M metagenome (GOLD analysis project Ga0209268, IMG submission 185900) | Grasslands soil microbial communities from the Angelo Coastal Reserve, California, USA - 14_1009_02_30cm (SPAdes) (version 2) | ecosystem: Environmental > Terrestrial > Soil > Grasslands ... | reverse complement strand
GCTGGATTGGAGAAGAGTGTTAGAATGAAGAGGGTCCTCTTGTGAAGAGTTTGAACGCCTTGATGGACGCGGCTAGGACCGTCTGGGCCGGGTCTCTCGCGGGCCCCCGGGGGGAGGGGGGGTCGTATGCGTGACTGTTCTGATTCTGGCTTTTCTTGGTGTTCTGGGGCTGTTTTGAAGCCTAAAACCGTCTCTGGGAGATGCTGGAACGTGCAGGTACCGCAAGGAAAACGAGCACTAAGATATTCTAGCAGAATAGCAACATGGGGTGGGTTTAGCGGTTGAGCCTTCCCCAGCGAGTCGTCAAACGTGATGGTAGGACTGTCGACTTCGAGACGGACAAGATCCGTCATGCGATAAGAAAGGCGATGATTGCGACCCAGAGCCTCAACGAAAAGATGCTGGAGGAGGCTGTTCAGCGAATCCTCTCTTTCCTATCAGAAAAGTATGGGAAGGACAATCCACCGAGTGTGGAGGAGATCCAGAATGTGGTCGAGCAGACCCTTGTACAGTTGAACCTGTATCCTGCTGCAAAGGCGTATGTTGTCTACCGGAGAGAGAGGGAGAGGCTGAGGGATGAAAAGAAACAGATTCTCGAGAAGGACTATGTCGACGAGGTTGACAAGTCATTCTCCCTCAACGCCCTCCGGCTTCTGGCTTCGCGCTATCTCTTGAAGGATGACCATGGAAGAATAGTCGAGAGTCCAAAACAACTCTTCCAGCGCGTCGCATCTCTAATTGTAATCTCCGATATTCTTCACGACCCGCGGGTCTTCGACAAGAAAGGAGCCCAGTCCAAACATCCGGTTGAGAAATTCGATCCTGTTCCACTTGAAGGCAAGCTTGGCCTAGGAAAGAATCTGAGTGAAGGCTTCGAGGTCACCTGGAACAGGCATCACCTGGGAAGGATGCATCATCTCTGGAGAGAGCTGAACGATGATGGCAAGATGCGGCTCTCGTGGAACGAGCTTGTCCAGCAGCTTGGACGGGGAGACTTTGAAGACCACCTACCTGAGTACCGAGAATACTACTCCCTGATGGTAGAGAAGAAGTTCCTGCCGAACAGCCCGACCCTGTTCAACGCCGGTGCTCGGCTGGGCCAGCTAAGCGCCTGCTTCGTGCTGCCAATCGCCGACAGCATGGAGTCGATAATGAAGTCTGCACAGCAAGCGGCCCTGATATTCAAGTCGGGAGGCGGGATAGGAATCAACTATTCCCCGCTTAGGCCTGAAGGCGACAGGGTCGCCTCTACATCAGGAATTGCCTCGGGACCAGTCTCATTCATGCGCATCATAGACACAGTAACGGATGTTGTGAGGCAGGGAGGGAAGAGACGGGGTGCGAACATGGGAATCCTCGAGGCGTCCCATCCCGATGTGGAGAAGTTCATCAGGTCAAAGCGCGAGACGAGACAGTTTGAGAACTTCAACATCTCAGTACTGATCCCTCGCGAGTTCTGGGACCACTACGAAACGGGTAGGCCGTGGCTGCTGACCAACCGGCGAGACGGGTCCGTCTGGAAGGAAGTGGACCCCAAGCAACTACTGCATGATATCGCCCGGATGGCCTGGGAGACAGCCGATCCGGGAGCCCTCTTCCTCGACAACATCAACGCCGACAACCCGTTGAGGAATTACTGGGGAGACATCAGATGTGTTAATCCCTGCGGCGAGGAGCCCATGTATCCATACGAGTCCTGCAACCTAGGCTCCCTCAACATCTACGCGTTCGTAAGACGAGAGGACGGCAAGGCTATGATTGACTGGGACGAGCTGGACAAAGCAATCGGCGTGGCAACGCGTTTCCTAGACAACGTGATCGACCTCAACAATTTCCCAATCGAGGAGATCGAGAAACTCTCAAAGTCAACGCGCAGAATTGGACTTGGCCTCATGGGTCTGGCCGACCTACTATACGCGCTAGGGATACCATACAACAGCGAGGAAGGCTTTGTGATGATGAGCAGAATCGTAGAATTCCTTGCTTATCACTCCATCAAAACATCAGTGCAACTATCAAAGGCGCGAGGCGAATTCCCCCTCCTCAACAACTCCTCTTACGCGGAAGGTAAACTCCCGTTGGAGGGCTTCCGGCATAAAGAATGGTGGACCCTCGACTGGAACGGCCTGGCTGATGAGGTGAAGAAGAACGGGACAAGAAACTGCCATAATGTGACGATAGCTCCCACGGGAAGCATCTCGATGATAGCCGACACCTCGTCCGGCCTAGAGCCACAGTTCGCAATCGTCTTCGAGAAGCATGTTACCGTGGGGAGCTTCTACTATGTCGACCCGGAGTTTGAACGACAGTTCGGCACAGACACCTCCTACGAAAAGACAGTCTTGAAGAGAATATCCGACAACGGGGGTTCGCTCCAAGGACTGGAAGCCGCCCCTGAGCGGTTCAAGCGCGTCTTTCTCGTAGCATACGATATTCCCTGGTGGGACCACATACGGGCACAGTACGAGATGCAGAAATGGATCAGCGCCGCTGTGAGCAAGACTATCAACATGCCTTCATGGACTTCAGTGGAAGACGTGGAAAACGCCTACATCTTCGCATACAAGATAGGCCTGAGAGGAGTAACGATCTATCGAGACACGTCGAAGGGCGAACAGGTACTCAAGACACCGACACAGCGCCTGAACAGGTATCTGGCCTTAACACCGAACCGCACTCTCGATATGATGAGCAAACTCGGTATCAAGGTGTCAAGAGAAATGACTCGCGACTCAGGAGCAGGAATCGAAAAACTAGGACAGATTGCCCCTAGTCCCGAGAGGGTGGGGCTTGAGTTCACAAAGTGTCCGGTCTGCGGTAGCCCACACCTAGCCTTTCAGGAAGCATGTTACAAATGTCTCGAGTGCAGCTGGTCCACCTGCGTAATCGGATAGACTCGCCGCGTTTCACTGCCTTCGCTGGATCTCTTGAGGATCGAGGATTAGGGGTTGGAGGTCCACGCGCTCCTCAGAACCTTCGCTGTCCTTCTCTTATTGGAGAAGGCGAAGATCGCGGCTGCCGCACCGAGAATGACGATTCCGGTCAGAAGCTCGAACCTTCCGAAATACCAGCCTATGACCAGAAACGCCCTGTTTCGCCTCCGCAGAACGTTCACTCGCCTAACATGGCTCCTGATGTCTGACAGACGAACTATCGACCGCAACAGTCCAGCACGCGGCTCGTATTCGGACACAATCGCAATCCAAGGGGGATCACTTTACGTGTGCTTTGTCACTGTGATTATCGATTCCGGGTTATGACAGGAATAATTCTAGGCTGGTTGGAGCTGAATGCTGGAATGCGTACCATCCTCGCTGCCATTGACCAGTCACGCAACGCTCATTCGGTAATCGGCAGAGCCGCTGAGCTTGCCGCTCTACTCCGAACTGAGCTGGTAATACTGACCGTTCTGGACCCGGACCCAATGAGGAAGTTCAGCATTGACGAGGAGCGAAATCGAATTGCGAGTTTTCATCGAGAATTGCTCTTTAAGCATTTTCCGAAGAAAGGAATCTCCGTTGAATCCAACAATCCAAGCGAGCCTGTCTACAGATACAATCCAGCCGGGATAAGGATCCGCCTGCAAACCTTGTCGGGTAATCCTGTTGATTCGATATGCGGCGCCGCAGACCATCTGAAAGCTGATCTCGTCATTGTCGGAAACCGCGGACTCGGAGGCGTCGGCGGCCTTGTCCTCGGCAGCGTTTCTGAGAGAGTCGTGCACAAGTGTTCGCGGTCAGTAATGGTGGTCAAGGGTGGTGGAGAGTCCAACAGCTCGGATTGGGAGTCGATCGTTGCCTCTCAGCAAGCGCACTTGAACCTCGGCAATAGATAATTCCTCTGAGCCAGTTTCGGGTTAACCATGTAACCCAGACCTGGGCACTGCGTCTTCCCCGGAAAACGAGTGGACCTTCTTACAAGATCAGTTTATGATTGTAGTCCCGGCCGTTCCATTGAGTGCCTCTTCCGCGCTTTCGAGCGAGGAGATGACAGCCCTTCTCTTCCCTGCGCCTGTCAGGAAGCTAATTGCACTCTCGATCTTGGGACCCATGCTCCCCGCGGGAAACTGGCCTTCATCAAGATACCTTCTGCACTCTCGGACACTCATTCTGTCAAGTCCTCGTTGATCGGGTTTGCCATAGTTGATGGATACCTTCTCTACGTCTGTCAGAATCAGCAAGGTTTCCACTCCGACGATCTTGGCGAGGAGGGCTGCGGTTCGGTCCTTGTCCAGGACTGCTTCAACGCCTCTTAGCATGCCGTCTTTGTCTCTGATGACTGGAATCCCTCCACCGCCAGCACTAATGACTATAGTCCCTGCTTCGTATAATCGGATAATCGTCTCTTTTTCCAGTATGTCCAGTGGGGTTGGAGAGGGGACGACTCTTCGGTAGCCTCGTCCACTGTCGCTGATCATCTGCCATCCTTTCAATCGTTCCAGGTCCGAAGACTCGGTGGCGGTGTAGAATGGTCCCACAGGCTTTGTAGGGTTCTTGAACGCGGGATCATCCGCGTCTACTAGTGTCTGTGTTATGAGAGTTGTCACGGGCAGGTTTGGCCCGCCGGCGTCGAGCTCTGTGCGCATTGCTCTCTGTAGCATGTAACCCACCATTCCTTGACTCTCTGCTCCACACACGTCGAGGGGCATTGGTGGAAGAATGTCCTTCGCGATCTCATTCTGGAGGAGAATGTTGCCCACCTGTGGGCCATTCCCATGCGTGATGGTAATCCTCTCGCCTCGCCGAAGGAGGCGCGCTAGATGCTTGGCCGTGTTCTGAACGTTTGTGGCCTGCTGTTCTGCCGTTCCTCTCTGGCCGCGCTGGAGAATGGCGTTGCCGCCTAGGCTTACCAGAACCTTCATTGGATTAGGGCCCTAGTTTGAGGGTTTGCGGTTGAGGACGCAGGTCATGCATCGGATACCTCCGTATCCTCCCGTTATCTCCTGGAGCTGTAGCGATGTGACTTCGATAGAAAGTTCTTGGAACTCTCGCTTGTGCGGGAAGAACTGGTCGGACCTCTTGAGCGTGGCGAGGTCTCTCTTTGCTTCTTCCAAAAGTGCTTGATAGCGGTACGGATCGGATCTTGCCTTTGCCTCTAAGTTCTTCAAGACCTTCTTGACAATTTTCTCGACCTCAATGGCGAGAATGCTGTTGTCTTTGATGCAGAGGAAGTTTGAGGCGTAGCACATCTGCTCCAAGGTCGTTATCGGGACTATTCGGAACCCCTTGCCTGTCAAGTATTCGTAGAGGTTGGGACTCTTACCCAGCTTCCTGTAACGTCCACGGGTTGACCTCTGGTATACTTCCACTCTTGCCGCTCTGAGGAGTGGCACACAACCTACGGCGACATCTCTTCCGGGGAAGTTTAGGTATGTATCTAGGTGCATGTCGATCATCGGGTCCGGCTCGTCGCCTGGCACTAGTGGATGGGCTGGCTGGTGGACCAGCGCTACCTCTTCAAAGCCGACTCCGTGTCGGAGTACTTGGTTCGCCCCGTTAGGGTTCGTTCTGTCTCCGACTCCAATCATGGCAAATCGGCCTGCTGGGATGAAGTCTCCTCCCTCGAAGGTCCCAGGGGAAGCCACTCGGTGAGCGATCTTGGCCCCGGCCATTTCGAGTATCGTTCCAGTGAGGACCGGCTCCATGCGTCGCTGTGGCTTCGACATCCTTCCGACTATCAACCCCTGGTCGGAGGTGACCTGTTGGTCCCGCATGAAGAATAGATTGGCTAGAGGAACGTCGAGCGACGCGCGCGGAAATATGACCCTAACTCCTCTCTTAATGTCTAGTCTGATGCTGGGTCTGAGCACTAGGATGTTGAAGAGCGTCTGTACGCCAAGATCGGCCAGGTTGGTCTCGAACTCTCGGCGCGCTCTTCTAGCTTCGCCGGAGGCCCCTTCGAACTTGACGATCTTCTTTGCGTAGCTCCGCAGTCGGCGTACTATCTCAGGGTCATCTCTTGCCAGTCGTATCGCAAGACTTCTCAGTCGGTGGACTCTGGTCCCGGTCGTGTCAAGAGCGTGTCTCAGTTCATCGTGTTCATGTATGGCCAGGTCCATGTTGAACGATCGTTCGTAGAGGAAGGCGAAGGGCTCGATGAGCCCGAAGAACATCTCGATCCCCGGTCTGTGAATCACTACATCCCGTAAGGTGTCCCACTCCGCATGCACTATCGACTCCAACGGATTCCGCCCGGACCTATTTCCGACGCAGGAGCCATTCTAGGAGAGCCGCGGCACCGTAGAGCTTGTTCTCTCCCTGCTGCCAAACAACGGACTGTTTACCCTCAATCACGTCATCAGTTATCTCCAAGCCCCGATGAGCTGGGAGACAATGCATTACGCTCGCGTCTTTCTTGGCGACTTTCAGGAGGTCCGAGTTGATCTGATACCCGGTGAAATCCTGCATTCTCTTCTCTTTGGAGGACTCGTCGCCCATGCTGACCCAGACGTCAGTGTAAAGCACATCTGCTCCTTCCGCAGCATCTGACGGCTTGCGCACGATCTTTGTTTCGCTGCCCGTCGACCTGCTTATCTCTTCAGTCTGTTTGAGAATCTCCTGATTCGGCTCGTAGCTTTGAGGACATGCGACTCTAATTCTCATCCCTTCGATCGCCGCGCCGAGTACAAGCGAGTTGCAGACGTTGTTTCCGTCGCCGACATAGGCTAGAACTAAGCCCTTGAGCCTTCTCTTGGCCTCCTCCATGGTGAAGAGGTCCGAGATTATTTGGGTCGGATGTTCGAGATCGCTCAATGCGTTGATGACAGGTACGCCCGAATGTTTTGCTAGCTGAGCTACCGTATCGTGTGTGTACACACGAGCGACGATGCCGTCAAGGTATCCGCCCAAGATCCTTGCCGTGTCTTTGATCGGTTCGCCTCTGCTGAGCTGAAGCTCGCTCGCTGAGAGGTAGATGGATTCTCCACCTAGCCTGCGAGCCGCCACTTCGAAGCTGGTCCGGGTCCGGGTCGAAGGTTTCTCGAAGAGGAGCCCGACAATTTTCCCCTTGAGTGTGGATAAGGATCTTCCTGCCTTGATAGACGCCTTGATAGTCTTCGCCCGAGCTAGAACTCTGTCGATTTCCGGTTTGGACGCGTCGGAGACTGATAAGAAGCTCTTCAACTTGGTCTCGCTAGATTGGAGTTTGGCGGAGGTGCTGGTAGTTGAAGTTCATGTCACGAGTTGGTCAACGAACCTCCTAGAAGGTGAAGATCACGGCACGGTCTGAGGTTCTCGTCTTTGGTTGCACGCCTGCGGCGATAAAAGCCTCGCCGATGTAATTGGTGAGAAACGTGGACCATTTTGGTCCCAGCTCGTGCATGAGCGTGATGGTCCAGCGTTCATTCTCGTTCTTCTCATAGTACTCGAACAGGTTGGCATAGGCTGAAAGGTCGTGGATGAACTCGATGACCGTGCTAACCGTGATCTTGCCCCATTTCGAGGCGATGATCGTCATGGGACCGCTCTTACCCGCGATCTGTCCCGCCTTGACCAGGTTATCGTCTGGGACTGAGTTGAGTATTTCTTGGAAGGTCTTCCTGCTGAGCCGGAGTGCGTTGATCCGCTGGAGGAATCTTCCGAACTCTGAATAGTCCAACAGCAGTTGATTAACGAGAGTGTTGACGCTTACGCTCTGTCGGTTCGCCTCCTCTTGAAGAGCTCCCAAGGCCTTCTCGTTTACCCTGAACGATTTGGCTACGGTCCTGCCTTCCCTAGCCATGTGTTCTTACTTCGCATGCAACCCCGACCTTAGAGAGATATTACACTTCCCGCCTCGAGAGGCCCCGACTGTTTCTGGTGACATAGCTCATTGCAGCTGTAGCATCTATGATGAAAAGGGCCCGAGATCCTTCGAACTTCCGGGCGTATCTCAAAGTGTACATTTGCAGTTTCTTGTGGACGTATCAGCTAAATACACTACTCAAGAGTAGAGTTCAATGAACACTACCATGATGGCTCAAACTGAAATTAGCCTTCTAGGAAGAAAGCTATGACTCAATCGGGTTTCAGTAAGCTCTCTACCGGGAAATTGCTGATAGCTGCTGCTGTTATCGCCATTGTCAGCGGCGCGGCGGTTGGTATGAGTGTGGGATACGTGATACACTATTCAGCGCCTACCACGAGGGAGTTCTACCTGTTTGACGGATCCCTACCGTTCAACGACGAACCGAGACCTCAAGGTTTCGGATATCCTCACGACATTTTCGTACCTGACCGAATCACGGTCAACAAGGGGGACCATGTGCTCATTCATTATGTGAACATAGAAGACATCGCTGAGGACCACAATTTCATGATGGAATCACCATACAGGTTCGACGCCGTCGTTTATGAGAACGCAAGCAACCTGTCAGGACCTGTAAACGGCGGGAAGGGAGCGGTTCTCGGTACACATCTCAACGTTGACACTGTGGTGTTGGGACAGGGCCAGAATGCTACAATCACGTTCACGGCGAGCTGGGCAGGGGTATTTCCATACCGCTGCACATTTCACCAGCCCACAATGACCGGTTATCTAGTGGTAATCGGGTAGACAGGCGAGAAAAATGAGAACAAAACAGATTCAGACAAGTCAAGCACGGCTCGGAGGCAGCTAAAGATCTTGAAGTGGCTTAGATGGACCGGAGTAGCGCTACTGCTCATCACGGGCATCATCGACCTCTACTATGGAAACTCGTACGCGGGATTCTATGAGAACCTCTGGTATGTCATGGGGGGAATCTACATCTTCGCTGCCATAGTCATAGCCGCAAACATAGAACCCCACTTCTCCCAGCTCACCGTCTTCGGCTACGCCCTATTTCTCTGGAGCCTCTGGGCAACCACTGCGCTCGAGACAGGCGCTGGACTGGACGCGGTCGCGTATGCCGACAAGGCGGTAGAAGCGGTCTTGGCCATAAACATGGCCTTGCTGTTCCGGAGCACCAGACCGTCCAAAATTATGTAGGACACCAGGACCGTTGTGGCGGATTTCTAGAGTCCGGAGAGTTCTTCCTTCGCGTTACTGATTGAGCCTAGATAGGTGTAGACTCCAGTCTTCAAGACTTTCAATGACAATAGGGCGCACTTCAGTCTGACCGCGCTGAGTTGTCCCCCTATTAGAGAGAGTATTTCTTCCTTCGAGATGTTCCGCGCATCGTCGAGTGTCTTTCCCTTCACCAGCTCCGTGAGCATGGATGCTGACGCTTGGCTAATCGCGCATCCTTGTCCGTTGAACCTGACATCCTTGACGCTGTCATTCCCGTCCAGTTCCAGCTGCATCTCTATGATGTCCCCGCAGAGCGGATTCGAATCCTTAGCCTTGATATGCGGATGATCCAGCGTCCCCTTGTTTCTCGGATGACGATAATAGTCGAGTATGATCTCGGAGTAGACAGAACTCAAATCTTGAAGACCCTTCCCGCGCGACCGAGAGACTCAACCAGTCGGTCTATTTCTCCTTCCGTGTTGTAGAGGTAGAAGCTGGCCCGTGTAGTGGCAGCCACGCCTAGCCTCTCCATCAGCGGCTGAGCACAATGATGGCCCGATCTCACGGCGATTCCATCCTCATCTAGAAGAGAAGCCATGTCGTGCGCATGGATGTCAGCCAGGTTGAAGCTTATGACCCCGCCCCGCGTATCAGAGTCTGCAGGACCGTAGATTCTCATGCCTTTCAATTTTCTCAGTGCGTCCAAGGCGTAGGCCGTGAGGTCTCGCTCATGGTTTCTGATGTTTCTGAGTCCGACCTTGGACAGGTAGTCGACGGCGGCTCCTAGGCCGATAGCCCCGGAGATATCTGTAGTTCCGGCCTCGAACTTGAACGGCGGGTCTTTGAACGAAGCCTCGTAGAGATGGACTTCGCGAATCATCTCTCCTCCACCCTGGTACGGCTCCATCTTTTCTAGAAGATCGCGCTTCGCGTAGAGAACCCCTATTCCCGTAGGCCCACACATCTTGTGGCCGGAGAACGCGAGAAAATCACAATCTAGATCCTGGACATCAACAGGCATGTGAGGCACCGACTGGGCGGCGTCTACCAGGACCCGACAATTGTACCGGTGAGCCTCCCGTACCATCTCTCTAACAGGGTTGATCGTTCCAAGAACATTCGACGCTTGAGTGACAGCAAAGAGTTTGATCCCGCCGTTTTCCAAATGCTGGCGGAAGTCGTCTCCCACTAGGCGCCCGTCGTCGGAGATCCCGACATACTTGAGCTGTGCTCCCTTGTCCCGAGCCAGCAGCTGCCAGGGGACGATGTTGCTATGATGCTCCATCTCCGTGAGCATGATGCTGTCTCCTAGTCCGATGTTTGATCGGCCCCAAGAATGGGCGACCAAGTTAATCGCTTCTGTTGTTCCTCGGACAAAAATAATCTCTGAAGAGTCCTTTGCATTGATGAGATCGGCGATTCTCTTGCGAGCACTCTCATATGCGGCGGTCGCTTCCTCGCTTATCTGGTAGACCCCGCGGAAGACGTTCGCGTTGTACTCGTTGTAGTAACGATCTAGAGCTTCGATCACCTGAACTGGTTTCTGTGACGTTGCGGCGCTGTCAAGGTAGACTAGAGGCTTTCCGTTTATCTCTCTCTTGAGGATCGGGAAGTCGGCCCTGACTCTCTCTAGATCGTAGGATACAGCCTTCTCACTTGCATAGAGGGTTGCGTGTCGCTGCATGGGCTGTCCCATGACAGCATGGTTCGAATAGTATTGTGAGAAAATTTTCGTTTTACGCGTGGTGATGCTCTTCGGGGCTACGAGCGCCTGTCGCCTGCTCCTTCCCCTTCGGGACGAAGCTATGCCCGCATCCGCAGGTTAGGTAGCTCTCGGGGAAGTTGAACTTGAAGCCCCCGCCCATCTCCGTCTCGACATAGTCGATTTCTGCGTCGCCGAGAAGGTCTGCGCTCTTTGTGTCAGCGACAATGTTGACCCCGTTCCTGTGCTCTACCACGTCCGTTGGGCTGGACTTGTCGAGTTTGAGACCGAACTGGTAGCCTGCGCAGCCTCCCGCCTTTACGAATACGCGGAGGGCTAGAGACTGGTCGCTTACCTGCTTGAGGTAGTCCTGGACCTTCGTCGCTGCCTTGTCGGTTATGCTAATTGCCATTTCTTCCCTATCCTCTTAGTTACTTTTCCCCTTTTTAACCTTGAAGGTACCCGTTACGCCTCTCCGTGCCCGTTGGGAACGGCTTCCAGAACCTCTTTCTTCACCCAATCGTACCCCCTCGCCTCAAGCACATCAGCAAGCTCGGGTCCCCCAGACTTGACCATTCTCCCATCGAGGAGTATGTGCACATAGTCCGGTTTGATGTACCGGAGGATCCTCTGATAATGAGTGATTATCATGACGCCCATCTCTGGACCTACCAGCTTGTTGACTCCTTCAGCGACAATCTTGACAGAGTCTATGTCCAGACCCGAGTCTGTCTCGTCCAATACAGCTATCTTCGGCTGGATAATCGCCAGTTGTAGTATCTCGCAGCGCTTCTTCTCTCCGCCTGAGAATCCCTCGTTGAGATAGCGGGTTGCGAATGACTCGTCCATATCGAGAAGCTTCAGCTTCTCCTTCAACATCTTCCGAAAGTCGAGGACCGACAACATCTCCTGTCCCAAGTCGCCCTTCTTACCTCCCTGTCTGACCGCGTTGTAGGCTGTCCGGAGGAAGGTGGAGAGAGATACGCCGGGCACCTCGTAGGGGTACTGGAAGGCGAGGAAGAGCCCCTTCCTAGCTCTCACGTCGGGGGCGAGTTTGACGATGCTTTCGTTGTCGAATAGGATGTCTCCCTTTGTGACTATGAACTTGGGGTGTCCCATCACGGTAGAGGCCAGGGTGCTCTTGCCGGACCCGTTTGGACCCATGATCGCGTGGATCTCTCCCTGCTTAACGTGAAAGTCTACGCCCTTGAGGATCTCCTTGCCCTCGATGGTTGCATGAAGATCCTTGATATCCAGCTGGCTCATTCTACGGGTCTTCCTGTATTGCGCGATCTCTGATCGGCGTATAACTTACGTCATATTTAAGGACGCCAAGACCATGCACTTGATAGATCCCCGGATCGCCGGGAAGTCTGTGACTCCCCGACACTCGTTGGGGTTACAGCCTGATTATTCCTTTGCTGGAGCTTAGTTCTATCCAGCCTTCCGGATGGTAGGTAGAATGCCTATACAACTGACACCCACAAAGATCAAGGGAAGCAAGTATCTCCTCATCCCCAAAGATCTCGCTCAGCTCCTAGAAATTGACGACGAGAGCATCCTCAATCTGACCATTGAAGATACCGACAAAGGCCAACGTCTCGTCTACTCTATCCGAGAGAAATCTAACAAGTCAGCGGAAAACTAGTTGCGCAGAGCACCAAGATGAGTACAAATGGGATTGGTGCCGGAGTTCTTCGTGTTGTTGGGGATCGTTATTTTCCTGTGCATGAGCCTCCTGAGCGCCTTCCTCGATGAGGACTTGCCATCACGCTTCCAGTACTTGTTCCAAATAGCGGCCATTGTGGGGCTTGGAGAGCTTCTGATCGGTCAGGGATTCGTCGAGCTGATGCGCTTTCGGCTAAGCTTCGTCTATCTCGCGTTAGCCCTTTTCAGTGTAGTCGGCCTGAACGCATACCTTGCGGTAGTGCGTCGGAGAATGGATATTGCATCGACCTTCTCGGGAACGATAACAGTACCGACGCTTATGATCTCAGGGGTCTTCATCTCCTCCTTTCTGGGAGGCGGGGGAGAAGTAAGTCTCTCTCCAGCTGCGATATTGACTCTGTCAGTCTTGGTCTTCGTTGCCAGCCTCAGCATATTCGGATTCCTGCGTGAAGCTTCCAAGCACATCCGCAACATTCCCGGTGGACAAGGGTCAACGTCAGCCGGCCCAGTGCCTACGCCTCCAGGCACGGCGGAGACAGACCTGTCGTTGCATCTTCCTTCTATGCGAGAAGGAGATTGGGAAAAAATCATTGACGACAGAAGTGGTGAGGAATAGCAGATGAGAAACATTAGTGACATCTTGGATCTTAAGCACAAGAAATCTCTCAGGTTGGGGCTCCTACTGGTCTCAACACTATTCATCATAAGCTCGAGCGCACTCGTCTATGCCAGACTGATCTATGAAAACGCGCTCAACGTGGGCAACACAAGCGGAGTCACAACAGGATCAGGCACGACAGCGCCAGCAGGAGAAAGCTACCCGCCCGCCATGATTGTGGTTATAGCATTCTCAGCAATCGTAATCAGCATCAGCCTATTCGGGTTCCTACGCGAAGCCATCAAGCACAAAGCTTCCGGTGGACGAGAGTTATCGTTGACAAGTCCAGCATCCGTGCCCCGAGGGGAGGGAATCAGCTTGTCATCGCAGCTGTCTCCGAAGCAAGGAGAAGACTGGGAGGAATCTCCGAGGAAAGAAGAGGGTGAGGAATAGGATGTGAAGTGTGAGAAGTGAAGTGTGAAAGAATGTGCGAGAATCAACGTCCGCAATAGTCACAGAAGACAGTACAGGATCGGTCAGCGGGTCTTCTGTTTATGGTAGTACCACGCTAGTTTCCACAAGGTAACATGAACCAGAAGAAGGTTCTCAGTGGCGATTAGGAAGCTAAGGAGTCGAGGGAGGTGAAAGCATAGAATGAAGTTTCTTAGAGTCGAATGGACAAAGAAAAGAGGCAGTATTGCCCTCATGGCGACGGGTCTGGTTGTCTCAGCTTTCATTCTTGGTGGCTACGTAGCTACTGGGAACTGGAATCCGTGGGGCAACAGACACTACTACCAAGTGCTGAACGCGAACTTCCAAGAGTGTTATACTCCTGTTGGTGGCACTCCTCAGTGTCAATCAGCCCACAACGTGATCTTCGACGCTAGTGCGAAGTATGTCGAGCAGGTGGTCGAGAAAGGCACCGGTGGCCTCTGTACTGTAGGTGCGACTTGTAGCTTCAACTTCATTGCCATGACAAGCAATGCCGTAGCTCCTACTGCTGGCATGGCGTCTACGGGCGCAACTAATGGTCAATGTGGTAACGCAGGTTCTCAGGGCGGTACAGAGCTCACGACTAGCGGATTTGCGGCAGCTGCGGGCACTGTAACGGACATCACTGGTAGTACCGGCGCGCAATCTACGGTCGTAAAGACTTTCACTGCTACGGCTATCACCTCGGTCGCTCAGAGTTGCTTGGTCAACGAAAGCACGATCGACACCAACAGAGTCAACCTCGCCGCCCAAACGTTCACCGCCATCACTCTCCAGATAGGTGACACGATCCAGATAACGTGGACCCTAACATGGAACTGGAGCTAAGGCGTGTCACGCACCCCACTGAAGAAGGCTAAGCCCGAAACTCGGATGTTTCAATCTCCGAGTAAATCCCCTCCTATCACAAGTTCTCTATCGCGATTTTCCCTAGACTAAGCCATTGCTTTGTCTTTTGCAGTTCCGAAGACCAAACATCAAGTGTTACAACATGTGTATTCACCGTCAACGCATCGTTCTCAAAGAAGGAAGCTCCCTAACGGTCAATTCGTTTTCCTTGGAGTGGAGTCGAAGCGCGAAAGGTTTCATTGACTGCAATGCTGATCCTTGCAATCGTTGCAGCGGTAAGCATGCCTGTTGGTCACGCAACTAACAACGTTCACACTTTCTTCACGAACGCGACGACTGTGGGAACATGTGGGACACTATGCAAAGGACTGTCTAGTACTTCTGGAACCGGTTCGACTTCGACTGTAGAGACGAGTCTTGCGATTGGTTCAGCTCCGGCTTTGGATGCGAATGCTAATGCTGTGAAGAGCGCTAACTGGGTTTCTGGAACAACTTTCACTGTGGCAGGTCTTTCTACGAATACTGCTACTGATACAATTATTGCAATTATTTCAAACAGTGGATTGGTTATTACTGTTACAGGCCTGTCTACTCCAGGCATAACTTGGGATGGTTCAGCGCGTACTACTCTTGCACCTGTTTCTTGTGCCATGACTGCAACGGAATGGATTGGTCATACGACGGCTACTCTTTCTTCTGTTACGACAACTATTACTCTGAGTTCTACTCCAATAGGGGCTTCCGCGCAAATCGCCGCATTCAGTGGTTCTGAAGACCCAAGCGGAACATTCAATCCTTCTGATAAAGCCGCAGGATTTGCGAGCACCAATTCTCAATGCACTGGTGGTGCTTCTACTCCAACTGGCACAAGCGTTACGACTTTGAATGCGAATGATATGGTAGTTGGATTCGTCGTATCATCAGCCGCTTATACGGCAACTGCTGGAACCGGGTACACGCTTCTGGGGACTGCTACTTCTGCTGCATGTGGAACTGGTCCTGGTTGTAGTCTTGGAATGGAGGACCAGAGTGCTACTGCTACTGCCGCTTTCAACTGTGCTTTTACGGCACCAGTTAACAGATGGATTGTTATCTGTGACGCGCTTCAGTCCGCTCCGAAATATTTCAAAGTTGAGCCTGAGACTTCTGCATCTCTGACCGGAACTCCCTCATCTGCCGCGAACGGTTTCAGTGGAACGGGTTGGGTTTACAACGTTGCTGGTATTCAGAACGGGTTGTTTGACATTCAATCTGGAACATGGCAAATCGATTTAACGGGAGCAGTAGGTTCTACGACTGGAAATCCTGTTGCTCGATACTTCGTTACCGCATGGTCTTGCACTACAAACAGTTGCGCGACTGCAACTCTCCTGTGGAAGAATTGGGACACCGCAACCAACGTAGCAAGTTCGACAACTGCAACACCCAGAACATATACAACCGCGAGTCAGTCACAGATTACTTGGACAAGTGGTAACTTCTTAGCGTTCGAAGTATGGGTTGCGTGGCAATATTCTGGAACTACTACGACTACTACAATGACCGAGACAACAATCAGCACGGCAATGGACTTCATGACTCCTGGATGGGATAACGCTCAGAGTCTCAGTGGATCACTGACTTCAACCTCAGCTTTTGCTAAGATGACTTCTATGTTCAAGTCGCTTAGTGGCTCGCTGAGTTCAGTCTCAAGTTTTGTTGAGAAGACTTCAATTTTCAAGTCTCTCGCCGGCTCGGTGACTATTGCTTCAAGTCTTGCACATCTAGACTCAATCTTCAGGTCTCTTAGTGCTTCATTGCAGACGGCTTCAAGCTTTTCAGAGAAGAATTCCATCTTCAAAACTCTCGCGGCTTCAATCACATTCACAATGGGTAGCATGGTTGCCAATGTGAATTCTGGGCAATTGACTTGTAACTCTAGCCCTCATTCTTGCTCGACATCTCTGACCGCAACTTGGAATACGGCTTCTGGCTTAGCTGAGAAGAGTTCGCTCTCTAGGTCCCTCACTGGTTCGATGTCTCTAGTCTCAACCTTTGCTGAGAAGAGTTCGGTATTCAGGTCTCTGACCGGTTCACTGTCTCTTGTTGCCTCTGAAACTAAGGGTCATGCCAGGGGCTTGAGCGGTTCGCTAGGTTCATCTTCTGGTCTTGCTGAGAAGAGTTCGCTGTTCAGGTCCCTGACTGGTTCATTGTCTTTAGCTTCTAGTTTTGCTGAGAAGGGTTCCATTTTCAGGTCTCTGAGTGGTGCGTGGACCATGGCTCCTGGTTTTGCTGAGAAGGCTTCTCTCTTCAGATCTCTAAGCGGCTCGTTAGGTGTTGCTGCTTCTCAAGTCAAGGGTCTTGCCACTGCTTTGAGTGCTTCACTAGGACTATCCTCAGGCTTTGCTGAGAAGACTTCACTGTTCAGATCCCTGAGCGGCTCTCTGGGTCTTGTCGCGTCTGAGACTAAGAGTCTTGCCAGGGCGCTTACTGGTTCACTCGGTTTGGTCTCAAGCTTTGCGGCGAAGTCTTCGCTCATCAGGTCTCTGACTGGTTCACTGGTTTGGGCTTCAAGTCTTGCCGAGAAGAGCTCGCTGGTCAGGTCTCTCAGCGGCTCACTGACTCTAGGTTCGAGTTTTGGAGAGAGGTCTTCTCTATTCAGGTCCCTCACAGATTCTCTCAGCCTTGCTGGTTCTCAGACAAAGGGTCTTGTAAAGGCTTTGAGCGGTACACTGGGTTCGGCCTCTGGTTTTGCCGAGAAGAGTTCACTCTTCAGGTCCCTAAGTGGTTCGCTGTCCTTGGTCTCAAGTTTTGCCGAGAAGAGTTCACTCTCTCGGTCTCTGACTGCTTCACTGTCTTCAGCTTCCGGTTTTGCTGGGAAGAATTCTTTGTTCAGGTCTCTGACTGGTTCTCTGTCTCTTGTTGCTTCTGAAGCTAAGGGTCTTGCCAAGACTCTGAGTGGTACACTAGGTTCATCCTCGGGTTCTGCCGAGAAGAGTTCGGTATTCAGGTCTCTGACCGGTTTGCTGGGTTTGGCTTCTGGTTTTGCTGAGAAGAGTTCACTGTTCAGGTCTCTGACTGGCTCGCTCTCTTTGGCTTCGGGTTTTGCGGAGAGGACTTCTCTCTTCAGGTCTCTAAGTGGTTCTTGGACTACCGCCTCGAGTTCGGGTGAGAAGAGTTCGTTCTTCAGGTCTCTGGCTGGCTCGCTCTCTGTTGCGGCTTCTGAAATCAAAGGTCTTGCAAGGGCTTTTAGTGCCTCGCTTAATTCAGTCTCGAGCTTTGCCGAGAAGAGTTCCCTAATTCGCTCTCTGACTGGTTCACTGTCTTCAGCCTCTGGTTTTACTGGGAAGAATTCGCTGTTCAGGTCTCTCATAGGTTCACTGTCTTCAGCCTCTGGTTTTGCCGAGAAGAGTTCGCTCTTCAGGTCTCTGAGTGCTTCACTGACTATTTCGAGTTTTGAAGCACAAGTTAGCAACTTAGTCCACATTTTCTATTATGGCTCTACTTCTCAGCCTGGTTGCGCCATCAAGTGTGAACAGCTAGTTACTACTGCCGGAACGGCTGATACTACAACAAGTGTCAAGGTGGGTAGCAGCACTACTTGTTGCTTTGAAGTTGTGCCAGATGTCATCTCGTCCATCGCGACGGCAACGCCCTCTACCAGCACACCAACAGGTCAGGCTTGGGTCTATCCTACTGACCTAGGAGGTATCACGATTCAGAGTGGGCCTTGGCGGTTTGATACTACGATTCAGGCATCAAGGACTGGTACTGCTACTATGCGGTTTCTGGTCTGGTCTTGTCAGACTGCTTCGGAAGGAACTTGTACTCTTCTCTTCGATTTCACAGGAACGGCCAATATAGAATCAACCACTACTGGCCCAATACAATATACTGATGTAACTCCAACGGTAGGCCCGTTTTCGAACGTTCACTATCTAACAGTTGAAGTCTGGCTCAGTCCTACCGGGTCTACAGGTAACGGCGGCGCGACTGACACTATGACAACAGTTTCAAGCGCGAGTGGCGTTATTACTCCTTCTTGGCGTTACAGTCAGAGTCTTACCGCTATGATGAATTTAGCCTCAAATTTTGCTGAGAAGTCTTCCCTGTTCAGATCTCTGTCTGGTTCTCTGTCCCTTGTGGGTTCTCAAGTTGCAGGTAGGGCGTTAATCTTGAGTGCTTCACTGGGTTCATCCTCAAGTGTTGCTGAGAAGAGTTCGCTGTACAGGTCTCTGTCTGGATCTCTATCCCTTGCGGGGTCTCAAGTTGGAGGTAGAGCGTTAATCTTGAGTGCTTCACTGGGTTCATCCTCAAGTGTTGCTGAGAAGAGTTCGCTGTACAGGTCTCTGTCGGATTCTCTGTCTCTGGCTTCTGGTTTTGCCGAGAAGAGCTCGCTGTTCAGGTCTCTGTCTGGATCTCTATCCCTTGCGGGGTCTCAAGTTGGAGGTAGAGCGTTAATCTTGAGTGCTTCACTGGGTTCATCCTCAAGTGTTGCTGAGAAGAGTTCGCTGTACAGGTCTCTGTCGGATTCTCTGTCTTCATCTTCGGGTCTCGCTGAGAAGTCTTCGCTATTTAGGTCGCTGTCGGGTTCCCTGTCACTTACGACTTTTGAGACTAAGGGTCTGGCCAAGGCTCTGTCTGGTTCTCTGTCTTTAGTCTCAAGTCTTGTGGAGAAGAGTTCGCTGTTCAGGTCTCTGTCTGGTTCACTGTCCCTTGCAGCTTCTGGAATTAGAGGTAGGGCGTTAATCTTGAGTGCTTCACTGGGTTCATCTTCGAGTCTTGCTGAGAAATCTTCCCTGTTTAGGTCTCTGTCTGGTTCTCTGTCACTTACGAGTTTTGAGACTAAGGGTCTCGGTAAGGCTCTGTCTGGTTCTCTGTCTCTGTCTTCAGGTTTCGCGGAGAAGAGTTCATTGTTCAGGTCTCTATCTGGTTCTCTGTCACTTGCGGGTTCTGGAATTAGAGGTAGGTCCTTAATCTTGAGTGCTTCACTGGGTTCAGTCTCGACTCTGGCTGAGAAGATTTCGCTGTTCAGGTCTCTGTCTGGTTCTCTATCGCTTACGGGTTCTGAGACCAAGGGTCTGGCCAGGTCTCTAACTAGTTCTCTGTCTTCAATCTCGAGTCTTGTGGAGAAGAGTTCGCTCTTCAGATCTCTGTCAGGTTCACTGTCTCTTGCAGCTTCTGAAACCAAGGGTCTAGCCAGGGCTCTGACTGCTTCACTGGATTCAGTTTCGAGTCTTACTGAGAAGTCTTCGCTGTTTAGGTCTCTGTCTGGCTCGCTGTCTCTTACGGGTTATCTCGTCAGAGGTCGTGCGTTGAGCTTGACTGGTTCACTGGGTTCAACCTCGACTCTTGGCGAGAAGAGTTCGCTGTACAGGTCTCTATCCGGATCGCTATCTCTTGCTGCTTCTGAGACTAGGGGTCTTGCTAGGTCTCTCTCTGGTTCCCTGGGTTCCGTCTCGGATTTTGCAGAGAGGTCTTCACTGTTTAGGTCTCTATCTGGTTCGCTTGCTTCAGCCGCGAGTATCGCCGAGAGATCTTCGTTCTTCAGATCTCTCACTGGTTCGTTTGTTTCAGCCGCGAATGTTGCTCAGAGGTCCTCGTTCTTCAGATCTTTGATCTGTTCGCTTACTTTAGCGAGTTCTGAGACTAAGGGTCTTGCCAAGGCTTTGAGCGCTTCGCTAGGCTCAACCTCAGGCTTTACGGAGCATGTCTCACTGTTTAGGTCTCTATCTGATTCACTGGGTTTTGTGGCTTCGTTCTTCAGAGGTAGTACCGTGAACCTAAGCGCCTCACTTGGTTCAACCTCAAGCGTTGCGGAGAAGACTTCATTCTTCAGGTCTCTAACTGATTCGCTGGGTCTAGCTGGTTCTGAGACCAAGGGTCTTGCCAAGGCTTTGAGCGCTTCGCTAGATTCAGCCTCAAGCCTAGCTGAGACATCATCGTTCTACAGATCGTTGACTGGTTCGCTATCTTTGGGTTCGGGTCTTGGAGAGAATACTTCGTTCTTTAGGTCTTTGAGTGTTTCATGGACTATGGATTCGATCTATGGGAGGGGTTCACTCTTCACTGAGAACCTTCAGGCGAACTTCAACACTACAACGGTTCTCTCCGGACACTATGACTGTCACGATAACCTGATTGTCAATTGCGGTACTGTTTCTGGGTCCTTCGCGTTTCTAGTTGTTGCTCTTGGTGTTCTAATCTTCGGTATTTACGTAGCCAGACAACGTCGGCAATCTCCTAGTCTTCAGGAAGAGCTGGAGTCTGAGGAGGTTATCGTTGATGAGGAGGGCTGGGAATTAAAAGCTTCCGAGGAGGCAGAACGGAATGAAACGAAGGGTCCCGGTGACGAGCAAGGCTGGGAGAAGAAACCCGGAGGTTAGAAATGAAATGTTCAGTCAAGTTGAGAAAATCGCTCCCCGAGCTTCTTCAGGACCCGTCACGCCCTAGTCAATGATCACTAGCACTCTTACTACGGACAGTCGCATCTCCACAGCTGATCTGTCCATCACGTACGCACTCTCGGAACCTCAACTTCGCCAACTACCGTCTGGCCTTGAAGCGTGGAAATCAAGGAATATTGGTAGCTGTTATAAGCGATGAAGCTCCGAACGCGCCGTCATGGATAAGATGGAGAAGGCTTCCGAAAAGAAGAAAGGCTTCGTCAAAGAGTTCGTTGACTTCCTACAGACGTTCGGCGTCATCGGTCTCGCAATCGGCTTCGTCATAGGAGTAGCCTCGTCTGCCGTCGTAAACTCGCTGGTCAAGGACATCATCAACCCAATAGTTGGTCTGGTCCTTCCGACTGGAAACCTATCGTCACTGAACGCGACCGTTACTTCTCCGGTCTCGGGGAAACCGTCAGTGTTTCTCTACGGCGACTTCATCTCACAGATCATATACTTCATCATAATCGCGCTGGTGGTCTTCGTCATGTACAAGCAGTTGAAGCGATTCGGACTGGCCAAGATGTAATGACGATAGGCCGGTCGTGTGATTGCCTGTCAGGGGTAGGTCCGTATCCCGGTGATGATGAACTGTATCGCTATCGCAGCTATGAAGACCGCCATTACCTGCGCGACAACTGAAGAGCCAGTCTTCCCCAGCAACGAGTGGATCCGAGGCGTCTCTCTCATGACGACCCAGCTCAACAGCATCACGATCACAACTGAGCCCAACGTGACCAGGATGCCATAGGCTCCAAGAGCTATCATCGTCGTCGTGATTGCGCCCGGACCGACCAGGAGGGGGAATGCGATCGGGACGACGCCCACGTCTTCGTGCGACCCCGGCTTGGCGAACCTTTCTCCTCTGAAGAGTATGTCGAGAGCGAGGAGGAGTAGGAGGAGTCCGCCGGCCATCTCGAAGCTCGGCAGGCTGATGCCGAACAGCGCTAGTAGTTCCTGACCTACCAGAGCGAATATGGTTAGAAGGCTGGCTCCAGTGTAGATCACAACTCTGAACATCTTTGATCGATCGGGCTCGCTCATTGTACCCGTAACGTTTGAGAAGATTGGGACGAGTCCGATGGGGTCGACGATGATGAATAGGGCGACGGTGGCCCGTACTAGATCGATTACCGGGTCTGGGCTCATCTGCTCATCCTTGTCCTATCGGTCTCTGGTGGGCCGGGAGGGATTTGAACCCACGACCTTCGCCGTGTGAGGGCGACGTCCGTTCCGTGCTCAACGCGCATACCAGGCTGGACTACCGGCCCGAAAAGCTAGCCTGTAAGAAAGACTATTTCATCTTTCAAGAGGAGGATGACAAGCCCGGTAAAACGCTATTGCGAACGAGAAAGTAGTTCAGGCTTAGGGATCCATCTATCTGGGTCGAGGCCGCGTACCGAAATTCTTGTTCTGTCCGCTACAGATGCTCTTGTGAATTCTGTCATAGAAGACGCGGTCATAGGTCTCTCCGCACTTTTCACAAGTCACCCTCCAAGACTTGTGAGCAGACTTGAACGGAGACTTTTTCATAGGAGCATTACCCATCGCTGATCAACCCAGTATTCAGAGAAGTCTTTTCTAAAACTTCGCCTGGATGACTAGTGTCGTACGGCTTCGAGCTAAATATTCGAACCTAGCGCGCTGAAATCGAGCGTCTCGTGGGCTCCGCGAGCCTTATCAGCATTCCACATAGTCGATTCTATCTATCGTAAGAGAAGTGCGTCCAGTGCCAGCAAGATTAGCTACAAAGATAGTCTGCACGATCGGCCCGGCATCAAGCTCTCCCAGTGTTCTTGGTCACATGATCCGTGCTGGCATGGATGTTGCCAGGATCAACTTCTCACACGGAACCTATGAGGAACACCTGAAGAGCATAAAGACAATCCGCAAAGTCAGCCACAGTCTCCGCCGCCCGGTAGCTATTCTCCAGGACCTGCCCGGTCCCAAACTCCGGGTCGGGAAGCTCGCCTCAGACCCTATGCATCTGAGAAGACTAGACACTATAACACTCACGACCAAGCCCAGCAAGGCCAAAGGCAAGATCCCCGTCGCATACCCCGACCTGCCGAAGGCGGTCAGGAAGGGGGACATGGTCTACCTGGCGGACGGTTCCATCAGGCTCGAAGTTCTGCGTACCGCGCAAGACGAGGTGGAGGCGCGGGTTCTAGTGGGTGGGGACCTCGTGTCAGGCAAGGGACTGAACCTTCCCAGGCTACGAACACGGGTACCCGCTATAACGCGGGAGGATCGGGAGCATCTGCACTTCGGGCTCGAGAATAATCTCGACATCGTCGCAGTCTCGTTTGTCCAGAGAGCCGAAGACATCCGGATGGCAAGAAGGGTGGCGGAAGAGAAGGGACGAGAAATATTCGTCGTGGCAAAAATCGAGAAGAAGGAAGCCGTCGAGGACCTAGAAGACATCGTCAAAGAAGCAGACGGCGTCATGGTGGCACGCGGAGACCTCGGCGTCGAGCTGAGCCTAGAGCGAATCCCGATAGTTCAGAAGAGGATCATATTCGAGGCGAACCGCTCAGCGAAGCCGGTGATAACGGCCACGCAGATGCTTGAGTCGATGATCTCCTCGCCCTCGCCGACTAGGGCGGAGGTGACTGATATTGCGAACGCGATCATTGATGGCTCAGACGCGCTGATGCTCTCTGAGGAGACAGCCATTGGCGGTTATCCGGTCGAGGCGGTGAGGGTTCTCCAGAAGGTCGCGCAGGAAACCGAACGCTACCTCCCCAAAGAAATCACACAACAGAGACGCATGTGGCACGAGAACAGCCAGGAGGACGCGATCGCGTTCGCAGCGTGTGAAACCGCGCTCCAGATATCAGCCGCAGCCATCGTAACACCGACCCGAACGGGAAAGACTGCCCGCCGAGTCTCGAAGTATAGACCGCCCCTGCCGATAGTTGCACTCACCTCGCACGCAGACGTCGAGAAACAACTGCTACTATCATGGGGCGTCCAGACGGTCAGGAGAGAGATCGAGTCAACTGACACTATCTTCACTGAGGCGGAAAAAACTGTCCAGAGGCTCAAGCTCGCACGGAAAGGCAACACGATAGTCATCGTGTCCGGGGACCCGAAGGGTCCCATGGGACGTACCGACCTCTTGAAAATCCAGAGAGTACGATAGGCCCGCTTTCAGATTCTCGCGTCGGCTTTGTCTTCTTGATTCACCTGGAGTTTCCAAGAGTCGAGGGCGATGACCGCACTGATTCCCAGAAGGAAAACTCCGGATATGAAGAGGAGCCCATCGTTTATTGGTCCGTAGCTGATGTGACCGGGACCACAGCCTAGGTCACTCACTTGACTGCAGGTGAGAATTGAATCGATGAAGGCTACCATTAGGGCTGCACTACCGACTGTTCCAAGAACCGCGGCGACCCTGCCTCCCCATCGCATGAGGTCGATAGTAATCGACGCATCTCATTCCACTTTTGTTCAGAACACGTTCAGGGCCGAGTAATCCGCCCAACAACGCTCATCGGAGCGAGAATCTGAGGCATGTCCTCCTGCTCAAAACGGGAGTGATTATATCGACCCAGCATTTGCCGCAGACCAGAATGACACTAGTGAGACTTTTCGAAGAAGCGATCGGACAAGACAGATTTCAGCTGGGAGGCAAGGGCCATGGGCTTGTAGAGATGAGCTCGATCGGTCTACCTGTACCCCCAGGGTTGATCATCACAACTGACGCCTGCAAACAGTACTACGCCAAGGGTCGTCGCGTTCCTGACGGTCTGTTCAACGAGCTGAAGGGAAAGCTCAGACAGCTCGAATCTATCACCGGACGACAACTCGGCAATCGAGACAATCCCCTGTTTTTGTCAGTTAGATCTGGGGCGCCGTATTCGATGCCAGGAATGATGGACACCATCCTGAATCTCGGCCTCAACGATGAGACCACTGAGACCCTTGCCACGAGAACCGGCAATGAAAGATTTTCGCTCGATGCGCACCGGCGCTTCATCCAGATGTTCGGAAAGATCGCCCTAGGTGTCAACGGGCAGAAGTTCGAGGACATTCTTGAGGGCCACAAGAAGAAGCTAGGGGTCAAACAGGATGTTGAATTGAATCCTCAAGCCCTGAGGAGGGTCATTCAGGATTTCAAAGAGCTGATTATGCTCGATTCGGGAAAAGAGCTTCCGCAAGACCCTTGGACGCAACTGGAAATGGCGGTGGAAGCCGTCTTCCGGTCCTGGAGTAATCCTCGAGCCGTTGAATATCGTAGATTCTACAAAATAGCCGACGACCTGGGTACAGCAGTCACTCTGCAGCAGATGGTCTTCGGAAACATGGGCCAAGATTCCGGAACAGGCGTAGCGTTTACGCGCAATCCCTCGACCGGAGACAGGAAGCTCTACGGCGAATATCTCAGAAACGCGCAGGGAGAAGACG
>Ga0209268_1000364_pt1 | contig 25229 bp, 17 predicted proteins | sample GraSoiAngelo_143_FD_185900 | JGI IMG/M metagenome (GOLD analysis project Ga0209268, IMG submission 185900) | Grasslands soil microbial communities from the Angelo Coastal Reserve, California, USA - 14_1009_02_30cm (SPAdes) (version 2) | ecosystem: Environmental > Terrestrial > Soil > Grasslands ... | reverse complement strand
ACGGGAGGGGTTGCCGGTGATCGTCGTGTAGGACAGGAACGGGAAGTGGTCTTCGCCGCGGGGAGGATTCAGGCCGCAACCGCTCCCGCTCGCGTCTTCCGCGAAAGCCTTCCACGTGTGACCGGAGTTCTCGATGATGTCGACGATCGTCGGGTGATTGAGGTTCGGAGAGTTCCCGTCGCCGGAGACGCCGAAGGTGCTCCCTCCGATCAGTGCAATGTAGTTCGGCTGCGACGGATTCGTGATGCTCTGCCAATGCTGGGCGAGCCCGTACTGGTCCGCGAGCTGCGTCATGTAGGTGGCGGGACCGTAGATGTCGGCGAGATCGTGATTCTCCATCAGGACGACGACGAGTTGGTCGAAGTTGTTGGTGGCCTCCGAGTGAATCGGTCGCGGAACCGCCGAATCTCCGGGGGCGACGAGGGGAACCACGCTCCACGCGACGACCGCGAGGGCCGCGACGAGGATCGAGGCCGCGATCACGAGGAACGCGGGCGGGCGGCCTGTAGGGGGAATTAAGGGCACCAGCGAGAGATGTCCCCACCCGAACCCACGCTATATGCCGACTCGGGAACGGATATCGATTTTGGTTACTGCAATGCGAAATACACACGTCCGTGGAACGAATGAGAAATCGATGTTGCGAACGTTCGCCGGGTCTACCAATCCGACGGATCGTCTTCTTCCTCTTCCTCTTCTTCGTACTCCTGCATGGAGTCGCGGCGCGGCCGCGGGCGGTTCCGGGGCTGCCGGCGGTGAGAGCCGCGGATTACCAGGGCGGTCACGAGCCCGAGGACCACGACGAACAAGGCGAAGGGCCAAGAGATTCCCAAGGGGAGGGTCGGGAGCGAGAACGCGGACGACTCGACGTCGAAATGTCCCTGGGACGTCGATGCCCGGCCCGCGTTGTCGACCGCCTTGACCTGGACGGTGTGCGGACCGTTGGACAGGTGCCGCGTGATCGTCGTCACCAGGCCGACGGACTCGAACGGCCCGCCGTCGATGCTGACTTCCTGCCGCGCGATCCCGGAGGCGGCATCGGAGGAAGACCATGAAATCGTGACGTCGGATTGGGAGACGCTCCCGCTCGGGGACGGCGTCCCAACCGCGGGAGGCGTGAGGTCCACCCGGATCGACGCGGACTTCATCGTCTCGATGCGTCCCGCGGCATCGATCGACTGCCACTGGAGCATGTGGTCGCCGTCTCCGACAACGAAGGGTCTCGCATACGTCGTCCAGGAGTCCTTGTCGAGGCTGTAAAGGGTGATGAACGAGGATCCGGAGGGACTCGTCGCGGTCAACGTGACGTTCACCGCGGTGAGGTGCCAACCGTTCGCGCCGACGGCTCCGTCGACGGACGCCGACGTGGTCGGGGCACCCGGCGGGGACGGCGGCGGCGGGCTGCCTCCCGAGGCGACGACGGTGAGCGTGTGGGTCGTCGTGCCCGTGAGCCCGCCCGCGTCCTGGACCTCGAGGCGAACGGAATAGGTGCCGGCCGACGGATACGCGTGGCTCGCGGTCAAGGTCGCCGAGAGCGTCGTGTCCCAGACGGCGTTGTCTTCCCAGTCCCAACGGACCTGGAGCGCGCCGTTCGACGACGTCGAAGTGGATGCATCGAATGCGACCGGGGCATTCACGTCAGGCGATGACGGGTTGAAGGTGAAGCGCGCGACCGGATTCCCGGGAGGCGGGGGAGGCGGGGGAGGAGGTGGAGGAGGAGGCGGTGGCGGGGAGCCGGCGATGATCGACTGCGCGACGACGGGACTCGTGGAGGCTTGGTACGTCGAGTCGCCCGCGAACTGCGACCGGATGTACTCCGTGTGCGGCGTCGTCCCATGGAACACCATGTCGGCGCCGTACGTGCCATCGGATTGGGTCGTGAAGTGTCCGATCTGTGACTCGGGAGACCACGTGATGTTGTCCCACGACCACTCGAGGTCCACCCGCGCCGAGGCGATCCCGGCTCCCTTCACATCCGTCAGCCGTCCGCTCACGTGCACGGTGGCCTCAAAGACGGACGGGTTCGGATTGGTCGTGAGCGCCAGGGACGTCGAGTTCTGTCCCGGCGGTGGGGGAGGTGGCGGGGGAGGCGGTGGCGGCGGAGGCGGTCCGCCTCCTCCGGTGAAGAACTCGACAGGAGACGGCGCGTTCACATCGCCCTGACCGAGGTTCCCACCGCCCCACTCGTCCTCGATGAGCTTGATCAGAGAATAGTGACTGTACGAGGCCGTGGACTTGTAGGCCGTCTTGACGCTCGGGCCGCTGAAGGCCGAGTAGACGAGCGGCGGATTGCGGTAGCCCTCATCGTACGTGATGAAGAGGGCGGCCTTCTTGCCGGCCATCGCGCTCAACAGGTTCGGGACCCAGCCCTTGAGGAAGTTGTCGCCGGTCGAGACCGAACAGGAGTGCATGTTGTTGCAGTCGTTCGGGGTGAGCCAAATAAAATTCGTTCCCGCGTTGAAGGCGTTGATGACTTGCGTGCCGGTGCCGGGCACGAGGTTCGCGCACCGGGAGGGGTTGCCGGTGATCGTCGTATAAGATAGGAACGGGAAATGGTCTTCGCCTCGAGGCGGGTGGATTCCGCATCCGGTGCCCGAAGCGTCCTCGGCGAACGCTTTCCACGTGTGACCGGAATTCTCGATGATATCGACGAGCGTCGGATGGTTCAGGTTCGGATGGTTCCCGTCGCCATTGACGCCGAACGTGCTGCCGCCGATGTAGGCGATGTAGTTCGGCTGCGACGGATTCGTGATGCTCGCCCAGTGTTGCGACAGGGCGTACTGATCGGCGAGCTGCGTCATGTACGTGGCATGCCCGTAGATGTCCGGGAGGTCGTGGTTCTCCATGAGCACCATGACGAATTGATCGAAGTCGCCGACGGCTCCGGCGAACACGGGTCCCGAACCCGGCGAGTCTCCGGGAGCGGGCAACGTGATGACGCTCCATGCCGCGAGCGCCAGGACGATCAGAACAATCGACACGAGAAGAGTCCGGGGCGAATGCGGCCGACGGATCGAGGAGATCAGGGACACCAGCGGGGGACAAGCCCCGACCGCCTCACCGGATATATCCCCGCACCGAGACGGCTATCGGTACTGGTTACCGGAGTGGGAAATCAGTTCGCGTCCGCGGATGCAGCGCGTCCGCGAAATCGACAGCGACGAACGGAATCGCGGTCTCGTTATGAAATCGGAAAGACAGAGACGCGAATCTAGAGATCCCAGGTCCGGTCTTCTTCCTCTTCTTCCTCCTCGTATTCGGGCACTTTCCGATATCGCGGTTGGACGCGGTTGCTGCGGCGATGACGGAGGATGGCGACAAAACTCACTAGGAGGAGGAAGAGCGCGATGATCGGCAAGAACAACGGCATGGACTGCAGCACGCCGGGGATCGAATTGCCCGTCGATTCCACGGTGAAGGTCGTGCCCGTCGTGGACTGATGCCCCGCGTTGTCGAAGGCCCGCACATCGACCCGGTGCGAACCGCTCGCCATGGAGCGCGCGACGCTCGTCGAGAGACCCACCGACTCGAAGGCCCCGCCATCGATGCTGACTTCGTACCTCGCGATGCCGGAGGCCCCGTCGGATCCGGACCAGGAGATGGTCACGTCGGAGGTCGTCACGCGACCGCTCGGAGACGGAACTCCGAGGATCGGGTTCGTGAGGTCCACATCGATCTCGATCGAGTGGACCGTTTCGACGTAGCCTGCGGTGTCAAGGGACTGGTAGGCCAAGGTGTGACGCCCCTCCGAGACGAGGAAGGATTGCGTGTAGGTGGTCCACCCGCCACTATCCAGGCTGTATGCGGCCCCGCTCGGGCTCGAGGCCTGAAGGGTGACCGTGATGTCGGAAACGTACCAGCCGTTGGCACCGAGCGTTCCGGCCACGTTCATCGTCGTGACAGGCGGGGAGCCGACGGATGCGGAGATCCGGACCACCGAAGACTTGGCCGCTTCGACGTTACCGGCGACGTCCGTCGCGGCGTAGTCGATCGTGTGTTGGCCGTTGCCGCTCAGGAGGACGATGCCGGAATAGGTATGCCACGCCCCGCCGTCGAGGCGGTACTGGACCGTCTGCACCCCGCTCGACGCGTCCGTCGCGGCCAGCGTGATGTTCGCCGAACCGATGTAGGATCCGTCGGGCGCCGGGGTCCCTTGGACTTGCACGGCGGTGGACGGCGCGACCGTGTCGATGTTCGCCGAGGCCGTCCGGATGACCTCGTTGTTCCCCGAGTTGTCGGTCGCGTAATATCCGACCGTGTGGGCTCCTTCTCCTTGGACGACGACTGCGCCGGAGTAGATCTGCCAAGCGCCCCCGTCCAGCTGGAAGTGGATCGCCCGCACCCCGCTGAGATCGTCCGTCGCGCTGAGGGTGACGGTCACCGCGGAAGAATACCACTGGTTCCCTCCGGCGGTCCCGCTGAGGGAGGCCGTGCTGACCGGCGGGACGGCGTCCCCGACGCTTCCGGGGGAGAGCGTGTACGTGGAGGCCGGGGCCGCGGGGACCGTGAGGGTGAGCCCTCCTGCCGGCGTCGATTGGGCGCTGCCGACTCGGCTCGTGCCTCCCGAGTTCGTCCGCGTCAAGTTGTACGTCGTGCTCGGGGTGAAGCCGGTGCCGTCGAAGACGACGTCGGCGGAGCTCGTGAGTTGGAAGGCCACGTTCGAGGCGGAGAAGGCGGTCGGACGAAGGCTCGCGATCGAGCCGGACCAGGAGGCCCGCAACGTCTGGCTGTCCGCGGTATCGCCGGTGTCGTAGAGGACGGTGCCGCCGACGGTGGCCGAGACGTTCAGTGTGCGGCCGGTCCACGTGAGGACGATCCTCGACGCGGCGGTGAGGGTCGCGAGCTGGAGGGCGGTGAGGTCCGAGGTGCGGATCCCCGGTCCGACGTCGATGACGGTCCCCTGGAAGTTCGCGGGCAGACGAATCGCGGTGTTGGCGACGCTCGCATAGGAGGTCGCGAAGATGGTCTCGCCCGAGGTGCTGACTCCGGTCCACGCGCCCGGGTCGAGCACGTAGATCCCGTAATCCACGTCCGTGAGCGAATTCAAGGCGAAGACCCCGCCGTCCGCTCCGACGACGATGCCCCAGTGGACCGTGTGGATGACATTCGCGACGACGACGCTTCCATTCGCGTACCAGTCCGTCTGAATGCCGCGAGGATAGTCCGTCCCGATGACCTTCGTGCCGGGGTAGTTGTCGTAGACCAGGTTCCACGCGACGACGGTCCCGACCGCACTCTCGGCGGCGATCCCGTTGCCGGTGGCGTTCACGACCGTGTTGTGGATCGCGATCACGCCGGTCGTGCGGCGCGTGTCGTCGACGTGGACGTCACCGAGTTGGAGGCCGGTCGTATGGAACGTGCCGCTGGTGTACGCGTCGACGTAGTTCCCGAAGACGGTCACGTCATGGACGTTGCGGTCCGTCTCGATCCCGTCGAGCCACTCGTACGTCGAATCGAGGCCGACGAAATTGGCTTCGATGTGGATGTCGGTCGAACCTTCGCGGATCCCAAAGCCGTACGCATGCCGGGCGTTCTCGACGGAGTTGTGTCGGAACGTCACATGTTGCGTCGCGAGGATCGCGGGCCAGTGGCCGACCTGGAACGCCTCCCATTGGTTCGTCCCGGAGAGGTTCGTGACCTTGACGTTCTCCACGGTCACGTAGAGGTTCGTGGACTCGATCCAGACCATCACCTGGGCTGTCGCGTACTGGTTGCCGTCGATGGACCAGTCGCGGATCACGTACGGATCGGTCGCGGTCCCCGTCCCGCTGCGCACGCCGTTCGCCGAGGTGAAGTCGGTGTTCGCGTGGATCGCGATGGGCCCGTGCGGCTGGAGCGTCGACGGATCGATCAAGCCATAACCAGGAGGCGCTCCCGCGCCTCCGCCACCCACCGGGGAAACGACGACGGGATGGCTCGCGATGTTGGTGAGCGCGTGATTGTCCTGGATCTGGACCTTGACGAGGGATGTGCCGGCCGCGGCGAAGGCATGGGGCGCGGTGAGGACGGACGAGTAGGCGGTGTCCCAGGCCCCATCGCCCTCCCAGTCCCAGCGGGCTTGGAGCGTCGCAGTCGGGTCGGAATCGGTCGAGGACGAGGCATCGAACGTCACCGTATCATTGACCTGCGGGTAGGCCGGCGCGAAGGTGAATCGCGCAACGGGTCCCGCCGCGGTGACGGTCACCGAGACCGCCGCGGTGTGGACGAGCGTCCCACTCGTCCCGGTGATCGTGACGCTGTACGAACCTGCATTCGCGGCGCCGAACGTGCACGTGGACGTCTGGCTGCCACTGATGCTCGACGGGACGCAGGTCGTGGTGACGCCCGCGGGCGACGATGATGCCGTGAGACCGACGGTCCCCGTGAAGCCCCCGCTCGCGGTCAAGCTGATCGTGGAAGTCGCGGATCCGCCCGCGGCGAACGAGACGCTCGTCGGGTTTGCCACCAGGCCGAAATCGGGTCCGCCCGGGAGGAAGAACTCGGTCGGCGAGTTCGCGGACACATCGTTCTGCCCGAGATTTCCACCGCCCCAGACGTCCTCGATCATCTTGGCCAGGGAATAGTGGGAGTACTCGACCGTCGACTTGTACGCCAACCTCGCAGCCGGGCCGACGAACGCGTGATAGATGTACGGAGGATTCGTGTACGCTTCATCGAAGGTGAGGACGAGCAACGCTTTCTTGCCGTTCATCGCGGTGAGGAGTTGCGGCACCCAGCTGTGGATGTAGTTGTCCCCGGTGGCGACGGAGCAGGAGTGCATGTTGTTGCAGTCGTTCGGGGTCAGCCAAATGAAATTCGTTCCTGCGTTGAGGGCGTTGATGACCTCGGTCCCGGAACCCGGGAGAAGGTTGGCGCAACGGGATGGGCTTCCTGTGACGGTCGTGTAGGACAGGAACGGGAAATGGTCTTCGCCTCGCGGCGGGTTGAGACCGCAGCCGGTGCCCGAGGCATCCTGTGCGAAGGCCTTCCACGTGTGACCGGTATTCTCGATGAGATCGACGATGGTGGGATGATTCAAATTCGGATGGTTTCCGTCGCCGGAGACGCCGAAGGTACTCGCTCCAATGTAGGCGATGTAGTTCGGCTGCGACGGATTCGTGATGCTCGCCCAGTGCTGCGCGAATCCATATTGGTCCGCGAGCTGCGTCATGTACGTCGCCGGTCCGTACACGTCAGCCTGGTTCTTGTTCTCCATGAGGACGACGACGACCTGATCGAAATTGTTCGAGGCTTCGGGATGGAGGGTTCCGCCTCCGACCGGACTGGAGGGATCTCCGAATCGAAGGAGGCCCGCAACCGCGACGGCCCCGATGCAAAGGAGAGCGGCGAGCAGGATGACGCCGATCGATCGTCTGCTTCTCTCAGAGAATCCGATGAGGAACGAGAGGAATTGAAGGCGACCTCGGGCATGAATGAAGAACACCAGCGGGGACCGAACGCTGGCGTACCTGGACGGACGGTATAAGCAGATGATGACTTGCCTATCGTTCTTTGGTTACTGATAGGGAAAACGGGATGCCGCAACTGGAAGCCGGTGTTCTTCAAGCAGCATCGGAGCGCAGAATCTCACGCGATTGGCGGGCCTGGCGGAAAGGCTACCTCGATTTTCGACTCGACCGAGTACCTTTCAGCGAAATCGAATCGCACAGAATTAGGATTGTTCTCTTGAAAAGGTCCCTTGTAGGGAGGTCATCTAGATGCCGTCCAACGGCACCTCGCGATCGATCCCGCGGAGGAACGACGAACGAGCGAGGATGTACACGGAGAGGAGCGAATAAAGGATGAGGCCGAACCATCCGTAGCTCAGGAGGAGGATCGCCGTCGTGTTGGCGATATAGTAGGTCGACAGGAACCCGTCGGATCCCGGGAGCAGGATCGCTCCGATGGCGACGTAGAGGCACGCGACGATGGACGGACCGATCAAGGGGACGATGGACAGCGGCGCGGAGTCCTCCGACTCTCCTCCCGCAACGGGAAGACCGACGTTCGCGAGGGACATCCCAATCCTTTCGCGGGCCCTCGCGACCCGATCGATCGCCGCAGAATAGTTGCCCGTGTCGAGCAAGGCGACGCCTTCGGCCGCGGTCAGTTCGGCGGCGTGCACCTGTTGCGTCGCGGCCTTCGTGTGTTCGATCTCGACGAGGACGCTTTGCAAGTCCTGCGCGATGTGTTCGACGAGCGAGGACTCGAGTGTGTCCTTGAGCTGTTCGACGACGCGGACTCGATATACGAGGTCTCCCTCCCGGCCCGCGGTCGCGTCGGCGATGACCCGCCGGATCTCCGGGACATTGAGTCCGGCCTTCTTCGCCGCGACGAGCAGCGGCTTGATCTCATTGACGAGTCGAAACAGGACTTGGGTCATCTCCCGTTCCTCGGGGAGCAGCACGCCGCCGCCCTTCCGGGCGCGAATCCCCGAGAGACGATCCATCAGGTTTCGCGGCGAGGTCGGATCGGCAGCCGGGACCAACCGCGACAACGCCGCGGACACTGCGGCCGCATCGCGGGCTCGAGACGGGTCCATGTACGGCGTCGGATCCGCTCCGGAGTCCTCCAAGAGTCCATCGACCGCCCATCCTGATTCCGGCTTCCGCGAGATCCGTGAAGACGGTGGGAACGCAGTCACCATCTTGGTCTCCGATGGAGCCGCTCGTCCCCCTCTCGAGCTCGTCGAACCCCTCGGCCCCCATGCACGGGCGAGGTGGGGCAGGATCGAGGCCGTGAGGAACAGCCCGATGAGGACCAACACGCCTCCGAGCATCGACGTTTGGTAGACGGCCCGCGAGATCTCCGGCGAGTACGCGCCTTGGCTCGCCCGGTGGGCGAACGAGTACGCGAGGTACGCGACGGAGGCGAAGAACCCGAAAAATGCGACTGCTAGAAAACGAGGACGAATAAACCCCAGTCCCTCAACCCGCAAGGAAGGTATTGCAAGATGCTGGGATAAGAACGTTCCGTTCGCGTCGTCGCGACGTGTTTTGCGGCGACCCATCCGCCGGTCTAGCTCCCGGCCGGACCGGCCGATGTGGCCTCGGGTGTCGACTCGTCCCGCGGGACCGCGGTCGACGCGCGCAACCGCTTCTTCAGGAGGACGAGCGCGATCCGGAACCCTTCCTTCAGGTGGAGCTTCGGCTCCCCGAGGCGCTGGTGGTACTCGATCGGCACCTGAACGATCGGGATCTTCCTCAGCGCGCACTCCGCGAAGATGTCCGCCTCGAGGTCGAAGCCGTCCGCGGTCAGGCCGAGGGACTTGAGCCGTTCCGAAACGAAGGCCCACATCCCGCTGCAGACGTCGGAGATCGGCGTGGCGAATAGGAAGGATGCAAACCAACTGAGCAGGCGGTTCCCGAGGTAGTTCGTGCTCGTCATCGCCCCCTCATCGATCTTGCCGAGGAAGCGCGATCCGAGGACGACCGGAGAATCCGAGCCGAGGAGCCCAACGAGGTCGGGGATCGCCTCGGGAGGGTACGTGCCGTCCGGGTCCATGAACAAGGCGAAGTCCTCCTGAATCTTCGGCACGAACTCCCGGAACGCCGCGCCTTTGCCGCGGCCGCTCTGGACGAGCAGGTAGATGCTGTAGGCAAGGCCCCGCTGATGGAGCGTCGCCTGCGGGATCCTCTTGAGGACCTCCGCGAGGCCGAGCTCCTCGTTCAGGGCGGGAAGGAGGATCGAGAGGCTTGGCAGGACCGGTTTCTCGACCGCCCCCAACGGCAGAAGGTCGATCGGGTTTTCGACCTCGCGACGGAATGGGAAGGCCGGGATCGGGCCGGCCGGTGGCTCTGGCCCGCGCTGAGAGCCTCCCGACGGTGCCCACTCTCCCTCGATCGGATCCATTCGAACTTGCACTCCTCCCAGCTTGTGTTCTATACCGGTCCCGTGTCAACTCGATCCAAAAATCGCGGTCGTTCGTCCGACGGTCTTGACGCGGAACGTCCCACCACTCCCCCATCGCAGGAACCCCTCGTCGCAGTTGTCCCGACGTCGTAACGAACTCGGTTGAACACGGCCCTTTGTCTCGAACGGTGAACACTTCGTCCGTCGGTCATTTTGTTTTTGGCACACGTTTTGCCGACGGCATCAAAATTGATACGAACGGGACCGGGAGACGATGGAGGTCCCGTCGGACTCGTTCTCACGGACGAAAATGTCCATGCCGGTCGTTCAACACGAAAGCGCGGTCCGTTTTTGTCGGACACGCCCGCCCTCGACGCCGACTTCGGATGTCGGGGCCTACCTTTTTGAGGGGGCAAGAGAATGCTTACATCCTCCTGTGGGTGTGGAGGCGGTTCGGATGGGGCGGGAGTCGTCAACGAATCTAGAGCAGGCCGCCCTGTCTTTCCTTTCCGCGATCGATCCGGAGCGGGGGATCGACGCGGCCCTGTTCCTCCGGCGGACCGGATTGGTCCTCGCCTCCTGGACGCGGGAAGGCATCCGACTCGATGTCGTGAGCGTCATGGCGGCTACGATGTTGGCCTCGATCGACACGATCACCGAGACCCTCGGAGGATCTGCGTCGGAATCCGTGGCGGTCGAGGGCGGCGATTACCAGATGGTCGCCACGAAGATCGGATCGAAGGCGTTCCTCGTGGTCATCGCGAAAAAATCCGTGGCGCGAAGCGCCGTGCGAAAGACGGTGCGCCAACTCGTCGCGCAGCTCTCGAAAATCGCGAGCGAGACGCAGCCTCGCCTCGAGGGTACGACGGGAAATCCTAGAGTTAAAGTACGTCCTCCTCGATGAGTACACGGGTTGGGGGTTTTCGTCATCCAGGACACGAGCCCGAGCGCCTACGGGTTCCTCGGGACGGTGGAGGCGATCGACTACGTCCTCCGCTCTTTCTCCCGGATGAGCGGGGCCATCTCGATCCAAGCGACCTCCTTCCTGATCGGCGCCGCGATCATGGCGGGCCTCAAGCATCCGGTCCGTCGACGAATCTACGATCACCTCGTCCGACTCCCGGGAGACCACTTCCGGTCGGTCGCGCGGTCGCTGGACATCGCGGTCGGAACGGCGCGGTATCACCTCGCCGCCCTCCTTCGAGACGGGCTCGTCTATAGGGAGGATACGAACGGACGCGCTCGATACTATGTGAAAGCAGGCGCGGCCGACGTGAACCGCCTGTACGCCCAGCACTGGGAGTTCCGCGACGTCCGCCTCCGGATCGTCGGAGCCTTACGGCGCCTCGAGCGGGCGCAGCCCGCCACGATCTCGAAGGTCCTCGGGATCAGCCGCCAGCTCGTGTCCTACCATCTCGTGCGCCTCGAGAAGGCGGGACGGGTACGGCGCGAAGGGTCCCTGTATCGTCTCGTTGCGCCGGGGCCCGCCCGCGGCGCGCACGATGGCAAAGTTCGCCTCGGGACGAAGCCTTAATCAAGGACTCCGCGATGAGTTCCGTCGTTGCCCGAGCGTGTCCGCGGGCCCGCGTTCCTCGACATTGTGACCCTCGCGATCTCCCTGACCGGGATCATCGGACTGACCTCCGTCTTCCTCGAGTTCAAGTCCGGAATCATCCGGGTCCCGCGACTCCTCTACCTAGCCTACATGGCGATGATGTGCGCGCCGTTCTTCGTGGCCCTCGTCCGGACCCCGAAGCTCCCGTTCCTCATCCCGCCGATCGTCATCCTCTTCGTCATCTATCCCCTCGCCGCGCCGCACGGCATCATCTTCTCGACGGACCCGATCTTCAACTACTCCTTCACCGCCGACGTCGTGAATAGTGGCTTCTGGGCTCCTGGGGCGGGCAATGGCTTCGCGCGGACGTATTCGTTCTATCCGCTCGGCAACGTCTTCATGGGCTACGTAATCCTGACCGCGGGCTTGCCCGGCGCGGCGGTCTACGCGTGGATCGAGGCCCTCCTCCGGCTCATGGCCGTCCCGACGACTGTCTTCGCAATCGGCCGGCGCCTGTTCAGCACGCGCATCGCGGCGCTCGGCGTCTTCTTCTACCTGGGGACCGCCTCGATCCTCTTCAACGTCCCGGTGCAGCAGGGAATCGGCATTATCTTCGTCGGCCTCTCGCTCCTGTCCCTCGTCATGTTGACGCGGAGCTCGGACCGGAGCTCCCAGCGCCGGGCTCAGCTCCTGTTCGTGTGCGTCGCGGGCGGGATCGTGATGACGCACCACCTGTCCTCGTACATCTTCGCGGGCTGGCTCGGCGCGCTCGTGGTCCTCATGTCCCGTCCGAGGTTCCGGCCGATCGTCGCGACGTTCCGCTTCGGGACCCTCTTCATCTATTTCATCGCGATCTTGTCCCTCTACATCACGTTCTTCACGTACGCGATCTTCCAAGGGCATGAGCAGAACCTGACCACGGTCATCGGCCGCTTCACCACACCGGAGAACTTCCCGCCCTCGGGCCCGAGTGCCAACCTTGGGCGGACGTTCGCGCCCGAGGAGATCGCCTGGCTGGCCGCCTCCGTGCTCATCGTCTTGCTGCTCGGCCTCGTCAGCCTGTACCGCTTCCGCAATTCCCGGGAGCACTCGTTCGCGGTGGCCAACGGCGTCGTCGCGGCGATCATCGTCATCGTCACGCTCCCGTTGGTCTCCACGGGCTTCAGCTTCGTCACCCTCCGGATCGGCGAGTACACGAACCTGATCATGGGGCCGTTCGCCGCCGCCACGCTCATCCGGATGGCGGGGGCCTCCACGGGCCGGTGGTCCCGCCTCGTGAGGAGGGTGAGCCGGAACCGCGATTGGCTTCCCCGCCTGGCGGTCTGCCTCCTGGCCGCGGCGGTGTTCATGGGAGGCAACCTTGCCGGGTCCGCGGTCCGACCGTACTTCGAGGAGCCGTCCCAGCGTACGACCGACTCTCCGCTCTTCTTCAGCCAGGACGACCTCCGCGCCGCGGACTGGGCCCTCCAGGCGTACGGACACCACCGCGTCTGGGGCGACCAGCTGGCGATCGATGCGTTCGCGGGCTTCGCGGACATGGAGATCGACTACGGCGGCTCTGCGGTCTTCACGGCCTCGACGATGAACGAGTCCGTGTGGTCGAGGCTCGCCGTGGGCGATTACATCGCCGTCAACACGTTGATGTTGAAGTCGCGGCCGAACTTCTACCTCCAGCCCGCGCTGCCGGGCCCGCTCAACGTCACGCAGGTCAACAAGTTCGTCAAGGATCGACATCTCGCGGTCGTCTTCGAAGACGGGACCTTCACCATCTACCGGGTGATGGCCCTCCCGCCTCCGTGATCCGGCCTCACGTGATATCGACCGGCAGGGAGACCTCGCGGACCAGTTTCGAGTTGCTTGCGGCTAACAGGCTAAACGTCAGGAAGAAGGTCCCGCTCGTCGCGTCCACGAGGATTGAAAAGGTCTTCGTCCAGGTACCTTCCGTGGGGAGGAAGATCGACTCCGTGTATTCGCCGTAGGCCAACGAGCCGTTGCCCAGGACCGTCGCGTCGAAGTGCAACACCGAGCTGGCCGGAATCCGAACGTACGTCTCGTTGCCCTTCGCGTTCATCGGGACGAGACGGATCCGCAGCGTGAAGGTCGCGGAGGTCGCGTTCCCTAGGGCGGTGAGGGTGAGGTTCTTCGGCTCGCGGCTCGCGAACGACCGCGGGGGCGGGAGCGAGTTCGCCGTGCCATCGGGACCGGTGATCCCGAAGGCGATCTGGTGCTCGACGGGGAATTGGAGGGAGGCGGTGGACAGCAGGAAGGCTGTGGCGCCGACGATCGCGATGAAGAGTGCGGCGACGACGCCCTTCTCGCCCGTCGAATAGTCCGAGAAGTCGAAGAGCCCCTTGGCGTAGGCGACGGCCGAGGCCCAGGGCCGACCGCCGGGCCGCCGCACGAGGAAGGCGATGACGGCGATGGGCAGCCCGATCGTCACGACCGCGAACTCGGTGATCGGGATGTGGGCGATCGAGACCGCAAGGGCCGAAATGGACGTGAGGATGATCGTCAGCCCGATCGTGAAGGCCAGGATTTCCGCGGGCGACATGGGGAGGCGGTTCCCGGCAATCAGGGCGAGGGCGCAGTATCCCATCGCGAAGAAGGCGGCGATCGCGACGAGGGACCGGATCGCGCTCGGGGGCGAGACCACGGCGAGGATTGCGTACAGCGCCAGGACCGCGACCGCCAGGCCGATGTAGGGGAAGGTCGCCCCACTCGTGCGAGGCTTTTCGGCGGGCAACATCGCGGACGGCCGGGCATTGAAACCGGGAGCCACTCAAAAACCCTCGCCCCGTCTCAGCGTTTCACGAACGAGACGTACGTCTTCGCGATCGAGGGCCAATCGGGAGTCTCCCGCATCCAGGCCTCGTTCTTCCGTGCGAGTTCTTGTCGTCGGCCGTCCTCGAGCGCCGTTCGGACGGCCCCGGCGAGGTCTGCGGGATTTCGCGGCCTCGCGAACACGAGGCCTGTCCGTTCTTCCAACTCGCGGATCGGATGAACCCGCGTGGTCACGACCGGCAACCCGGCGGCCACCGCTTCGAGGAGGACGAGAGGAAGTCCCGTGCGCACGAATCGATACGGGAACACGGCGGCGTGCGACCGTTGGTAGACGGCCCGCAGCTCATCCTCCGTCACGAGCCCGCGAATCTGGAGGACTTCGTGTACCCCGGCGCGGTGGCTGGTCGCCGTGAGGCTCGGGACCGTCCCGTCCCGAAGAAGGAGGAGGACCTGGGTCGGTCGGTCCGGAGGCAGGAGGTGAGCGAGACGGACCACATCGCCCACGCCGCGCGTCGGTTCGGGAGGCCCTGTGAAGACCACCCGCTGGGCCCCCGGCGGGAGGTCGAGCGACAGGCGCTCTCCGAGCGGAGCCGGCGTCCGATCCCGGAAGGAAGGATCGAACGGATGGCGGACGACATGGGACGAGCCGGCCGCGAGGCCCGCCCAGACGGCGGACAGTCGGTCGCTCTCCCAGAGGAACACGAACTCGTCCACGTAGCCGGACGCCTCTCGCCAGGTCCCGAGTTTCCGCGACGCGTAGAGGGCTGCGTGATGCATGTCCAATAGGGTCTCGGAGGCGAGGTCGGGGTCGAGGAAGCGGCGCGCAAGGTCGGGCCCCCCATGGAGCGGGCGCAGGAAGACGCCGATGAGACGACCTCGAGAGGCCGCCGGAGGTGTCGATTGGCGCATGGAAAAGAACAGGCTAGCCGTCATCCGCACCACGCCGCCGTCGGCGTTGTGGTCCTGTAGGAGTCTGCGAAGCCCGCGGGCCGTTCGGAAATCGCTTCGCTCCGGATGGCGAACGACCGGCACGCCGTTCCAAGAAGGGAGGCCTTCTTCCGTCGTCACGGCGAACGCCTCGTGGCCCTCCTGTTGGAGAGCCCGGGCGAGCCGACCCAGGTATCGCCACGGTTGCAGGTTCAACTGGGCCGGCGGGAGGGTCTCCGTGATGATGACGATGCGCAAGGTCTCCATGGTCCTCTTCGTGCGCGGCCGTGCGTGCCTGCCGAGGTCGTCAAGAGATTGAGTCGGGGGCCATCAACTATCGCGTGGCTGTCATGACGGGGTCGGGATTGACTAGCGACGGGAGGAGAATTTCAAATATGCCATGGATCTATTGTCTCCCTCGGCGGTGATGGTCCCTGCGGATCCTCATAGTAGGTTCACGAATCTTGCCGTTCCGTCACGCGGGGGACAAGAACTTCTGGCTGGACATCTTCCGCGGCCTCAAGCGCCTCGGCCATGAGCTTCGAATCGTCTCCGCGATGGTCGAGGACGTCCCGGACGATGGATTGCCGATCGTTCGAGTCCCTCCGATCCCGATCCACTTCCGACCGGACCAACGCATGAACCTGAGCCACAATCACCTCGCGGGCACGAACAACTATCTGAGCAAGACGATCAGCCTCCCGCGGCTCGTCCGCGCGGTGCGGCGGGTGCGTTCGGAGTTCCGTCCCGACGTGATCCACTTCGTCGAGAACTACGGGCCCGCGATGCTGGCGCTCCGGCCGGCGTTCCCACGAATCCCCATGACGATCTCCGCGCCCACGTACCAGCCGAACCGACCCCTGTACGATCTGTTCCTCGAAGCGAGCTTCGCCCCTTTCGACACGATCGTCCCGTTCTCGGATGCCTACCAGCGGCGCCTGATGGAGCTTCGATACCGGCCCGATCGCGTCCGGATGATCCGATGGGGGATCGACACGGAACGCTTCTCCCCGCCGACCGCGGCCGCGCGAGAAACGGCGAGGAAGGAACTCGGACTTTCGCAGGATACCCTCGTCAGCTTCTGGACGGGCTTCATCCAACAGACGACGGAGGACGATTTCCACGCGGCCGAGAAGACTGCGAACTTGGTCCTCGATCGAGACCCCTCGAAGTTCGCCTTCCTCTTCTGCTTCAAACCGGAACACTTCAAAGAGTCATTCCAGGCCTCCGAGCGACCGGGCCTTCGGGTGTTCGGATCCGCGGAGGCCTTCCATGCCGCCCGCTTGGCCGCCGACGTCTTCCTGTCCCCAATCCAGGACGCCCGGTCCACCGCGGCGCCGCCCCTCGCGTGGCTCGAGTCCCTGGCGATGGGCATCCCGATCCTGACAACCGACATCCCCGGATCCGAGGAGGCGGTCGTCGAGGGAGTCAGCGGTTTGCGGGTCGGTTCGCCGGAAGCCGCGAGCGAGCGGCTGATCGAATTGTCCTCCAACGAAGGCCAACTCCAGCGGCTGCGGGAAGGGGCGCGAAAGGTCGCCGTGGACCGATATTCGGTCGACCGCTCGTTGGTCGAGTACCTCGAGTTATGGTCCAGCTTGGCGAACGGATTAAGGGGCCGTGCGCACCCGCGAAAATCCGTGGGGCCCTCCGACGCCCCGGACGCCCAGTGATCGTCGACGTTTTTGGCCCGCCACGCGACGGAATCGAAACGAACGAAGCCGAACCCTTCTGCCCCTACGATGCCGCGAGCACCTGCTCGAAGTATCGCAGCGTCTCGTTGGACATCCGATCGAGGGAAAATCGGTCTCGGGCCTGTTGCCCGGCGGCCGCCCCGAGTCGGCGGGCGAGCGATTCGTCGGAGAGAATCCGCTGCAGTGCGCCAGCGAGCGCGTGGGGATCTCCGGGAGGGACCAGCAGCGCCGACTCGCCGTCCGAGACCATGTCCGTGACGCCGGGCACGTTGCTCGCGACGATCGGCTTGCCGAGCGCCATCGCTTCGATCAGGGAGTAGGGGCAACTTTCCATGAAGCTCGGGACGACGACGACGGACGCGCACCGGAGGCGGGCGAGCAACTCCGTCCGAGGGATTACCCCGAGGAGCCGGACGCGGTCCGGTCCCAGGCCGAGCGATTGCGCGTGGCGCTTCCAGGTCTCCACCGCGCCGCTGCCCGTGACGTCCAGCCGCTCTCCGCCAGAGAGTTCGGTCAGGGCGCGGAACAGCACGGAGAGCCCCTTCCACCCGAGGAGCCTTCCCGTGAACAGGATCGGTGCGGCGTCCGATGGTTCGTCGCCGACCGGCGGAGCGTCGTCGAGCGAGAGTCCGTTCAGGACGGTCGCGGCGGTCCGCAGCCGCGGCTCGTAGGCGCCCATCACTTCGTTCCGGACGGCGTTCGACACGAACAAGGCGTGGCGGACGCGCTTCCAATAGTAGACTTCCGCGGGGAGCAACGCCGGGAGGACGGTCAGCGTCGTCTTCTCCGATTCGTCCAGCGGGCTGCCCCGACGCCGAGCCTGCTGGATGCCGCGGGATTGGCCCAGGATCGTGGTGTGCGTCGTCACGACGATCGGGCAATCGACGCCCGAGGTCAGAAGATCCGGCATCTGCGCGTGGTGCACGATGAAAAGATCCGGCCGGTACTCGCGGATCAAGTCCGGGAGCCGACGTCGGAGGGCGAGTTGGAATTTCAGGTAGTTCGTCATCACGCTTCCGCCGTTGGTCATCGGGACCGTCGTGACGTTCGGGATCGACGATCGCGCCTCCTTCCCTCCGAGGATCGTCACTTCGTGATGGGGCCCGAGGCCGCGGAGCAGCTGGCTGACGTACGTCCCGATCCCGCCCCAGATGCGACCGTATTCTGGAGCTGCTACTGCGATCTTCGTGGCCCTCGTTCTCCTGAGTTTTTCGAATCGCGAGATCCTCGACGAATCCCGGCCGCACAGACCCAATCGTAATGAGGAGGTCCGCGGGCGCGAGGGAGCCGTTCCTCCGTCTCGCTGAAACGTCAGCCGTTCGCCGCTATTTGAGGGTTCCCCGAACTCCCGACCGTCGCCTCTCATTCCGAAGCGAGGGAACGATACAACTCGAGGTGGGCCTGGGCGGCGGCCGCGGCGGAGAACCGTTCGAAGACGAAGGCCCGCGCTCGAGAGCCGATCTCCCGCTGCATCCTCGGGTCGCCCGCCAACGCCTCGATCTGTCGGGCCATCGACGCGGGGCTCTCCGCGAGGAACCCGGTCCGTCCGTGCTCGATGATCTCTCGATGGGCGTCGATGTCGGAGACCACCGACGGAAGGCCGGCGGCCATCGCCTCGATGACCGCGTTGGGAGAGCCTTCCCAGGGGGACGGGTAGACGAAGACGTCCGACGCGGCCAGATACGATGGCACGTGGTCCCAGGGCACCTCGCCGATGAAGTGGGCGCGGGCGGCGACGTCCGCGAAGGTGGCCAGGAGTTCTCGATAATACCGGTCTCCGTAATGCTCCTCCTTGTATCCGCCGACGATGACGGCCTCCGTGCGGGGGAGCAGCCGCAGGACCTCGAGGATCCATTCGAGACGTTTTTCGGGAATCACTTTCCCGACGTAGGTGAGGAGCGTCCGATCCATAGGGAGACCGCGGAGTCGTCGCGCCTCTTCTTTCGTCGGGAGTCGTTCGAACTTTCGAAGGTCCAGTCCATTCCAAATCACCCGCGGACGGTAGGCCCGGAACCGATCGGCCAAGGCCTTCGAGTTCGTCACGACCACGCTCTGAGATAGGAACGGGACCATCCCCGCCCGCGTCAGGCCCCCGGCCACGGGGCCGTACCGCATCGCGATTTCGAGTCCGGGATCCGTCCCGAGGCTCACGATCCTCGGAAAGACCCGCGCGAGATAGGTCGCGGGAAACGCGTAGTACGGGTCTAGAGCGTGGAACACGTCCCCGCGGCGCCGCGTCGATCGGAGCGCCTGGCTCAAGGTCCGGATGCCTTTCGGGAACACGAGGGGCCCGGCCACGACGACGCCCGGCTCCTGCGTGAGGTGGCGATGGGGACCTGGGGCGTCGAGGCACACCAGTTCAACCTCGATCGTCCGGCGAAGGTCCTGGAACAACTGGAACGCCTGAAGGGCGACGCCCCCGCCCTTGCCCAGGTGCGCAATGGCTAGCACGACCCGGATGTCCGATCCCCTCCGAACGTTTCGACGCGATCCTGATTTTCACGCGCGCGGCATCGCCGATCGCCGAGGCGTTTCCTCCCGTCGAGCAAGGGCAGCACGGACTCGATGGAGGTACCTGAATTTTCCGGTGGGGAACCGGATCGATCCTCTCGGGACATGCTCATCGGGTGACGAAGGCCCGAGCCATCGTCAGCATATGCCGAGGACGATCCCGCAGCCGGCGGCCGAAGTAGGGCAGCCATTTCGGGCCATACGAGATGTACTCCGCCACCCGCTGCCCCTTCCCGACCAGCTCCCCATGGAGCGGGTCGCGGACGCCTCGCAACATCTCAAAGTCGAAGGGAGGCGGGTGATCCCGCGCGAGGTCCAGGGCCCGGTCGATCATGCGGGTGTCGTGACTCGCGACCGCGAAGTCCCGGCCTCGGCGGAACAACAGGTCGAGGTTCGACAGGTACGCCCGGTCAATCTCCTCTCGCGTTGCATACGCGACCTCGGGCGGTTCGGTGTAGGCCCCCTTGACGAGGCGGATCCGGGCCCCGGCTCGAGTCAGTCGCTCGACGTCCCCGGGGGTCCGTTTCAGGTTCGCCTGGAGGCAGATCCCCACCTTGTCGTGCGTCTCCAGGAGGCGCTCACAGAGCCAAATCGTGTCGTCCGTCGTCCCCACCCGCTCCATGTCCAACCAGAAGACGCGGTCCTGGGCCTTCGCCGCCTCGAGGACCGGGAGCAGTTGGGAAAGCGTGTATCCCTTGTCGATCAACAGACCGAACTGCGTCGGCTTCACGCTGATCGCGCCTCGGATGCCGTGGGCCTGCATCGCGTCGAGGAGCCGTCGGTATTCGCGGGTCGTCGCCTCGACGCGGTCGCGGTCGAGGAATCGTTCGCCGAGATGGTTGATGATCGCCTCCATGCCGCGACCGTTCGATTCCTTGGCGACTCGGAGCGCGTCCTCCATCGTCTCGCCCGCGACCCACTGGTGCGATCGGCCGATGAACGCCTCCGCCGCCTTCTTGAGGAAGCGGACCAACTCCGACCAGGTCCGCGGCCGTTCGAAGTCGGAGGAATCGGTCATCGATCGCTGGAGCGCGTCGCAGCTAATGGGCTTTTTCCGAACGAGGGCTCCTCAGGAGACGAGCAGGTCGGACCGGAGCTTCGGGTCTTCCGCCCAAGGTCCCGCGAGGCCCTTCGCCACCGCCGGCGGGTCCATCTCGAGGAGCGCGCGGAGGAGTCGGGTTCGGCCGTACCCGTCGCGGGGATCGCCGATCCCGCGGAACACGGGGACGCTCGTGAGGAAGAATTTCGGCGGCATCTCCGCGCCGAACAAGCGGGCGTACGTCCGTTCGACGACGGGATGGTAGGGCGCATGGGATCCGACGACCCATCCCGCGATCCCGAGGCGGAACAGGGCGGCTTCGTAGCCGATGATGTCCGGCATGACCCACTTCCACGCCTCCTCCGCCGCGAGGACGACGTGGGTCGCGCAGAAGGGACAGACCATCTCCAAGGCGTTCCCGGGTTGCCAGGGCACGCGGGTCCGCCGGTAGCAGGCGAGGCAGTACGCCCAGAGCGGCGGCTCGCGAGCGCTCCGAGTATACGGCTCGATCCCGGCGCTGAGCTGCTCCTTCGCGACCTCGGCCTTGATCGCGCTCACTTCTTTCGCGCGCGCCGCGACCGTCGTGAGCTCGGGCCGGAGCAAGCTCGTGACGTCGGCCATCGGCAGGAAGACAATGCGATCCGCCTCCTGTCCCATCATCCGGTGGAAGAGGTCGTACTGGGCCCGGATCAACCAGTCCCCGAAGCTGGCGACCTCACTCGCCGCGAGGACCAGCATCCGGAACACTTCATCGAGCCGCCCGAAGATCCGTTCTCTCGCGTCCGGCAGGGTCCGGTGACCCCTCTTCGCTTCATGGGACAGGTTGTTTTCAACGAAATCGGTCACCTGGTCTCGCAGGGCGAACAGGCTGTGGGCGGAAGGGGGACCGAGCAGGCGGAACGGGACGTGGGCCTGGGCCTTCCCCAGGCGGATCCGGGGCGGGTGTTTCACATCGTCGGGAGAGCCGCCCTTCAGCGGGACGCCAAAGCGGAGGTTCTCCGGCCGCATCGCCGCGGTGTAGTGATTTCCGACTAGGTACAGGGCCAACGCGTCCGAGTCCTGCCGAGCGATCGAGTGGCTTTTCAGGACGAGCCGCACGATGCCCAAGTGGGGGAGCTGTCCGTCGTGGGCCATCTCGATCAGGAGCGTGTCTGGATCGGCGAGCGCATCGAAGACCTCCCTCAGGCTGCGGCCCGACCGAACCTGAAGGCGTTTTCGGTAGAAGTCTCGCGTGAAACGGGCCAGGTCGCGCCGTCGGTCCTCGAATGAAAATTCCTTTTGCGCGGCCGCGAGATAGGCTCGGCACTTCGCCGCCGCGTCTTTCTCGACGACGGCGGATTCGGGCACCAGGCCGCCCGACGACGGCGGATGACCCGCGGTCGAGATCGTCCGAGGCCGCCACGACGTCGGCGGCACGATCGTCCGTCCGCGTCGCACTTCGGGCTCGGCGGCGGAGGTCTGCAAGACCCCGGGGGTCAAGAGAGTCCGCCAATCGAACCGCTCGCTATCCGTCATGGACCCCCCACACGACCTCGAATGCTTCGGCGTAATCCCGGTGCATCTCCGCACCCCGGTACCGGGCCAGGTGCCGCTGCGCCTCGACCTCGAGGGGCTCGAGCAGGCCGGCCGCCAGGTACGCCTCGAGGATCTTCGTCTTGCCGTCGAACGACTCGCGGCTGACCGGGACGTACATTTGCGGATTGAACGGATGCACGTTCCGGTGGGTGTAGATCACGGACTCCCAGAGCCAGAGGCGATCCACGTGACGGCGGGCCGCGCTCGTCGCGATGCGCTGCGCCGCGACGTGGTCCTGATGGGCCTCTCCGTGATGGTGGGCCAGGATCGTGTCGATCGAGTAGGTCTTGATCAGGTCGTCCACGAACCCGACCGTCGCCCAGTCCTGGGAGAGGCTTCCGATCGGGAACTTGCCGAGGAGGTAGTCGCCCTTCCCGCCTCCCGCGCGCAAGGCGTTCCGGGCCTTCGTCCAGACCGCCTCGATCTCCTCCCAGCGAAAGGATCCGTAGGCCCCCGGCGCAAGGGCGACCGCATAGACGTTGTGGCCGGCCTTCTTTTTCTCGAGGAGGGTGCCGAAACACCCGAGCTCGACGTCATCCGGATGGGCGCCGACGGCGAGGATGTTCATGGGGTTACCCTGTCGGCCGGCACACTCCCGCGCGAAGGCATGAAGCCGTCGCTTCGAGGCGGCTCCACCTCTAAACCTCCCCGACGATTTTCTTCAACCTGACGGACTCCCCACAGTTGAACACCGCATCGATGGCGGACAGATTGGGGATAAAGTCGCCGAAGAGCTGCGGGTAGGGGGTGGGGACGAACTCGTCGTACAGGAGTTGGACGTCCGCGAATTGGGATTCGTCCAGATAATCATGGCCCCCGACCCCGGAGAGGTAGGCGTCCCCGCCCACGGCCCGGACCAAATGGATGTTCTTCGCGGTCGCGTCCGCGTCGGCCGGCGGGGGAGGCAGCTCCGAAGCGCGGATCATCTTCGTGGGAATTGACAGCCAGCGGGCCACGAGTTCGATCAGCGCCTCGTTCAGGAGGGCGAGGGAGGTCCAAGGCTTTTCCAGGACCCTCCGAATCTCCTCGGCATAGGAAGCGTAGAAAGGCGCCTTCTTGTAGTTCGCATCGAGGGACAGGCGATGGCGAGTCCCCCAGGGACCCTGCACGATCTGCACGTCGCGCAGGGCGTGAAGGGTCGCATGTTGGACGGGGACGGTCAGCCATTGCGCTCCCTGCGGCGTCTTGATCCGATTCCGATTGTGGAGGCCGAGCTGCTTCGAATAGAGCGCCGTATCGTAGACGACGAAGAGGTCCGCGTTGGCCATCTTGTGGAAGAACCCGAGATAGGGCAGGTAGTTTGGCTGGTGGATCGTGACGATCATTCGGCGGCCCTCGGTTCCGGCGACACGCGCTGGGATGTCGCGGTCGCCAGCAATAAGGTCTTGGATAAACCCTCAGGTTCAGGCCGAACTCGATGCGACGAAAGTCCGTCGCTAAGCCTTTTAGCGGACTCCCGCGGCAAGGAGGAGGGCCATTCAGCTGAGCAGGTCGAACCCGTTCCCCCACCGGGGCCGGGAGAGGTGCTTCCACTGGCGCCGGCCGACGCGGAAGACGGTGATGCTGCCCACGACCGTGCGGAAGCCCACCGCGCGGTGCGCCCGCTCGGAGGTGTCGTTGTCCCGAGCGATCGACGTGTACAGCCTGGTGAGCCCCCGGGCCTGCGCCCACCCCTTCGCCGCCTCGACGAGGGCCCCGAAAATCCCCAGCCGGCGGGATTCGGGCATCACGAACACGTTGTGGATGTACGCCCCAGACGGGTCCCGCGACACATTGACGATGTGGTCCACTTCGCGGACGCGGTGCATCCCCCGCGTGATCCACAGGTAGCCATGATAGGTCGAGCCGGCCCGGGCGATGAGACAGGTGCTGCCGCGGGCCTGTCTCCCGATCCAGTCCGCCGGAGCACTGCTCACCAAGGCCGCCAGTCGGCGGATGTCCTCCTCCTTGGCCTCGAAGACCTCGATCTCGATCGCGGGTTTCCGCGTCGCGACCGCTGAGACGTTACATTCGTACACTCGGACCGTGCGAAAGTAGAGCAGCCGGTAGTCTCGGAGCCAGCGGGCGAGGGGCACCGCCCAGGACGGGATTCGCATTGGACGACCCCCTACCGCGCCTCCGCGCTTCGGCGACCGAAGGTCCGAGCACGATTGCCAGGAGGAAGGCGGCGCCAAGGGGACGGATCGAATCTCTTCCCTCCCGCGACGCCTCTCCGCTTCAAGGCCCCCAGAGATTCGGTCGCAGGAATTAAACCCAACGCAGGCATGCCCGAGGCCTCGGACGCGCATCGGCCTTCCCTGACGGTAGGTCAATCGTCGGAAAGTCCGAAATATTCGGCGGCTTGGGCGAAGCTCACCGATTCCGGCGTGTTCCCGCTGTCGATCGTCCCCAACCCGAACCGGCGGGCGAACTCATGATACAACCGAAGGCGTCTCGGCAGGCGGGGGTCGAGCGACAGGATGGGCTTCCGCCGCACGAGTTCCTCCGGCGACGCGGTCACGAGCAGGCCCCCGTGCTTCTTCGCGAGGCCCAGCAGGATCTGCCCCTGCGGCATGTCGAGGAAGCCTTCGTCCAACCCGGAGGCCAGTCCGAGGTCGACCAACGTGTCCCAGGCGAAGCGATCGCAGATGATCGCCCGCCGCAGCAAGCGCCGCGGGAGGGTCACCTTCCCGAAGTACCCGAGGAAATAATCGAATGTGATCGACCACGCGTACAGGTGGAGCAGGACCCGGTGGCCCCGCAGATCGATGTGCACGTCGTCGTGGCCTCCCAGTCGGACCGTCTTCGCGAGCCTCGCCAAACGGAGGACGCCGATCACCGCCAAGGTCACGATCCGGGGGGATCGCATCCACGAGATCCGCGTCCGAATCCCCCGCCGGAGCAGGCGACTGACCATATCCATTGCGATCGTCGTCTTGCCAGCTCCATCGGGGCCGACGATGGCATAGATGGATCCCGGTCGGGGCCCGCCCGAAGTCCGGAGAAATGAATGATCCCTCGGAGTGGCGTCCGACATTCGGTGATCGCGGGACGGCATGGGATGCGCGACGGCCATCGATCTCGGACCTCAAGACCGTACGCGTCCGGACCGAGCGGGGATCAAGATAGGCCGGCGGTCCGTCGACCTTGCCGCTCCACCAATCGATGGACCGCGACCCCTCACAATCTGAAGTCCCGTACTCTGTGCACTCTCGGCCTCGGCGTCGCCTGCCGATTGCGCCATACGAGGAAGCCCCCGACGCCGAAGCCAACGAGGCCGACGACGACCGGAGCCGCAATGGGGAGCACCTGGAGGACCCGCTCAAACAGGCCGGGGGTG
>Ga0209268_1000362_pt1 | contig 25249 bp, 23 predicted proteins | sample GraSoiAngelo_143_FD_185900 | JGI IMG/M metagenome (GOLD analysis project Ga0209268, IMG submission 185900) | Grasslands soil microbial communities from the Angelo Coastal Reserve, California, USA - 14_1009_02_30cm (SPAdes) (version 2) | ecosystem: Environmental > Terrestrial > Soil > Grasslands ... | reverse complement strand
TGACCTCGAAGGTGCCCGGATTCGACGCCGTCCCCGCCTATGCCGCGCGGGTGAAGGCCGCGGTCCGGGAGCGAGAAGGGCTCGCCTGCACGATCGGCGCGGCTCCCAACAAATCCATCGCGAAGATTGCCTCCGACATGGCGAAGCCGGACGGAATCAAGGTGGTCCGCCCGGAAGAGGTGACCGCCTTCCTGGATCCCCTGCCGGTCCCGAAGATCAGCGGCGTCGGACCGAAGACCGCGCAGGTCCTCGAAGGAGTCGGCGTCCGCACGATCGGCGAGCTCGCCCGGTTCCCGGGAGCGGAGCTCAAGAAGCTGATGGGGAAGAACTCGATCTGGCTCTGGGCGATCGCTCGGGGGGTCGAAGAGCTCCCGGTCGAGGAACGGCCCGATCCGAAGTCGATCAGCGTCGAGCGGACGTTCGACAAGGACGTCACGGACTGGGAAAAGGTGGAATCGACGATCCGCGACGTGGCCCGAAATGTGTTCTTGCGGGCGCGCGCCCAGGGCGCGACCTTTCGGACCGTCGGGATCAAGATCCGATTCGAAGGATTCCAGACACACTTGCGAGAGCGGACTCTCGGCTCCCACATCCTTGATGAGAAGGTCCTCGCCGACGTTTGTGTGGACCTCGCGAAGGAGTTCGCGGGAGGAAATCACCGATTCCGACTCATCGGGGTCCGGGTCACGAAGCTGCAGAGGCCGACGACGCGACAGCCCCAATTGACCTCGTTCGAGTAGGCGTCCATGTTATAGTTAAATAACTATAACTCCGAGGCCCCAGCGACGATTACGATCAGCCCGGTCCGTGGTACGTAGGTGAATCTCGCCTACCCGTTCTTCGATTTCTTGCGCTTGGATTTAGGCGGGGCCTTCACTCCGACGTTACGGGCGAGTTTCCGCAGATCGCCCTCGTCCATCCACTCGACCTTCAGGTACTTGAACAGATCCCGGTCCGTGATGCCGAGCCGCCGGCCCTCGGCGATGCACACCCGGTACGCCTCGATCTCCGTGGGCGCGTCCGGGTAGTTGAAACCCTCCGGGAACAGCTCCTTCCCTTCCTTGAACTGGCGGACGTGGACGAGTTCGTGCACGACGTCGAGGTAGATGTCCCGTCGGTTCCCCGTCCGCAGGTAATGCGTCGAGACCACGAGGTGGCCATCCTCGTCGCTGACGCCCATGTAGCCCCACTTCGAGGAGAAGAACTCGACTTTCAGGGACCGAAGGACGGCGCGGGTCCTCGGTCCGAAGATCCCGCGAACGGCCTCCACGTCCTCAAAGCCTTTGAAGTGCTTCGTGAAGGGCTCGTAGTGGAGACGGATGGTCCGGGGGATGACGACGTTCGGGAGCTTGGCGGCACTCATCGGCGGCGCACCCCCGAGAGGATCCGAAGGGCTTCGCGGCTGTGGGACTTCGGGTCCAGCCTCCGGTAGCCCGCGAGGATTCGGCCGTCCGGGCCGATCACGTAGGTGACGCGCTTCGCCAGGCCGTGAATCGCGACGGCGCGGAAGGCCCCGGCGATTCGCCGCTCCGGGTCGGCGACGAGATCGAACGAGAGTCGATACTTCTCGCGGAAGGCCCGATGGGAGGCTTCGTCTTGGACGCTGACGCCGAGGACGACGGCCCCTACGTCTCGGAATGCGTCCGTGTCCTCGCGGAAGGCGCAGGCTTCGCGGGTGCAGCCGAGCGTGTCGTCCTCCGGGTAGAAGAAGAGGACGACGTTCTTGCCCCGCAAGTCCCGGAGCCGGACGGGCACCCCGTCCTGGTTGTTCCCTTCGAAGTCCGGCGCCAGGTGGCCCGGTTCGAGCAAGTCGACCAATCCACCCGGCCGATTCGTTCGTAGGATAAGAAAGATTCGAGACGATCGCGCGCATCGAGGGGGATCACGCGCCGACCCGGATTGAGATCATCCGGCACGGCGCGTCGAGTCCGCGAGGATCTGTCGGGCCGCGTTGTATCCGGGCGCCCCGCTGATCCCGCCGCCCGGATGGGCTCCGGACCCGCATAGGTAGAGGCCTTCGATGGGCGTACGGTACTGGGCCCACCCCGGCACGGGCCGCAGGACGAGCATTTGGTCCAACGTCATCTCGCCGTGGTAGATGTGGCCGCCCGTCAGTCCGAATCGGTCTTCGAGGTCCCGCGGGGTCAGGACCTGTCGCGCGAGGACCGACTTCTCGAATCCCGGCATGTGTTCCTCGAGCAACCCCGCGACCTGGTCGCCCAACTTCTCACGTTCCTTGTCCCAGTTTCCGGAGGCCAAATCGTACGGTGCGTACTGGACGAGGCACGACAGGACGTGTTTGCCGGACGGAGCGAGATCGGGATCGAGGATCGACGGGACGAAGGCCTCGAGAAACGGAGCCCGGGAGGCATGGCCGTATTTCGCGTCGTCGTACGCCCGTTCCAGGTACTCGAGCGACGGACTGATGCGGAAGTGGGCGGGCATCCCGTCTCCGACCACGGGAAACTTGGGTAGGTGGTCCAAGGCGAAGTTCACCTTGGCGACCACGCCCGTCGTCTGGAAGTTGCGAACCCGAACGAGGAATTCGGGACTCAGTTCTTCCGGATCGACAAGATGGAGGAAGGTGCGTTTCGGATCCGCGTTGGACGCGACCGTCGGGGCCTCGATCCGCTCTCCGTTCGCGAGGTCCACGCCGGTCACCCGGCCGTTGCGGCTCGTGATTCGTCGGACCTCGGCCTCCGTGCGAATCGTCACACCGGCGTCCCTCGCGGCGGAGGCCAGGGCATTCGCCAGGCCGCCCATCCCGCCCTTGACGAAGCACCATCCGCGCCCGCGGACCGCCGGCGAAAAGCGCGGGATCAGGCCGAAGGCCGTCCCGGGAGAGAAGGGCCCCTGGAAGGTCCCCACGAGGGCGTCGACCGCGAGCGAAGCCTTCAGGAGCTCCGTCTCGAACCACTCGTTGAGGAAATCGCGCACCGGCATCGGGGGCACGCGGAGCATCTGTTGCATCGTCGCCTTGCCCAACCGCCGGACCGCGAGGGCTCGACGGAGCAGGCTCATCTGTTCCCCCAAGCTCGGCTCCGCGACATTCGGCGGCGTCATCGTGACGAGCGGATCCAGCGCTGTCGCGAACGCGGTCATGAGTTCCGCGAACCGAGGATAGGCCTCCGCGTCCCGCGGCGATTTCGCCATCAGATCCGCCTGCGTCCTCCAGGCGTCCCGCCAGATTCGGATGGCCGCGTGATCCCCGACGGCCGTGACCTCCGGATCCAAGGGCAGGAACCGCAATCCGCGCGCGGTCAGGTTCAGGTCATCCACCACCTCGGGCCGCAGGAGTCCCACGTCGTCGGCCCCAGTTGGAACGCGGAAGCCTGGTGCAAGGTCTTCGGTGACTGCCGCGCCGCCGACGAACGGGCGGCGCTCGAGGACCAGGACCCGCCGGCGGGCCTTAGCGAGGTACGTTGCCGCGACGAGGCCGTTGTGGCCTCCGCCGACGATGACCACGTCGAAGGAATCGGGCAAGGCTCACATCCGCAGCAGCGCCCAGTCCTTGAGGATCTCCCGCGCGGCGTTGTATCCGGGCGCGCCCATCACGCCGCCGCCCGGATGCGCTCCGGAGGCGCACAGGTACAGGCCCTTGATCGGCGTGCGGTACTGGGCCCATCCGGGGACCGGCCGCAGGAAGAACAGCTGGTTCGGCGTCAGCTCGCCATGGAAGATGTTGCCGCCGGTCAGGCCAATCATCTGCTCCAGATCCCACGGACTGAGGACCTGCTGGTGGAGGATGATGTCCCGGAGGTTCGGGACGTATTCCTCGATGGTGTCGATGACGGTCTCCGCGAACGCTTCGCGGCGGTCCGGCCACTTGCCGTTGCGCAACGTGTACGGCGCGTACTGGATGAAGCACGACATGATGTGCTTCCCCGGCGGAGCGAGGGTCGGATCCACCGTCGACGGGATGCACATGTCGATGAACGGCCGGTGGGAGAAGTCCCCGTACTTCGCGTCGTCGTACGCCTTCTCGATGTAATCGACGCTCGGCCCGATCGAGATCGCGCCCTGCAATTGCGGCCCGCTCCCCGGGAGCGCGGAGAAGCTCGGCGCCTCCGAGAGGGCGAAGTTCGCTTTGCCCGAGGAGCCCTCGATCTTGAAGTTCTCGATACCGCGGACGAAGTCGGCGGGGAGGTCGGATCGTTCCAGAAATTTCAGGAACGTCCGCTTCGGGTCGGCTCCGGACGCGACGACCTTCGCCTCGATCCGTTCGCTACTAGTGAGCTCGACGCCCACGGCCCTTCCATCCTTCACGAGGATCTGCCGGACCTCCGCGTTCACCCGGATCTCGGCTCCGTAGGAACGGGCGGCGCTCGCGATCGATTCACTGACCATTCCCATGCCGCCGCGGACGTACCCCCAGGAACGGTAGGCGCCGTCGATCTCTCCCATGTAGTGATGCATGAGCACGTACGCGGTGCCGGGAGAGCGGGGGCCCAGGAGCGTCCCGATGATCCCGCTCGAGCAGAGCCCCGCCTTCAAGGCGTCCGTCTCGAACCACTCGTCCAGGTAGTCCGCCGCGCTCATCGTCATCAGCCGTGCGAACGTGTACAGCTCGTCCTCGCTCAACGTCTTCACCTGCTTGTTCAAGGCGAGGAGCTTCCGGAGTTCCGCCGGGTTCAGGGACCCGACGTCGGGAGGCGTCATCGTCAGCGTCGGCGCGATGAACTTCGCGAGGCGCGCCATGAGCCGGCCGAATCGCGGGTAGGCCTCCGCATCGCGGCGGGAGAATTTCGCGATTGCCTGGAATGCGTCCTCCTCGTGTCCGTGACGGTAGAGGTACCTCCCGTCCGGCAAGGGCGTGAAGCTCGACTCTTGTGGGATGACCTCGAATCCGTGGGACGGAAGGTCGAGATCCCGGATCACCTGCGGCCGGAGGAGGCTGCAGACGTAGGAGCAGACCGTGAACTTGAACCCGGGGAACACCTCCTCCGTCACGGCGGCCCCTCCGAGGACGTGACGACGCTCGAGGACCAAGACCCGTTTCCCCGCTCGCGCCAGGTAGGCCGCGGTGGTGAGGCCGTTGTGCCCCCCGCCGATCACGATTGCGTCGTAGCGCGCGGGCAAAGAGACACCTCCTGCGGCCTTTCGGTCCCGTGACGCAGGAAGACCGCGGGCGCCGACCGTATCGGGCGAGGGGTTAAATCCCTTCCCGGGGAAGATCAAAGGCAGAGATCGAGGCCCGCAACGGAACTCTCGAATTCCAATTCTTCGAGTCGATCGACCAGTTCCGTGGTTGCGAGTTCGCCCCGTTTCCATTGGGCGAGCAGACTCAGCTCCTGCTGTAACTCGGCTGCAGGCGCGTGGGCCACTCGAGTCTTGACCGCCTCCATGAATCCACGAAGCCGCTGAATCAACCGGACGTTCATCTTACGCCGCGAACTCCTCCCCGAGGCTGCGAGACCGTTGAGGAATCCGAGGCCCGTCCCTCTGCCGTACTCCGACGTCAGGTACCGAGCCACCTCCCCGCCATCCCGTTGAGTCCATCGCTCCGACACGAATCTTGCCCCACTTAGTGGCAACATTTTTTCTCCTCTCATGACTGAAAAACGGAACGGATTCTGAGGGTATAATGGCTTCGACTAGTCGGATAGCTGGTGTATAACTATTTTCGGTAATTGATGATATAAGTATTCGTCAAGGCTATTACTGTATAGCTGGACGGATGTATTTTCAACGTTCTGTCGCGCCATTATTATCTATCATGGCATAATGTATATGCCCTGCCCACCATTGGCAATGGCGGCCGAATCGCGGAGTATCCGCCCGATGGTGGAAGCCTTCAGGCAGGACGGATTTCCAATCATGAGGGAGGTAATCCGCGTTCGATTCACACAGGTCGCCTGGCCGCATAGCGTTAAGTTCCTCACCCGCGGTGCGGCCGCGAGGAAGCATCATGCGTCGCGGCTCCCCCTTTCATTCCCGCACTTCCGCGGCTTGCGAGAGCTGGGAGTGGCGCGGCTGGTCCGGTTACCTCGCCGCGTCGTCGTATTCCCTCGTTCCGGAGATGGAGTACTACGCGATCCGACATTCCGCCGGATTGCTCGACGTCTCGCCCCTCTACAAGTATCGCATCCGCGGCAAAGACGCTCTCGCCCTCGTGAACAAGGTCGTCACCCGCAACGCGAAGGAGCTGAGGAAGGGGCAGATCTGCTACACGCCGTGGTGCGACGAACGCGGCAAGACCGTGGACGACGGGACGCTGTGGAATTTCGGGGACGGATCATTCCGGATGACATCCGCGGAGCCGAACCTGAAGTGGCTTCAGGACGCGGGCATCGGGCTCGATGCCGAGGTCGAGGATGTCTCGGAAGACATCGGGGCGCTCGCGCTGCAGGGGCCGTCGTCTCGGGCGATCCTCTTGGAAGGCGCGGACGGCGCGGTCGAGAAGCTGAAGTACTTCCGGTTCGCGAACACGAAATTCGCGGGCATCCCGGTGCAGATTTCCCGGACCGGATACACCGGAGATCTCGGATACGAGATCTGGGTGGAGCGGGAACGCGCGGAGACGTTGTGGGACGCCCTGATGGCAAAGGGCCAGGGACACGACATCACTCCCGCGGGCATGCTCGCCCTGGACGTGGCGCGGATCGAGGCCGGCTTGATCTTGGCGGAGGTCGACTACACACCCGCCCGGAAGGCGGTCATCGACGCGCAACGGTATTCACCGTACGAACTGAGCCTCGATTGGACCGTCGCGCTTGAGAAGGGGTCGTTCATCGGACGCAAAGCTCTCCTCGAGGAAAAGCGCCGCGGTCCGGCCCGCCGGACGGTGGGCCTCGTGATCGACTGGGGGGCGGTGGAGAAATTCTATTGGGACATGGGCCTGCCTCCGCAGCCTCCGTCCGCGCCGTGGCGGCAGAAGGTCCCGCTCTTCGCGGGTTATCGCCAGATCGGCTGGGCCACGAGCGGTTGCTGGTCGCCGCTCCTGAAGAAATACATCGTGATCGCGACTGTGGCCTCGCCGTACTCGAAACCGGGCACGCGCGTCCTCATCGAGCTCGCCGTCGAGTGGGAACGGCACCGCGTCCCCGCGACCGTCGTGGAGCGACCGTTTTTCGAGCCGGACCGCAAGAAGTCGTGAGCGAGTCCGCGGCACGCCGTCTCAGCTCTCCCGGACCTGATCTTCGTACGCATTGACGAAGCCGCTCGAGCCGCTTTCGACGAAATTCTTCAGGCAGACCAGCCGGTCTGACCATCGGCCTCGCTCGTGCAGGACGAGTCCAAGGCCGCCCGTAGGGAGACCCGATTCAGCTAGGTACACGGCCGTGCCGCTCGCCTTCTCCTCGAAGTCGAAATGGAGAACCCGCCCCTTCGCGCTGGACCACTCGAGTCCAATCCGGCGTCCGGGGAGCCATTCGAGGACGCGATCGGGCCCACCTCGGGTGCCCAACGAAATCGTGCCGCCAGCGCGCGGTTCGACCCGGGCCTCTTCGGTAGGGACTCCGCCGGACGCCCAGTGGCCGACGCCCGCCGGATCCGAGAACGCCTCGAAGACTTTCGCAGGCGCAGCCTCGATGAGGACTGACAGCCGAAGGTCCGGAGAGGTCACCGGGGCGTGATCGGGGCGGACGCTGTCCCCGCGTCCTTCTGCGATCGACTTGAGGTTTCCGAGGCACATCCTCCAGGCATCCTGGACCGTGCCGCAGGTCGTCTCGCGAATCGGGACCCCGCGATGCCGCACAACGAGCGACGCCATCCCGTCGGGTTCATCCTCCAGCTCGTACGACACCCGCGTTTCGGAGGAGCGGATGGCCCATCGAAAGGCGAATCGTCGGAGGACCTCGCCCTCGTCGATCGTCGTGTCCCAGGAGCGGCCCTCGGGCGGGATGATGCACGTCTCCCCGCCGAACTTGAAGCTGCCGCCGACCTTCGGCTCGATGCGCGACCAGCCGCAAAACCAGCGGGAGAGGTGTTCGATCCGGAGGAGTCTCTCGAAGACCGTCGGCCGAGGGGCCTCGATCCGCATGCGGAACTCGTATTCGAAAGCCATCCGATCGCTCAGTGACCCGGAGTCGAATCCCGGGAAGGAGATAAAGTCGCGGGCGCGACTTCACCGGCGCTTCGTCTTGTCATCAGGGCGGCGGGCACGTTGGCCCTTTCGGCCCCCGTGGCGGAAGCGTTTCTCCTTCGGGCGGGCGTCCTTGGGAGGCCGTTCCTTTCGTTTCACGGGTCGAGGACGACGCCGCTGCGGAAGAGGTTTGGGAATCCTGCCGAGACGTCGTGTTGCGCGGCCGTCTCCCTTATCAAGGATGAGGGAGTTCCGATTGACGTTGCGGGAGAGCGACGCGGTTTCGGACGCGCAGCAGGGACGCGCATTCCGCCTTTCTCAAGGCACGCGGAGGACCGCATTGCCCTTTCGACGATGGCTGGGGAAGTCCCTTTGGAAGGGCCTCCATGGCATGTCCGAACGATGGCCCTGCGGGCGATGCCAGCCCTCGATGGTCGTCTGGATGCAAGGACTCCACGATGCGGTGAATGTGCGGCTCGGCAAGCCGGCCTTCAGTCCGACGGCGTTCGAGCGCTTCTCCTCCGGGGCCCTTGAAGGGAGTTACCACCGGGGCTGCTTCGGTTGCCGCGTCGCGCGGTGGGGGTCGCGCCTCGTCGCGCGGACGCCTCGGCCCGCGGGAGCGTCGAGATGAGGGGGCCCCGCCTGCCGTGAGGGATCTGTCCCCCGAAGAGCAGCTCGATTCGTTCCTCGCCCGATATACGCCGGCGATCGCCGCCCAGGCCCGGGCGGTCCTCGCGAAGATGCGATCCCTCCTCCCCGGCGCGATCGAATTGGTCTATGACAACTACAACGCTCTCGCGATCGGGTTCGGTTCCACGGAGCGCACCTCCGACGCGGTGTTCTCCATCGCCGTCTTCCCTCGATGGGTGAGCCTGTTCTTCTTGCACGGGGCCAACCTCCCCGACCCGAAGCACCTCTTGAAGGGGAGCGGGAAGACCGCCCGCCACATCGTCCTCTACGGGCCTGAGACCCTGGACCTGCCCGAGGTCTACGCCTTAATGGTCCACGCCCTGAAGCGAGCGAGTCCCCCCCTCGATCCGCGGCGGCCGAACCGGGTCGTTATCAAGTCCGTCTCAGTGAAACAGAGGCCCCGGCGCCCGAAGGCATTATAAACGGCCCGCGCGTCCCGACCTCGATGGCCCGCTTCCCGGAGGCCGAGCGCCGCCGGCTGCTCAAGATGATCTGCATGCAGTGCTACGCCCGCAACGCGATGCGCGCGACCCGTTGCCGCAAGTGCGGGAGTCGGGAACTCCGTCCAAAAGCGAAGGAAGCGCGGAAGGAATAGGCCGAAGTGGCCGGGTCGGCAACCTGACCACGGCGAGTGAAATCTCTAGAATGTCAGGGGAGAGGTGAGCTGCCACGACGGGATCGCGAGTCGAACGCAGTCGGAAGGCAATTGAGCAATTCTCCGAGGCGTGCCGGTCGGATCCCCGGATCGTTGCCGCCTTCCTCGGCGGCTCCCACGCGGCGGGGACGGCGGACGAACAGTCCGATATCGACGTGTATCTGGTGGCGCGCCACCGCGATTATGAATCCTTCTTCGCCGACCGCGAACGCTTCTTGCGGTCGTGGGGAGGGATCGCGTGGTGGAGGGACCGCCGGAACTTCGAGGGTTTGGGCTTCGACATGGTCCTGTTCATCATGGAAGACGGCGTCGACGGGGAACTGGCCCTCTCCCATGAGCAGAACTTCCGGCAGACCCACGGAGGTCCTCACGTGGTCCTCGTCGACAAGATTGGACTGCTTCGAGGTGTCGACTTTCCGAAGGTGGAGTTCGGCCCTCCGGACAAAGGGGAAGTGGAGAAGTCCCTTCTGGACTTCTGGATCGAGGCCCGTTCCGCGATCAAGGCGTGGTCGCGGGGGAAATGGTGGGAGGCTGCCGAGTGGGTGGCCGCGATGCGGAAACGGTGTCGCGGCTACGCCCGCCTGATACAGGCGGACGACCGGGAGGAACGTCTCGCGGCCTCGTTCACGTCCTTGGGCCGCGATGAGGTTGCCGGGGCCATCAAGGCAGCCGTCGCGGCCTACCTCCGCTGGGGACCTCTGGCCGCTGAGAAGATCGGTGCGGCTTACCCGACCGTTCTGGCACAGCTCGGAGTTCAGAGAGTGGAGGGCGCCCTGGCGGCCAAGGAGAATTTCCCCGGTCCTGAACATCCCTCACCCCGCTCTTCCTAGAGGACGGCTTCCCCGAGGCCGGCGCCGCCGGCGCTCAAGAAGACCGGCATGGAGTGGTTCGCCCGCAACGCGATGTGCGTGACCCGGTACCGCAAGCGCGGATCCACCGACTTGAGGCCGAAGACCAAAGAAGCGAGGAAGGAATAGTCGTCCACGAGCCGCGGACACTTTCGCCGAGCCCCCGAAGCTATTCCTTATTACCCCTTTGATACATCCCGACTTACCTCGCCGAAGGGGGAATGAGAGCATCGCTCAGAAGCCGAACAGTATTGTGCACGTGGAGATCCATTCGAACGCGCCCGACAAAACGAAGTCGTTCCTCAAGGACGTCTTCGGTTGGAAATTCGAGGACATGCCGCAGATGAACTACTCGATGTTCCAGCCGCCCAGCGCACCCGGCGGCGGATTGCAGCAGGCGGAGAACCTGCCCGCGGGGGTCCTCGACTACGTCCTCACCGAGGACATCGAGACCACGCTGCGCAAGGTCACCTCGTCCGGGGGCGCCGTCACGATGCCGAAGCAGGAGATTCCCGGCATGGGCTGGTTCGCGGTGTTCCAAGACCCAACCGGGATCACGCTGGCCCTCTACGAGGCGCAGGCGCCACCGCGCTCCGCCCGAGCGCCGCGGAAGGCGGCGAAGAAGGCCGCCCGTCGCGGCAAGAAGGCCTCCAGGCGTTCCCGTTAGGCCTCTCGCCCGAATCGCTAGTGGCTCGTTCGCAGGTCAGCGGATGCGTTCGAACGCGCGACTAGGACCTCGCGACGAGGGATTGCATCACGCGTCGGCGAATCGGAGACGGGGGCGAACCATGTTGGCTCTCCGGCGATTCCGCGGAAGGGGACCCTTCCTGTGCGCGGAGGATCAGGAGGACGCGGAGCGTGTCGGATCCTTTCGGGATTATTTTCGACGCGCCATTCTCCAGGATTGCGAGGACTTGGAGCCGCATTTGCTTCAATCCATGATGTCCTTCCGGGGGATAGGGACCACGTACGCAGGTCGGTTCGCATGTGACCGAACTGAAGAAGGACGGCCGAGGATGCCTCATTCCCAACTGGTCCGGCCATATCGGTCCTTCCGCGCACGCCGAACAACTCAGGCACATCCGAGGCCGAAATCCTACCGAAAACGCGACGTGGGCAGGTCCTGGTCGAGGATGGCGATGGGAAGGCTTAACCCGGGGCTTGATTTCTATCGCGATCGATGTTCTTCGAGCAACACCTGATTGGCGCGATGCAGAACTTCGGATACGTCATCGGCGACCCGAAGACGAAACGTGCGGCGGTCGTCGATCCGAGCTTCGATGCACGGATCCTACAAAAAGTCGCGAAGGAGAACGGCTACTCGATCGAGTTGATTTTCAATACCCACCATCACCGGGATCACGTGTTCGACAACGAGCGCCTTGCGGACGAAACCGGCGCCAAGATCGCCGCCCATCGGTTGAGCGAGGTTCGCAAGGACGTGGTCCTGGAGGATGGCAGCATCGTCAACGTTGGCGAGCTGAAAGTGAAGGTGGTCCACACGCCCGGTCACTCGCCCGACTCCAGTTGCTACATCGTGTCGGGCCGCGTCTTCACCGGCGATTGCCTGTTCGTCGGCGACTGCGGCCGCGTCGACCTTCCGGGGTCGAGCGTCGAACGGATGTACGATTCCCTGTTCAACAAGGTGCGGAAGATGGACGACGACCTGATCGTCTGTCCAGGTCACCACTATGGTAAGGCGCAGACTTCCACGATCGGCGAGGAGAAGCGGACGAACTACACGCTTCAGCCGCGGACCCTCGACGAGTTCATCCGATTCATGAAGACGCCTTAGCCCGTCGGCAAGTCCGGTGCAACGGCGATCGGAGCGGGTTTCTTCTTCCTCGGAGCCCGCTTCGGGGCGACCTTCCCCTCGGCCGCCTTCTTCCGCTTGCCTTCCTTGGCGGGGCATTTCATGTTGAGGCACAGGACCCACGGCGGCCGACCGCGGGAGATGACCTTGATCACGGGGTGGTTGCAGGCCTTGCAACGATCCGTCGTGGGCACGATGAGACCGCGCTGGGGAAGCGGATAGGAGTTGTCGCAGTTCGGGTAGTTCGAGCATCCGACGAATCGCTTCCCGTAGTTCCCATGGCGTATCGAGAGTTCACCGGTGCCGCACTTCTCGCACGATCCGATGAAATTCCGCTCCCGGACCGTGGGGCAATCGGACGCGACGCAGTAGGTCGTCGTCCGACCGCGATCCGTGTGTTTGATCATCGGAGCGCCGCACTCCGGACAGTTTTCCTCGGCGCCCTGGATGATGCCGATCTGCGGCAGCGGGTGCGTGTTCCGGCAGGCCGGATAACGGTCGCAACCGAGGAATCGCGATCCACGCCTCGATCGGATGACCGTGAGGTTCCCTTCCTTGCATACGTTGCACTTGCCGATGTAATTCTGCTCCCGGAGTGCGGCCTCGATCTCCTGGCCGATCGCCTCGCGGTTGGCCTGCAAGGTCTCCAAGACCTCGCTGAGCATTTGCTGGGACTCCCGGACGACGTCCTCGCGCGCCCGGACGCCGGTCGCAATGCCCTCCATGTCCGCCTCGAGGTGGGCCGTCATCTCCGGCTGCGTGATCCGTTCGGCATGGTCTTCGAGGGCCTCGATCACCGCCCGCCCGCTCGTCGTGGGCCGCGGGTACTTCCCTTCGATGAACTTGCGATCGTAGAGTTTCTTGAGGATGTCGTGCCGCGTGGACTTGGTCCCCAGGCCGAGTCGTTCCATCTCCTGGATGAGGGATCCTTCGCTGTATCGCGCGGGCGGCTTCGTTCGATCCTCGCGGACCGTGACGTCCCCGACGCGGTCGAGCGACTCTCCGGCGATCAGCACCGGCAAGTTCGTTTCGCGGACGGTCCAGTACGGATAGTATTTCCTCCACCCGGGATCCTTGATGCGGTATCCCTCGGCGTGGAACGGCTGGCCGCCGAGATCGATCTTCGTTTCCGAGGTCTCCGCGAGCGCGTTCGGGGCGACCGTCGCGAAGAACCGCCGGACCACGAGTTCGTAGATCGCCCAGTGGTCGTTCCGTTTCACCTTGTCGCGACCGACCCCTTGGACGGGATAGACCGGCGGATGGTCCGTCGTCTCCATCCGCCCTCGGCTCGGCGCGATCCGTTCTTGCGCCGCGAGGGTGCGCGCCTCTGCCGCGAACGGTGAATCCTGCAATTTCTCGAGGACGGTCCGAAGGTTCACCGAGGACGGATACACCGTATTGTCCGTCCGAGGATAGGAGATGTAGCCGGACTGGTAGAGGTCCTCCGCGATCTTCATCGCTTGGGCGGCCCCGAACCCGAGGCGGTTGGCCTCCGTCACGAACATCGTCGTGTTGAAGGGAGGAGGCGGGCGCTCTTCGCGCTCGTTCTGAATGTATTCCCGGACCAGGCCTTGCTTCGCCTTCGAAGCCGCATCGAGGGCCGCCTCGGCCTCGCTCCGCGCCCAGTAGGGACCGTGCTCGTGGTCGACGTCGAATTCGACCGCGGAGCCGTCCACGTCCTTGCGGAACCGCGCGTGGAGCGTCCAGTAATCCTGCGGGACGAAGTCCTCGATCTCCCGCTCCCGATCGACGATCAGGGCAAGGCTCGGACTCTGCACGCGGCCCACGGAGAGGTAGTCCCGACCGAGCTGGTTCGACGCGATCGAGAGGAAGCGCGTGAGGACCGCGCCCCAGGCGAGGTCCACGGATTGGCGGGACTCGGCCGACCATGCGAGCGGATGATCGACCTCCACGAGATTCGCGAACGCGCGCTCGATATCCCACTTCGTCAAGGCGGAGAAGCGAGCCCGGCGCACCCGGATGTCGGGCCGGACTTCAAGGATCAGGCCGAGCGCCTCGACCCCAATCAGCTCACCCTCGCGGTCGAAGTCCGTGGCGATGATGACCTCGTCCGCGTCCACGCCCAGTTTCTTCAGGGCGGCGCCGATCTTCCCGGCGGTCACGACCTTCTGCGGTTCCGCCCAGACCAGCTCCTTCAGGTCGACCCGGGCCCAGTCGTTGAGGGCCTCAGGGTAGTCGAGGTTGATGATGTGGCCACGGAGGCCCACGACCTTGGTGGAATCCTCTCCGCGGACGAACTCGAAGACGGAGGTGCCCTCCACATTCGTCCGCTTGGCCTTCCCGTCGCTGAGGATGGTCGCGATGCGGACCGCCGCGTTGAACTTCTCTGTCACTATGAGCCGTCGCACGGGACCGTTCGCAGGAAAAGGGCTCTATTTAACCGTTTGTTGGTGGAAGTGCTCGCCCGAGGATTCTTCGCGCGCGCGTTTTCTGTGCGGCCGCGCGTGAGGCTCCTCCGAAGGTCGGCCCTCTGAGAACGCCCGCCGAATCGCCTCCGTCGCGGCGCGCGGATCCGCGGCGTCCATGATCGCGGAGATCACGGCGACGCCCGCGACCCCGTGCTCGGCGAGAAGGCCTGCGTTGGCCGGCGTGATGCCTCCGATCGCGAAGACCGGCAGTCGAGATCGCTTGACGACCCCGTCGAGGACGTCGAGCGGGAGCACCGGTTCGTCCGGTTTGCTTGGGCTAGGAAAGAACGGTCCCACCGCAACGTAGTTCGCGCCTGCGGCCGCCGCGGCTTCTTCCTCCCCTTCCTTTCCATAGACGGTGACGCCGACGATCGCCCGCGGCCCGAGGACCAACCGCGCGATGCGAGGCGACGGATCCTCTCGGCCGCCGTGGACGCCGTCCGCCCGGAAGCGTCGGGCCAGTTCCGGGTCATCGTTCACGATGAACGGCACGGCGTACCGGTTGCAGAGGGTCCGAAGTCCCCGGGCGGCCTCGATCCTCTCTTCCGGTGTGAAGATCTTCTTGTCGCGAAGCTGCACGATCGATGCGCCGCCTTCGAGGCTGGCTTCGACGATTGCCAACAGCCGCGAGACGGGCCGCTTCGGGGACGTGACCAGGTACACGCCGCCCAGACGGCTCCGAGGTTTTGCCACGCCGCTCAGATGATCTCCCCCGCGAAGGCCCGGCTGAAGGCGATCCAAAACGGATCGCGGTCCGCGGGACGGAATGGCCGGCCTCGATCGGTGCACGGTTGGCCCGGTTTCGTGAAGCCGCCGATATCGGTGGCCGCGATGCCCTTCTTTCGCAGGCTCGCGAGGACCTCGTCCGCGGCATCCGCCTCCGTCGCGATCAAGAGGGTGCCTTCGCTGATCGCGTCGAGAGGCTCCATGCCGAACAGCTTGGAGACCTCGGCCACCGCGGGATCGACGATGACCTTCGTCAGGTCGACCTCGACGCCGAGGCCGGAGGCCTGGGCCATCTCCCACACCGCGTTCCGGACGCCGCCTTCCGTCGCATCGTGCATCGCGCGGACGCCGTCGCCGCGGAGCCCGACCGACGCGGCGGCCAGCGCGTCTTCGACCGTGCTCATCGAGTCGAAGAGGGCGCGCGCCCGCATGGCGATGTCCTCGCCAAGCCGCCGGTGCACGAGCTCGGGGAAAGTGTTCGACAAGATCGCGGTCGCCTCGAGGGCCGCGGTCTTCGTCACGAGGAGGCGGTTGCCCGGCTTCGCCATGTCCGCGGTGACCCAACCATCCTTAGGCGCGGTCGCGAGGAACGTCGCCCCGCCTACCATCGGGTAGGCGCAACCCTCGTAGCGGCCCGTGTGGCCCGTGACGATCGCCGCGCCGTACTTGCGGCATTCGCGATCCATGATCCGCAGCATCGTCTCGATCTGATCGTCCTCGATGTCCATCGGAAGGTTCCAATCCATCGTCACGTACTGCGGCGCCACGCCGGACGTGGTGAGATCCGAGGCGAGGATGTGGAACGCGAACCAGGCGGCCCGCTCCCAACCGTACTGCGGCACGATGTAGATTGGATCCGTCGTCAGTACCAAGGCGCGCCCGTCCGGAAGGCGCACGACGCCTACATCAACGCCGTTCGCGGGACCCACGACGACGTCGCGACGCTTCTCGCCCAAGTGGCGGGCGATCACGTTCTCGAAGAAGGCCCGGCTGACCTTGCCCATCGGGTACTTTCTCGGCGGCGTCTCCGTCAATGGGAAGATTCCTCAGGGTCCGGTGGCTGAAAACATCCTCGAGTTCCCTACGCCGGCATGACCCGGATCAGGTTCCAAGGGTCTATCCCTCATGCGGGATACTCTCAGCCCTTCTGGGCTCCCCGGCCTCGCCAATAGGCGAGCGGTAATGAACATTTGCTCCTGCCTCCGAATTCTCGAAAGCTATTTGCCACGCAGTCCCCGTCCCTGCTTGGAGAGGATGCCCGCCACGCGGGGAATGCGCGCGATCGGTCAATGCCCTCAATGTGGCATGAATCAGATTCGCGTCGAGCGTTTCCTTCCGCTGTCGGATCGGCGGGTCATGATGGACCTGACTCCGCCAGGGAGTGATCCGGCGTGGCATCCGCAACGGCTGTTGGCCTACATCTGCCGTTCTTGCGGCTTCGTCGAACTGTATTTCGCGCCGAACGAAACCCAGAGTCTTCTCTAGTTGCGGGGACTGGCTCGCCTCACTCCATCGGCGCGCAAGCGTTCGGGTCGATACCTAGCCCTTCGGGTCGGCCCGATGGCGGGCTATTCGCAAACCGTGTCCTTGATAAAGGACCGATGGTAGAGACGCCGGGCCGCGCAGCGGGAGCTGATTGAGGTTACCGAAGAATTGGATGCGAGTCGCGAATCCGGCATCGAGGCCGGACCCAAGGTGGCCTCGCGCGTCCGTCTCGTGTTCGCCTTGGTCATCGCCGCGGTCTTCCTCGATGTCATCGACTTCTCGATTGTCCAGGTCGCCTTGCCCTCCATCCGAACGGAGTTCCTGGTGTCGCTCGCCGAGAGCCAATGGATCGTGGGCGTCTACGGAATCACGATGGCGGGCTTCTTGATGCTCAGCGGGAGGGCCGGGGACGTCTACGGCCAGAAGAAGCTGTTCGTCTTTGGCGTCGTCCTGTTCACCGTCGCTTCGCTCACGGGCGGCCTGGCCCCGTCCCTCCTCGCCTTGGTCATCTCAAGGGCCGTCCAGGGCATCGGCGCGGCGATCTCCTCCGTCACGGCTCTATCGATCTTCGTAGCCCTCTTTCCGGAGGGCAAGGCGAGGAACCGGGCCCTCGGGGTCTTCATCGCCGTCCTCTCGGCCGGATTCGCCGCGGGATCGATCAGCGGAGGCGTCCTCACGATGGGCCTCGGTTGGCGGTCGGTCATGTTCGTGAATGTCCCGATCGGAACCGGGGTGGCGATCCTGTCTCGCCGGTTCCTCCCTGAGGCCTCAGGTCGTGCCGCAATTCGACATCTGGATCTGGCGGGTGCGCTCACCGTGACCAGCGGACTGATGCTCCTCGTCTATGCGCTGACGAATGCCGCGAGTGACGGCTTCCTTTCGATCCCGACGTTGGTGCCCCTCGTTGTCGCGTTAGTCGTCCTCGCCGCCTTCCTCGTTATCGAATCTCGTTCGAAGGCCCCGCTGTTGCCCCTCGGATTCCTCCGGAGAGGGAGCGTCCTGAACGCGAACGTCCTCGCGCTCCTGCTGACGACTTCGATGGTCGGCCCCGGATTCATCTTGACGATCTACATGCAACAGATTCTGGGTTACTCGCCCCTCTACGCCGGCCTGGCCTTTCTCCCGCCTGCGCTGATTTTCTTATTCGCTGGAGGGTGGGGCTCGTCTCGGATCGTCAACCGTTTCGGCGTCCGCCGCGTCCTGATCGGATCGACCGCCTTGGTCGCGGTGGGCCTCGCCCTCCTGACGGGCATTTCCGTCGGCGGGAGCTATCTCGGGATGCTCCCCGGCATTCTGCTCTGGTCTCTGGGCGCGAGCATCGGCCTTCCTGCGCTCAGCATCGCGGCGCTCGCCGGGACCCAACCGGGGGAGGAAGGTCTCGCTTCGGGGCTCATCAGCACCTCGCAGCGCGTCGGCTTCCCCTTGGGCCTGGCCGTCTTGCTGACCGTCGTGGGGGCGGTCGACCCAGCCCCGATCGGAGCGGACTTGTCCGCCTCCGCCGCGGCGGTGGTCATGGGATTCCGTTTCGCGTTCCTCGCCGCCGCGGTGCTGGCCGTAGTCGCGGTGGCCCTGGCGTTCCGAATCAAGGAGATGCGAGGTCCGACCGAAGGAGCCGCCGCGGGCGACTTCACACCGCAGTGAGCCGTTGCTTGCTGAGTCCTCCTCGAGCCGTTGAATTCCTTCGAGATCAGGTCGTTGTCGACGCCCCGCCAAAAGGATGTTGGTGCTGTCACGAGGTCGAAGCCAGGAGGGTCGCGACTTCGGACGGATACTGAGCCACCGGAACGCCCGCATCCGCGAAGGCCTTCACCTTCGATTCGGCCGTCCCTTTGCCCGCCTGGATGATCGCCCCCGCGTGCCCCATCCGTTTTCCCGGAGGCGCGCTGCGACCGGCGACGTAGGCCACCACCGGCTTCGTGACCTTCCGTCGGATGAAATCGGCCGCTTCTTCCTCGGCCGTCCCGCCGATCTCCCCCACGAGCACAATGCGCTTCGTCGCCCGATCCTTCTGGAACCAGGCGAGGGCCTCCACCATGCTCGTGCCGATGATCGGGTCGCCTCCGATCCCGATGCACGTCGTCTGGCCGAAGCCCGCCTGGGTCATCGCGTTCACGATTTCGTAGGTCAAGGTGCCGCTCCGAGAGATGACGCCCGCGTCCCCTTCTTTGAAAAGGAGGTTGGGCATGATCCCCATCTTCGCTTGCCCGGGAGACGCGAGGCCGGGACAATTGGGCCCGATGACCGTCGTCCCCTTGCTCCGCGCATACGGCATGAGATCGAGCGAGTCATGGAACGGAATCCTTTCCGTCACGATGACGAGGAGCTTGATGCCGGCCTCGACCGCTTCGACGGCGGCGTCCTTCGCGTACGGCGCCGGGACGAAGAGCATCGACGCATTCGCCTTTCGCTTCCGGACGGCGTCGGCCACCCGATCGAACACGGGCACGCCCTCGACCTTGGTGCCGGCCTTCCCCGGTGTCACGCCGGCCACAACCTTCGTCCCGAAGTCGAGCATCGCGCGCGTGTGGAACTGGCCCTGATGGCCCGTGATGCCTTGCACGACGACGCGAGCCTTCTTCGTCAGGAGGACGGCCAGACTAGAGACCTCCCGACTTGACTCGCACCGCGAGTTCGGCGGCTTCCTCGATCGTTTCCGCGGGATGCGTCCCTACGGACCGCAGGATCTCTTTCGCGACGGCTTCGTTCACTCCCTTGATCCGGGCCACGACGGGCACCTTGGCGTGCATCTCGTCGATCGCCTGCTTCACGCCCGTCGCGACCGTGTCCGCCTTCGTGATCCCGCCGAAGATGTTCACGAGGATCACGGACGGGTTTGCTTTGATCAGGAGTTCGAAGGCCTGCTTCACCTTCGCCGGATCGTCCGTGCCGCCGAGGTCCAGGAAGACGCCGCCCCTCCCTCCCTTGAGGGCCAAGGCATCGAGCGTGGCCATCGTCAGGCCCGCGCCGTTCGCGATGACGCCGATGTCCCCGTCCAGCTGGATGAAGACGATGCCCTTGTCGTGCGCCTCCTGCTCCAGCGGCGTCCGGTCCTGGTCCAGATTCGCGTACTCTGGATGGCGGTATTCCGCGTTGTCGTCGATCACGAGCTTGGCGTCGCCCGCGATCACGCGGCCATCTCCCGTCACGATGAGGGGATTGATCTCGACGAGCTCCGCGTCCTCTTTCCGGAAGAGCTCGTAAGCGCGGCGGGCGATCGAGGCGACCTGCTCGGCGATATCCCGCTCGAGCGAAAGCGCACCCGCCAGCGACCGAAGGATGTACGGCTGGAGCCCGATCATCGCGGGGACGTGTTCCATGGATAGGTCCTCCCGCGGGACGTCCTCCACGTCCATGCCGCCCATCGCCGTGGTCATGAGGAGCGGCTCCCGCGCGGACCGGTCGATCGTGAGGCTGAGGTACAGTTCCTTCGCGATCGAGAGGCGCTCCTCGAGGTACACCTGCTTGACTCGATAGCCGCGGATGTCCATGCCGAGGATCTGGCCCGCGACCTGGTGCGCCTCCTCCAACGTCTCCGCGGGCCGAATGCCGCCGGCCTTGCCGCGGCCTCCGACGAGGACCTGCGCCTTCACCATGCACGGGAGGGGAGGGTCCGTGATCTCCTCCGGCTTCGAGGCCACGATGCCGCGGGGGACCGGGATTCCGTAGCGGGCGAAGATCTCCTTCGCCTTGTGTTCGAGGAACTTCATCGGGGGCCCGCTTCGCGATGACGCGGCGTTCCTTTAGCCTTGCCTTCGCGGCGCGGACTCAGATCGGCGTGCCGGTCGACATGACGAGTTCTCGAAACGCCTTCATGATCGCTTTCGTCGTCGGCCCCGGCTTCCCATCGCCGATCGTCCGCCCGTCGACCTCGACGACCGGAGCGACCTCGGCCGCGGATCCGGTGATGAAGGCCTCGTCCGCCGCCCACATGTCGTACAGGGTGAAGAACTGTTCCTTGGCCTCCAGATGGAGGGACGGGGCGAGCTCGAGGACCGTCTCCCGCGTCACGCCCGGGAGGTTCGTCGAGGTGAACGGCGTCACGATCGTATGGTTGCGGACGATGAACACGTTCTCCGCGCTCGCCTCCGAGACGTAGCCGTGGATGTCGAGCATGAGCGCTTCATCGGCGCCGTACTGGTTCGCCTCGACCTTGGCCATGATGTTGTTCAGATAGTTGAGGGACTTGATCGACGGGCTCAGGCTCTGCGGAGGCACGCGGCGGTAGGACGAGGTCACGACCTTGAGGCCGCGTTCGTAGACGCGTCCGAGGAGGTTGATGCTCGGCTGCGCGATCACGATGATGCTCGGCCCGGACTTGGCCTTCCTCGGGTCGAGGCCCAGGTCCCCGGGTCCCCGGGTGATGATCGGGCGAATGTACCCTTCCCGCATCTCGTTCCGGCGGCAGGTGTCGAGGATGATCTTCGACAGTGCCTCCTTGGAATGAGGGATCTTGAGGTCGATCGCCTTCGCGCTGTGGAAGAGCCGGTCCAGATGCCGATCCAGCTTGAAGACCCGGCCGTTGTAGGCCCGAATGCCTTCGAAGACCCCGTCCCCGTAGAGGAGGCCGTGATCGAACACGCTGACCTTCGCCTCGGATTGCGGGTAAAACTTGCCGTCGACGTAGACACTCAATTCCATCTGGGGGCCCCCGGCCGCGTATATATCATCGCCTTCACTAATAGACTTTCTTCCCTGGGAGCCGAGCGCCGTCGTCAGCGGAACTTTTGCCCGGTCATCCGCTCGAACAACGCGACGTAGAGGTCGCTCACTTCCTTCGTCACGTCGGCGGGCAGCGGCGGGATGTCGGGTTCCGGTTTCCCCGCGGCCCGCGCGTCCATCAGTGCCTGATGGTAGCCGATCTTCCGGTAGTATTGACGCACGAACTCCTTGCTCAATTCGACCTGATGGCCGCGCTCGTACTCCTTGAGGTCCCAGAATCGGTCCTCGTCTGCGGTGCCGAACGTGTCGACGAGCATGAGGTGGCGGTCGCCGTCCATCGCGAACTCCTTCTTCCCGTCGACGTGGATTAGGCCCCGTCGCCTGACTTCGTCGTTGAGGCGCGAATCGATGGCCAGGACCGCATCGACGAGGTCATTGTACTCGTTCCGACTGAGTTTCGAGATCGCGAGCGCCTCGTCCCTCGTGAGTTCGCGATCGACCTTCTCGAGTTTCGTCGTCACCTCGACGAACGGCTCCGGCAGGGGCTCGCCGTAGGCGGGCACGTGGCCGGCGGGAAACCCGGCGTCCTCGGGCTGAATCCGCCCGGCCTTGAGCCGGTCGTGGAACGACCCGGCGACGTAGTAGCGCGCGATCACTTCCAGAGGGATGAGGAAGTTCTTCGTCGTGGGCTTGATCTTGTCGTAGTCCGGGATGACCTGAACGCGCCGCACCCGCATCCGGTTCGCGCCCTCCAGGCGGAGAAAATGGGTGCGGATCCCGAGGCCCTCGACCAGTTGGAACCAATGCGCGGAGGTCCGGCACAGGGTCTCCCCTTTGTGCGGGACCTGGGTCGGGATGACCTTGTCGAAGACACTGATCTGATCCGTGAAGAAGAACTCGAGCTCTTGCGGGGAGACCTCGTAGACTTCCTTGACCTTGCCTTTCCGAAGGAGCCGAATCGTCCCGCCCCGGAGGCGGAAAATGGACGGGCCTCTTAGGGATTTGGGTTCTCGCGGTATTCGAGATACTCCGCGACCTCGGCCGCGAGCTCCGGCGCGAAGTGTTTCCGGAGCAGGTGCAGCCCCAGATCGATCGAGGCCGTGATCCCGCCTGCGGTCGTCACGAGGCCATCCTCCACGATCCGTTGGTCAACGACCTGCGCGGTCCCTCGCAACTCGTCCATCGCACGGCGGTGCGTCGTCGCCTTCCGTCCGGCGAGCAGTCCCGCGGCCATCAAGATGAGGGCGCCCGTACACACGCTGGCCACGGGCTTTTCGGTCCCGAAGTCCAGCAGGGACTTGAGCCAGTCCGAATCCCGGACGACCTCCCGTCGGCCGGAACCGCCGGGGATGATGAGGAGATCGATCGCCTCGAGGTCCCGCCGCACCTCGTGGGCGAGGAATTTCATGCCCAACTCGCCGGTGATCTGCTCCTTGAGGGCTCGGAAGCGGATGGACAGGTCGAGGGGAGGATGGAGTTGCTTCGCGGCCCCCAGCACCTCGTACACGCCGACCACATCGAGCTCCTCGACGCCGTCGAAGACGAAGATGGCGACCCGCACGGATCGGAGGTAGGACTACTCGATTTTAACCATTGCTGTCTGATTCCGCGGCCCGGGGGCTTTCCTTGCGGATGAGCCACCGTTGGGCCTCGCCGAAATCCGACGCCTCGAAGTCCACATGGTCCCGCAGCTTCCCGCCGGAGTTGATCGCCAGGCGGGTCCCGGCCTCCGCGAGCAAGGGTACGTCCATCATGCCGTCGCCCACCGCGAGGATCTCGTCCTTCCGAATGCTCCACTTGGCCGCGAGTTCACGCACGATCTCGCCCTTGCGGCGCGGGCTCACGTAGATCGTCACGTCTCCCGTGAACACCCCGTCCTCGTAATGGAATTCGTTGCTGAAGACCGTGTCCGCGTTAAAGAGGGCCAGGGCCGATTCCGCCACCTCCCTCGGGCCGCCGGTGACCAGCACGACCTTCGTCGAGCGGGCCTGCAGCCAGGCGACGAAGTCCTTCGCGCCCGGCATCGGCCGGAGCTCCCGGGCGGCCCGGAGGATCTGCGCGCGGGTCAAGCCCCGAAGGCGCGCCGCCCGCAGACGGAAGCCTTGCTCCCAGTCGATCCGGCCATCGATTCCCTCCCGCGTGATCGCCGCGACCTCCGCCTCCTTGCCCACGAGGGCGGCCAGCTCCGGGAGGAACTCGTTGAAGATCAGCGTGTTCTCTAGGTCGAAAACGACGAGCTTCAGTCGAGCGCCCCATTCGGGGACGCGGCGGTTTTATTTGAGTCCTTCCCTAGATGCTCCCGAACGTCGGCGGTCCGCGCGTCAGAAGACCTCCATGTCCCCGTGGACCTCGAGGCCTTGGTCCGTGATGCTGTACGGCTTCACGGACCGCGGGTGTTTGAGACGCCGCATCTTGATGACTTGAATCACGAGCTGGACCTCGCCATTCTCGCGCTCGTTGAACCGGAGGCCGATCACGCCGTCGGAGACGTACTCGACGAGGCCGTCGCGGGAGGACCGCGGGTTCTCGTCCTTCACTTCCGCCGTGAAGACGCAGGTGGCCCCCGTGGACTTGAGCTGCTTGCAGAGCGCGAACAGTTTCTCCCGCCTCTCCTTGTCGTCGGCGAAGAGCATGTTCAGGAGGCTGACGGAGTCGATCGCGACCCGCGACGCGCCGCTGCGTTTGATGAAGTCCGGGAGCTCGGACCGGATTCGGGTGACCGTCGTCTTCGCGTCGACCGGCTCGAGCTTCACGATGTGGAGCTTCTTGTCCTTGAGGTATTTCTTGAGCTCCCATCCGAATGAGGCCGCGTTGGCGACGACGGAGTCGACGTCTTCTTCGAGGGAGATGAAGACCCCTTTTTCGCCGTTAATCAGGCCCTGCATCAGGAACTGAAGCGCGAAGGTCGTCTTGCCGGTCCCGAACGATCCGAGGACCGTGATGATGTGGCCGGCCGGGACGCCCCGGCCGAGCATCTCGTCCAGCCCGTCGATGCCCGTGAGGACGAAGCCCTCAGGGATCCCTTCGTCGGCCTCCGTCGCGTCCTTCGTCGCCGCCTCAGAATCCCCCATCGTCCCACCTCAGGAGATTCGTTCCATATACACGACGACGAGCCCGTTGTACGACGAGACCATCGTCGGGAATCGCGCGATCTTGTCCCGCGGCAAGTGCGGCAGGACGCCCGTGAATTTCTCCAGGTACATGTACCGCTGCCGCGTGCTCGACCGCGGAGAGGAGCGCCACTCGAACACGAGGCAGCCATCCGTGCTGTCCATGAGGAGCTGCTCCTGTCGTCGTTCGAGGATCCCGCGGGTCAGGAGGAGGTAGACGAGGCCGTCCCATCCCTTCGCGGCGCGTTGCAGGCCCTTGACTGTCGTGACGAGGTCCTTCGGCTCGACAAGGTCCGAGATCGCCAGGTCGGTGAGGGAATCGATGACGACGACCGCGTCCCGCGCATTCTCATCGAGGAACGCAATCAACTCTTCCAGGAGGTTCGTCGATGGAAGATCGAACGGGTCCTCCTGATGCGTCCACGAGGCCGGGACGGCGCTGTGTCGGAAATAGGCGGCCGAGAAATCCTTGAACACCGTCCGGTCGCGGAACGCTCGATAGTACTCTCCGTTGAACGAAGTCGCGAGCTCCTGGAGGATGATTTCCTTCGAACGGGAGAAGGTCACGTAGCAGACGCGCTCCGGGAGTTCGGAGTCGTCGCAATGGTCCCCGAGGTAGTATCGGCGCGCCTCCGGGCGTTCATGGACCAAGGCCGTCTTCGAGGCCGCCGTATAGATGTACTCCTGCATCCCCGCCCCGATGTCTCCCAACAGCAGGATCGTCGATCCACTGGGGAATCCGCCATTCACGATGCTGTCGAGATCCGCGATGCCGGTCGGCACCTTGCGGACCCGCACCGGTTCGGTCGGA
>Ga0209268_1000357_pt1 | contig 25386 bp, 23 predicted proteins | sample GraSoiAngelo_143_FD_185900 | JGI IMG/M metagenome (GOLD analysis project Ga0209268, IMG submission 185900) | Grasslands soil microbial communities from the Angelo Coastal Reserve, California, USA - 14_1009_02_30cm (SPAdes) (version 2) | ecosystem: Environmental > Terrestrial > Soil > Grasslands ... | reverse complement strand
CGGCGGCCAGGGCGAAGCGCAGCGACGCCTCGACGAGACTGCCGGCGTGGCCCTCGTCGACCAGCGCGCTCAGCATGCGCGCGTGCCGTGCGTCCGTCGCGTAATCGGCCGCCGAGGCGATCGGGTCCACCGCCGGAGCCGCCACCGGGTGCCGCGTCTCGGTTCCGCTCAGCGCTCCCGCGGCGAGCACGCGAATCACGATCACGCCCATCTGCTGCTCCCGACAGCGCTCGAGGAGCCGGCCGAAATCCTGCGCGGGAAAACCCGGCGGGAGCGCATGCCCGGCACTCGGGTTCAGGAGGTTGTAGCAGACCTGGGCCGTCCGAGCCCGTCCCGCGCCGATCACGTCGAGCACAGACGCGGTCTCACCGAGCGCCGTGATGCCGTAGAAGCCGATCTTGCCTTGCTCGGCGAGCCGGGCCATCGCCGGGAAGACCACGTCGCGCACGTCCTTGACGGTGAGGCTCTCGCTCGTCCGCTCGGCGGTGACGTGGTTGTGGAGCTGGAACAGGTCGACGCGGTCTCGGCCCAGTCGCCGCAGACTCTCCTCGAGGCCGCGAGCGACAGCTCCGGCAAGCGCGGAGACGGGGACGTCGGGGACGCGAACCTTGGTGCCGACGAACGGCGACACCTTCAGCGCCCGGAGCGCGCGGCCGAGGTGTTCTTCCGACTGGCCGTCTCCGTAGCTGGCCGCCGTGTCGAAGTAGTTGATGCCCAGCTCGATCGCGCGCGCCACCGCCCGCTCGCGCTCGGCCACGCTTCCTCGGATCAACAGTCCGCCGATGTTCCCGCAGCCGAAGCCGAGCGCGGACACCCGCAGCCCGGTCCCTCCCAGCGATCGATATTCCATCAGCCATCTCCTGTTGTTGATTTATGGCCCGCGGACGGCGCACGGCAGTTTCTACGCACCCACGAGCGCTGTCAACCGAGCCGGGACGAACTTCCCTCTTGACGGCGGCTTCGCCGGACGCGATAAGCGAGGACACTCCATGTCTCGGTTCCCCGTCATCACGCCGCCGGCCCTCGCCGAGCTGCGGGCGCGCATCGGGCGGCCCGTGCCGCGCCCCGAGCCCTACATCGAGGTCGCCACGCGCGACGCCGTCCGGCACTGGGCGGCCGGCATCGGCGATCGCAATCCGTTCTGGCTCAGGGCCGGCGTGGCTCCGCCGACGATCCTGTTCGCGATGGACCGCATCGTGTCCGGATACGTCGGTGGCCTGCCCGGTGTCCACGCGATGTACGGCGGTACCGATTTCCGCTGGGACCGCCCGATCCGCATCGGGGATCGCATTGTCGGCGACAGCGTGCTGCTCGATCTGGTCGAGAAGCCGTCGCGGTTCGCGAAGCGGGCGATCCAGCAGATCTACCGGACGACGTTTTCGAACCAGCGCGACGAGGTCGTGTGCGTGGCCGACTCCTGGTGCTTCCGCACGGAGCGCGACACCGCGCGCGAGCGGGCCAAGTACGGCCCGGCCGAGTCGACGAGCTACACTTCCGCTCAGATCGACGAGATCGCGCGGGCCTACGGCGCCGAGCAGATCCGTGGCGCGACGCCACGGCGGGCCGGCGACGTTCAGATCGGAGACGCGCTGCCCGCCGTCGTGAAGGGCCCGCTGACCGTGACCTCCGTCATCGCCTTCATTCAGGGCTGGGGCAGCCTCTACATCCGCGCTCACGGCGCGGCCTTCGATCTCTTCGAGCGGCACCCCGCGCTCGGCATTCCGAACGCGTTCGGCGTGCCGGAGCCTCCCGAGCGGGTGCACTGGGACGAAGGGCTCGCGCGTGCGGTGGGCGTGCCGGGCGCCTACGACTATGGCCCGGAGCGCGTCGCCTGGCTGGGTCACCTGGTGACCAACTGGATGGGCGACGACGCGTTCCTCCGTCGGCTGAACGTCCAGGTCCAGCGTCACAACCTGATCGGTGACACCACGTGGTGCCGGGCGCGCGTCACCGGAAAGGACGGGGACGGCGTGGTCACGCTCGCGCTCGTCGCCGAGAACCAGCGCGGCGAGACGACGGCAGCCGGGACCGCCGACGTCGTGCTGACGCGGGCCGGCTGATGGCCGCGCGGAGTTACCGCGAGGCGCTGGCGACCTTCAGCTGGGATGCGCTGTGGCGGAGGTTCGACGGCGACCGCCGGCGTCTCAACATCGGCCACGAGTGTGTCGACCGCCACGCCGGCCGTGGCCCGGCGCTCCGCCTGCAGTTCGCCGACGGCCGGCGCGAGGAGCACGACTTCGATGCGTTGATCGCCTGGTCGTCGCGCTTCGCTCACTTCCTCGAGCGTGAAGGCATCGAGCGCGGCGACCGCGTCGCGATCATGCTGGAGCCGTCCCTGCCGTTCTACGGCGCGCTGTTCGGCGCCGTGAAGCGTGGCGCGATCGCCGTCCCGCTCTTCACGCTGTTCGGTCCCGACGGCGTGGCGCTGCGCCTCGACGACTGCCAGCCGAGGATGCTGCTGGTCGAGCGTGATGCCACGACGTGGCAGGCGTCCTTCCCTCACGTCCGCGTGCTCGCCATCGATCGCGATCTCGCCGGGCGGCTCGAGCGTCTGCCGGTGGCCTACGAGCCGTCGACCGCCGCCGATGACCTCGCCGTCTTCCAGTACACGTCGGGGACCACGCGCGCATTGCCGGAGGCGGTGAGGCACACGCACCGCTCAGTAGTGACGCTGATGATCGCCGCGCTCTACGGCGTCGGCCTCGAGACCGGCGACCGGTACTTCTGCCCATCGTCGCCGGCGTGGGGACACGGCCTCTGGCACGGGACCATCGCGCCACTGGCGCTCGGTATCGCCGTCGGTGCGTACTCGGGCCGGTTCGACGCCGGCCGTCTCTTCGACGCCCTCGACACGTTCGGCATCGACAATATCGCGGCGGCGCCGACGGTCTACCGATTGCTGCGCGACTCCGGGCTCGCGGCTCGCCATCCCTTTCGTCCGCGCAAGCTCTCGTACACGGGCGAGCCGATGGACTCGAACACGTTCGCGTGGATCGAGCGCACGTGGGGCCTCCGGCCGTGCGGGATGTACGGCAGCACCGAGGTCGGCGTGATCATCGCCGACTATCCCGGCTTCGCCGATTACGAAGTCCGCCCGGGCGCGCTCGGGAAGGCCGTGCCCGGCTGGGACGTGGCGATCGTGGACGGCGAGGGACGGCCGCTACCGCCGGGACAGACCGGCGAGATCGCCGTGCGGCGGAAGGACGGATGGTTCTTCGTCAAGGATCGCGGCCTCGTGGATGCCGACGGCTACTTCCATCACGCCGGCCGCTCCGACGACGTCATCATCTCGGCCGGTTGGACGATGAGCGCCGTCGAGATCGAGAACACGCTGCTCAAGCATCCCGACGTACGCGAGGCGGCCGTGGTCGGCGTGGCCGACGAGCAGCGCGGCCTCGTGGCCAAAGCATTCATCGTATCGCAGCGCCGCGGCTCGGACTTCGCGCGCGAGATCCAGGAGTTCGTCAAGACGCGGCTCAGCCAGCACGAATATCCGCGGCTGGTCGAGTACGTGGACGCGCTGCCACGGACGCCCGCCGGCAAGGTCGATCGCCGGACGCTGCGCGACCGGTCTACGGCCCCTTCGGTGTGTCCCCGCCCAGGGTGATGCGGTGGAGCAGCCGGCGATGGCCCTGGTAGTCGTTGATCGCGTTGTGCTGCGCGCAGCGGTTGTCCCAGAACGCCAGTGAGCCCGGTCGCCAGCGGAACCGGCAGGTGAACTCCGGCCGAACTTGATGTCGATAGAGATACTCGAGGAGCGGCGCGCTCTCCTCGTGCGTCATCCCCTCGAAGCGCACGGTGTGCGCGACGTTCACATAGAGGGCCCGGCGGCCGGTCTCGGGATGCACGCGCACGACCGGGTGCGCGGCGACGTATTCTTCCCGGGCCTCGGTACGGCCGGAGTCCTTCATGCGGTCCTCGCGCGTGCGCGACACGTCGGCGTTCGACGAGCTGTTGACGGCGACGAGCCCGTCCAGGACGCGCTTCATGCCCGCCGAGAGCCACTCGTAGGCGAGGTACATGTTGGCGAAGAGCGTGTCGCCGCCTGCCACGGGCACCTCCCGCGCCACCAGCATGCTCGCCATCGGCGGCACGTCGAGGTAGGCGGTGTCGGAATGCCAGATGCCGCCGAAGTTGACGCGCTCGTGCTCGAGCTTGAGCACCGGGATGATCTCGGGGAATTCGTCGAGGCCCTTCACGAATGGATACTCGACCGGCTCGCCGAACCGGCGGGCAAAGGCGAGGAACTCCGCCGGGGAGAGATCCTGGTCGCGGAAGAAGATGACCAGGTGCTGGAGCCACGCGCGGCGGATGGCGGCGACCGTGTCGTCGGAGAGGTCCTTCGCGAGATCGACGCCGGAGATTTCGGCGCCGAGGGCGCCGGCGACCGGCTGCACGCTGATCGGCCTCATGCGGTCATTATATGGTCCCGCATATGGTTCCGCGCGACGGGCAGCGCCCCTGCTTGACACTCTTGACCCTGCGCGCTATCCGTTCCGTGCCTCGCATCGAGGCCAAAGGGAGTCCGCAAGCCGTTGCGTAATGCGCTGGTCGCCGATCGCGCGCTCGCGAGTCCGTGAAGGCGCGGCTGCCCTCGTCGCCCTTTATCAGCCTGGCGGCCACGCCCGACGTGCGCCAGTCCATCCTCACGCGGCGCACGTTCAGGACGTTCGAGCGCCGCCCGGTCCCGGCCGACCTGCGGACGCGCGTGCTCGATGCCGCGAGCTGGGCGCCGTCGGCCGAGGACGCGGACTGTGTCCGCTTCGTCGTGATCGACGATCCCGCCCTCAAGAAACGGCTCTTCGCCCTCACGCGCGAGTCGAAGGACATCTCCAACCACTGGGAGGCGCTGTTCCGATCGTCGGGACTTCGCGGGTACGTGCAGGACTGGACGCACACGCCCCTTTGCATCGCCGTGTGCGTCGATCCCGCCGCCAGGCCTCGCCACATCCACGACAACTGGAGCCATCGGCTGGCCGGCGCGGCCGCGTCACAGAACCTGGCGCTCGCCGCCCGTTATCACGGGCTGGCCATGGTGATGTACACGCACTTCTCCCAGGAGAAGCTGAAGCAGTTGCTCGACGTGCCGTTCGAATGGGAGGTCGACGGTGTCATGGGCATCGGCTTCCCGGATCTCGGTCGCATCAATCCTCGCGTCCTCGAGGCCTCGCTCGTCCGCCTGGCGCTCGGCGAGCTGGTGTCGAGCGAACGCTACGGCGATCCGGCGCCGAAGGAGCTCACGGAAGAGCGCCAGCCGCCGGAGCGCCGCGCGCCGGTGGCGGTGCCCGACCTGATGACGGCGATGGGCGAGCTCGTGGAGACGACGCGCTTCACGGATGCTCCGGTTCCGTCCGAGCACGTCTTCGAGATCCTGCGCGCCGGCCAGTGGGCACCCTCGGCGGGAAACTTCCAGCCGATCCGCTACGTCGTGTTGCGTGAGCGCGAGCGGCTGGCGGCTCTCGACGCGCTCGCGCGCGAGTCGGCGGCCGTCTCAGCCCACTGGTTCCCGCGCTACCGCCAGGGCGCCATCGATCATCCTCAGTGGGCCGACGTGCCCGCGGCCGTCGCGCTGATCGCTGACCCGACGAAGGGCGGCCCGCACATCCACGGCGAGGCGACGCACGTCATCGGGGGTGGGCTGGCGGCTCAGAACATGCGGCTGATGGCTCACGCGCTCGGCCTCGGGACGTCCGTGATCACGCACTGGATCGAGGAGAAGGTGAAGGTCCTGATCGACTGCCCGCGCGACTGGGACCTCGTCGGCGTCATGCCCGTCGGTACGCCGGCGGAGTCGCCGGCCCGTCAACGCCGTCAGGTCGCCGAGGTCGTGTTTCAGGACCTCTTCGGGCGCCGCTTCACGCCCTGACGGCGGATGCGCTCACCACCACCAGCGACGATAGCCGTGGTAGACGTACGGACCCGGGACGATCACCGCGGGTCGCGGAGCCAGGATGACCGGCGCCGGAGCCACCGCGACCGGGGTGGGAGCAGGAACGAGGACGCACCCCGCGGCGCCGAGGCCGATGCCGACCGCCAGGCCCACCATCGCAAGTGCCTTCCGAACCGTCCTGAATGGCCGCATGTCCCTACCTCCTGACAGTGAGACGACAGGGACGGCAGGCCTATTTACAGCCGGGGGAGGGACGATCCTGGTCGCCTCGTCTAGGGGGCGCCTTTTCCCTGGACGTACAGTGTCAAGCTAAGGCGGCTGTCGACGTTCAGCTTCCTGTAGATGTTGTGCAGGTGGATCTTCAGCGTGCCTTCCTTGACGGTCAGCCGCCTGGCGATTTCCTCGTTGGCGAAGCCACGGGCAACGAGCTTCACGATGTCGGTTTCCCGTGCGGTGAGTCCGGCCCGCCGTCGGCGGCGATCCGGGTCGCGCTGCTGCCGCCGTCGTCCGGCGAACCGACGCGACCCGGCGGCCAGCCATTGCTCGCCCGCGTGCACCTTTCTCACGCATTGCACCAGTGCCTCGGGCGGCATCTCCTTGAGGACGACGCCGCTGACGCCCAGATCCAGGGCGTCGTGGATCCGGGCGTCGCTGCTCGTGGCCGTGAACAGCACCGCCCGCGTCCCGGGATTGTGGCGATTGACGTGACGCACGATACCGAGCCCATCCGGCGGCACGTCGAAGTCGAAGATCACGACGTCGGGCTGATGCGTTTGGAGCACCGCGATCGCCTCGTCACACGTGCCGCAGCCCGCGATCACGCTGAAGCCGGGCTGGTCGAAGACGCTCACCATGGCGTCGACCGCGATCGGCTGACTGTCGGCGATGAGCAACTCGATCGGCTTCGCGGCCTCCGCGCTGTTCGTGGCCTCGTCGGTGCGGCGTCTGGCAAACCCGATGGGCGGCCGGGTGCCGTTCATGGCAGACCTCCCGGGTTGCGGGTCGAGGCGTAGGAACGAAGCGAGGCGTGCCGCACAGGCACGGAAATTATATGCGGAGTTCGCCGGCCGCTTGAAAGAGATAAGGGGCGAGGACGAGCGGCAGTGGATCAGATCTGGACGCTGCGGTAGGCCTGGATATCCGCGGCGACGAGCCAGCCGCCGCCGACGTGCGAGACCCGCACCACCGAGGCGATGCACGCGATGCGACACTTCCAGCCCGCATCGTGCTCGCCGAGGATCAGATTGAAGTCGACCAGGTCTCCTACCTTGGCTTCCTGGGCGGTCGCGAAGAGCACACCGGTCTGGCTCACGTTCCGTGTCACGCCGGTCCCGCCCTCGAACTCCACGGGAAGATCGACGCGGTACCGCCGAGCGCGCCGGCGTTCGTGCGGCGCCCTCTTGGAGCGCAACTCCTGTTCGAGTTCGGCCATGGCTCCCGGCTCCCCCCAATGGCTTGACGTCGCGGGGCCCCCGGGAGCAAGAAGCGAACCGGGTGTCCTGCCCCAAGCGCTGGGATGGCGGAACACCCACGGCGCGAGCCATAGCTATGACATGGACGGTCGAGAATGATCATGTGTCCGGTGGCTGACGGAGCCGATAACCAGAGCGTGAACGCCTCTGGCCTGGGTAGGACCGCGTTCGAGCAGGCGTCTCCGTCTGGCGTGAACCTTGCCCTGCGGCCTGCCTTTCCACCAGGAGCGGAGGGAAGACCGCCTTTCCGGTGGTGCCCCGCGCGGGGGTCCCGGCGCGGCGCTGGCTCGGAGCATGCCCGACCCGACGAGAGACCACCTATTATTCTTGAATCGTTTGATCTATATCAAGAGTTATAGATGACTCTATCTTTTATTATATTGCTCGGAGGACACTGACTTGGCTACGATCCGGGTCCCCGCAGCCGTCGGTGATCGACTCCGGGGCGAGGTGAACGAGGGGATGCCAGCAGCCGGAGCCGTGACTACGGCAGTCAGCGTCGTTTCAGAGACTCCACGGCCGATCACGGTCGTCATTGCCGACACCCATCCGATCATTCTCGATGGCATCGCCCGGCTCTTCGAGGACGCGGGCTTCAGCGTCGTCGCTCGTTGCGGGGCCGGCCAGGACTGCCTGGCCGCGGTGCAGAGCCACAAGCCTGACGTTCTCGTCTTCGACCTGCGGTTGACCGGTAAGGACGGCCTGGCCGTCCTTCGCGAAATGAAGCGCCAGCAGCTGGCGACCCAATCCGTGCTGTTCACGTCGGCCCCCCCGGAGTCGGAGATCCTGGAAGCCATCCGTCTCGGGGTGCGGGGCGTCGTGCTCAAGGAGATGCCGCCTCACCTCCTCGTCAGTTGCGTGCGGAAAGTGTATTCCGGGGAACGCTGGGTGGAAAAGCGCTCGGCCGGCCGCCTGCTCGAGAAGCTGCTCAAGCGGGAGGTGGCGGCACGTCAGCTCGCCAAGGACCTCACCGTGCGTGAGCTCGACATCCTTCGGCTGGTGTCCATGGGGCTCAGCAACAAGGCGATCGCCGAGCGGATCTTCGTGAAGGAAGGCACCGTCAAGATCCACCTGCACAACATCTACAAGAAGCTCGACGTCGGGAACCGTCTGGCCCTGACGATCTTCGCCCAGAACAAGGGCTTCGTGTGAGGCGGGCGGCCTAGTCTCGCCGGATCGGGAAGCCGAACTGCAGGCCGAGGAAGACTCGATTCTGATCGACGTCGTTCACGGTCAAACCCGAGGCGGTTACCGTCGTCTCGGTGTGCTGCTGGAAGAAGTTGTAGCTGGCCAGAAGACCCAGCCACGGGGTCACCTGATAGGCGGCGCGTAACACGACCCGCAGGGCTTTCACGTCGATGTTTTCCCGCCCGATCGACTTCGAGATCGTGTAGGCCGGCGCGAGATCGAGCGCGAGGCCCTGCGCGAGCGTGGTCACGCGCACGGCGCCGGCGATCGACTGGTTCTCGGTCGGTCCGCCCAAGCCACCCGCCACCGCGATGTTCCGGTCGTAGCTCAGCGACGCCGAGCCGAAGGCCAACCGCTGCGTGAGGCTCACCGTGCCCGCGCCGCTGACCTGGTTTTCACTCCCCGTCGTAAACGTCGGGCCGGCGCTCACGCTTCCGGTGAGGGCGGGCGTGAACTGGTACGTCAGGCCGGCGCGGGGTGATTGCGACGTCGTTCCCGCCTGCCCCTCGATGTCGAGGAACGACACCTGGTAACCGACCGTTCCCCGCAGTCGAGGGGACAGATCGTGATTCAGGTTCGCGCTCAACCGGTACACGTCGGAGTCGTGAGCGTTGTTACTGTTGAATCGCTGGAGCGTGTAGGAGCCGAGGAACTGCACGGAGGTGCGGGGCGACAGCTGCCACGCGACACCCGGAGTCAGGGTGTTGCCCACCGAGCGTGTCCGTCCCGTCGCGATCCCTTCGGGACTGGCCGTGTTGGTGAAATCGCTGGCCACGAGGGTGTCGTTCAGCGAGAGCGACACGAGCGGCGTGACCTGGTAGGTCCCGTCGATGAAGAATCCCTGCGTGTGGAACAGGCTGTCGAGTTGCTCCTGGTGGAGGTATTTCTCGGCCGTCGCGAAATAGCCGGCGGAGAGCCCGTACCCCGGACTCTCCATCACGACACGGAGACCCGGACTGGCGTGGGTGATGTAGTCCGACTTCCGCCGGTTGTTGTTGAGGAAGACGTTGTCGTTGTACTCCTCGGCCAGCGTCAGCGTGGGAATGATCACGAAGGGGCCGCGGGCAGACGCTGCAAAGAATTCCGGTCCGGCCAGGATCGGAACTTCGCCGGTGTACTGGGCTCGGGCCGTCACGGGCCAGGTGAGACACAGCACTCCGACGACCACCGACCAGACGTAGCGGTGAAAAAGCGTCACTCTTTCGGTTCTAACATAGGACCTCGCGAGGACGAGAGCTTTCAGGTCGTGGACGCTACCCCTCGCCGGGGTGGGGCAGCCGGACGATCGTGTAGCCGACCGGGTGGCGCTCGCCCTGGTGGACGCGACGGTTCGGCACCGGTGACTCGGCCGGCGTGGATTCGTCGCGCGGCCCACGGCGCCGTCGGTCGAGGATCACTTCGACGCCCTTCAGGCCGGCGAACGACCGCGTCAGGTACCGGTAGAGCTCGACGGCGTCGGGATCCAGGATCAGGAGCATCCGGCGAACCGGCCGCCCCGGACTCGCCGCCGGACGCTGGGGAAGCGCCGCCAGCAGCAACGTCCGATGGTGATCGCAGATGCCGTGGGTGTCGCTGGGATCGTCGAGCGGCGGCCGCTCACCCAGGAACCCCGGCTTGCCTTCTTCCTGACACCACGCGCACCACGCCTTCATCGCACAGACACGGGTGCGCAGGTGATGCCAGCCGCGGACGTCAACCACGGCGCACCGTTACGGCCGGGTATTCGCTGCATCTCGCCGAAGCGTGAGGAAGTCCGACAGCGCGACCCTCGGGCACTGTCCGTCGAGGATGTTTACGTCCATCCGATCGCGAGCCCTCACGTGCGACCTAACGCGGTGCCCTGCAAGCCTTTTCGGGCGTGGAATGCTCCTTGCTCTTTCTGCGTGTCCACGAGCGTGCTGTTCGAGCTCGCACGAGAGGTGCTGTGATGAGGTGGTTGGTCGCTGTTGGCGTGATGGCTGTGGCGCTCATGGGAGCGACGGCTCCTGCGCACGCCACGACGCAGACATTCTCGGCGGCGAGCTCGCTCGACGTCGAGAGCGACCAGGTCCGCCTCGTCGTCCAGATGGCTCCGGTCTCGAGCGATCTCGAGCGAGAGAGCCTTGCGCTGGAGCTGGCGCCACCGACGGCGAGTCAGGATGCATCGCGCCAGTCCAGCATGATGACGGCCACACCACCTCCCTCTGTGCTCTTGCTCGTCGGGACCGGTCTCACAGGACTGGCCGGAATGGTACGCCGCCGTCTCGCTCGACGGCACGGAATTGCTTGGTGAGCGCGCTATCGCGACGTGGCGCGGATCATCGGGCGGTCGGCTCACGAGGGTGAGCCATCGTCGAGCGACGTGTTTCACACGTGTGGTGTGTCGCTGCTGTGAACAAGCGCGGGTCCGCCCGCGCGCTTTGGTATTGACCGATGGAGAGCGCCACATGGCTGTGACGAATGCCGCCACGGATCGGGAAGTCGAGAGCCGCCCATGCTGACCAACGCGAACGCGGTGACCGCAGCTCAGCCCATCCGGATCGTGCTCGCTGATGGCCATCCCGTGACGCTCGACGGCCTCGAGCAGCTGTTCCGTGGCGAGGAGTTCGCCGTCCTCGCGCGCTGCACCGACGGCGAGGACACCGTGCGGACAGTGCGGACGCACCGCCCCGACATCCTCGTCCTCGACTTCCGGCTGGCCCGGAAGGACGGCCTGGCGGTGATCCGCGAGCTGAAGCGCGAGAACCTTCCCACGCGGATCGTCCTCCTCAGCTCGGCGCTCGAGGAAGATCAGATCGGTGAGGCCATTCGCCTCGGCGTGCGCGGTGTGGTGCTGAAGGAGATGCCCTCGGCGCTGCTGCTCCAGTGCATCCGCAAGGTGCACGGCGGCGAGCCGTGGGTCGAGAAGCGCTCGGTCGGACGGCTCCTCGAGAAGCTGCTGCGCCGTGAGATCGCCTCGCGCCAATTCGCCCTGGACCTGACCGGCCGTGAGCTCGAGATCGTGCGGCTGGTCGCCACCGGCCTGCGGAACAAGGAGATCGCCACGCGGCTGTTCGTCCGCGAAGGCACCGTGAAGATCCATCTGCACAACATTTATCGCAAGCTGAACGTCAACAGCCGGATGGCGCTGACGCTCTACGCCCAGAAGCGAGGCTTCGTCTAGAGAGAGGCCCTCGGGGCGGCCGATTCGTCGGAGTTTCCGACAGTTGCATTCGGTGATTCGACCGACTAGAGTCGCCGCCCGTGAGGCCCTCCCACCAGCCCGACCGCCGTCAGGCGCGTCGTTATCACGTCGTCGTGCCCGTCGAATTCGAGACCGGCACCGGGATCACCCGGGACGTCAGCGAGGTGGGTGTCCTCTTCGAGACGAGGACCATGATGCATTTGGGGGAGGTCATCGAGTTCGCGCTGCTGCTCGGCCAGTTCGACCCGGGAGGGAACTATCGGGTGCGCTGCTCCGGAGCGGTGGTGAGAGTCGACGAGACCACCGACGCGTACGCCGTCGCCGTCCAGCTGCACTCCTACTCGCTCTAGTCGATCACGCCGATCGCTCAATCCTGACGCGAAGATGATGAGCGTCGTTCGGTCCGCGTTTTAGCCCCGTTCTGCCTATACCGGAAGTTACATAAAACTCTATCCCCCGAGATATTGCTGGGTTCACCCCCCCTCACCTACAGTGCCGCGGCATGCACTCACCGACTTTGGGCGCAGAACGAGCCCACATGCGGAAACGACGTCGAGACGGAGGAAGCATGAGAACAGTGACTGTCGCCTGGGCCCTGGTGCTGGTGCTCCTGGGAGGATTCGCCGGGGCCGAGACCACGACCCCGCCGACCAAGGCCGCGCCCGTAGAGCCCTCGTCGTACATCATCGGTCCCGAAGACGTGCTCCAGATCATCGTCTGGAGGAACGAGGCGCTCACCCGGGCCGTCCCGGTCCGTCCCGATGGTCTCATCTCCCTCCCGCTCCTCCACGACGTTCAGGCGGCCGGGCTCACGCCGTCGGCGCTGCGTGACGTGCTCACGAAGCGCCTGAGCGAGTTCATGACCGACCCCGAAGTGTCCGTCATCGTCACCGACGTCCGGAGCTTCAAGATCTCGGTCATGGGTGAAGTGCACCGTCCGGGTCGATACGAGCTGAAGAGCAACACGACGGTGCTCGACATGATCGCCCAGGCCGGCGGGTTCACGTACTTCTCCAGGAAGTCCAAGATCGTCGTCCTTCGTCAGAACGGTGCCAAGACCGAGCGGATCCCCTTCGACTACAACAAGGCGGTCGAGCTCAGCGGCCAGAACTTCTTCCTCCAACCCAACGACATCGTCCTGGTGCCATGATGAAGCTCAACGAAGAATCGATCCTCGACCTGGTGGTCGCCGTATGGAAGCGGCGCAAGTGGATGGGCATCGTCTCATTTTTGCTGCCCTTCAGCCTCGCGATCGGCACCATCGCGTTTTTGCCGAGCCTCTACCGCTCCTCGGCGCTGGTGCTCGTCGACCGTCAGCAGGTGCCCGAGGCGTTCGTCCGCCCGACCGTCACCAGCGGGCTGGAGACGCGGCTGCAGACGATCAGCCAGGAAGTGTTCAGCCGCGCCCGTCTCGACGGGATGATCACGCGCTTCCACCTCTATGAAGACTTGAAGAAGCGTGTGGCGGCCGAGGAAGTCATCGAGCGCATGCGCTCGGACATCCAGCTCGAGTACCGCGGCGTGGACCGTGCCGGTCAGCGGGGCACCATCGCTTTCGCGGTGAGCTTCCGGGGCAAGGATCCGCAGACCGTGGCCCAGGTCACCAACACGCTGGCCTCCTTCTTCATCGAGGAGAACCTGAAGGTGCGCGAGCGCCAGGCCGCCGGCACCGCCGAGTTCCTCAAGGCGCAGCTCGCCGAGGTCAAGGCCAAGCTCGACACGCAGGAGAAAGAGGTCAGCCAGTTCAAGAAGCGGAACCTGGTGGACCTGCCGCAGCAGGTCGGCGTGAACCTCGGCATGATCGAGCGACTCGACACCCAGTTGCGCGCCAACGTCGACAGCCAGACCCGCCTGGCCGAGCGCCGCGAGCTCCTGGCCAAGCGGGCCGCGCAAGCGTCCGAGTACATCCCCAACCCGCACCAGCCCGCGCCCGTCTTCTCGTCCGCGCCGCGTGATCATGTGTCGGCGCCGGCCGGCCCGTCGCCCGTGCAGTCGCCCGTGCTCGTCGATCCGTCGGCTGCCGAGCTGCTCCGGCTCCAGCAGGAGCTGCGCGCGATGCGGAGCCGCTTCAGCGACAAGTATCCCGACGTCGTCCGCCTGCGCGCCGCCATCGAGTTTCTGGAAAAGGAGATCAGCGAACGGCCGCGCCCGGTCCCGCCGGTGGCGAAGGCCGAGACGAAGACCGACCCGACGGCCGAGGTCAAGACCGAGGTGAGCCCGGCGCCGGCGCCCGTGCAGGCCATGATCCCCAATCCGTACCTGCAGCCGCTGCGTCAGGCCCAGGAAGAGATGGACGCCGACATCCGTGCGCTGCGGTCCGAGGAGCAGCGCCTGCGCGCGAGCATCGCGACCTACGTGGGCCGCATGCAGAACGCGCCCAAGCTCGAGCAGGAGTTGATCGAGGTCACCCGCGACTACGACTCCACGCGTGAGCTGTACGGGTCCTTGCTCAAGCGGTACGAGGAAGCGCTCCTGGCCGAGAGCATGGAGCAACGCCAGAAGGGCGAGCAGTTCCGGATCCTCGACCCCGCCGTTCCGGCCGAGGAGCCGATCGCTCCGAACCGCGTGCGCCTGGGCATCCTGGCCGTGGTGTTGTCGCTCGGTCTTGCCGTCGGTGCGGTCGTTTCCGCCGAGCGCATCCGTCCGGCCTTCCATTCGGTCGACGGCCTCCGCGTCTTCAGCAGCGTGCCGGTGCTGCTGAGCATCCCGGCCATCGTCACCGGCCGTGACGTGCTGCGCCGTCAGCGCCAGGGGCGCCTGGCCATGGTCGCGGTGGTGCTCGCCATGGCCGTGCTCGTCGGCAGCTCGTACGTCATCGCGCACGGCAACGAGTACCTCGTGTCACTCATGACGCGGGGAAGGTCGTAAGGAGAGGGGCATGTTCGAAGCTTTCTACGGCCTCAACGAAAAGCCGTTCAATGCGACGCCGGACCCGAAGTTCCTCTTCATGACGCCGAGTCATCGGGAGGCGCTCGCGCACCTCGTCTTCGGCGTCCAGGAGGACAAGGGGTTCCTCGTGCTCACCGGCGAGGTGGGTACCGGGAAGACGACCCTCTTGAACGCCCTGCTGCGGAAGCTCGACGCGGGCTCCACGGCGGTCTCGTTCATCTACAACTCGACGCTCTCCTTCGACGAGATCCTCGAGTACATGCTGAAGGACTTCGGCGTGAACGCCGAGGCCAGCACGCGGGTCCAGCGCCTGATCGCCCTCAATGCCTTTCTCATCGAGCAGCGGCGGGCCGGTCGCAAGAGCGTGGTGATCTTCGACGAGGCGCAGAACCTCGAGACCTCGATTCTCGAGCAGGTCCGCCTGCTGTCGAACTTCGAGACCCCGAGCCAGAAGCTGCTGCAGATCATGCTGATCGGTCAGCCCGAGCTGAAGACGAAGCTCCAGCTGCCGAGTCTGCGCCAGCTCAAGCAGCGCATCGCGCTGCGCTGCACGATCCATCCGCTGTCGGGCGACGAGGTCAGGGACTACATCCGCAACCGCCTGCGCATCGCGGGCGCTCGCGACCTCCGGTTGTTCGAAGACCGGGCCGTCGAGCGCATCGCCGAGTACGCGAGCGGCATCCCGCGCGTCATCAACATGGTCTGCGATCACTGCCTGGTCTCGGGCTACGCCCTCCGCAAGCGGCGGATCGACCGGGCGATCGTCGAGAAGGCCATCGAGTACCTGGAAGAAGGCGAGCGCGCGCCGTCGGAATCGCGCGACAGCCGACGGTTGGTGCGGTGGGTCGTCGGAACGATGGCGGCCAGCACGGCGGCGGCGGCCGCGGTCCTCACGATGCATTCGGCAGTGGGTGGTTCAATCGCCGCGCCCATTTTCGAGATGGCGCGCGCAGCAAGGGCGTGGTTACTGCCATGAGCGAATTCTTCAGAGCCCTCGAGCAGGCTGGACGGGACCGCGACGAGCGGCTGGCCAAGCAACGGAACAATCGGAAGCCACCGGTGGCCGCGGAGCCGCCAGCCCAACCGGAACCCGAAGTCCCGGTGGTCGCGAAGGTGAGCAAGCCGCGCAAAGAGTCGCAACCCGCGGCGGCCCCGAAGGCCACGCCGACGCCGGCGCCCGAGGTCGTGGCGACCGCGCCGGCGAGCACTCCGCGGAAGGAGTCGCGACCCGCGGCGGCCCCCACGCCCACGCCGACGCCAGAACCGGAGCTCGTGGCGGTCGCGCCGACGATCACGCCGCGCCACGAGACGCGAGCCCCGGTCGCCGTGGAGACTCCCGCGCCCGTGGAACTCGAGGTGGCCACGGTCGAGGCGGCGGTCGCGACGGAAGTCGAGCCGGAGCCAGAGCCGGAGATCGCGACCGACATCCAGCACGCGATCTATACGGAGCTCTACCCCATCTTCCACCCGGAGGTCGAGGTCGAGATCGACGCCGAGGTCGAGCCGGAGATGCCCGTGGACGTCGAGTCGGAGATCTACGACGACGTCGAGATCCACGCGGCGATCGAGCCCGAGCTCCACGAGGACATCGAGCCGGACATCCACATGGATATCGAGACCGAGATCCATGAGGACGTCGAGCCCGAAATCTACGCGGACGTCGAGCCGGAGATCCGGATGCACGAGGAGCCGGAGATCCAGGCCGAGGTCGAGGACGAGACGGAAGCCGAAGCCGCGTGTGCGACCGAAGGTGGCAGGGCGGCCACGCCGATGCCGTTTGCGATGAGAGCAGCGGATGCGCCCGCCTTCACCGAGAGCGTGCCGACGGTCAAGGACGACGATGCCGAGAGCGTCGACGACCGCCTGGTCACGCTGCTCACGCCGAACAGCTTCGCCGGCGAGCAGTATCGGACGCTGCGACACCTCGTCGAGAAGATGCACACCGAGACGGGCGTGTCGGTGGTCGGGGTGTCGAGCCCCAGCATCGGTGACGGCAAGACCACGACGGCCATCAACCTGGCCGGCGCCCTGGCCCAGGCCCGGGAGACCAAGGTGTTGCTCATCGACATGGACCTTCGCCGCCCGGCGGTGAATGGTCAGCTCGGACTCCGGGGCTTCAACCCGAAGGGCGTGGTCGCCGTGCTCGGCGCCGGCGCCTCCCTGGACGACGTCATCGTCGAGCTGCCGATGTTCAACCTGTCGATCATTCCCTCGGGGCCGCGCCAGTCGGCGCCCTACGAGCTCCTCAAGTCGAGCCGCCTGCATCAGATGATGGACGAAGCCCGGCGCCGCTTCGACTACGTGATCGTCGACACACCGCCGGTCATCGCCGTGCCCGACTGCCGCGTCATCAGCAGCGGTGTCGACGGCTTCCTCATCATCGTCAACGCGCACAAGACGCCGACCCGGCTGCTCAGCGAGACGGTGAACGTGCTCGGACAGTCGAAGGTGCTGGGCCTCATCTTCAATCGCGACGACCAGCCGATCGCCGAGCACCTCTACAACTCCTATGGCCCGGACCCGAGCGGCGGATGGACCGGCTCGATCCGCCGGCGCCTGCGCCGGAATGGTCACGGCAACGGCAACGGCAACGCGAGCGGAAACGGAACCGGTTACCTGAGCGGCAACGGCATCACGCACTAGTCACGGGCCATGAAACCGCTCCTTCTCGCCCTCGTGGAAGGCGTCGCCGTGTTCGGCGGCGTCACGACCATGACGGCACTGTGGCGGCCGGGCGGGGTGGACAACCTCCACCTGGCCGTCCAGGTCCTGCTCCAGGCGCTGGTGCTCTCGGTCTGCTGCATCGTCGCCTTCTACTACAACGACCTCTACGACCTCTACATCGTCCGCGACTTCGAGATGTTCCTGTTCCGGCTGGCCGAATCGCTGGGCGTCATGTTCATCCTGACCGCGTTCTCGTACATGGCGCTGCCCGATCTCAACATGGCCAACGGGCCGTTCGTCTCCAGCGTGCTGATCATCGTCGGCGTGCTGATCCCGTTGCGGGGCGCGACCTACACGGTGATGCGCCACCGGTTCCGCAGCCGCGTCATCATCGTGGGCTCCAACGATCTCGTCGCCGATCTCGTCCGCGAAGCGAGGAACCGGCCGAACGACGGCCTCACGATCCTCGGCATCGTCGACGACCGGGTGGTGGGCGAGGCGACCGTGTTCGGCGTCCCCGTGCTCGGTCCGATCACCGACATCTCGAAGATCCTGAGCGAGCACCGTCCCAACCGGATCGTCGTGGCCCTGTCCGAGCGCCGCGGCCGGCTGCCGGTGCGGGCGCTCCTCGAGGCCAAGGCCGGCGGCGTCCGCATCGAGGAAGCCACCCAGGTCTACGAGAACCTGACCGGGCGGATGGCGCTCGAGTCCCTGATGCCGAGCGCGCTGATCTTCGATTCCGGGTACTGGAAGTCGCCGCCCGACCTCGCCATCGCACGCGCTATCAGCATGGTGGTGGCGGCCGTCGGGCTCGTGGTGACGGCCCCGCTCATGGCGGCCGTCGCCGTGATCATCAAGCTGGACTCGGACGGTCCGGCGCTGTTCGTCCAGGACCGGATCGGCCGCCTGGGCCGACCGTTCCGGCTGATCAAGTTCCGCACCATGCGCGTCGCCTCCGGGCCGCACTCGGAGTGGGTCAGGCAGAATCAGGATCGGATCACCCGCGTCGGCCACTGGCTGCGCCGGTTCCGGCTCGACGAGCTGCCGCAGTTCATCAACATCCTGCGCGGCGACATGAACCTGGTCGGGCCGCGGCCCCATCCGGTTGCCAATTTCGGCCTGTTCCGCGAGCACATCCCGTATTACTCGATCCGCTGCTCGATCCGTCCGGGGGCTACCGGCTGGGCCCAGATCCGCTACGGCTACGCTAACAGCCTGGACGAAGAGATCGAGAAGATGCGGTACGACCTCTTCTACATCAAACGCATGTCCCCGCTCTTGGATCTACGCATCGTCTTCGACTCGGTGAAGACCGTGATGTTCGGACGAGGCGCGCAGTCCGCCGAGCTTTACGACAAGCAGATACCCGAGCAGGTCGTCGAGGCGAGCTGATGCTCGAGACGATCGCCAGACAGCCATCGCCATCGATGGTCGCCGAGCGGTGTGTACGCCACGGCGTCCTCACGTTCGACATCGAGGAATGGTTCCAGGTCGAGAACCTGCGCGCCGTGTTCCCGCGCGCCGGGTGGGACGAGCGCCCACGCCGGGCCGCCGACGGGACGCGCATCGTGCTCGATCTCCTGGAGTCGCACGGCGTGCGAGCGACCTTCTTCGTCCTGGGCTGGGTGGCCGAGCGCGATCCGGAGCTGGTCCGCGAGATCGCCGCGCGCGGCCACGAGGTCGCATGCCACGGCCATGGCCACGTGCTGCCCATGCAGCTCACGGAGCAGGAGTTCCGGGACGACCTGACGCGCAGCCGGCAGGCGCTGGAGGACATCAGCGGGACGCCGGTGATCGGGTATCGGGCGCCGTCGTTCAGCATCAGCGAGCGCCACCTGAAGATCCTGGCCGAGTACGGTTTCCGCTACGACTCGAGCTTCCACCCGTTCGCGCTCCACCGGCGCTACGGACGGCTCGCCCATCTGGGCGCGCGCCTGCGGCCCGGTGTCTATCGGACCGACGACGGCCTGATCGAGCTCGCGCTTCCCGTCGAGCGCTTCGGGGCGGCGTCGTTCCCGGTCTCCGGCGGCGGGTACTTCCGCGTGCTCCCGGCCCCACTGTTCCGGCGCCTGGTCGCGCGGGCCCTCGTGCGCGACGGCCACTACGTCATGTACCTGCACTCGTGGGAGTTCGATCCGGCGCAGCCGCGCGTGCGGGGGGCCAGGCTCGCCGCCCGCTTCCGTCACTATCACAACCTCGTGCGGACGCTGCCGCGGATGCAGCGGCTCATCCCGCTGTTGAAGGACCTCGGGACGCGCTTCGTTACCGCCAGCGATTTCGTCGGTGGCGTGCTGGCCCGGCCGGGAGCCGCGCATGGCCGCTAGCAACTGGCCCGCTCGGCGCCCGCTGACTACGGACACCGCGGGCCCCGGGCCCCGGATCGTCGCGCTCGGTGGCGGCACCGGGCTTCCCGTGCTCCTCGGCGGCCTCAAGGAAGCGCTCTTTCCCCACGATCGGCTGGCCTCGGCCCGCCGCGATCGGCTGACGGCGATCGTGACGGTGGCCGACGACGGCGGGAGCTCGGGCCGCCTGCGCGAGACCTACCGGATGCTGCCGCCGGGCGACATCCGCAATTGCCTGCTGGCGCTGTCCAGCGGACGGTCGATGCTCGCGCCCCTCTTCAACTTCCGGTTCAGCGGCAGCCAGGACGTGGGAGGCCACAGCCTCGGCAACCTGATCCTGAGCGCGCTCACCGAAATCGAGAACGACTTCTGCGAGGCGGTCGAGCACGCGGGCCGGCTGCTCGGTATCTGCGGGCGGATCCTGCCCGCCACGCTGGCCGACGTGAGGGTGACCGCGGAGTTCGAGGACGGCAGCTCGGTCACGGGCGAGTCGAAGATCGCCGTGCACCGGCGCCACATCCGCCGCGTCCGGCTGCAGCCGGCTGGCGCGCGCGTGCTGCCCGAGGCAGCGGCCGCCATCGAGGCCGCCGACGTGATTGTGATCGCGCCGGGGAGCCTCTACACGAGCCTGATCCCGATCCTTCTCGTCGAGGGCCTGGTCGAGGCCATGACGCGGGCCCGCGGGCGCGTGGTTCTGGTGATGAACCTCATGACCGAGCCGGGAGAGACCGAGGCGTTCACCGCGGTCGATCATCTCCTGGCCATCCGTCGCCACGCCCCGAAGATCCGCATCGACGACGTCTTGCTCAACACGACACCGATCGCATCGGCGCTGCTCGCCCGTTACTCCGCCGCCGGCGCGGTGCCGATCACGATCGACCGAGAAATTCTCCAAGCGCTTGGTTATCGCCCACACGAGTGCGACCTCCTGCGGGCGGATCACCAGATCCGCCACGACCCGGGAAAGCTCGCACACGCCGTGATGGAGACGATGGCCAACAGGGAGGCGAAATGAACGTCAGCGAACGCATCGAGCAGCGGATTGCCCGTGTCGCGATCATCGGTCAGGGGTACGTCGGTCTGCCCCTCGCCGTGGAGTTCGCCCGTGCCGGATTCACCGTGGTCGGCGTCGACAACGACGTCGATCGGGTGGCCGGCCTGGGGCTGGGTCAGTCGTACACGCCGGACGTCAAGAGCGCGGACCTGCTGCCGCTGCTCGCCAACGGCCGCTACACGCCGTCGACGAACTTCGCGGTGCTCGAAGAGAGCGACGTGATCGTCATCTGCGTCCCGACGCCGCTCCGGAAGTCGAAGGATCCGGACATCTCGTACGTGATGGCGGCGGCCGAAGAGGTCTCGACCCACTTCCGTCCCGGCCAGCTCGTCATCCTCGAGTCGACGACGTATCCGGGGACGACCGAGGAGCTGCTGCTGCCGATGCTGGAAGCCCGCGGCGGTCGCGTCGGCGAGAACGTGTTCCTCGCCTTCTCGCCCGAGCGGATCGATCCGGCCAACGGTAAGTTCCAGGTTCGCGACATCCCGAAGGTCGTGGGAGGCGTGACGGCAGAGTGCACCCGGCTGGCCGCGCTGTTCTATGGCCAGATCATCGATCGGGTCCAGCCCGTCTCCAGCCCGAAGGTGGCCGAGCTCGCCAAGCTCTACGAGAACGTCTTCCGGAACATCAACATCGCGCTGGCCAACGAGTTCGCGCTCATGTGCTCCCGCCTGGACGTCAACACGAAGGAAGTGATCGACGCCGCGGCCACCAAGCCGTTCGGGTTCATGCCGTTCTATCCGGGGCCGGGCATCGGCGGGCACTGCATCCCGCTCGATCCCTTCTATCTCTCCTGGAAGATGCGGCTGAACGGGTACGAGCCCCGCTTCATCCACCTGGCCGACGAGATCAACCGCGCCATGCCGGACTACGTCGTCGAGTTGGTCGGCAACGCGCTCAACCAGCGCCGCCGCTGCCTCAACGGCGCTCGGGTCCTCGCCCTCGGCGTGGCCTACAAGCGCGAGGTCGGCGACACGCGCGAGTCGCCCGCGATCGAGATCCTCATGAAGCTGCGTGAGAAGGGGTGCGAGGTCTCGTACGTCGATCCGTATGTCCCGACGCTGAATCTGCACGGCACGACGTTGAAGTCGGTGGATCTCACCGACGAGGAGCTGGCCGACGCCGATTGCGTGGTGATCCTCACCGATCACTCGGCCTTCGATTACCAGCAGGTCGTCGACCACGCCCGGCTCGTCGTGGACCCGCGCAACGCCACCTGGGGACTGCCGGTGTCCGACGACCGGGTGGTCAGGCTCTAGAGGCGCGATCGTGGCGTCGTTCATCGACGTGGCGCTCGTAGTCGGCGCGCGCCCGAACTTCGTGAAGGCCGCGGCCTTGCTGGCCGAGATGCGGAACCATCCGGAGTTCCGGCCGCGGCTCATTCACACGGGCCAGCACTACGACGACCGCATGTCCGGGCGGTTCTTCGCCGAGCTCGAGATCCCGCGGGCCGACGTCAACCTCGGGGTCAACGCCGGCTCGGTCGTCGCCCAGACCGCCGAGATCATGGTGCGCCTGGCCTCGGTGCTGACCGACGCCCGCCCGAATCTCGTGATGGTGGTGGGTGACGTCACGTCGACGATCGCCGCCGGCCTCGTCGCCAACAAGATGTCGCTGCCCCTGGCCCACGTCGAGGCCGGGCTGCGCAGCTTCGACCGCAGCATGCCCGAAGAGATCAACCGCATCGTGACCGACACGCTGGCCGACTACTGCTTCACCACGGAGCCGGCCGCCATCGAGAACCTGCTGCGGGAAGGGATCTCGGCCGAGCGCATCCATCACGTCGGCAACGTGATGATCGACACGCTCTTCCGGTTCCGAGAGAAGGCCAGCGCCTCGACGGCTCTCGAGGAGCTGGCGCTTCGCCCTCAGCGCTTTGCCGTCCTGACGCTCCATCGCCCGAGCAACGTCGACGACCCGGCGAAGCTCTGCCGGACGCTCGCCGCCGTGGCGGCGGTCCGCGGTGACGTGCCGATCATCTTCCCGGTCCACCCGCGGACCCGGCAACGGCTGCAGCAGCTCGAGCCGGCCGTGATGGGGGACGAGACGCTACGTCTCGTCGAGCCGGCCGCGTACCTGGACTTCGTCCACCTCATGGCCAACGCCGCCTGCGTGCTCACCGACTCCGGCGGCATCCAGGAGGAGACGACCGCGCTCGGCGTGCCGTGCCTGACGCTTCGCACGGGCACGGAGCGACCGATCACCGTGACCCACGGGACGAACCGCATCGTCGGCCTCGATCCCACGCGCATCACCGACGCCTGGCAGCAGATCCGTCGCGGGGAGTGGCCGATGGGCCGCCTGCCCGAGCTGTGGGACGGCAAGGCCGCCAGCCGGATCACCGAGGTGCTTCTGAACGATGGACATCACTGAGCTCAGGACCGAGACCGCGGAGTGGGATGCCTTCGTCCGTGCCTCGGGCGAGGGATCGCCGTTCCAGCTCGTCGCCTGGAAGCGCGCCGTGGAGCGGACGTTCGGCCTGCGCGCCCACTACCTGATGGCGCGGGAGAACGGTCGGCTCGTCGGCGTGCTGCCGCTGTTCGAGGCGCGCGAGCTGTTCGGGCGCCGCGCCCTCATCTCGGTGCCGTACGCCGTCTACGGCGGCATCTGCGCGACCTCGGACGCCGCGCGGCGGGCCCTGGTGGACGCGGCCACCGTGCTCGGGCGCAAGCGGCGCGCCGCCTACGTGGAGCTGCGGCAGCGCCGCGATCTCGAGCTCGGACTGACGGTCAAGCAGCGCTACGTCGCCTTCGCGCGCTCGATCTCCAAGGACGAGGAAGAGAACGCGCTCGCCATTCCGCGCAAGCAGCGGCGGATGATCCGCCAGGGCCCCAAGTACGGGCTCCGCTCGGCGTCCGAGCGTCGGCACCTCGACAGCGTGTACGACGTCTACGCCCAGAGCGTGCACAACCTCGGCTCGCCGGTGTTTCCGCGCCGGCTCTTCCACGCCCTCGCCGAAGCCTTCGAGGAGGACTGCCACGTCCTGGCCGTCTACCACGACGAGCGCATCGTCGCCGGCGTGCTGTCGTTCTTCTACGAGGACCAGGTGCTGCCGTACTACGGCGGGGCGATCCGCGAAGCGTTCGCCTACGCCGTCAACGACTTCATGTACTGGGAGCTGATGTGCCTGGCCGCCAAGGCCGGGATGCGGGTCTTCGATTTCGGCCGGAGCCGCGAGGGCACGGGCTCCTACGACTTCAAGCGCCACTGGGGCTTCGAGCCGGTCCCGCTGCCCTATCAGTACGTGCTCTTGAACGGCCACGAGCTGCCCGACGTCAGCCCGTCGAATCCCAAGCTGCGCCGGGCCACCGACCTCTGGAAGCGGCTGCCGCTTCACGTGACCAATCGGCTGGGGCCGATGATCACCCGGTATCTGCCCTGACCATGCGCATCCTGATGCTCGCGCACCGCTTGCCGTACCCGCCGACGACGGGCGACCGCGTGCGCGCCTTCCACGTCGCGCAGGCGCTGGCCGGCCGCCACCAGCTCACGCTGGCCTGTCCGCTGGACGGACGCCGCGAGCTCGCGGCCGTGCGCGAGCTGCGGACGCTCGTTCCCGACCTCGAGTGCACCGTGCTGGGGTCACTGCGGCGCCAGGCCTCGGCGCTGGCGGCGCTGGCCGGCGGTCTCCCGCTCTCGGTGCGCTACTTCACCTCGCGCGCGCTGGCCGGCCGCATCCGGCAGCGAGCCGCCGCCGAGCGGTTCGACGTGACCTACGTCTCGTCGTCGTCGATGGCGCAGTACGCGCCGCCCGGCGTGCCGCTGGTCATGGACTTCGTCGACGTCGATTCGGAGAAGTTCGCCCGCTACGGCCGAGAGACCCAGCCGCCGATGCGGTGGATCTACCGGCTGGAGGCCGAGCGCCTGCGGCGGTACGAGCGCGCGGTGGCCGCGCGAGCGCGGGTGTCGGTGTTCGTGACCTCGGCCGAAGCGGCGCTCTTCCGCACGATCGCGCCCGACGCGACGACGGCCGTCGTGCCGAACGGCGTCAACCCGGAATACTTCCGGCCGATGTGGTACCGCGCGAGCGGGGTGCCGACGATCGTGTTCACCGGCGCGCTCGACTACTTCCCGAACGTCGACGCCGTCCGCTACTTCAGCGACGCCATCCTGCCGCTGATTCGACGCCAGGTGCCGCGCGCGCGCTTCCTCATCGTGGGCCGCCGGCCGCACCGCCTCGTGCGCGCGCTGCGGCGTCCGGGATCAATCGAGGTCGCCGCCGACGTGCCCGATGTCCGGCCGTACCTGGCCCAGGGGCACGTGGCCGTGGTGCCGCTGCGCATCGCGCGCGGGATCCAGAACAAGGTCCTGGAAGCGATGGCCATGGGGCTGCCCGTCGTCGCACTGCCGGGGCCTGCCCAGGGCATCGAGGCGCGCATCGGCGCCGAGTGGTTCGTGGAAGACGGCGCGGAAGCCTTCGCCGCGCGCGTCGTGCACCTGCTCCACGCGCCGACCGAGCGGATGCGCGTCGGCCGCCAGGCGCGGCAGCTCGTCGAGGAGCAGTACGCGTGGCGCCAGATCCTGCCCCGCATCGAGACCCTGGTCGCCGCGGCGGCCCGCGTCGAGCACGAGCATCACGCCGTGGCCGCTCACGGCTCAATCGAAACCAACGGGGACGGAGCCCGGACTCCAGGGGTGCACCATGCGTGACCTGCTGCTCGTGTCGGTCTTCTTCCCGATGCTGCCGTTCGCGTTCATCTATCCGTGGATGGGCATCCTCCTCT
>Ga0209268_1000356_pt1 | contig 25423 bp, 29 predicted proteins | sample GraSoiAngelo_143_FD_185900 | JGI IMG/M metagenome (GOLD analysis project Ga0209268, IMG submission 185900) | Grasslands soil microbial communities from the Angelo Coastal Reserve, California, USA - 14_1009_02_30cm (SPAdes) (version 2) | ecosystem: Environmental > Terrestrial > Soil > Grasslands ... | reverse complement strand
CTACTATGTCAAAGATGACTCAGGAAATCAGTACGCAAGGACGAGCTGGTCGTCGGCACCAGGGCCGTTCTCGCCTACCGGATGGGCGAATGCGACTGTTCTGATTTCTTCGGCATGCGGTTCAAGCTGCACGAGTACCGGCACAGCCTTCACCTTCTCCCAGGGACAAGTATACACCGTGGTTCTGGTTTCCGCGAGGAACACTCAGTTCTCTCTCAGCGTTACCCGCTAGGACCCTTTTTCAATCTTTTAATAAACGAACTTGGCTCGGTTGCCGATGCCGCCGGCCGTCCGTCGGGCCGCCGTTCTCCAGAAATGGAGGGTGCGAGCTCAGTGGTAGAGCAGCGGGCTCAGCAGAAAGCTGAGGCTGAAGCTGTTAAAGAATCCACTGCAGCGACCCGTTGGTCAGAGCGCCAAATAGAAAAGGCGCGGCTAGAGGTTCGAACCCTCTCGGCGGCGCCACCTTCTGTTCGAACGGAGAATGTCCCTCCCGGCTACATTTCGTGCTAATCTTGTTCCGAAAAGCGAACCGGTTCAGCTAAACAAAAATAGGTGCTCGGAGTAGCTTGAAACCACGGTCCTGTGCTAAACATGATTTCGAACGAGCGTAAAGTGGGACTGATTCCTCGACTATTCGTCCAGGGAAAGTGGGGCCCCAAGGAGTACGCGCTTCTAGTTACCGACAAACGTTCCATTCTGGTGCTGGAGAAGGAGTCCAAAGCCGGCATAGGCGGCGCGTTAGGCGGTGCCGCGGGCGCTCTCATCGCTGGGGCGGCGGCGAAGAGCAGGTCTTTTGATTATGGACAAGCAGACCCCCAGTCCCTTGCAATGGACCGCAAGAATTTGACGATTTCCCACGAAGCCTTGCAGGGGATTCGAATGAAGAAGAGGTTCATAGGCCCCGTCTACTGGCTCGAGTTTCTCTACCAGACAGATCAGGGCAAGGGCAAGAAGCTGAAAGGCCAGCTTATCCCTCCGGGAGTTCATCTGAAACAGCGGAAGCAGGAGGGCGCAGGCAGGAAGCAGATTCACTATGACTACGCAAAGAAGGTCCGGGACGTCTACCAGAACGCCCTCTCGCCGCCGCGTTTTCAATCAGTCATGGCCGGAGCTAGCCTCTGAAAATATTCAGAGTTCTCATCGCGCTAGGAGGAATCATGTTCATCATCGGAGTCTACATCGTCCTCCCAGCCACTGCGGTCTCGGGAGACCAAGCCGCCAGCATCAACATAGGAGCGAACTATTACTATCGAATTACCTTCAACATCCTCAAGGCAGGTCGAATATCAGGGACTTTTTCGGAAACGAGTGGAAACTCCATCACCCTTTACATATTCAACGAACAGCAGCAGACTGGTTACCAGTCCGGCCAGACTACCGATAACATGTTCAGCACGTCAGGAAGCACCGGCAGCTTCTCCGCCTCGGTTCTCTCACCCGGCAACTATTACCTAGTCTTAGAGCACGGAGCTAGCTTCACAGATCAGGTCCAGAATGTTCAAGTGTCTTGGGTCCTGGACGGTTCTAACATTGCCCTCCTCGGAACAGGCCTAGCAATTCTGGCGACTGGGCTAGTCTTTCTGTTCATCGGCTATCGCAAGATGCACAGAGCCTCACCTCCACCCTCGGCGACCGATGTGGTCATGTTCGACCAGCCTGGAACGACGTCGCTCAGCAAATGAGCACCGAAACGGACTGATAGGATCTAAGACACTCGGTGTGAAGTTCCGTCAACGGAAGTTTAGTGTCTGATGGATACTCCACTTGTCGGACGCGTGTAGCGATACGGATTATAAGCCGGAAAGCACCTTCTAGTACCGAGGATCAGCGCGAAGTCAAAGGCTCGGCTGGTTGAGACATGAGGCTTAACCAAGGTCCTACAGGCGAATTGCGAGTTTTGGACTCTGGATATACAGATCAGGTCCAGTTGGACACTGTCAGCGAGGAGGTTCTCCGCATCAAAGCACTCGTCTGCAACAGCCTCAGCGACTTCAACAGGCTCTACATGGTCGACCGCGCACTCTACACCAACACGCCCGGCCTACCCTTCTACATGGAATTCACGCCTCAAAACATGCGGTCCATGAAGACTCCCCTCATAATCAGCGAGGTCAAACTCTACACCGTCGAAAGAGTCTGGGGCATGCGAACACTGAGAATCACCCGGTAACCAAGGACCAGCCACGCTATTCGTCGTTACAGTAGGTTCTTGGGTTTTCACGCACTGTTCGACTCCATGCAGCCGGAAAAAATGGCGTTAATGATTCTCGTCGCTATGGCCGTTCTCTTCATCATCGTCGCAGTTATCTTCCAGTCCCAAGACATCGGGTCTTGTCCACTGTTCATTCCTGGACAACAATACTAAACCTGTACCATCTCCTATCCTGGGACAAATATCCCGATAGAACCGACAGTCCGCATTCTCGTAACTCTTAGCGTCATTGCCTTTGGAACGGGAGCCTCGACATATCTGATCTCTCGCAATTACAAGCGAAAAACCTCTCCGGCAACCCCCAACACAGTCAGATAGAGAAAGCGGAACACGGGAAAATAATGTCCTAGTCACTTCTCAGAGGCAATCTTGAACCGAGACGAAACTCGCCTGGTTCCTGAGCCGATCTTCACGTGGAAGATGTCAGTGGCTGCTCCGGTCAGAACCCTGAAGCTAAATCAGGATATAGCTTCGAACACCAGCCCCCGAGGCTGACGGCTTTGGATCAAATCCAAGTTTATGCAATCTCTCAACCCAGTTGTATATTCAGAGCTGAAACATCTTGCCAAGGAGAGGGGCATATCAGTCCAAGAAATGAGAAGGCGAACATGGTCGACTGGGACGCAGGCTGGGAGAATTCCTCGGGGCCAAGGAAGTCGTGTACACAGCTCGCGTCCCGAAGGCATGGAGGAATTATCTTCGCTGAGTCATTCTCCCAAATTTGACAAGGCCTGGATATCCGAATGAAGAAGTCGAGTTCGCCACGCTTGGACTCTGAGGGCGACCTGTCGCCTGAAAAGACGCGCGGGAAACAGCCTAAGGCGCGACTCTCTGTCCGTGAGCTCGGGTCCTCGACATGGCCCGACTTTGAGCGGGTGGTCGAGAAACACAATGGGGTCTGGGGTGGCTGCTGGTGCACCGCCTTCCACCTCAAGCGTAGCGAGGAGAAAGAGTGGGCTGGAAAACGCAGGGCACTCAAAGAGAAGCTTGTTCGAGCGGATAGGTCCCATGCTGCCCTTGTTTATAATGAGTCGGATGTTGTTGGGTGGTGTCAGTTCGGACCGCCTCTCGAGCTCCCTGGCCGTATGAGCGGCTATGGCAAGTTGGATCTGGCTCCTCCTGACTGGAGGATTACATGCTTCTTCGTCGACCGCGACCATAGGCGAGAGGGAGTTTCGAAGGTAGCGTTGCAAGGCGCGTTGCGGATGATCGCGAGCGAAGGAGGCGGGACGGTCGACGGATATCCAATCGACACACGAGGGAAACCATACTCGAGCTCATTCTTGTGGGGTGGAACTCACTCAATGTTCACCGAGTTCGGATTCCATCCGCTCGGTGCTCTCGGAGCAAGCAAATGGATCATGCGAAAAGTGGTTCGAAGTCAATGAAGCCGTCTCAGCGCTCTTCGTTCCAAACAGGCGGAGAGTCGGCCAAGTTCTCTGTCTAAGCGCTGTAGATTTGGAGGTGTCTATGTAGAATCGCCGCAAAGGTCAGTATAGAACGTATCGGGTCTTTGAGCGACCACGATGAGTTTCAAGAGGTTGGAGGAAGTATTTGAGAATCAGCCGGAAGACTTTGGGTCGTAAGACGCACTTTCTTGTATCGGACCTAGACCCGGCATACCACAAAGCGGCTAAGGACCTAGGTTTTGTCGAGAGGGACGAAGGCTTCGTTCGAGTCTTCGAAGCCGACACGCCTCATCTGAGTCAGATCTTTGCACGTTTCGTCTTCTGTGCAGAAGAGATGATTCTACAAGCCGCAGACGCAAAGCCTGTGCCCTGGGACAAAGCTCTGCTGAGTTTTCTCGAACGAGCCTCTGGAAATAATATTGATTGGTGGCTCGCGGGCAGCGGAGCGTTAGCTGTGCAGGGGATCGACTTGGTCCCAAGGGATCTCGACGTAATCACTGACAGTAGCGGGGCCCAGCAGCTTGGACGAGCGATGTCCGACTGGCTTGTTGAGCCAGTTCAGAAGAGTCATGACTGGATAGCCCGATGGTTCGGCAGAGCCTTCGCCCACGCAAGGATAGAATGGGTTGGAGACGTGGAAAAGTGGGTGGACGAGCGGGGACCGAGCGACTTCGGCCCTATGGCAAGAACTAGGCTTCAAACAGTTCGTTGGGGAGGATACACTATTCGTGTCCCACCCTTGGACATGCAGCTAGCAGTTTGTGAACGGCGCGGCCTCAAAGACCGAGCCCAAAAGATACAACGAGCACTCGGGATTAATTCTGTTAATACTCTAAGGCTAAAGGAGGGCTGATGAGAAGTTATTCCGCTTTTATACCGGGTCCCATTGCGTGCCATAACAGGATGAGCTGATATGACGATGCAACCGGAGCAGGGTATCAGCCGCGAGCTGGGTCTCGGGAGGTTATCTCGAGAACCTTTGAGGTGTATCGACGAGACTTCGCCAAGTATTTCGTTCTCTTTGCGATAGTGGGAGTGATCGTCCAGGTCGTCACTACACTGGCGCGGCAAGCGTTCGTCCTCCCGACTCTTCCTCTCAATCCCACGCCTCAGCAGTTCTCCAGCTGGTTCTCCGCATGGCTTGCAGCGTTTTTCCTGCTCATCGGCGTGATCTTCGTTGTGAGTATCGTATTCTCTACGATTGCCGAGGGCAGCGCAATCAAACTGGCCTCTGAACAGATCACGAAGGGAGAGGCTAACTTCGGAACATCCATAAGATTCGCTGTCTCAAAACTTCTCTCGATCTGGGCGCTCAACATAATCGTCGGGATCATCGTCTTCCTAGGCTTCATCGCTCTAATCGTCCCCGGGATCATACTGGCGATAATGTTCTCCCTCGCGCTCCCCGTCCTCCTGATCGAGAACAAAGGAGTAACGGAGAGCATGGGGAGGAGCCGTGTCCTCGTAGGCCAGAGGTGGCTCAAGACTTTCGCGACGCTCCTCGTCCTAGGAATAATCGTCATCATAGCATCGGTCATCATAGGCGCGATCAGCGGGCTCTTCGGTATCGTCAGCCCGGTGGTCAACGGCATCCTTTCAGCGTTCTACCAGCCATTGTTCCCAATACTACTGGCTGTCTACTATTATTCCAACCTCGCGAGAATCTCCCAGCCTCCCCCAAGCCCGATGTGGACGGGACCCACAACGACAGCTCCGCCAGGAGTGAAGCTCTGCCCCACCTGCGGCACACAGAATGTGTCCTCCGCCACCTTCTGCACAAAGTGCGGGTCCAGGCTGAGTTGAGCGCAGCGACCTTGACGCAAGGGCAAGGACGCCCTTGCGTTTGAGGTTTCGACTGATAGACGCGAGAATCCAGGAGCTAGGCGACCAGCGCGGAGAGATGCTTTCCCGCCTCCACGCTTTGATCAAGCAAACCGACCCTAAAGTCGTCGACGAGTGGAAGTGGGGGACAGCTGTGTGGTCCCACGACGGGTTGTTCTGCACCGGCGAGACCTACAAGAATGTCGTAAAGATGACACTCTCTGGGGGCGCCTCCTTGGATGACCCCTCAGGTCTCTTCAATTCTAGTCGTAATCGGACGGCAAACGGATGCAAAAACGAGAAATCGGCGATGGGATCGCAGTGCCATTCAGACCCCTTTCAAAACGAAACGTGGGGTTTTGGGGTTCCATTGCACCGATCCTCAAGCCAGGCAGCCCGGACAAACGAGGAGAGATATGAAGAGAAAGAATAGCACCACAATCCCAAGCACGATCAAGCCCGCTATCTTCCTCAACACCTTCTTAGCAATCATCATTCTCGGAAGCTTTTCCCCATTGGTCCAATTCATCCAAGAAATACCGAGCAACAGTCCTCCCAAAACCGTAAGCAGTGTTGACCTGAAAGCTAGTGTGCCTGTGCATTTGAGCCCGCCGAGAGGACTGCACCCAACGACGAAGAAGAAGATCCCAGCAAACAGAAACACCCAACCGGCTAGACTAGTCACTCCTCTCCAGGTGATGACAGGTTCTGGCTCAATCGCGGCTGTGCCCTCCAAATTTTCCCGTGGAACCAAATGCCCCATATGCTCCAAAAAGCCGCTCAGGTCGTAAGCCATTGAAAATCATACTGTGACTGTACCGGGTTAGGAGGCTGAAGGCGACCTACGATACAAGTTGGTTCTCATGGCTGATAGGATTGGCGGCATGGCCCCACAAGCGAGAGGACACTCACCCGAACAGAATCCGATTAATCTGTTCTTGGTCCATGAGTGCAAGATGGTCCCGCAACACAAGTCTTGCACTCGTATGGTCCTCACACCGAAAATCCGATTGGACAGCAACGAGACCGCGCGTCTTGCGACGACAACGCGGGCACTCCCAATCCCAGAATCCGGTCCGAGCATCAGCAATCAGACTCTTTTGATATTCCGTAAGACCGTTCATAAATGTCGCCACACCAGCATCGAGTTTGGGCAACAATAATAGAGGTTGACGCGACTTATGAACACACCGGCGCGGGTCCCATGGACACGCAGTCACTGCGTTTTGGGGTTTCACGCGAAAAGGTCCGCGATTATCTTTGGGGTTGGGTTTTGCGGGGCGGCAGTGCGTGGACCGGCAAATCCTTTTTGTCTTGGGCTGACGACGGAAATGATCGGTGCTCGCTTTTGGCTATCTGATAATCTGTCCCGTCACGCGGGATCACCTCGTCCCGACCGACGATCCTGGTTAGGGCGGGTCCTAGTGGAGCTCGGTCGTTAGCCTACCGCTTTCTTCACGAGCGCGGCGATCCTTGCCTCTTCGGCGGCAGTCAACCCCTTCAGCGCATAGGCGGCTGGCCACATGTTGCCCTCGTCGAGGTTCGCCTTGTCGCTGAAGCCGAACGTCGCGTACCTCGTCTTGAACTTCTGCGCTGATTGGAAGAAGCAGACGACCTTGCCGTCCTTGGCATACGCGGGCATCCCGTACCAGAGTCTCGGCGAGAGGCCCGGCGCGCTCTCTTTGATTATAGCATGGAGCCGTTTGGCCATGGTGCGATCCGGTTCCCGCATTTCGGCGACCTTCGCCAGCACGGCGGTCTCCCCCTCCCCCTTTCCAGCCTTCATCTCCTGGACGCGATCCCTTATCGCGCCTCGTTCCTCCTCCGTGAACGCCTTGCGGGTCGCGGTGGTGCTCTTGGCAGACTTCTGTATGCCCTTCTGTACAGAATTCATGGAATTCGATTCGATTTCAGAGCTTAATTACTTTTCACGAGTTCAGCTCTTGCGTTTTCAATCAGCTTCGTTGAGCCCTTGTTGCAGGGACTGCTAGCAACCGTAAGAGCGAGGTCTACCTGAAGAGCGACCAAAGTCTTCACAATTTGACTGAACAGTAACGTTCATCACATATCCAGCGATTAGACGCTCGAGAGGATGCGTGTAGAATGGGGTCTAGAGCTTCCTTGGCTCGAATGCCAGTCTTCCTCCTGATTGGGATCATCTTGTCGAGCACCCCGCTTGCCTCTAACACGTTTCCTTCGTTCCAATTCTCCCCCGCGGCCAGCCCGATAAATCCTCCAACCTTCAACACTGCCGCCTTCAACGGGTCAATGAGACAGGTCCTCACCTGGGCCGAGTCAAGGGTTCTTCCTAATGGCACCGCGACACTTCAAGGCACCTCGAACAATCTCTGGGCAACATCCTTAGTTGGTAGAACCATGACTTACCTACAACTAGAAATCGGCAACACGACGACCAGGACAATTGTCCAGAACATGACCAAGGCAGAACACGTTCTGCTTCAGAATCCTTCCTTTATCAGCTACGGGATATGGTCCCCTGCAAACCTCAATACACAATTCCAAGTACACCTCGACGCGCAGAAATTCCTGTCAAGAGCCTACGGGCTAACCCTCGACCCGACCGCGAGGTCAGACATGATCAACGTCACCCAGAACATGCATCTCAACCTGCCTGCCAGAAGCGACTATTTCGACACGGTCGCCTGGACCCTCTCGAACGCCGTCTGGTTCGCATACTATAGCGGATCTACGCTACCCCCGGCTTCGGACTACACCACAGCAGTCCAAGACCTGAGTACCAACTACAACCAGACAGGGGCCATATCAGCAGCCGGAGACCCGGTCATCGACTTTGCCAAGCTTCTCCGCTTTCTCAAGCCAATCACTTACACTGACAGCTACTTCAGGCTCCAAGGCGATGCTCTCAGCCAATCCTATCAGACACTAGAGACAGGCCTTGCGAACCAGCTTGTCAAACGACAAGGGTCAGACGGTAACATCGTCACGCCCAACCCCTACAAATCCTATCTTGTAGAGGATTTCGCGAGAGATCTAGACGCGAGCGTCTACCTCCACAACAATCTGACCTACGCATACTCCGCGTACCGGGCCGAGTCTGACCTCACTAGCCTGTATCTCCAGTCTAACGGGAACTTTTCCCTCCCGGACAATGGAGATGGACTGTACCCGACGGGCGCCTATCACATGCTCTCGATCGCAAACGATCTCAGATCATGCTCGAGCAACGCTTGGTACAACATTCTCACATCCTCATCAAAACTACTCAACTACACGCTGACGACACAGTATCCCGATGGGACTTTCAGATTCTTCCTCAACATAAGTAACCCCGACAACGCGATAACGACAGTAAACACCGTAAGCGGCATCGTCGACTCGTACCTAACAATTCATAACACGAACGTACTCTCCCCCGAGACCCCAGTCAACCTTGCCAACTGCCAAACCATATCGTCTCCCTCCCTACAACAGAACCCATCCTGGCTCTACATCGTCATCCCCCTCGCCGTAGTCATCGCAGTCGCCATCGCATACGAGAGAAAACACCGAGCCAAGTATCGTGGACTGGTGGAAAAGTGAATTGTGGAAACTCTCCCTCCAGAGACTCGTCGAGACCGCGTTTCTCATCACGTTCTTTTTGATCTGGCTACCCCGAGCGATCCCAGCCCAGTCAATAATCGCATTTTTCTGGCCCATCTACCACTGGTACGGAGTGGACTACTACATTCCACTAGTCAAGGCGCCCAGTATACTCATTGGCTCCGTCCTGGCCTGCTTCGTTGCAGTTTTCGTAAGGGAGTATGTGGCGGACTCCAGGGCTATCGCCAAGATCCCGACGAGAATTCACGTGGCCGGAACAAGAGGAAAGACAACTACTACGAGACTCATCGGAGCCGCCCTTAGACACCACGGCTGGCGGGTAGTGACGAAGACCACGGGAAAGGAGGCGAGGCTAATCGACCCTGAAGGAACAGAGCGTGGAATCCGGGGTCCCCGTGAACTGCCTAATCTCAGAGAACAGCCTAGAATAATTGAGAGTGTAGCCGACGCCGGCGGTGCAGACGCGATCGTGTTCGAATGCATGGCCATTCGGCCAAAGAACATAATCGCAGAAAGCAAGTTCGTTAGATCAACAATCTCAGTGATCACAAACGTCCGTGCCGATCACCTAGACGTCCTGGGACCGTCATTGGAAGATGTTGCTTGGAACCTTTCCGGAATAGTCCCGAACAACGGGGTCGTTGTGACTGCGGAGAAGAAGTACATGCCGATAATCAGAAGGAGAGCTGAAGAGATGAGTGCGAAAGTCGTAGAGGTCGACCCTGACACAGTCCCGGACGAATATCTCGCCAAATTCTCTTACATGATCTTCAAGGAAAACATCGCTCTAGCACTCAAAGTCTGCGAACTACTCAAAGTCCCACCAGATGAAGCACTGAAGGGAATGTTCGACGCCCGACCCGACCCGGGTGTAACGCGGATCTTCAACGGTGTGATCGCCAATCACAACGTGAGACTCATTGCAGCCTTCGGCGTCAACGACATCGACTCGACGAGACTCGTATTCCAAGAACTCAGCCTGCGAGGAGCCATAGGAGAACAGAGAATGCTTGTCGGGATGTTCCACGCGAGAGAGGACAGAGTTACGAGAACTTTAGAATTTGCCCAAGTCATGGCGCGAATGCCGTTTGAGAAAATACTCGTCGTGGGAGAAATGACCAACCTGTTCGTAGGCCAGGCAACCCGAGAGGGCTACGCGAAGGAGAAGATTGCGAATCTAGGGACAGTCGACCCTCCAGCAATCATGGACTTCCTCTCGAAGATGCCTCTCGAATCAGGTCAAAGCCTAACCTTGTTCGGCTGTGGGAATATGGTCGGAGTCGAGGGTTTCATCGACGCGTTCGAGAAACTGTCTGAGAAGCAAGACTCACACCCCATGGAGTCCAGGAATTAGATGGTAGTCTACGGAGTTACCCTCGACACCGCCGAGGTCGCTATCGCGTTAGGAATCGCGGTCAGCATGCTGTTCTATGAAAAACAGAACCTCGTTCCGGGCGGAGTCATCGTCCCCGGCTACGTGGCCCTAACCCTCGACAGACCCTACCTACTACTCTCGACATTTGCGGTCGCAATCGTCACAATGTTCGCTCTCAAAAAAGTCGCAGAATACGTTGTCCTCTTCGGAAGAAGAAAATTCTCGTTCATGATGCTGATGAGCTTCGTGATAGCCTGGGGAATCCAGTCCCTCGTAGCACTCGCACTCACCTACGGCCAAGTAGCAACCGTCGGACCAACCGGAGTCTTCCAGGTCATCGGATTCATCATACCCGGGCTAGTCGCGAACAGCATGGAGAGACAGGGAATCACCAAAACAATCTATGCTCTGACAATCGTCTCCGTCATCACGTACGTAATACTCTACGCCATCACCGGAAAGTGATCATTCGCCTTGTCCACTCTGGCGAAAAGGAGACCTAGAAGATTCGTACCAGCGATTCCCGCAATACTTCTGCTCATGATCCTCTCGACTTCTTCCTTGCCGGTTCACCATCCGTCAGTCAATACCACTCAGCTCCCGCCGACTGTTATCGCGTGGGTTACGGAGCCACTGCAGCAGGTCTACAATCTGATACAGAGCAGGTTCATCGGGCTCATACCTGGGAATTACACTGAGCCATCTTCTTCGGACTATTCGACGATGAGCACAATTTTCGGACTGGTTGGGACGGGGGTATCCCAGAACGACGCGGGCTCAATCCTTAGCGCATCGAACGTAGCAATCCAACTGGAGTACCAGCTGATCCCGGTGAACGATTCGGGAACCGGCAACAAATACTACGTCTTAATGGAGAACCCAACGGTAAACCGAGGATGGGGTTCATACCTATTCGCAGCAGAAAAGAGTCCCTCGACAACCCAGGTCATCATAGAAGCCCCACATCCAGTCACAGACTTCAATAGCCAACAGATAGCTTACACAATCTTCACCAGCGTCTATCCGCACGTTGCCGCTCTCTTGGTATCAGGTGTAGAGAGAACGTTCGATCCAAACGGTCAGACCGACATGGCTCACAGAACAGAGAGCATCTTCGAGACCGCCCATGAAGCCTTCACCAAGTTTGGTTCAGTGGTTATACAGATCCATGGCTTTGACGCGTCCCATCATCCCGCAGAACCCTTGGTTGTTCTCAGCGATGGGGACGGGGGTATCAACGGAGCTCTTCAAGCGATCGCATCCAACCTCGAAGCTGCTAGCCTCTCAGTGGGAATCTTTGACGGTTTCACCCATGAAAAACTGGGAGCCCAAATGAACATCCAAGGTCGCTACGCAAGAGCATTCGGCGCAGGCTTCGTACACTCCGAGATCTCATCCATCGTAGTCTACAATGCGACTCTAATCGTGGGATACGAGAACGCTCTCACCAAGTCGATCTTGGACGATTTTAGTTTTCCTGCTTACCAGATCGATATCAGGATTCCAATCATAGCGTTCGGAATCATGAGCCTATTCATGGTTGCAAGCTACAGATTCTCAAAAACCAGCCCTGACTAGCCAACGGATTTATTGCAGGAACCCCGTGAAGGTCTGACTCGACGAGCTTGTCCTGAGGGCGGCGGAGGCTGGGCCCTGAACGCGTCCTCGGCCCCTGATGGCTGAGCGAATTCTACCTCCGGTTACTTGTCGTTATGTTCACGTGTGAACCTTGATAACGCACCGGGGTCGAAGGCTGAAACATCATGTCTGGATCTGAGTCTGAACTGCAGAAGCGCTTGAAGGGTATACAGTGGCAGAACGGAAACTGTCTATCCTGCATCTGGTTTGCAACAAAGGATCCGCTTAACGCTGATCTGTTTGACAGGGCAAAGTGCATTCATCCGAAGCTCAAGATCTACCAGCTCGTCGTCTCTGGCCGCGACTGGTGCAACCTCTACGAGGAGATAAAACAGAAACAGATCGAACACAAACAAGAACTCGCTCTGAAGACAGAAGAAAAATCCGGATAAGCCGCATTAGTCCGATGCCAGAATATTCACTTGGTCCCAGAGACCCGTGGGTTCTTCCATTCGTCCACTCTTGAGTGAGCCCATTGGTTTATCGGGCGGAGACTAGAAGCCCGATGCTGAAGGTCGCTTGGCAGACCAGGAAGCCAGCAGAGTCCCCCCAACCGCCACGATGCTCATTCTATCGTTCGTTCCAGTCTTCCTCGGACTTGGCTTCCTCTACATCGTCCTAGGAGCCTGGATCGTCACCGTCGGGTTCACAGCGGAACAAGCAGGACTACTAATCGCAGCGCAAGGCATCGCCGTCGTTCTCACATCCATTCCTCTCGGAATCGTCTCCGATGTCTACGGTCGAAAACACCTACTGATCCTTGGAAATCTAGCCGGTGCCGCAGCGCTACTAGTCTTCGCGATAACAACGAATTTTCTGTATCTCATCTCCGCGAGCGTCGTCATGGGATTCGCCGAAGGAGCCAGCGTGACAACTTGGAATGCCCTCCTAGCGGATCTGACTGACAATTCCAACAGGAACAGAGTCTTCTCCCTATCCTTCATCATGATCAATGTCACAACCGGAATCGGCCTCGTCCTCCCCGGAGCATTTCCAGCCCTGGAATCCCTGACTGGCCTCACAAACTATACGATTCATAGGGAGACACTCCTGATACTCGGCCTGGCGAGCTTCATCAGTCCCCTGATGTTCTACATTCTACTCCGAAACCACCGCGAGACCCACAACCCTGAACGCAGATGGTCCGGACTGGCCAACAAAGGAACACTCGCAAGGCTCGGCTTCGTCGCGAGCACGATAGGATTCGGAGCAGGATTCATCATCCCGCTCGTAGGCGCCTGGTTCTACTACCGGTTCAACGTCTCCGACAGCTACAGCGGGCCAATCCTCGCCTTCTCCAACATACTCATCGGATTCTCCGGGTACGCCAGCCCCCGACTCGCCACCAGATTCGGACAGATGCGCGCCATCATCCTCACCACGGGCTCGTCCATGCTCTTCATGCTGAGCATGGCCTTCATCCCCATCTTCGCGTTGGCAGCAGGAGTCTACATTGTCAGGGCAGCGCTCATGAACATGGCAGGCCCGCTCATCGACTCGTTCTCCATGAGCATATTCCCCGCGGAACAGAGAGGCTTGGTCAGCGCTCTGAGCAATATTACGTTTCGACTGCCCAACAGTCTGAGCACCTACTTCGGCGGACTCATACTCGGACTGGGACTACTCCAGCTGCCCTTCTTCATCGCCAGCGCATTCTACATAGTCGGACTCGCAGGCTTCTACATCTTCTTCGTGGCGACCAGGCGATACAGGGCGCAAATAGCCTCCCTAAGTTAGGGATAGACTCATCGCGACCAGCCAGGGCGTCGGCTGTGATACGTCTCTCTTGTGAACCCACGCGTCTAATTTCAGAACGTCACGTGGGTCCAACCATAGCCAGCAACCTCGGGATTGACTCTGGAGGTGAAAAGGGTCCCGGTCGGCTTATGACCGGACCGCTTTGTCCTGCTCCTCTTCGAGCGATGAGAGTCGAACGTCAAACAAGAACTCTCGAAGCTCGTCCTCATGCTCAGGATTTTCCGGGAGCGTTGACTCCTTCAGTGCCAAGTCGAGTTCATCGATGAATTTCGGAATGTCCTTGGGGGAGGTCCCTGTTATGGGCCTGTACTCGATGATGCCCTCGCGGAGTAGTTTGGCGCCCATAATGATTGTTCGTGCGATCGTGTTGCACCGTTTTACGCTGTCATCTCTTTCCTTGATGATGTACTTTTGATAATTATGTTCTGCCAGGCCCTTGATGCTATGGTAAGCTCTCTTGCTATAGTTCATCGTCGCAAGACTACGTAGTTCTGTGAGCCTCGGCCAGTCTTTGACGATTATCGGGCTCATGACGCCACTGAGATAGTTCCAGTTGTTCCTCAAAACTTGGTCAACGATGCGGCCAAGCTCATGGTATTGCCTGTCAGTCGGACCTGAGTACTCAACCTTGGATTGATCGTTAAACTCTCCGCGGAGGATCGACTTTGTCGGAGCGAGAACCGCGACGAAGAGGTCCACGTCCGAACCTGGATGGTTCATCTGCCACATATGCGACCCCACGTTCGTAACGAACAGTTCCATCATCTGGTCGAGACCTTGGGCAGACAGATTACTCACCTTGTCGGAGGTTTTGTTATCCTTCTGAACCAATGTTTTGCTGTTTTTCTGAACCAACGTTTGTTCATTTCGACTAGGAAGTCCTTGGTCAAAGGGTATCCTGACAGGGACCCGAGTACTGAATCAATATCGCAGTAAGGACACAAAACGGTCCCGTCGGCTAGCCATTCCGTGACTTCGAACGAGGCGAATACCTTTAGACAGCTAAAACACCCGGACCAGGGGCTGCTCTGAACCTCTCCAATGTTGTGTGAAGAATGAGAGTGAGCCTTGACAAGGTCGTCTTCGGAAAAGGGGGAGGTCATTGTGGCAATGACGTTCCCTTGGCTGTCCTTTCTGCCGGAAACATCTCTGTCTCAGATTTTCGAACTGGAGATTCATGCATATACTATTGACGTACACAAGCCCATCATAATGAGCTTCGGGTTAGCGCAGCTGCGAGAGGCAGCTGAGAAGTACACCTTTCATGAAGGGAGGCTTTTCGGTTCCTGGCCTTGCTCTTGGAGCTTCCGGAGAAAGAAAGTCCAGCCTTCGATGTGTTCGTCCCTTGTCTTCTTCGCTTCCGAGTTCTTCGAGTATCCTTCGTGCAGAAGTGTGAGTTTTGTACCTCCGTTTGGCATTGGGTGGAAGAGTAATGTGACCCTGGTTACGTCGATGGATTCATGGTCCCACTTCCACGTGAAGCCGAGCCTCTTCCCTCTGTCGAACATGGTGAACTTGCCCCGAAGATGCCAGTCTTGTTTGGGCCAGGAAAAATGATATGTCCCACCTAACTCGGGTTGCAACTCCGCCGCTGGAGGCCACCATTTCTTGAGCAGATCAATACTTGTCCAGTAGTCGAAGAGTAGGGCCGGACTCAGTTGGGGAAAGTCTGCCACAATCGTGATTCTGTCTCTCGCCGTTTCGACTAGTTCCAAGTTGGGCCTGCTCATTGCCATGTCGAGAAACCGCCTAGGACTCCGATTAGCGTTGGGAGTATTTCTCTGCATGGAGTACAATCGGAATAGGCGGTTCAACTTCGTAGGCAAAGGGGGTACCACTGGTCGGTAGTAGGCACAGGCAAGCTGACTGTTATTCGGATAGCTCTGCTGGTACCTTCCACAGCCGGCCACAAGGCTTTGGTCTCCGTCATGTAACCTCCAGCCTTGTTCGAGAACCTGAACATCACTTGACATCGTCTTGGAACCTTGCTCAGGAGGGTGCCTCAGTGGAAAAATACAATGCTCAGTTTTTCTAGACAGCCTTGGAGAATAGGCCACAGCAAGGTGTAGCTCAGTTGTCAGAGTTCTTCAGATGCCCTATGTAAGGGTCGAAGTTGGAAACAGGAGTATTCTTGAAGAAGCCACCGTTTTCCGCTCTGGCTAGCGGGGGTCTCCCCAAGTATACGGAAGAAAGCTCTTGGGAAGCCGCGCTATTTGCCGAACCCCGGCCGGTGGCTGTTGGTCCGGGGAATCGGTTTTAGAGTGAGCTTGAGCTGATGGGCTTCTCGCACAAAAGCGGGCATTCTCTCAGAAAATCGAGGATGGTGGATCAGCCCCGGGCTAACGGTCGGGAAACTCATGTTGGTCCGCATTGTTTGTTTTGCCTCTTTGTTACTAACATGTAATAGGTGTTACTCGCTTATAAGCCTTCTTTAAAAATAGCCCATACGTCACATCAGGAGAATAGGAAGTCAGACTAGGATCGTCAGTTCATAAGGAGTGGGGCCAGCGTCCCCGAACCAGTAAGGCAGATTCTGATCAGGAACCATTCCATTGAAGATGAGGCTACTACCGATTTTGCGTCCTTTTCCTTTAGGTCTTGAGCTGTCCACCAATTTCGACGAAACGTTTCTTCACAGCCTCCAAGAACCCACTCTCCTTTTTTTCTCTACTACTATTAGCATCGCTTAAATCTCAGATCCACGTCGTCTTTATTCGAAAATGGCAGACGAGATTTCCCCCGTGTCTTGCGTGCCATGCGGCATCGACCTAGGCTCGGCTCCGCCAGGTACACTTGTCAGGTGCTGGAAATGTAGCCAGTGGATTCAGGTGCGGGCACGAACTATTGAGCTTGGTGAAGCGTTGTGGCGGCAGTAGGCATCAGCATATTGGTCGGCGTTGCAAGTAGACCGTGCACGCAAAACACTACGTGACTTTATGAACTCTCAATAGTCTCCTGGGCAAGGATTCCCGGAGTATGACGCGGTCCACTTTCTGAGTAATCGTCAAACTATTGCTGAGAAGGCAATTCTATTCCAGATCTCTCTTCGGGCTCAAAAAACGGGGGGCCGCCTACCAGTGCTTGAAGATGAAACTCATGAACTTCTCCAGCTGTCGAAGAAGGTATCAAATCTTGGCTACTTGGAACTCATTGAAGGTGGATGGAAAACCGATCAAGGCCACTGGACATGCTGGGTTCCGACCCATAATACGGCCGAGTACACCGGGCTCACCGGCTGTTGTCCGCAAGGATTTTCACAACAGTCCAGCAATTGCCCATTCGACGGGGCAGAGTGAAGTCTTTACAACGTTAATGTTTTGGTTTTCTTTTCAGCCCTGGGCTCTAACTTGGGGAGTGTTATTGCAAGTATGCCTTCAGACATGCGTGCTGACGCTTTTTCAGCGTCTATGCTTTCGGCGAACCCTATGTTTCTACGGAATGTGGAGAAGGCTCTTTCCCGATGCAAGTAGGTTTTACCCTTCTCCTCCTTCTCCACGTCAGATTCAGCACTCAGTGACAACTCGTTCGGCCCTACATCAATTTTCAAAGTTTGCTTCCTTAACCCGGGAACCTCCGCTTTTACCACATACTCGTTGCCTGAGTCGATAACGTCGACGTAGGGTACTCGCGTCGGCAGCTCATATTCAACAGGCCACTCGAATCCTCTGAAGGGATCCCATGGAATTAGGCGAAATGGTTCTGACAGTTTGTTGAACTCTTCGATCCAACCAGGTTGAGGCTCTCTGACGGCAAGAGCAGGCTTCTTCTTTGTAACGACATGAGCTGGTTTCTTCCTCGTCTTCTTGATGGATGGCGCCCGAGCTTTCTTTTTGGACATCGTCACGACTTCAAGATTCCGGATGCTGGAGTTTCTTATATCATTTCACGCCCCTTCGGCATCTGCATGATCGACTAGTATGTCGGAATCCCGCGGGTGTTCACAAGAGTTTCTTCGCCCTAATTCCCTTGCCGGCAAGATTGTAGGCGTCAGTTTCCCCGTCGATCCGGGCGCTCGAGCTCAGTCTTAGTCCACTGAGAAAAAAAGAGCGATAGTTAGGATCCCTGAAGGTTAGTGTGACTTGGGCAAGTACTTAATCCGCGTGTGTCATTGAAGAAATCAACGAGAAAGGCAAGTAATCTGACATGAGCATGCATTTCAAGGGTCAGGACTTCCATTCTTCCAGTTGATTAGAGCCGTGGATTTCTCGTTGTAGAACATCATAGCCGAGGGGTCCGTCCTTGTAGTCAACGACCATTATGATGTCGCCGTAACCTAGGAACGCATCCAGTATGTTTACGCCGTTTCTGAACAGTAGTTCAGTGATGTAGGATGCTATTCCTGGCGTCATCTCGGCGCGAGGCGATAGGTTGAGAATCAGCTTGGACACGTTCGTCTGTGTCGCTGCCTCCTTAAGATGCTCCATTCTCGTCCGGACGAGAGCGTAATCCTCCGCGGGCAGGATCAGTTTGATCGAGTTTGAGAGAGGGAAGATGTGAGGAAACTCTGAGAGTTCCCCTGCTGCGTTTGATAATTCCTTGACTATGGTTGAGAACTGGGTCTTTTGTGCTCTTATCGTCACGTCTACTATGCCACTTGAAAGCGAGATCCTCGCGTCCTTGAGAACTCTCGACGTGTCAGGGCTTTTGCTGTTGGATAGCGTGTCTGAGAATCTCTTGATCGCTACAACGAGCGTGTTGATGCTGGCGTCTCTATGGGTCATCTCCTTAACCTCCGGCTGGACCAGCTCTGCCAACGCGTGGAAGTTTACCACCTTCATCTTGAGGCTCTGGTAGATGGGATAGCTCCGAGTTAGAATCTGGCGTACCGCTTCGGGGACGCTGACCTCCTCGGCTAGTCCGACGGTCATCTACGCTCTTCCTACCAATATTACTCAGTTGTAACATATTAGACTATCGGATTCCAAACCTTATAAGCAAGTAATGCATGTTACATAGTAGTAACAAACATGCAAACCAACATGAATTTCCCGACCTACGTATTCGCGACCGTCAATTCGGGCCGCGCTACGAAAGTGGTCGAGGAGCTAAAGCGAAACAGCCAGATCGACATCATCGCACCGGTAACAGGCCGTTGGGACCTAGTCCTGCGCCTGAAGCCAAACACTCCACACAACATCTACCAGACAGTCAAAGAAATCCGCGAGATCAGTGACGTACGGACAACCGACACTCACACCGGCTTCGACGGTATGCAGCCGACCAAGAAGCTCGAGAGCCAGATGGCCCTCGGCGTTTCTGTACTGACCTGTGAGCACAACACCAGCGAGAACGTCATAAAGCAACTCAGCAACATCCCAGGCTTCATCGAAGCATCCACAGTACCCGGACAGTTCGACATAGTAGCACTCTGGCAAGCAAGAACCTCTGAAGAAATCATGAAGACTTCCGTTGAGAGAGTTACTAATCTCCCAGGTGTCTTCAAGAGCGAGACACTTCTCGCTTATGCGCCGTTCTTCAAAGCGTAATCATCCAATATAGCTCCGTCGACCTTCCCCCCTTTTTTGTGGGTCCGAAAGGATACCTGGATAGGCAAAGATTCTAGTCAGTAGTTGACGATTACCCAGAAAGCGAACTCAGGTTCGCGTCAGGTGAACCCGAGGTTCTCCCTGGATCACAGTGGTATCCCCCAACGCCTGGCGTTGAGTAGGCTCGGAAATAGGCGAAACCAGGCGGCCGGATCACAGGCCCAGATTATGGTGCGGTGGGTGCACTACAGCATAGATTCAAATCGCCACCCTTCCGCATACAGGGAACCTTGAAAAGCCAAGGAATCGATAATACTCAGGAATCCACATTCTGACCGCAAGGAAGGATTTTCGTAGGGCCTGGTACGAATCGGTGAAAGAGAGTAAGCACCTGAATGACTACCCGTTCTACTACGAAACTGCGTTTCTCCTTCAGGGACCTAGGCCAAAGAGCTGAGGTTTTCGACGAATGCATCCGGCAGTATTCGAGGACTCCGGTTAGTAGAGTTCTAGAAAAGCAATAATCAGAGGACTGAAAGGAATCAGATTCCGGGATCGAGCATATAGCCGCAATATCCTAACATCGGCGAGAGAAGCCCTGTTTCAGGGGACCCTTTGACACGGCGTGGGTCGGGTCCAAAGCCGAGCAGACTCGTGGACACTCTCTCTGTAATCTATGACGCGGCGCACTGGCGCCTCCTAAAGTCAATTAGAGAAAGAACCATTTCCATCTTTGGAAGCCTCGCAACGTGGGGGAATAGTGTCTTAGTCCATGGCAGTGTCGCCAGAGGAGATGTGGACGAAAAGAGCGACATAGACATTCTGATCCCTATCGGCGTCAGCACACAACTTGTTGAGGCCCAACTTGCCTCCTCAGGGAATATTCCTTACTCGCGAGAGATAACACAGGCAACTCCCAAACACTCGCCGAAGGCGCACATATATCTGGACCCCGAACGGACTGCGTCCATCACCATTCCGTTGTCGGAGTTCCGCAGACTGGAACTCGATTTCTATAAGTTCGGGGGGACAGCCACGATGGAGGACTTAAGGCGCGGCATCAGAAGGCCCGGGTGCACGAAGAGGCTAAGCCTCATTCAGCCCACCGACGATGGGCACATAGAATCTCCAATTGTTGGTAGAGAATCAGAAGTTGCGCGGTTGCTCAGCGTGAGCTCTGACATAGTTAGGGAGCGAATAAGGGTCTTAACCCGAAGAGACACTATTGGCAGAACCGGGGTATTCCTCAAACTGTTCGTTCCCGAAGGAGCGTCTTTCGAAGAGGTGCTCAAGAGCGAGGCGGAATCCAACCCCGCCCTCAGAAGAACTCTGAGAGCAAACCAGCGATGATTGTGAGAAGGCAACAACGTGGTCATCCACTCTTCAGATATTTCGGGACGATTTCTGTCTTGAAGCCGACAGGGAATGCTTTGGCTCGGTGAGTGCTGAATAGTTAGATCTTCCATGGAAGAAAGTGGGGGTAAGGAGTCAACGGTTCGACTCCTACCAGCCTTTCTTCTTGGAGTTGTTTCCACCTCCGCAAAGGGCAAGGTACTGAACAGATCTGCAAACTCAAGTTGTAGATGGAACGGACTCTAGGGCTCAGGCCCGAGATTAGTTTCACATCGGTCCAGCGTACCTATAAGAGACGATCAGCCTTCTAGCTGTCATGATAGACTCAGAAAAGCTTCTGAAAGACCTGAACCTTAGACTAGCGCACTTCGGGGACTCCGACGTTGCAAGCGCAAGATCACTCTTGCCTTACTCGGGCCCTTCGTCGGACGCACGTCAGTTTTATCTTGAGATTGCCAGTAAACTAGTCTTCAAGATAGAATAGTGCAGCGGGCGAGAGCTTAGGCTCGCCCTTTCCTTACTCTTTCGGGAGATAGGTTGACGCCAACTCGAACGCCTTTGCCCTCGTAGCCTTGGCATTCACAGTCGGATTGACCAGTACAAACTTCCCATTGCCCACGGTCGTGAAGAAGAACATGAATTGGATAGTCTCTTCTTTCCGACTGAGGGGATTCGTTACCGCACGCATCGCAACGGATTTCTAAGGTATCGATGATAAGCTTGCCGTGATGGTGTCCTGGCGAAATTTCTTTGGAACCAAAGGAACCATAGGTTCTTCCTAGATTGTGGCCTGTGGCGTTGTAATGCTGCTTCCGCACATATTCGACGAAAGTTATCAATCCTTTGAATTTGCCAAAGTCTTGATCGAACTGTTTGGGGAGTTTCTCTAGGATTGACTGGTTAGTAGTAGACTGGCTCCTAGAGTCTTGGAGTCGAATTTGCTTGGCTCGTTCGGCCAGAATGTAGACTTTCTCGGTCAGCTCCCTGGTTCTCTGGGATGGACCGTTCGTTGCTGCTTCTCTGAGAAGAATATCGACCTGCCTTTCAAGGTCTCTTATCGTCTGCTGGAAATCAAGGAACTCCTTAGTTCCCATCGCTGATGACATAGGCTCGGCAGTAATGACTCAGACAGTTAGAAATATTGTAACCAAGAAGAGATTACGCAAGAACTCCTAAGCACAACTGGTACGGCACTGACCGACACCACTGGCACGAGATCTAGTACTTTGCAACATTCGGGGAGCTTGCAGGTAAGCTAGCAACTCCTTGCTCCCAGTGTGACAGTCCTAGGATGTTGCGGCCGCGGTCTGGAATGTCGTTCTTTTTGCCTTGCCATACTGGGATACGTCTTCCCGCAGGACGTACTTTTTTCGGTCCGTAACCGTAGGTTTTGAGCCATAGCTTGACAATCTGGACGCACTTTTGACAGCGTATTCTCTTGGCTTGGACGAGCTTCTTCTTCCATACCTCCCGGGTTGCGAAGGCGATGACTCTCTTGTCCAACTCTCGGACGTTCATGCAGACCCTTGACTATTGACGGAAGTCGGCCAACAAGACTTATCTTGTCACTTCCCAAGTCTCACCAAGTCTCGACATGATGAGGGATGAATTGTCAGTCGGGAGATCCTTGCATGGCAGAGGACACAGGCAAACGTAGGCAGCCCGCGCGTAATGCGAAGAGCAGACGGGCCCGCCAAGGGAGACGATTCGAAAGAGACAAGCACAGCGGTCGCCCTCCAAGAGACTGACCTGACTGGTAAAATCAGAACCTCAAGTGTTTATCAAGCGTTCAAACGGCGCTGAACCCGCATAGATTATGTCCTGCATGAGAATCGAGAGCTGGAGAATTGAGGAATGAGTTCGGAAGATTACGAGGCGAACGGAATAGGCGATGAAGACGATGACGAGAATGAAGAGCTTGAGGAGGATACTGAGGACGAGTCGGAGGATCATCTCTCAGAGAGAATAGAGGAGAGACGAAGATTCAGAGCATGGCAAAGAGAAACACCCGAAACGAGCCAAGACGACAGGCTGAGATGGTTTGTCAGTGACCACGTTTTCCTATGGCTGAAGGGGTCCCACGTTCTCCAGAGCTTTCTTGCGATGTGTCCATAGAAGGACGGCTGGCGAGATTGGGGACGACCTACGTAGCTTCCATGTCGAGAGACCGAAAGAACTTTGAAGCAGGGCAAGTGCCTCAATCGGCCATGACTGAAAGGAAAAAGGAAGACGAAAGGAAGCCCGCCAAATTGCCACCATTCGTTGAACCTCAACTATTCGTGGCCGTCGAAGAGGCGAATCGTCGACTGAAAGAGATAATGAAGGTTACGAACCCGACAGAAAGGTTGTACAAGTCTATCCAAAGAATAACAGAAGTCAACGAAATGATGCTAAGACGTCAAGACCAGCTGACGAAGCTGTACGAACCATCCGAGAACGTAAGAAGGTATCTTGAAAGAATCAGGCAACTGGTCGAGCAAATCACTCGAACAAAGATGAATGAGTTACCCCTGATATCGAGAACCGTCATCCCCCAACTCGAGGGAGAAGTCTCCGGCTATGTCGAGACATTTGAACGGGCATTAGCGGAGAAAGAGAAAGAGATAGAGACTCTCAAGGCAGAGCTTGAAGCGTTAAAGTCGAAAACGAAGAATTAGCATGTAGTTTGAAGAAGCAGGGCCTATCCTTCCCGATACAGGAATAGGGCTCGACTTCGACCTGTTGCCACGTTCTCTCCAGGAGTACTACTCCGTTTCCAACCTCTTTGTTTCCAAGAAACGTAAAGGTCTGCACTGGGGACGCGTATTTCTCAACCCAGAACAGATCCTCACCATAGACACCGTCCTCAAGAACCAGATGACAATCTTGGACCAGTAAGACCATCAACTGCAGCGGCTAAGAAAGACTTCACAGAGCTGGTCCACCAGGAAGTCATGAAGTACACAAGTGCGGGGTAACCAAGCGGGACCGGTGGGATTTGGGCCCCGAAGAGGTAACTTTGTACTCCCGCTTTTTTCTGCCTCGGCAGACTCAAGACTGAGCGTTACGACGGCGCAACCACCCAGGATAGCGAACAAAGGAGTTAGCCTGCATCCAAGTTTTCGACTAAGAAGCGGCTGATGAATTGAGTTTCACGCCATCTTTTTGTGTGTTAAGCGCGGGTTCCATATTCCATCAAGACAGCTTAGAGCCGGGTTGAACATAGGTTTCCAGTAGGAAACGTGAAGGAAGATCACTCGGTCTGGGTTGGAGCTAGGCTTTGGAGCAGTTTAACCGTCTGCACTAAGGACCTCCATTTCTTGACGTTGCCAAGCTGAGTCGCAACCTCCATGGAAGTTGGCCGCGGAATCTCCATCGCCTCACGCCTATGTCTTTCCTCCGAGGTCATGTGCATGTGGTACCTACGAAGCTGAGAATCCGCGAGGCCCTTTTCTTTCTCGAAATCAAACGTATCGACAGAGTATTCGGGAATGTAGTTGGCGTTGCTGGCTTGAACAACGTCCAATTCGCTGAGAATTGTTGAAGCCGTGCCTACAAACGCCTCCCATTTTCCACAGTCGTCAAGAATTAATTGAATGAACTGCTCGTCATTTGCGCTAAATTCCCCATCGTTGAATCTTCTAACTTCAACGACGATCTTGCGGGGACCATTGGGAGTCTCTGAAACACTGAATTTGAAGGGGTAATCATCCACAATCTTTTCGTTTTCGGTTTGAACTGTTTGCATACGAACGCATGGATGACCGTAACTTATGAAGGTTTAGAACAACCCCCATCGACCGGGTGTGCCGTGACCAGGATGCGAATTGCTATCAAAAAAATGCCGCAACTCCATAAGATAAGTACGGTTGAGGTTCCTGCCAAACTATGGATGTTAGTCGCCTCAGGTCCGTTGCAACAGCAGTAATCGGATTCTTCGGCTTCCTCTTTGCATTCCTGTCCGTTGCATCGGCGTTAGGTAGAGGCCTTCAGGGTTTCGGTTTATCGGTCTTGATTGGTGGAATAGTAAGCTTCTGGTCTTTTTCTTATACACATACTCCACTGGCAACTCAAGGAAACAGGCAAAACTCGTCGTTAAGGAAAAGCCCATAGCAAAACCCTCTATCACACCAAAACGGGTTACATACGAAGCTGTTTGTGACCCGGGTCCGTACGAAGTAGAAGCAGGTAATCCTCCTGTTAAGGTGCCTTTGAACGTTCAGCGAGGTGACATAGTAGGCGGAGACGTGACAGAGAAGGACAATTACAAGTTCAACTGCTACCTTGCTGACTCCGCCATTTTCGTGAAGCTCGCCAATAGAGAGCGAGGATTCAAGCCGATTTTCAAGAGCGAAGGTAGAGGTGCACACCATGTGAACGAGTTGATTCCCGATGACGCTCAGTGGTATGCGGTCTTAGACGCCTACGGGCAACAATATGTCCGTGAAGTGTTCGTGAACTTGAACCGGCCAAAGCGCAGCTCATCATCTGCTATGGTTGTCGGAGGTTAAGTGGCTTCCCCGTTGCTGACACGGTTTGACGCTAATATGAAACCGGCTGAACGCGCGTTGTTTTGTCGGAGCCTTTGTTTCATGCGGCTTAACTGTAACCGGACCAGTGTTCTCGCTGGATACCATACGGCTCTTTCGACAGTAAAGAGAAGGGAAGGTAAACGGGTTGATTTACGATGGAACTCTACTTTGCCTTTCCGTTCGTAAACGCGATCTCCACAAAGAACCACCAGGGGTCCAGCGGTTGAAATCCGAATTTGCTCGATAACTGGATTGTCGATCACATTGAGAGCCAAGCA
>Ga0209268_1000355_pt1 | contig 25427 bp, 17 predicted proteins | sample GraSoiAngelo_143_FD_185900 | JGI IMG/M metagenome (GOLD analysis project Ga0209268, IMG submission 185900) | Grasslands soil microbial communities from the Angelo Coastal Reserve, California, USA - 14_1009_02_30cm (SPAdes) (version 2) | ecosystem: Environmental > Terrestrial > Soil > Grasslands ... | reverse complement strand
GCGGTACCTCAGCATAGACGGTACGACAGATGAGTCCCTCGTGCTCCAGATTGCGGAGCGTTGCGGCCAATACCCTATGGGAAATCTAGGGCATTAACCGGCGCAGTTCGTTGAACCGACGCGTGCCGGAATCCAGCCAATAGAGACAAATCAAGCTCCATTTCCCGCCGATTGCGTTCAGCGCCGCTGTAAGCGGGCACTTCGTTGGTCGAGTTAGTTGCGAGACAATAGCACTCTTTACCGAAGGACGAGTTTCCATGACGTAATCTGATTACCGCAAAGTGCGTTCTTGCCTTTTGTACCGCCGCGCAAGCATTGGATGCAGAGGCACGTAAATGATTATCGAAATGCGGACGTATAAAACGAAGCCCGGCAAGCGCTCTCAGTTTCTTGAGATATTCCGTTCCAAGTCTATCCCTGCGCACACGGAAATCGGGATGAAAATATTAGGTCCATTTCTTTCCATCGAAGATCCTGACACCTTCTTCTTTATGCGTGGCTTCCCTGATGTCGCGTCGCGTGAGCCGATGAACAAAGTTCTACGAAGGCGAGCTTTGGAAACGCGAACTGGAGAACATCCTGATGCCGATGTTGGATAAATATGAGGTGGTCGTGGTGGAAGATCCTGAAGATCGGGTTCGCTGGTAATGCCGGTTTCTGTCTTGAGCATTTCGTTCACGTTTGAACTAAACGAAGAGGCACGAGGAGACGGATATGGCACACCTCAGACGATGCTTAGGTGAATCACTGGGGACTCCAGCCGGCTGCCCCCATGGACAGCCGATCGATATCGGTGGAGGCAGTAAGGTGGGTTAACGCCGGAACAGATAACTTATTTTCACGAAAAACTGGCGGCCATCATTAATAAAACCGTTGCTGCGGACCAGCGCCGGGCCGTTTGGAATACATGCCGTAGAACCCGGCAGCTGCTCGCAGAGCCCGGGAACAAGGTTTTCGAGGTTGCTGTTGTAGCCTACGTAAACTGCCGTTCCAGGATGGGGCAGGTAAGTGATCAGAAAATCGAAATTCAGGTTTTTTGTGGTGGTCAACGAACTCTGCGCGGGATTCGCCAGCAGCCCGTTGTACTGCGTGATGAAGCGAAGTGACAGCGCGGGCGTGAACTGGTAATTCCACTTGGAACGAATGATGTGGTTATTGAATGCAGCATGATGGACAGCGCCGTTGAGCACGCGGTCGAGGATGTAAGTGTTGTCAATTTGCAGGTGACGGGTCGGTTTCAGGCTCATGGTTTGCGTGATAGCGGTCTCATTCCCCGTGATTGGAAGCTGCCCAGTGGGCACATCGATCAGCACGGTTCCATCACGAATCACCTTGGTGTTGAAGGTGAGCTTGCTGAGGGGGCTGCCTTTCAGAACGAATCCGACAAGATGTTGAACATATTTGTGATTATCCGGAAGCCCACTGAAGTCGTTGGGCCGCAAGGTGTCGGTTTCATACCCAACGATGGGGGCCATGATGAGGTTCGGCTTGAAATCGAAGACCCAATCGAAGTTATAGACCTGCTGGACGGCAACCCCGTTGTGATCCCACAGATTGATGGTGTTGGCCTCAGGTCCGAAGAAAACAAGATGCCTGCCTTCCGGACGCCAATAAAAATGAAAATACTGACTGGCGTTGCGGATATCCGTGCGCGGCACGAATCCGGTGTCAGTGTGGAAGTTTGCTGTGATGTCCTGAAACATGAGCTCGTAGGAGAACCGGCGTCCGATGTTGTTCAGGACGGCTTCTGTATTTCGTCCGAACTGGTAGCCAGGAGTGGCAAAGGATGTTGAGCCTGGCTGCGCAGAAGTTGACCCGGCCTCAGGAGGCGGAGATGTAGTTGAGCTGACCACGGTGCGGAACCAGGAGGTCCAGTTCTTGTTGAGACGGAAGTTGGCGTCGATTCCACCCACGCGGTTGAAAAACCCCGCAAATTCGCGATCGGTGTAGATCAGGCCAATGCTATTTTGTTCTCCGAAATCGTGGCTGACCCGACCCACGGCGAAGTAGGCGCGCTTTCTTGCGAGCGGACTGAAGTCGGGGACCACTAGACCGGGAGAGCGGTCGTCAGCAAAGAAAAAACCAAGGTTCCACGGGCCCTGCTTTCCCGTGAGACGCGCGCCGAAGGTCGGGTCTGCGATTCTTCTTGTAAACAGCAACTGTGAGAGGCGATACACTCCAATATTGGTGTCCCCAAAGAAGTTTGCGTTCTCGAGAAAGAAAGGGCGCTTCTCCGGAAAGAAGACTTCGAATCGCTGATTAATTGTGTTTTGCGGCTCGTCGGATTCGACTTGGGCGAAATCAGGATTTATGGTCGTATCGAGTACCAGGCTGTCGTGAAAGACGAACTTAGAGTCGAGACCGGCCTTACCCCGCGCATCTATCTGATTAAAGCGCGGCTGGGAGGGGTCGCGCGTATCGACGGCGCGGAAGTTGCGGAACGAAGCGTAGGGAATGAACTGCATGTTGTGGCTGGGAGAGATGTCCTGCAGACCGCTAATAGTGCCTTCCTGGTTAAGGACACCGGAGATGCGGCTCGACACATATGGCCAGTAGTCGACCTCGTCGTTGTGGGCGATGTAGCGCATGAAAGTCGCACCCCAGAGTTCACCGTTGCTGGGATGGAAACGAAGACTGCGGAAGGGAATCGCCATCCAGATGATGAACCCCTTGGGCGTTAGTCGGGCGCGCGAATCCCAAACCGTGTCGAATGAATAATCGGCGCCACTACCCTCAGTCCAAAGCGCATCCGCCTGCGTGCCCATTGGGTTCACGTCGAATAAGAACCCATGGCGCTGGTCATGGAAGGTGTCGATAATGAGTTCGACGTAGTCGTCGTCGGGTGGAGTAACGGCTTCGCGCCTGGAAAGGTGAGCACGGACAGCGTGCGGTTTGGAGTCCCAACACACCCAGACAACGTAAAGCCGTGTCGCATCGTAACCGATGTAGACGTCCGTGGGCTGCGTGGCAGGTTTTCCATCAGACGGTTGCTGCTGGGTGAAGCCGCTGATCTTGCGAAGCTCGGTTGCCGCACCGTGCGGCTTCATGTCCTCAAAGTCTTCCAGTCGAGGAGGTGTGCTGATGCGGGGTATTTGTGCGTCGCTGGCTGCTCGTGCGAGGAGTGGCGTCAAAGCGGTTAAGACGACGATCTTGAGGCTGGTACGAAGCAAGCGGCCTGATGAAGTAAGGTACGCGCGGGAACTGTGGAAAGTTCGCTCCTGGATGCAAGGCACCATTCGGGTTAGACGAGCCACCACTGAAATGTGAGCCAAATTCGATGATGATGCGCTGTTGGCGAGCGACGGGCCGACAATCTGCTCCGTGCCCGGCGACTGGTCGGTATTGTCCGTCAGAGCGAGTTCAAACTACTACATCTGAAGTTGGAGGACGACCACTAATCTAAATGCCAAAAAAAGGAAGACTCACATCAACGACTGCCGCTGCTGACTGCTGTACCCACCCAGTAGTAATCCAATCCTTGCGCAGCGAAGCTTCCTAAGTACGTCACGCGACGCCCAGCCGCTCGCTTCTCGACGCCTCTTCGCAATCCCTCTGGTGCCACAACGAGGTGTTCGCCCGAGGGCACCTGCCCCAACTCATAGCGCGCTATGGTCTGGTTGCGATAAAACTGCAAACCATATTCCGTCTCGCGTGACGTGAGCAGCACAGCCAAAGGCAGCCGCCGGTTGTCAGCTTTGGTTATCTGCTCGGCCAGCGGACGCGCCGAAAGAGTCGCATCCAGCGACGGCGCGCCGAGCCGCAGAATTGCGGCAACGGCCAACACCACCGGAACCAGCGTAACCAATTGCAGCATGCGTAAGCCAGCTGGCGCGCGAAGCGTCAATGCAATCCCAATCGCCAGAACCGCAGCAAACGCAAACGAAACTGCGGCCCAGCGGTTCCATGGAATGCGGTGCTGAAACAGAATGAACGGCAGCATCATCGCCAGAGCAAGCGGCAGCGACGCAACAATGGAATGTAGACTTGTGAGGAGAATGTCGGAGCGCGCATTTTCTGCAATACGCGTTCGCGCGTACTCCGCTACCAACAACGCCCCCGCCGGAAGCGCGGGCAAGATGTACCCTGGCAATTTCGATTGAGACATCGAAAAGAAAATCACAGGGATGAGGATCCAGATCACAAGGAATATGTTCAGCGACTCGGTGCTAGATATGGCACGACGTTGCCACCACGCGCGTGCCGCTTCCATCGCCGCGGCAACCACAAACATCGTCCACGGAATTAAGGCAAGCAGCAGAACGGGCACGAAATACCAGAGCGGCTCGGTATGGTGATACAGATTTGTCCTGAACCGCGCCAGATTGTGCTCCAGGATGAACACGCGGAAGAATTCTGGATTCCTCATTTGCACCGCGACGTACCAGGGCACAGCCACCGCACAGAACAATGTGATGCCCGGAAGCCAAAGTGTCCGTGCGAGAAGGGCAGTACTCCGAATTGACAGCACAAACACCACGATGATGATCGCCGCCAGAACCGGCGCGATCGGGCCTTTGGCGAGCATCCCTAATCCTAAGAAAGCATAGAACAGCGTGAGGAAACGCTTGCTCCCGCTCTCATACCAGGCGAACCAGGCGAGCAGCGCGATCGTAAACGCCGCGCTGAGCGGCATATCCATAGAGGCTGCGCGCGCAAATCCAATCACTCCCGCCAGCGACGCCGTCATCAATGCGCCGTCCAGCTCGAACCCAGGACGTAACCGGCGCAAAAAGTAGTAAACCGCAAAAATCATCAACGTGGCATCAATCGCCGATGGCAGGCGCGCCGCCGAATCGCTCACTCCAAAAATGTGGTATGCGAGCATAGCCTGCCAGTAATAGAGAGCAGGCTTCTCCAGCCACGGCCTGCCATCAAGCGTGGGTGTGATCCAATCGTGGCGGACGAGCATCTCCCGGGCAATCTGCGCATAGCGTGGCTCGTCGGCGCCCACCAATCCAAAATGCGCGAGCCCGAAGAAAAATAAAAACCCACAGAATCCGGCAAGCAGCAGCCAATCGGTAAGCAGGCGTGAGCGCTCAGTCATTCGTTATTGCCGGTTTGCAATTGTCGATGGAAGGGGTAAACACGAGACGCACAATTTTCATTCCGGCCTCGGCCGCAGCGCATATACGCTAATCACTGTCCGCTTTCAGCACCACGAACCCGATCTGGAAAGGATAGCAAGCAATGTAGCCGAGGATGGCGGACCCAATCGCGTTCAAAATGTTGGAACCCGCGCTGCGGGCGTCAATCCATCTCAATTGATGACCGGTATAGGCTATGAGAATCAGCAGCGCGCCCACAAACGACGCGAACTGCCGCGCTAGTGCGATGTCCATAGAAAACTATTGTACGGAAGGTGTGATGCGAAGCTCGGCTAAAACTCTGGCGGTTGCCGTCGGGAGTGGTCCATCGAGAGAGCACCCGCTGGCGCACTGATGCCCGCCGCCGCCAAAGTGTTCAGCCACCGCCGCGACATTCCATTGTCCTTTGCTGCGCAGGCTTAGGCGTAAGCGCCCATCCGGAAGCTCACGGAAAAAAGCGGCTACTTCCACATCCTGAATGGCAAGAGCGTAGTTCACCAGGCCTTCGCAATCCTCTTCCCTCGCGCCGCAGAGTTCCATTTGCTCCTGCGTCACCGAGATTAAGGCGAGCGGTCCCTCGCGGTGCAGATTGGAGAGGGCTGCGCCCAAGAGGCGCATTTTCGCTGTCGAATGCCCGAAATATATATTGCGCGCGCAACGCACTGGATCAGCGCCCGCAAGCACCAATTCTCTGGCCAGTCCGAACGTGTGCTCGTTAGTGCCCTGAAACATGAACGAACCCGTGTCGGTCAGCACGGCGGTGTACAGGCAGGTCGCAATCTCGGGTGAAATTCTCACTCCCGCTTCCCTCGCCAGCCGGTACACCATCTCTGCCGTCGCAACCGCTTGCGGGTCGATCCAATTGACGTGAGCGAAAGGCCGTCCGCTAAGGTGATGATCGATGTTAATCAGAAAGCGCTCTTCCAGCCCTTCAAGGCGTGTGCGCTGAATGCTGTCGCATTCCAAGATGATGGCGGCTTCGTACTCCCCGTTTACCCGATCGCTTTGAACAACTCTGTCCGCGAACGGCAACGGCCGATACACACGTGGCACGCCGTCGCGCAGCACAACATCCGCCTCTTTGCCCATCGAGTGCAGAATCTGGCAGCAGGCCAGAGCCGAACCAACCGCATCGCCATCCGGACGCGCATGCGACGTCAGAAGAAAGCGCTCGCGCTGCTCGATGTGTTTGAGAACTTCTCGCAACATACAACCAGCAACTTTCAGCTACTTTACCTTTCTGGCACGCTTCAGCAGTTCGTCAATTCTCGCCCCGTACTGCTCCGAGCGATCCAAGTGAAAAAATAATTCCGGCGGATGCCGCAATTGCAGCCGCTCTCCCACTTCACGCCGGATGAATCCAACCGCAGCCATCAGTCCCTGCATGGTGCGCAGCGTCTCGTCTTCATCACCCTCCACAGCGACGAAAACCTGCGCCGAGCGGGCATCTTCTGCCAGTGCAACCTGGCTCACGCTTACCAACCCGATCCGCGGATCGCCGAGCTCACCCTCGACAATGGTCTCAATCTCCTCGCGCAGGGCCTCTCCCAAACGCTCGCGATGATATTTCTGCCCGCGCCGCTCCACGACCGTTCCCCTGACTAAAACGGATGAGAATATCAGAAAAATGAGACGTCTGGGTTCACCAAAGTAGGTTCATTACATGGTGGGTTGTAGCCGAGCTTCGCTCGGCTGGGCAGGTGAGGACACCTGCCCCGACATGTCACAGAAATTCCACGAATGAGTCTGCCACCTCGGCTCCGCCGTTATTCGCAATTCGCAAAGCATGCCGCTCGACGTTCTTCATCAATCCATCGAGATAATCCCGTGAATCGGAGACGCTAACCACGCCGAGAGTTGCGCGATTCCACAGCCCGTTTGAATCCAGCTCAGCGACAGCAACATTAAAATGCGCGCGCAGCCGGTCTTTCAGACTGCGCACCACCTGCCGCTTATCTTTGAGAGACTGCGCATGTTCAATACGCAGTTCGAGGGTGAGAAAAGCAATCATTTTTAGCTGTCAGCTCTCAGCCGTCAGCTTTCAGCTATCCACACGCCGCAAGGAATAGCTTCCCCACAATCGAGGAGAAATCCGGATCGCTCCTGGCTGATAACTGACAGCTGATAGCGACAGCTCTAAGCAATTACTTCCGCTGCGATGCGCTCAGTCACAAAAGCCTCGATGACGTCGCCGACTTTCACGTCGCCATAATTGGCGATGGAAATGCCACACTCCATGCCGTTGCGCACTTCGCTGGTGTCGTCTTTGAAGCGCCGCAGTGAGCCAACTTTGCCCTTGAAGACAACAACGTTATCTCGCAGCAGCCGAACCTCGGAATCGCGTTTGATCAGGCCATCGCTTACGCGGCAGCCGGCCACTGTCCCGACTTTCGGGATACGGAAAGTCTCCAGCACCTCGGCACGGCCCTGATACGTTTCTTTGATCGTCGGTTCGAGCAGGCCAGTCATGGCGCGCTTGATCTCATCCTGCAATTCGTAAATGATCGAGTGCAACCGGATATCAACTTTCTCCTGCTCCGCCAGTTCCTGCGCCTTACGCTCCGGACGCACACTAAACCCGATAATGATCGCGTTCGAGGCCGAAGCCAGCAAGACATCGCTTTCCGTGATCGCGCCCACGCCCGTGCGCAGCACCTTCAGCCGGACTTTGTCATTAGAAAGCTTCGCTAGCAGATCGCTCAGCACCTCAACCGAACCCTGCACATCGCCCTTCAAAATAATGTTGAGTTCTTTTGTGCCGGCGGTCTTCAATTGCTCGGCCAGGCCTTCGAGCGATACGCGGGAACTCTTGGCCAGGGTTGCTTCACGCGCTTTCTGCTCACGATAATCCGAAATGCCCCGCGCTTTATCCCGATCGGCAACGACTACAAACTGATCGCCTGCCTGCGGCAGCCCTTCCATACCGAGGATTTCCACTGGAGTCGAAGGCGGCGCTTCTTCGAGCTGCGCCCCGCGATCATCAAACATGGCGCGAACTTTTCCGTACACATTGCCGACGACGAAGTTGTCGCTAGTGCGCAACGTCCCGTTCTGCACCAGTACCGTAGCAACCGGCCCGCGTCCCCGGTCCAGCTTGGCTTCGAGCACCACGCCCGTTGCTGGACGATCGGGATTGGCCTTGAGCTCTTGCAGATCCGCAACCAGGCAGATCATTTCCATCAGCAGATTAAGATTTGTTTTCTGTTTTGCGGATACATCGACGAATACGGTCGTCCCGCCCCAGTCTTCCGGCATCAGCCCGCGATCGGCGAGCTGCTTCTTAACCCGGTCCGGCAGAGCATCTGGTTTGTCGATTTTGTTTACCGCGACGATAATTGGAACCTCAGCGGCGTGCGCATGGTCGATGGCCTCCAGCGTCTGGGGCATCACTCCGTCATCCGCGGCGACCACCAGCACGACGATATCAGTGGCCTTCGCGCCTCGGGAACGCATGCGGGTGAATGCCTCGTGGCCGGGCGTGTCCAGGAACACGATCTGGCGCCCGTAAGCAGGCGATTGATTATCCAGTATCGTCACTTTATATGCGCCGATATGCTGCGTAATTCCGCCCGCTTCGCCTCCTGCAACATTGGTAGAGCGGATCGCATCCAGCAGCGTGGTTTTGCCATGATCGACGTGGCCCATGATAGTAACCACTGGCGGACGAGGCACGCCTTCCGCCGCCGCGCCTTCTTCGCCGGTCGCGGAATCGACAACATCTTTCTGTGCCTGCTCTTCGAAGCTGATCACGTTGGTGTCTGCTCCGAAGAATCGCGCCATCTCGCTGGCAAGCTCAGCGTCGAGCGTTTGATTGATAGTGGCAAATACGCCGCGCATGAGCAGCCGCGCAATTAAATCCTTCGCGCGGATCCCCAGCTTCTCGGCCAGATCCTTGACGCTGATGCCCTCGGTGATGGTGATGCTTCGAGTAATCGGCAACGGTTCGTTCGAAACTGTAAGCCGCGGCGGCGGTACGAAGCCCTTCATCGGGCCTTCTTTTACCCCGCGCGGAATGTAGCGCTGTCCCGGCCGGCGCGAAGGCGCTCCTGGGCGGCTGCCTGGACGCGCGGGACCGGGCGGCGGTAGGCCTGGTCCGACTCCAAGTGGACGCGCACCCGCAGGTGATTGCCGCGTGGGATGCATCGGCCGCCGCTCTCCGGGCCGTAATGACGGTCGCTGAGATGGAGCGCCTGGCCGAGGGCGTTGGAAGATCGGTTGCCCGGGCACTGGACGTCCTGGCGCAGGTCTTGCGGCAGCGCCGGATGAAGCTGCTGGACGAATCGGAGCCTTGTAAACCGGACGTGGTCCTGTCTGCGGAACAATCATTCGGGGAGGAGGCGCTTGTGGCCGAGTAGGGGCGGTCGGCCTGCTTGCAGCCGGAGCTTGCGGCTGTGGCGGTCCTGCCGCTATCGGCGCGGCCGGAGGTGCAGGCGGCGCGGCCGGTCGCGGCGGAGCACTGGTTGAAGCAGCCGGAACCTGCGGTGCGCTGGGCGGCGCAGGCACTGTAAATGTCGGCCTTGGGCCCGTCGCGGGTACTACCAATTTCGACGGAACCGCCGCTGGGGCTGGTGGTGCTGGAGCTTTTGCTGCTGGTGAGACCGGAGCTGCGGCTTTTGCCTCAACCGGAGCCAGCGGAGGAGCGGGGCGTGCAGGAGCAGTTGGCGCAGGTTGCTGTTTGCTGATGATTGCCTTCAGCACGTCGCCCGGCTTGGAGATATGAGAAAGATCGATCTTGGTCTTGATCTCGTCGCCATCGCGGCTCGGACGCGCAGGCTTGCTGGTTACCGAGGCTTCACTCCCGCCCCGTAAATGCGCGCGCACCTTTTCCGCTTCGTGCTCTTCGAGAGAACTGGAATGCGTCTTCTTCTCTGTAACTCCGATCTCTGGAAGCACATCGAGAATTGTTTTGCTCTTGACTTCCAGTTCTCTAGCCAGATCGTTGATTCGAATCTTGCTCATCCGCCCTCTATTTCCTCCGGACTGTCCCGCTAAGTCTTCATAGCAACCTCACGGCGTCAGTTTCAGTTGCGCGCTCCAGCGCGAGTTTACTTCTGTTGTTCTTCCTCGGAGGGAGTTTGCTCCTCTCCGGATTTTTCAGTCTCCGCAGCAATATCTGCCGGCTCTTCTTCTGATGGCAATTCCACAGCTTCAGCGGAGTCCGCTGCCGCTTCGTCTGCCGGAACTGGCTGAGCTTCTGCGGAAGCCTCGGACGAAGCTCCTTCTGCAGGAACCGCAACGGCACCTTCTTCTAAAGGAGTCTCAGCGGCACCCGCTTCCGCGCCTGCGGCCGCTTCCCCTGCTTCCAATGCTGAAAAGTAATTATTTACCGCCAGGCTGATTTTTTCCACTGTCTTAGGGCCAATTCCCTCGATGGCCTCAAGCTGCTCCGGTGTCATATCCGCCAGCGCTTCCACAGTGGTCACGCCAGCAGCACTCAGTTTTTCAACCAACCCCTCGCCCAGTCCCGGCACATTCTCCAGCGGAGTTGCCGTCGCGCCCACCAGCGCGGACATCTGCTCCTCCACTTCCTGGCGCTTCTCTTCTTCGCTCTTGATGTCGATCTTCCAGCCGAGCAGCTTCGCCGCCAGACGTACATTCTGTCCCTTCTTGCCGATTGCAAGCGAGAGCTGGCTGTCATCCACTACTACTTCTAAATGCTTTTCAGCCGACTCAAGAACCGTGACACGGCTCACTTTGGCCGGCTGTAACGCCTTTTCGGCGAACGTCACTGGATCCTCGTGATACTCAATGATGTCGATCTTTTCGCCGCGCAGTTCGCGGATGATCGATTGCACGCGCATACCCTTCATCCCGACGCAAGCGCCGACCGCGTCCACGTCTTTGTCCTTGGACATGACCGCGATCTTCGTTCGTTCGCCTGCCTCGCGCGCAATCGCCCGAATCACTACAGTTCCGTCATAAATCTCAGGAACCTCGGTCTGGAACAGATGCTGAACCAGCTCCGGCGCTGCGCGCGAAACCACGACAGCCGGTCCCTTCGAGGCTTTCTCCACCCGTGCGATAACTACGCGCACGCGCTCACCCATCGCAAACGACTCCAGCCGCGACTGCTCTTTGCGCGGCATGCGCGCTTCGGCCTTGCCGATGTCAAGAATTACATCTGGACCTTCAATGCGCTTCACCGTGGCGTTCACAATCTCGCCGACACGCCCGATGTACTCGTTGTAAACCGTATCGCGCTCGGCTTCGCGCACTTTCTGAAAGATCACCTGCTTCGCGAGCTGTGCAGCGATGCGCCCCAAAATTCCTTCAGTCACTTTGGGAATTTTCAGCTCGCCGCCGATCTCCGCGCCCGGGTCAACCTTGCGGGCATCATCCACTGTGACTTGCAGTTGCGGGTCCTCCACCTGCTCGGGCGACTCGACAATCGACTTCACCGCAAATGCGTTGATCTTGCCTGTTTCCTTGTCCAACTCAGCGCGCAAGTTCTCTTGTGTCTTATAGTATTTGCGTGTCGCGACAACAATGGCGTCTTCCACCGCGCTCACTACGATCTGCGGATCAATGCCCTTCTCTTTACTCAGGGCGTCAATAGTGTTGTAAAGCTCGCTTGCCATAGATAATTCCGACCTCAGACTTCAGATGTCAGGCTTCAGATCTCGATACTGTCTTGCTTAGGTCTGAGGTCCGACGCCTGAGGTCTGTTTTTAAATTTCCGGTACCAGATTGGCCTTCTCTACATTCGCCAGGTCAATCTCCAGCCGCTGCTCACCATCACTGCGAAACTTCTTGCGTGCCGTGCTCATGTCGAGGGTTAAACGGCCTTGCTGAAAGCTCTCCAGCTTCCCTTCAAAAAAACGATTTCCATTTACCGGATTGCGCGTCGTCAACTTTACCCGGCTCCCGGTAAAGCGCTCGTAATCCGCCGGGCGAACCAGCTTTCGATCCAGCCCCGGAGAGGAAACCTCCAGCGTGTAAGAACCGCCAGGGACCGCGTCCTCAACATCCAAAATCGTCCCCACTTCCCGGCTTAGGTTCGCGCAGTCCTCGTGTGTAACTCCTGCCGGCTTATCAATTACAATTCGCAGCATGCGCGCCTTGCCTCCACCGCGCAGCTCCACTTCCACCACCTCCAACCCGCTGGAGGCAGCGACGCGCTCCGCAATCTCGCGCACCCGCTCGGCCTCAAATGCCATGTAACCAGTAACTTACAATATGCCTTGGGTTATGAAAAACCGGCTGAAACTAAAAAGTGGGCTTGCGCCCACTGGTGTGTTTCGCCAATCCTGGTACTACACAACAGTTTCCAGATACAAATATACGCCGCTCGGAATGAAAAAACAAACGACCAGCGGCACCGGTGACGTCAAGCAGCTTGTGTAAATAGGTTGAGGGTGCGGGTTTTCTATTCCAGATTGAATCTCTGGGAGATGGAGTAGATGATGCGATACGGGCGGCGAAGACCGCGCTAGCGGAAGCGGAACGGCGTTGGGTAAAGGCCCAGAACAACCAGCCACTACGAACATCACGAAAGACAGCTGCGGTGGCTAGGCAGACGCTGGACCTTCATGGTCAGCCCGGTCGCCTAACTGCCGACGACTGTGATGCGAGAGCGGCCAAGGGCGGCATAGGCGGCATCTCCGGAAGTGTTTGATTTTGAGCGCCGTAAAGTACAAAGCACAGCAAGTCATAAGGTCGGCTCACCGGCGAAGGAAACGGCACGATACGGCTTGGATCTCCGCTCGACTCGACAACATGATGCTCGGTCGTCTTCATTTCTGCCTTGGTCGACCATGCACACGCTCTGCCAGCCTTGACCGGCTCAGACTCGGCTGATAATTTTGATCCCCTACGTGAATACCTGGGGGGCGAACTCTCTGAGTCTACGGGAGAAATCTGTCTGGCCAAGCCTGACCCGGCGCAACTTTCTCATTCGCTGCTGCCAGGGAGCCTCCGCGGGGCTGTTTCCCGCGGGCCTGCGCGGTCTCGGCTTCACTTCCACGAATGCTTTCGATTTCCAAGCACCATCCGTCCCTGAGTTCCATCTGCATCCTCACTATCGAGCCAAGCTGCCGCTCGAAGCCACTTTGCTCAAGACGGAAGCGGGCCTTGATGTTTTCATCACGGAAAAACATGCCGAGCAGATTGCAGCGATTCTCGCGCAGTGGAGCGCAGGCTTGCTGCGGTCTCCTCAGGACATCCAGGCGGTCGAGCGAGTGCTCACGCCGGATTTCGTCGGATCGTCGCTTCAGCCTGCTGAATCGCGACTGGTGCGTTCTGGTCCGGTGTTGGAAATCCATCAAAATAAATTTGCGCGCCAGCCTGCTCTCGGACGGGATGCATTCCTACAGGGCTTGCGGTCTGCGTTAAGTGGGTTTTCTGAGATTGTGACCGCGGAATTCCAGGTGACGAGTATCGATGCGTTCTCCGGCGGCCTGCGCGCTCGCGTTCGCTATGAGTTAGTAGGCTCTGGTAAGGACTTCTACCGCGAGCAACGCGTCGGGCGATGGGAACTCACGTGGCAGCGGTCATCATCTGGTGAATTTCGGCTCAGAAACTGGGAAGCCTTAGATGAGACCCAGAGCCGATCAGCCAGACCGATTTTCGTTGACGTCACTGCGCAGGCATTCGGCAGTAATTCCTCCTACTCTTCCCAATTGCTTCGCGGTACTGACTACTGGCGAACGTTTTTGGATGGCGCTTGCGGCATTGATATCTACGGTCACAATGGTGTTTCGGTAGGCGACATCGACAATGACGGTTTCGATGATGTTTATCTGTGCCAGCCGGCCGGTCTGCCTAATCGTCTTTATCGCAATCGAGGAGACGGAACGTTCGAAGACATCACGGAGGCATCCGAAGTCGGGATCATCGAAAACACGGCCTGCGCGCTTTTCGCCGACATCGACAATGACGGTCGCCAGGACTTGATCGTCGTGCGTACGAACGGGCCTCTTTTATTTCTGAATGAAGGCGGCGGCAAATTCCGCCAGAAGCCTGAAGCATTTAAGTTTGCCAGCGCTCCTCAGGGGACGTTTACCGGTGCGGCTGTTGCCGATTACGACCGCGACGGCTGGCTGGATGTCTACTTTTGCCTGTATGTGTATTACCAGGGCACGGACCAGTACAAATATCCCTCTCCTTATTACGATGCCGAGAATGGTCCGCCCAACTTCATGATGCAAAACAATCGCGATGGAACATTCAGCGATGTCACGGCGCGAACGGGTCTCTACAAAAACAACAACCGCTACAGTTTTTGCTGCGGCTGGAACGATTACAACCGTGACGGCTGGCCCGACCTTTATGTCGTGAACGACTTCGGCCGCAAGAATTTATACCGCAACAATGGCGACGGAACCTTTACGGATATCGCTGGGCAGGCGGGCGTGGAAGACGTTGGCGCGGGAATGGGCGTTTGCTGGTTCGATTACGACAATGATGGCGCTGACGATATCTACGTAGCCGATATGTGGACGGCTGCCGGCGAACGCATTTCAACCCAGCAAATTTTCCAGAAGGCCGCACCGGAAAAAGTGCGCGCAATGTATCGCAAGCACGCGATTGGGAACTCTCTTTTCCGGAATAACGGCGACGGTTCTTTCCACGATGCAAGTTTCCCCGCTGGCGTTGGGATGGGCCGCTGGTCGTGGTCGTGCGATGCCTGGGATTTTGATCACGATGGTTTTTCCGATCTTTACATCACCAATGGGATGGTCTCTGGTGCTGCGCGCGAAGACCTCAATAGTTTTTTCTGGCGCCAGGTGGTTGCCAATTCGCCCAACGAAGCCAAGCCTTCGCACGACTACGAACAGGGATGGAACGCTATTAACGAACTGATCCGCGCCGACGGCACTTGGAGTGGGTTTGAGCGCAATGTGTTTTACGCAAATAACCGTGACGGCACATTTTCTGACGTATCCGGCGCCGTGGGCCTGGACTTTATGGAGGATGGTAGGGCATTTGCGCTCGCCGATTTCGATCACGATGGCCGGCTGGAGGTATTGCTAAAAAATCGCAACGGCCCGCAGTTGCGGCTGTTGAGCAACATAATGAAAGATCTGCCGCCCTCAATTTCTTTTCGTTTGCGTGGCGTGAAGAGCAATCGTGACGCGATCGGCGCCGTGGTTACCTTGCAAACCGAATCTGGCCGCCAGACTCGCACGCTTCAGGCTGGTTCAGGATTTCTTTCCCAGCACAGCAAAGAAGTGTTCTTTGGATTGGGAGACGCTAAAGGGCCTATGCGAGCCTCAATCCGCTGGCCGAGCGGGCTGGTTCAGAAGCTCCATGATCTCCCGCTCAATCATCGGATTTGGGTGGAAGAGGGAACCGAGCCATCTCGAGTTGAGCCCTTCAAAATGGGGCGCGCTGAATTTTCAGCTTCGAAGCCGCAAGAAACCCAGCCGCTTCCCACCGCAGTTGAAACCTGGCTGCTGGCGCCTCTTCCAGCGCCGGATTGTTCTCTTCCAGACTTGTCTGGACGAACTCGCCCCCTGAGCTCACTTCGCGGCAAACCAGTGCTTCTAAATTTCTGGAGCACGCAATCGGCGAATTACCAGGAAGAATTGCGAGTTTTCAACCAGGTTTATAGGCGATGGGCCGCTCAAGGGCTTCAACTCCTCACCGTAAGCGTTGACGATTCTACCGACCCTGGAAACTTGCAATCCCTGGCGCGCGACCCGAATCTTTCATTCCCTATTCTTCTCGGATCGGACGACGTGGCCGGCATCTACAACATTCTTTATCGATATTTGTTTGACCGGCATCGCGACCTGGGCCTTCCAACATCATTCTTGATTAACAACCAGGGGGAAATCGTCAAGGTTTATCAGGGGCCGGTTAACCCGGAGCACGTCGAAACGGATTTCCGCAACATTCCCCAAACCGCGGCCGAGCGAATAGCAAAAGCTCTGCCGTTTCCGGGTGTCATCGAGAGTTCAGAGTTTCGCCGCAATCATCTTTCTTATGGTTCCGTCTTTTTTCAGCGGGAATATTTTGATCAGGCCGAAGCGTCGTTCCGGTCTGCGCTGCGCGACGATCCGGCGAGCGCCGAGGCACTCTATGGTTTAGGGAGCGTCTACCTGAAGCAAGAGAAGACTGCTGACGCCCGCCAGGCCTTTGAGCAGGCGATCAAACTTCAGGCGAGTTATCCCGATACTTTGCCGAATGCGTGGAATAATCTCGGACTCTTGTTAACGCGGGAAGGGCGGACGACGGAAGCGATTCCGTACTTTCAGCAAGCGCTCAAGCTCAGCCCCGATCATTTGGTTGCGTTGGAAAATTTGGGCAATGCTTATCGCGCGCAGAAGCAGTGGGATGAAGCGCGCAAAGTGCTGGAGCATGCGGTTGCAATAGGGCCTGAAGATCCTGACGCGAGCTACAGCCTGGGCATGGTGTTTGCCCAACTTAATGACACTCAGCAAGCCTACGAATATCTGCAGCGAGCGTTGAAGCTTCGCCCCGATTATCCTGAGGCCCTAAACAATATGGGCGTGCTCTATCTGCGCACGCAGCGTCGAGATGAGGCGGTGGCAAGTTTTCAAGAGTGCATTCGGGTTGCGCCGGGCTTCGACCAGTCGTATTTGAATCTCGCCAGAGTCTATGCGCTAGAAGGCGCGCCGGACAAGGCTCGCAGCACTCTTCTTGATCTTCTCAAACACCATCCTGGTCACGATCAGGCCCAGGAGATGCTGAAGCAACTTCCGAGATAAGACTGGATGGCGCGTATTCGGCATACGAGTATCCGCGCAGATCCGACCGCTTACGCGGCGCAAATGGAATAAGACTGCGCCGAGACAAGCATTCAGGTTCCGGCGATTGGCGAGTGTAAACAGTAGCGATTCTGCATTAAAAAGCCCAAAGTGTCGCGTGGAAGTCCGTTACCCGTTGGCCCGCGCCACCAGAAGGATTGCCAGGCAGTAAGCGACGAACATGAGAGACAGATAAATCTTCGCTTTGCTGCCTGCGCCTTCGAATTCCTTCCAGGCAAGAACGCCCCACAGGGCCGCCACCATCGGCGCAGACTGCCCGATGGCGTAGGAAATCGCGACACCGGTGAAATTGGCGGCGACGAGATTGAAAACCATTCCCGTGCCCCAGATGAATCCGCCGAGGAGACCGAGGGCGTGGGCGGACGCCGGGGCGCGGAAGAAACCGGCGAAACTGACCGGGTCGCCGACGAGCGGCTTCTTCATGAAGTAGATGTTCCAAATGAAGCAGGAGAGCAGCGCACCGAGTGTGAGGAAGATGGCAGCGGCGTAGGGGCCGAGAGTCCCGAGCATCGTGCCGTTAACTTCGTGGGGCATGGCACGGGTCATGAAGGGCGCCCAGAGCCCCATCAAGACTCCGGAGACGATGCAGGTGATGATGCTCTTCCTCGATGCCGAGCGACTGGCGCTCGGGAGGCTGCCGTAGGCCTTGCCATCCAAAACCACCGCGATAACCGCACAGAGCACTCCCGCTGCCAGGAGTGTGGCATTCCCTTTCGGGTGCTGCGCATAGCTGGTAATGACGCCGACCACCAGCGCGATTCCAATCGAGATTGGAAATGCAATCGCGAGGCCGGCCATATCGATGGCCGCGACCAGCAATAGGTTCGCGAGATTGAAGATCGCGCCGCCAACCATGGCGAAGATGACGTCGTTCGTACTGGCGCTGTGGATGTTCTTGACAAGGCTTTCGGCGTCATGGCTGGTGCTGCCCATGGTGTGGCCGAGGATCAGCGAGATCAGGAAGATCCCAACGGCATAGTCCCAGTAAAACAGCTCGAAGCGATAGTTCTTCACGCCCTTATAGGTATTGGCCCAGGATCCCCAGCAGATGGCGCTCGTGATCATCATCAACAGCGCGATACTCAAGCTATGCGGTGTGAACATGGATTCTCCTTGAACAGCTTCTTCTCGAGCTGACTAGTGAAACGGCGCTGCCCCAAATTCCTGCAACACACGGTTGTGTAGAAATTGACCCTCTGCTCGCCGCGAATTCTAGATGGAAAGCTGCTGCACTTGCTAATTCTTTTTGGGCGTAGCCGCGGTCAGCAGATCTACGAACATCTTGTAGAACTTCTCGACATCCAGGCCCATTTGTATCTCGACCGGCTGGAGCGCGAGTTTAGGCTTGTCGCGGTCAGTCCAGGTCAGCGTGTTCCCGTAGCCGGCGCCGCGATCCAAATCCATATCCATGAAGCGCGTTTCCTTTTTCGTAATGATGGTCGGATCGAGCCATGCTGCTGCTGCCAACTCATCCCACAGGTAGTTGTATTCGCCATGCTGGCGGGCGTATTGCCCGACGTAGCGTGCAGCGGGCGAACTGCCAGCCTTGATCCGGTTAAGCAATTCAGAAGTCAATCTGGTCTTCACTGACACGTCAACCGGGGTACAGACGATTTTTTTCCACGGTGCACGCAGCACAAGGTGCGCTGCTTCGGGATCGAACCAGAGATTGAATTCGCGGCGAGGAGTGTTGATGAACTCGGGATCGTCGGTAACCGGATTCAAACTTGCGCCCATGAACACCAGGTCTTTAGCCAGCCTGGGAAATTCGGGATCGATGGAAATCGCAAGCGCGAGATTGGTCATCGGGCCGCCGGCGTAAATCGTAATTTCGTTAGGAAACTTGTGAACCATGCGGATGAGAAAGTGTGCGGCGTCTTCATCGGAAGGCTTGGTGCTCGGTTTGTCTTCCGGCATCTCTCCCAACTCATCCGGAGGATGATAAAAGCGCGGCGTCCAGGCGCCTAGCCACGCGAACGTGCCGTATCTTTCTTCAGCGACTTCGGTTTCCTCTTTTCGCCGCACCAGCGGATACTCCGCTCCCGGCACAACGGGAATATCGGTACGCCGAATGAGTTCGAGCATGCGCAGCGTGTGGGCGACCTCGGCTTTAAGCCACTGATCGCCAGTCACGACTGTAATCCCCAACACCTCCGTTTGCGGAGACTGGATCAGCAGCAGAATCGACTGCTGGTCGGTTCCGGCGGGGCCGGCGGCATCCTGATCGATGATGATTTTGCGCTTCTGGGCCGCGGACGGAAGGCACGTGACTAATAGGATTGCTGTGGTCAAAACCCAGAGTCGGCCGAGTTTCATCTGCACCTCAGAGATTAGCACCGATGTCACGAGTGTCTTGCAAGCAGTTGCTCATGAACGCGAATTTTTTGCCAAAGTCACTTTACCACTGCCGGTCCGTTGGCTTGACTCCAGCTGGGACACTCAGACCGAGTTGTCATCTTGTGCCATTCAGCCAATGAATGTGACGCCTTCGATGGCACGCTGGATGACCCACAGTTCGAAAGGACCGGCTTTCGCATACTCGACAATTTCCGTCAGATCGTGCCAGAACTGCGCGCCACCAGCCACCCGTAAATGCATAGAACAGGATGGCAGCCGCGGGCGTTTGAAACATGGGATGCAATTTCGAAAGACGGTAGGCAAATCGGCTCGGCCCGCCAACGGGTAGAACCGTGGTCTGAGACGCAGGGCTATGCCAAGCGAATCAATAAGATAGCGTTTCTGTCGCTGCTTGTAACCTAGCCAATCAGAAGCACCCGAAGAACTTGGCCTCTGCCTCTGACGACGCTAAGAGTCTGCCCTCAGCGAAGTCAAGGGGGCTGTCGCTACAGTCCATGTACTAACTGTACTGTTCATAAGATCTGCCTCGCGATAATCTAGAAGAAACTCGGCCGCAACAGAGCCGATTTCGCGCAGTTGATCCTTAAACTTAGAAAATCAGGTTCCTGTGAAACGGGAGTGTCGAGATGTGTGTCCGTTCGTCGTTCAGCCAGCGTTGGGCCAGCATCCTTTTTCTTCTTCCAGTCGTCGTTCTTGCCGTATCTGGCGGGGCTTTTGCTCAGGGCACTGGATATTGGCACACCAGCGGCAATCAGATCATCGATTCGAGCGGCCGGGTGGTTCGCATTGCAGGAATCAATTGGTATGGTTTCGAAACTAAGGACCAGGTCGTCCATGGTCTCTGGGCGCGGGATTACCATACGATTTTGAATACCATAAAAAACAATGGCTACAATGCCATTCGCCTTCCGTATTCCAACCAGATGGTGGAAAGCCCGATCATTCCTTCCAACATTTCGTACTCGAATAGCAGCGGCGCAATTAATACGGATCTGAAAGGGCTGAACGCGCTGCAACTAATGGACAAGGTGATCCACGCGGCCGGCGGCCTAGGTCTGCGAGTGATTCTGGATAATCACCGTTCGGAAGCTGGTAACAGCGCCGAAGCCAACGGTCTTTGGTATACGAGTGCGTATCCCGAATCGGCGTGGATTAACGACTGGAAAACTCTGGTCAACCGATACGCCAGCTTTAAAGACGCCAGTGGTAATCCAACAGTGATCGCCGCCGACCTTCGCAATGAGCCGCACCTTATCGCAAACAGCTCGCATTCCGGCTCATGCTGGACAGGAGACACCGCAACAGGTGGCTGCCCGGCTACGAACGCAGGGCAAAACTGGCCGGCAGCGGCGCAGCGCGCGGGCAACGCCATACTTTCCGCTAACCCCAACTTGCTGATCATTGTCGAAGGTGCGGACTGCTACAACGGCGATTGCGATTGGTGGGGCGGAAATTTGGAAGGTGTGTCGGGACATCCTATAGAGTTGAACATCTCCAATCGGCTCGTCTATTCAGCGCATGATTACGGCCCAAAGCTCTATCAGCAGAGCTGGTTCAACAGTGGTACGAGCTATCCGAGTCTGTCATCGGTCTGGAATAAATTCTGGGGCTACATCAACGCGAACCATACTGCTCCGATCATGGTGGGAGAATTCGGTACCGGCAACACTGCGTCCGACATTCAGAGTGCTACTCCGGGCTCGCAAGGGCAATGGTTCGAAAGTCTCGTGAATTTCCTGCAAAATAATCCAAGCGTGAGCTGGACTTATTGGGCATTAAATGGCGAAGACAGCTATGGGCTGTTGGATAACAACTACGATTCAACGCCGGCCAGTCCTTTGAAGCAAAGCGAACTGGCATCGGTTCAGTCCGCACTCAGCAGCGGTGGTGGCGGTGGCAGCACATGTTCAGTGGCTCCTTCTGCGCCATCGGGTTTGGCAGCCTTGGCTGCTTCTTCCAGCCAGGTTAACTTGAGTTGGAATGCGGTGGCCCCGCCGAGCGGTTGCAGCATCTCCTATAGCGTATTCCGCAGCACGACGAGCGGATTCACTCCATCATCGAGCAATCAGATAGCAAGTGGACTGACTACCGCGTTTTTCGCAAACGCTGGCCTCGCGGCGGCAACAACCTACTACTACAAAGTGGAGGCGGTCGACGCCACGGGTCCGTCGCCAGCGTCCACCCAGGCGAGCGCGACAACGCAACAATCGAGTTCTGGTGGATTCGCGTGCCACGTGGCATACACCATCGTCAACCAATGGAGCACCGGTTTCCAGGTGGCGGCAATCATCGAGAACACAGGGACCGTTGGCATCACAAGCTGGACGCTGAAATGGACGTTCCCTGGCAATCAGCAAATCACCAATCTGTGGAACGGGAGTTATTCGCAAAGCAGCGCCAACGCGATCGTGAACAACTTGAACTACAACGGGGCCATTCAGCCGGGAGGAAAGTACAACGGGGTGGGCTTTACCGCAAACTTCAGCGGAACGAATGCACCGCCTGCGAGCTTCTCAGTGAATGGAGTCATTTGCCACTAGTGTCCGAGTTTGTTGATTTGGCGATGTTCCGCGCCGATAAGCGTCTGGCTGCTCCTTGTATGTAGCGGACGACACCAGCTGATATAGCGCATCCTGAAGCCGCTTTCGTAATTCCGGCAGATCCCTACTTAAATATAATTATCCTACGCCTGTGGAGTGGATCACGGATTTCGAAATTACGACCTTTGTGTTGGCAGGTGGTAAAAGTACCCGCATGGGAAGCGACAAAGCTTTCCTCGAACTTGGAGGCCGAACACTGCTGGCGCGAAGCCTCGATCTGGCTGCATCGATTGGCTCACCGGTAATGATTGTGGGTGAGCGGACAAAATTCGCTAGGTTCGGCCTGGTTGTGCAGGATCTCTATCATGAGCATGGGCCGCTGGGGGGAATCCAGGCTGCGCTGGCAACCACCGCGACCGAACTGAACTTGATGCTTGCTGTGGACCTGCCATTTCTCCGGCCTGAGTTTCTGCGATACTTGATTTCCCGTGCCCGAGAATCTTCTGCGATAGTGACCGTTCCGCGTGCGCTCGGAGGGTTGCAGCCGTTGTGCGCAGTGTATCGAAAAAGATTCCTGGAGCCTGCAGAACGGTCGTTACGAGCGGAAAAGAATAAGATTGATGCGCTGTTTGCGGAAGTTGACACGCGAGTTATTGATGCGAATGAATTGCGCAACGCTGGCTTCGGCGAAGAAATGTTCTGCAACGTGAATACGCCGGACGATTGGGAAAAGGCTCAAGCCGAGCTCTGATAAATTTCGATTAGCCGCACTCCGATTATGGGCACGAATGGAAATCCGCAGGCCGCGTACATTGAGTTCAAGAATGTTTCCAAATCATTTGGAGACAATCATGTGCTCGACAACGTGAACTTCAATGTAATGCCGAAAGAAACCGTTTGCATTTTGGGGCGAAGCGGAGTGGGGAAATCCGTAGCGCTGCATCACATCATGGGCTTTTTGAAGCCAGATTCCGGCCGTGTGATTGTGGCGTTTGAAGATATTACCGATTATCCGGAAGAAGAACTGGAGCGTATCCGGCAGAAAGTCACCATGGTTTTTCAGAATGGTGCGTTGTTCGATTCACTCACTGTTCGCGAGAACGTGGCTTTCCCGCTGCGCGAGCGTGGTGAGCTCTCCGAGGATCAAGTGTTCCAGATTGTGGATGGCTTGCTGGAAATGGTGGGCGTCAAAGAAATGCGCGATCTTTTTCCTTCCGAGCTTTCCACCGGCATGAAGCGTTCAGTAGCGATTGCACGCGCTTTGGCAGCGCAGCCGGAGTGTGTTCTGTACGACGAGCCGACCACCATGGTTGATCCCCTTATGGCGCAGTTGCTGGGAGATCTTATCAAGCGGCTGAAGATGCAACTCGGGCTTACCAGCGTTGTTGTCACTCACGACATGCGTTTAGCAAAGAAATTGGCTGATCGCGTCGTGTTTCTTCATGAAGCCAAAGTGTTGTTCTTTGGCACGTACTCGGACATGGAGAAATGCGATGAACCCATTGTGCAGGAATTCCTGAAGCTGGATGAGTTGAGCCTGGAAGCCTAGAAGCCTTCGCTGACGAGCCTTTCCAGCGTGATTGAACTACTGGAGCGCTCGCGCAGCATCTTCTCCACATATTTCGCAACTAGGTCGGCTTCGAGATTCACCGGATCGCCAGCCCGCAACGATTGCAGATTGGTCGTCTTTACAGTATGCGGAATGATTGCGACCGTGCAGCAATTGCCTTCCAGCTTGGCGACGGTCAGGCTGATCCCCTCGATGCAGATGGAGCCTTTGGAAACAGTGTAGCGTTCAATTTCCGGAGGAATCTCGATCCGCAGCCACCAGTTTTCAGAATCCGCAATGCGCTCCAAAGCAATCAATTTGCCCACGCCATCGACGTGTCCCTGCACGATGTGACCGCCAAATCGGCCATCGGCTTTCATGGGGAGCTCAAGATTCACAAATGCGCCTTTTTTTATTCGGGAGAGCGACGTCCTGGCCCATGTTTCAGGAGCAAGATCGGCAGAGAATGATTTGGCTTTTATATCCAGAGCCGTGAGACACACGCCACTGACGGCGATGCTGTCCCCGGTGTGCATCTCTGTCGGGGCATGCTTCGCTTCAACAGCGATGTGGCGGTTCTCGCCCCGCTGCTCGATGCGCACGACACGCCCAACTTCTTCGATGATGCCTGTGAACATAGGGAATGCAGTGGAGCCTTCAGCAGTGAGAATAGCATTGAGCGCTTCGACGAACGAACGCTGAATTTTGGAGTCCGGTGTGGGAGAATGAGCCATGTCGCGAGGCGTTATCGAGACCGTCATGGCGTTGATTGTGGCGCTAACGCTGATACTCCTTCCAGTATGGATCGACTTCGGCATTGGTTCCCAAGGAAGCGCAAATCAAGCCGGGCCCGTAGCACAGATGGCTAGTGCGCACCCTGAACGCAGCACTGTCTGTCGGTCGCCGTTCCAATGCCAATTCAAACGCTAAATGCTCGCGTACGGATCTCTTAAATATCCCTCTACAGCGAAATCCTCTCCGAACCGATACAGCTTAATCGAGCGCACGTAAGCCGCGTCGCTGATGCGAGCGAATCCTTCGCCGTGAGCGAACGGCACCGATCCGGTCCCTGCGAGAATCTTGGGCGCGTAATACAGAAATACTTTGTCCACAATGCCCGATGCCAGCGCAGCCCAGTTCACCATCGCGCCGCCTTCGATTAGCACACTGGTAATCTCCATTTCGCCAAGGCAACGTGCAACCGCAGCCAGATCGGGCCGCCCCTCAGGGCCGCCGACCGGAATCTGTTGCACGCGAATGCCGAGCTGCTGAAGCTGCAGCTTTCTTTTTTCCTCTGCGAACGAGCAAAGCACAAGCACATCGTTGTTGGCCGTTTGTACGATGCGGGAGTGGAGCGGCAATCGCAAACGGGAGTCCAGGATCACGCGCAGGAGCGGACGCCGGCGAGCGCGCCCGCTGCGATCCGTAAGTAGAGGGTCGTCGGCAATGACGGTGCCAACGCCGGCCATGATTGCGTCGTGCTGATGCCGCAGTTCGTGCACGTGGGTGCGAGCTGCATCGCTCGTGATCCATCCTCCGGTTGCGCCACCCGCCCCGAGTGCCGTTGGGTTGTACGACTCGTCAGCGGGCGGAGCGATTTTTCCGTCAAGCGTCATTGCAGCTTTGAGCGTAACCAGAGGCGTATGCTGCCGGATGTACTTTGCGAACCATTCGTTCAGTGTGCGAGCCTCTTCTTCGAGAATCCCCGAAGTGACTGCGATTCCAGCAGCTCGCAGCCGTTCGAAACCTTTGCCGCTCACCGCCGGATTGGGATCGTCCATGCAAGCGACAACACGCTTAATTCCCGCAGCAATCAGCGCGTCGGCGCATGGGCCGGTGCGGCCTACGTGAGAGCAGGGTTCGAGGTTAATGTAGAGAGTTGCGCCACGCGCCCGTTCGCCTGCCTGCTCGAAAGCCAAAATCTCGGCGTGCTTTACTCCTTCATAAGTGTGAGAGCCCTCGCCTGCAACTGCGCCGCTACTATCCACAATGACTGCGCCTACACAGGGATTGGGCGAAGTCAGCCCAATGCCCTTGCGCGCAAGATCCAATGCGCGACGAAGAAATGTTTCATCGGTCTGAGCCTGGGTAGTCACGAGCTCTGCATTATTTCACCCCAGGGATTGACAGGGACAGATCGCAGTCGACTTATCGAGAGCGTGGC
>Ga0209268_1000352_pt1 | contig 25527 bp, 30 predicted proteins | sample GraSoiAngelo_143_FD_185900 | JGI IMG/M metagenome (GOLD analysis project Ga0209268, IMG submission 185900) | Grasslands soil microbial communities from the Angelo Coastal Reserve, California, USA - 14_1009_02_30cm (SPAdes) (version 2) | ecosystem: Environmental > Terrestrial > Soil > Grasslands ... | reverse complement strand
CCTCGCGGTCGCAAATTTCCTTGAAGCGCGTTCCGATCAATTCAAAAGCTTCTTCCCAGGTCGAAGACGTAAGTCGGCCATTCTTGCGGATCAACGGCTGCGTGAGCCGATCCTCATGGTTCGCAAAATCGAAGGCATATCGTCCCTTGATGCACAGAAAATCGCCATTGATTCCGCTTTTGTCGCGATTGTCGCCACGCACAATCTCCATGCCGGTATCTGCTCGGCGCACGCCCAAAGTAGTCTTGCAGCCGTCAGCACAATGGGTACAGGTCGTGCCAACGTGTTTCATTTCCCAAGGACGAGTCTTATACCGATAAGCGCCTGAGGTCAGCGCCCCCACCGGACAAATGTCAATGCACATGCCGCATTCTTCGCATTCGAGGTGATCTTCTTTATTGGGAGCGATAATCGAGCTTACGCCGCGGTTCTGCACGCCCAGCGCCCACACGTCCATGCCTTCGCCGCACACGCGCACACAGCGATAGCACAAAATGCAGCGCGGCCTGTCGAAGTACACCACCGGTGACCATTGCTGCTCGTCCCGGTGCTCTTTTGCCTCCATGTACTTCGATTCAGCAGCGCCGTATGCGAACGTCATGTCCTGCAACTCGCATTCACCACCGGCATCGCACACAGGACAATCAAGCGGATGATTTCCGAGCAACAACTCGACCATGCCCTTGCGAGCCTGATGAATCTCCGGACTGTCGGTCGTCACCGCCATGCCCTCGGTGATGACAGTGGTGCAGGCGGTTTGCAGCTTGGGCATCTTTTCGATCTTCACCAGGCACATGCGGCATGCGCCCTGCAGCGAGAGATTCGGGTAGTAACCACGTTCTTGCAGGCCTCGATCAGTAGCGTCCCGGCTGGTGCCGTGACCTTCTTTCCGTCGACGGTGATGTTCACGTCAGCCATGGAGACTAGTAGCGCCGGCGTCCCGCCGGCTGTGGCGCAGGCGTCCTCGCCTGCGCAGGACCATGAAACTCTCCAGCTTCTGAATCTAACAGGCTCCGCCCGTCCTGAGGGCCGGCGAGGACGCCGGCGCTACGCCATCACCGGCAACTGCTCAACCGCGCCTAGTTCCTCAAACGGACACGGCCGTCCCTCAAGGTGATCCTCGAACTCCTTCCGGAATTTTTTGATAAATGCCATAGTCGGCATCGCTGCGGCATCGCCCAGCGGGCAAAATGTCCGTCCCAGCATGTTTTCCGAAAGGTAATACATGTTGTCGATATCTTTTTTAAGCCCTCCGCCGGCATGGAAACGGATCAAAGTCTTCTTCAGCCAGTCGGTTCCTTCGCGGCAGGGAATGCACCACCCGCAACTCTCGTGCTGATAGAACTTCATCGTACGCAGAGCGAATTTCACTATGCACGTTGTCTCGTCGAGCACGACCACCCCGCCGGATCCCAGCATCGAGCCAGCTTTCATTAGGGTGTCGAAATCCATTGCGACATCAATTTCGTCGGCCGTAAGAATAGGAGTACTGGATCCGCCCGGTACCACGCCCTTTAGACCGCGCCCGTTCGGAATTCCGCCGCCCACGTCATAGATCATCTTCTTGAGGTTGTATCCCATTGGCAGCTCATACACGCCGGGCCGCTCTACGTGCCCGCTGAGGCAGAACAGCCGCGTGCCGCCGTTTTTGGGCGTGCCCAGGTTCGCGAACCACTCCGCTCCACCTAGAATAATGTGCGGAATGCTCGCTAAGGTTTCGGCATTGTTAATAACTGTTGGCCCGCCCCAAAGACCAACCACAGCAGGGAACGGAGGCCGAATTCGTGGAATGCCGCGCTTGCCTTCGAGCGATTCCATCAGCGCTGACTCTTCGCCAACCTCGTATGCTCCCGCTCCACCATGCCAGTACACGTCGAAGTCGCGCCCGCTGCCAAAAATGTTTTTGCCTAGTAAGCCGCGCGCATAGGCATCGGCGAGCGACTTTTGCATGATTTCGGAAAGATAGCGGTACTCGCCTCGGATGTAGATGTACCCTGTAGTCGATCCGACGGCCAGCCCAGCGATGATCACGCCTTCGATCACCGCATGCGGATCATGCTCGAAGATGAGCCGGTCTTTGCAAGTTCCAGGTTCACTCTCGTCGCCATTGCAAAGAATGTACTTGGGCTTGGGGGACTGCTTGGGAACAAATGACCATTTCAAGCCGGTGTTAAATCCTGCGCCACCGCGTCCGCGCAGACCTGAGCTCTTGACCACGTCTACGATGTCATCCGGCTGCATGCTTAGAGCCTTCTGAACGGCCTTATAGCCGTCAAGCTCAAGATAGCGGTCGAGATTCGTCGCTCCCTGACCGAAGCGCCGGGAAACGACTCTTATCTCATCGGGATGGGAAACGAGAGAAGCCATAACAAAATTGACTCATTCAATCATTGAGCGATTGAATCACTGCAAAACGGACTCGAAGGATCTTTCAATGATTCAATCGCTCAATGATTCAATCTCTTAGTGCGTTGCCTTCCTTCTATATTCCTCCAGCAATCCGTCCATCGTCTCCGGCGTCAGATTCTCGTGGAAGTCGTAGTTCACCTGCACAGCCGGCGCCCAACTGCATGCGCCGATACATTCGACTTCTTCGAGCGAGAACAGCCCGTCGGAGGTCGTGCCCTTGTTTCCGACGCCAAGCTTCTGTTCGCAATGTTCAAGAAGCTCTTCGCCACCGCGCAGCATGCAGGCAATATTGGTGCAGACCTGGACGTTGAATTTGCCGCGAGGCTTGGTCGTCAACATGGAGTAATAGCTGATTACGTTGCGGACCTCGAGTTCGGTCAAGTCCAGGCGGCCGGCAATCTCTGCGATGATCTCATCGGAGAGATATCCGACCTCGTCCTGCCCATACAGGAGCGTCGGAACTAGCACCGACCTCTTCGTCGGATAATGCGTGAGCATCTCCGAGAAGCGTTTCTCGAATTGATCTGAGAACCGCATTCGATTCGTTTTCCTCTGTGATCCTCTGTGGTCAGTTCGTCCTCAACCACAGAGCGCACAGAGGCCACAAGGGACTCCTCACCTATCTATTTCACCTAACACAATATCGATGCTACCGATCGCCGCCACCACGTCTGCGATCAGGCGTCCTTCACACATCATCGGCAGAGTCTGCAAGTTTGCCAGGCACGCCGCGCGCATGTGGACTCGATATGGCTTCGCGGTGCCGTCGCTGACCACGTAGTAGCCCATCTCGCCGCGGGGCGATTCAACAGCCTGATAAACTTCGCCCGCCGGAACTGCGAAGCCCTCAGTAATGATCTTAAAGTGATAGATGAGCGCTTCCATCTGCGTCTTCATCTTTTCGCGATCGGGAAGCACCACTTTTGGAGCATCGGCTTTGATTGCTCCTTCAGGCATGCCATCAAGCGCTTGTTGCACAATAGCAATGGATTCGCGCAGCTCCTGCACGCGGCACATATATCGCGCGAATACATCACCATCCGTAGAAGTCGGCACCTTGAACTTGAACCTCTCGTAGCTGGAATACGGCATATCTCGCCGTAGATCGAAGTCCACTCCGCTTCCTCGAAGAGTCGGCCCGCTTGCTCCCAAGGCGAGCGCGTCTTCAGCGGTAATCTTCGCCACACCTTTCGTGCGCATCATCCAGATCGGGTTTCCGGTCAGCAGGTTTTCGTATTCGTCTACTTTGGATGGAAAACGATTGGCAAAATCGCGCGCTCGCTCGAAAAATCCAATCGGCGGCTCAAGCGCCAGGCCACCAATGCGGAAGTATGAAGTCATCATGCGCTGGCCGCTCACCATCTCGAACAGGCGAAGGATGTCCTCGCGCTCGCGGAAGCAGTAAAGAAAAACCGACATGGCGCCAATATCGAGCGCATGTGTTCCCAGCCAGACCAGGTGGGAATTAATGCGAGTCAGCTCGTTCAGCAAAACCCGCATCCATTGCGCCTTAGGCGGAATCTCAAGCCCGAGCAGCTTTTCGACCGCCAGGCAGTAGCAAAGATTATTCGTGAGCGGACAGAGATAATCGATTCGATCTGTGAGCGGCACCACCTGCTGATAAAACTTCGCCTCGCAGGTCTTCTCGATGCCGGTGTGCAGGTAACCGATGTCCGGCATCATCCGCACCACCGTTTCACCATCAATCTCAAGGATCAAGCGCAACACGCCGTGTGTAGACGGGTGCTGCGGCCCCATGTTGAGGATCATGGTGCGATCCTCGACTGGCTCGAGCACCGGCATTGGCGTGAGATGGGCCATAGCTACCGATAGCCTTCCACGGGATAATCCTTGCGCAGTGGGTACCCCTCCCAATCCTCCGGCATAAGCAAACGCCGTAAATAGGGATGTCCTGTGAAGCGAACTCCGAACAGGTCGTAAACCTCGCGCTCGAAGTAATTGGCCGCAGGCCAGATTGAAGTCACGGAATCAACCGCTGGGCTTCCACCGTCGAGCCGAACTTTCAACCGAACTCGCTCTTTATTTGAAATCGAGAGCAGGTGATAAACCACTTCAAATCTGGGCTCTTGCGGAAGCCAATCCACACAGCTCACGTCGGAAAGAAAATTGAACGGGCACTCAGGATTATCACGTAATAGAACGCAAGCCTGGCGGATGAAGTCCCGGTTGATATAGATGCTGATCTCATCGCGGTCGAATCTAGCCTCCTCGACCGCGACCGGGTTCCAGGCCAGCAGTTTGGCAATCGCCGGGTGACTCTTGAGCTGCTCCAGGTCGGTGATCGCGGGCGGCAACGGCATCAAACCTCACCTCGCCCGGCCGATGACGTGCCCCAGTCCAGCACTCCTTTTTTCCAGATATAAAAAAATCCGACCAGCACAATTCCGATATAGACCAGCATCTCCCAAAAGCCGAACATCTTCAGATCGCGCAGAATTACGGCCCAGGGATAAAGAAATACTGTTTCCACGTCAAACAAAATGAAAAGCATTGCCACAAGGTAGAACTTCACTGAGAATCGCTCGCGAGCATCGCCAACCGGAGTCATTCCGCAATTCGTAAGGAGAGAGTTTGGCGCGGGTAGGCTTGCGATAACCGATAACCCAGGAGAGCACGACAATAGCGCCGGCCAGAAGACTGGCAAGCACAAAATGGATCAATAATGGCAGGTAGCGGGCGAAATAATTGTCGGGCATAGGGGAGCTAACTATAATTCGCGCCAAACACTGCTTAAACAATCTAGATTAGAGTTGGCATGTGGTAGTGTCAAGCCAACGGGCGTGCCTTTGAGTGGAACAATCTAACGGCTAATGCAACGACGGAACGCGATCACATGATCTTCGGTTTCAATACCGACATTAAACACGAAGACACTGTGTACCACGTGCAGAGCGAGGCGCGAGAGAACGAACTGCTCCTGCAAACCCAGGTGTTCGTCCGCGGGCGCTGTGTGGGAAAGCGGGCAACTCCTTACGCGGACAAAGCAGCCAGCGGGGGCTTTAGCGATCAGCAGAGAGAGCAAATCCTGCGCGACCAGCACCGGTTGGTGTTAGACGCCATTCGTGAAGGCAGGCTGGATCAAGTCTTCGATAAGCGTGAAACGCCGGAGAGCCTGGCGGCAATTAAACAGCTCGATATCCAGTGGTTAAACGCCAGTTCGGTTCACTCCGACGAGAAACTGATCATGCGATTTCGGGTGACGGAGGCTGGATCCGGAGTGCAAGGAGCTCGGCTGACCGTCCGGTTTGCGAGGCCCGATGCGGTTCCGTTCTACACACAAGTTGTGACCGACGCCAGCGGCGATGTCGAAATGAGCATGGAGATGGACGAACCGTCTTTGCAGGATTCTTCTGTACTGGTGCAGGCCAACTACTCCGGTCGCACCGCGACCCGAAAATTTCAACTCCGGAAAATTGAGGCCTAACCCCCGAAATGAAGCTCGTGATCAACGGGGAAGCTCGCAGCTTCGACCTCCCGCTTACGCTTGCCGGACTGCTTGAGCAACTCGGAATGAAGCAGGACCGTGTCGCTGTCGAACTGAATCGCACGATTGTCCCACGTGAAAAGTGGGGCGAAACCAACCTTTCGGAAGGCGACCGCCTGGAGATTGTCCATTTTGTCGGCGGCGGTTCGGGCGCTGCCCAAGAATTCCTCGTGAAGGAACTTACCTAGTCAACCTTTTCACCTCAAATCTTTCATTGACTTCATCCAACTCCCGCCTAAAATGTTTCAAACATTTCTATGCTAGATTGTTTGAAACATTTCGGTCTTCTTCATGCAGAATCTCTTTACATCCCGTGATGTGATTGCCCTTACTGGCATCACTGCCCGGCAGTTGCAGTGGTGGGACGAGCGCCGCATCGTTGTGCCCGCGCGCCAAGGCCATCGACGGCTCTATTCAATGGAAGATCTGGCCGAGATCGCCGTGATATGCGAGCTGCGGCGCCGTGGCTTCTCGCTTCAGCGAGTGCGCAAGGTCATGCGTTTTCTCCAGCGCGAATTCAGCAAGCGTCTGGCGGAGACGGTCAGCGGTGCCTCGGAATATCACCTGCTCACTGACGGTCGAACCATCTATTTGGAAACCTCGGCCAAACAAATTCTCGACATTTTGAAGAACGCCAGGCAGCCCATGTTTGCCATCTGCCTCAGCGATACCGTGCGGCAAGTGCGCGCGGTGATTCGGAGTTCAAAGAAAGGCAACGGGTCCACGTCAATATCACTTTATAGACGCAGTAGGGCTTCATAGCAGAGGAGTTTGGTTCCAGGGGAGGGGAGATGGTTGCAGAACTAAACGTCCTGAGCGAATGGATCCCGGAGCAGATGATTCCGGGCACAATCTTTGTGCTGGAGAACGCCGGCCGGATGGGGGAGAAAGAGGATCCTTATTGGGCCGTGCTGTCCTGTCCTAAGTGCGGAACCTTGGGTCTTATCACGCGCAAGCAGCTCGCTGGATTGCTGCCAGTGATCTGCGGGTCGGATAAGTGCTCGGCGCAGTTTTTCATCAACGACAGCGATATCGTAGTTCGAAAGCCGTGCTGACTCACTAATCGATCGAGGCATGGGCGTTCTCGCCCGTGTGTCGGCCTAGATCCCTACTCGCGCCTTATCCAGCAACACCGGAATCTGTTCGACAATTTCAATCCCGAACCCCTCGAGCGCGGCTACCTTCCGGGGATGATTCGTCAGAAGCCGTATGCGCCGTAGCTTTAAATCGGAAAGAATTTGCGCTCCAATGCCGATCTCGCGCTGAGTGCGACGTTCGCTCTCGGGTCCAGCCGGTAAATGCCTTTCACGATGGAAAGCGAGTGCGGTCCGTTCACCTATACGTTCCACCGAGAATCCCTTTGACGTCTGATGGAGGTAGATCAGTGCCCCGCGTCCCTCGTGCTCAATCATCTGCAAAGAGCCTTCGATGGTGGCGTGGCAATCACAGACAGTTGATCCGAAGACGTCGCCCATCAGGCAGTGCGAGTGCATACGAACCAGCACAGGCTCGCTGCCGCTTTCGATGTCGCCCCGAACTAGCGCGACATGCGACTCACCTCCATCGATTTCACTTTCGTAAGCAATCAAGCGGAATTCGCCATGGCGGGTGCTCACCAGCGCCTCTCCCACACGATGCACATAGCGCTCGTGCTGCATACGGTAACGGATCAATTCAGCCACCGTCAGCATTTTCAGATTGTGCGTACCGCAAAAATCGATCAGATCAGGGATGCGCGCCATGCTCCCATCGTCGCGCATGATCTCGCAGATGATTCCTGCTGGAACAAGCCCTGCGAGGCGAGCCAAGTCCACCGATGCCTCCGTCTGCCCAGCACGCACCAGGACGCCGCCCTTACGTGCTCGCAGGGGAAACACGTGTCCCGGCCGCGCCAAATCGGAGGGCCGCGTGGCGGGATCGATTGCCACCTGAATTGTTCGGGCACGGTCGTACGCAGAAATACCAGTGGTCACACCATCTCGCGCATCAATAGCTTCACAAAAGGCTGTGCCGTAATTCGAGGTATTTTCCGAAGTCATGGGCCCGATGCGCAGATGATCCAAACGCTCTTCGGTTAATGCCAGGCACACTAGCCCGCGCCCGTATTTCGCCATGAAGTTAATGGCTTCCGGAGTAACTTTCTCTGCGGCGAGGGTCAGATCGCCTTCGTTCTCGCGATCCTCATCGTCCACGACGACGATCATCCGGGCAGAGCGAATTTCTTCGATTGCGCTGGGGACATCGGTAAATGGCAGCTGGGACGTCATGCTGGTCAAATTCTAGCAAAACGTGGTGCGTTCCAGGTCTACGTGCCTGGGTGCAAGCGCCGGATAATCCAGAAAAACAATGCCTGCCAGATTGGCATTGAAAAAGAGAAAGGCCGCCAGTCGGCGGCCTTGGTAGAGGAATCGACTCTTTTATAGCGTCGATTCAATTTCAAATCCCCACGCCTCCAGCAAAGGCTCAGGGTGTATTTGGAATTCTTGTTGCGCCGTGCCCACTCGCGCAGGCGAGTAGAGCGCAAGTACTGGTCGGGCGAGAGTTTGTACTCGCGCACAACTTGCTCGAACTCGGTTACGGTAGGAATAATGGGCCCGATGGGTTCGGGCTTGCCCCAGTTGGGATTTCCACGTCGCTTAGCCATGAACGTTCTGCCTCGTACTCGTAATTAGAATTCTGACTGCTGGGATGACCTAAAATCTTAGATTCGCCTGGCTCCGCCAGGGATTCACCGCTTAAGGCTCTAGCTACTGAGAAAAACTGTACCCTTATGACGAATGGTGGCTACTTGGAAACCAGTGATTCTAGGACGCTTTCCCACAAAAGTCAATAGCGATTTGACCGCCGTTAACGGCTCTTGGCAAGCTACTTTAGGGAATCTTAACCAATTAATCCCTTTCGCAGTCCCGATTCGGGGACGATTACCGTAATCGAAAAGCAGTCGTCTCAGCAGATGCTGGCTTGGTTCTTGCCGTGCTCATTCTTCTCTCCGAATTACCCCGGTAACCTTAGTCGCCGCCCAAGTGATTGACGGACAGTGATTACGCCCCTAAATTGCAAGCTGGGAGACCGGATGAGGGCGTTCGCCGCGGACTGCTACGAAAGCAGGCTGAGGAGGCAGAATCGAGGCCAAAGAATGCCGCCGAACAGCTTCGAAAAGCGTTGCCCATCTTCCTAAGCGATGATCGTGATGAACTGGGTGGCGTGGCAAACCGCGGCTAACCGCAAAACTACTGATGTCTGACTTCCAGTCTCAAGGGCCCTTATGAGTTTACAGGCACTCGTTCTCTGTTCTGACGAGAAGATTCTTCGCGTGCTGCGCCGTGTGCTTAGCGATTTGGAGGTCAAGGTCGAGCATTGCACCGAGCGCGATGCTGCCATTCGTAAACTGACTCGCGATCGCTTTGAAGCCGTCATTGTGGACTGTGCGGACCAGGACACGGCGGCTTTGGTCCTGAAAAGCGCCCGCTCGGCCCCTTGTAATCGGCGTGCCGTGGCGGTCGCGATCATCGACGGTGCCACCGCCGTGCGTGGCGCTTTCGAGCTTGGGGCGCATTTCGTTCTCTACAAACCTATGTCCAGCGAGCGCGCGAAGACCAGCTTTCGTGCCGCTCGCGCCTTGATGAAGCGCGAACGCCGCCGCAATACTCGCGTCGCGGTCGAAATTCCAGTGACTTTCCGCTTCAACGATGGTGCCAGCCAGCAGCACGCGACGACCATTGATTTAGGCGAAGGCGGCATCGCCGTCAAGCTTCCACAGCGGCCACGCAACTCTGACTCTATGTCGGTGCATTTCTTGTTGCCTGGAACCGAGCACACCATAGCCTGTATCGGCCAGATCGCATGGGAAAATGCCGGTCGCCAGTTCGGAATTCGCTTCGTTGATCTTTCTCCGGAAAATCGAGCACAACTGAAGACCTGGTTGGAGAGCCACTCTCCCGAGTTCGAGAAAGATGATCCTCCTGCTGCTTGCAAACTTACTGACCTGAGCCCGGGTGCATGCTATTTGGAGATTGTCGCGCCATTCCCGGCGCGTACCCGAGTCATTCTGTCTATGCGTTTTGCCGATCTGGAGCTGGCAGTCGAAGGGGTAGTGCGAGTGATGCACCCAGAGATCGGCATGGGAGTGGAATTCACTCAGACGAGTGCGCAACAGCGTGAGCACCTCGAGAAATTTATCAACGCACTTACCAGCAGCAAGAGTTCTGTTCCTGAGTTGATGGTCGAACCGGAAGGGCTGGGAACAGATGAAGTCACCATTCAGAGCTCAGAGTCAAGTGAGTTTGAAGATCCTCTGCTGGATTTATTTCGCAAGAAGGCCGATGCGACGCCTGAATCATTTCGGGCTGAATTGCGCAAGCAGCGGGGCGGTGGCTCCGCATCCGCCGCGTCGGTTTGAGATGTTGCGGAGCCCTTATCCCCCTCGCCGCGCCCGGCGAGCGGAGAGCTTTCGTTCCATAGTGGAAACCAGCAGAGCAATGTCGGCGGGCTTCACGACGTAATCGTCCACTTCCGTGTGAATGGCTTTCAGAGCGGTCTCGAACCCCGGATATCCCGTCAGCAGAACAGTTACACAATCGGGATTGGCATCCCGCATCGCTCGAACTACGGTGAATCCGTCGCCTTCCTGACTGATGTTGATGTCGCAGAGCAACACATCGAAATTGCTGCTCTTAATTAGTCCCAGGGCTTCCGCCACAGTGCCTGCACTTTTCACTTTGAACCCATACTGCTCAATGAGAGGCGGCAGCGTGAGGCGGATATTGGGCTCGTCGTCAACGAACAGCAGCCGTTTGTCGAGTGCCTGTTGGGCAGAAACGGTAGGGACAGCCGGTTTCGCAATTCTACCCCGGATCTCTTTTTCCCGCTCCTCGAGGACAGCATTCAACTCCTCAATAATTTCCAGGAGTTTCTTCGGATCCTGCTCGTTGGCCGCCCGCCGCGCCAGTTCGCGCCAATCCCTTTGCTCTCTCTTGGGGATCATGGAATATGTCAGACTAAAGCAGCTTTTACATACTCTCTGTTCGGTGCAGAACAAAGAGCGACAAAGGGAGGCAGCCACGCCGATTGTAGAGCAAATTAGCGCAAAACAAAATGGCTCTGTTCCAACAGCCAGTGTAGGGGACAAAGCTCTCAATACGCATAGAATGGCTGCGTGTCACGACTTACACTCTTCATTGGAAAGGGTGGTGTGGGGAAAACTACCCTGGCGGCGTCCTTCGCCGTCCACTCGGCGGTCGGCAACGCTCGTCGTCCCGTCCTGCTGATTTCCACTGATCCCGCCCACTCACTCAGCGACATCCTGCAGCAACCCCTACGCGATGCCCCTAAACGGGTGCCGCTGCCCCGAGGCGCTCGCCTTTATGCCTGGCAGGTCGATGCAGACAAGCAATTCCGTGGTTTTCTCGGTCGACACAAGGAAACCTTGCTTACAATCCTGGAGAGCGGTTCCTTGTTCTCTCGGGAAGATATCGAGCCCCTGCTCGACATCTCGGTTCCGGGAATGGCAGAAATGGCGGGCTTGCTTGCCCTTGAAGAGGCCCTGAGCTCAGGAAAATACGACCAGATTGTGGTGGATACCGCGCCTATCGGGCACACCCTGCGGTTGCTGCAATTGCCCGAATATTTTCAGCGGTTTCTGTCATTTCTGGAATTAGCCTCGAACCGTGATCGCGTGTTGGCCGAACACTTTGGGGGCAAGGCTCAGCCGATTGGATCGCGCTTACTGACCGAATGGAATCGTCTAGCGGAGTCGGTGAAGCGAGCTCTGCAACAGGCTGAGATTTTCCTTGTCACTACTCCCGAAAAGTTTGCGCTGAATGAATCTCTCAGATCGCGGAACATACTGGAGGAAGGCTCGTCTCCGTTGATGATCTCAGCCGTGGTGCTCAACCGCGCTGTCACTCGTCCTTCAGACTGCGCCGTTTGCCGGCAACGAGTTCGGGCCACCAGCGCCGCCCAAAAGCTGCTGAAGCGTGAATTTTCTCGCGCCAAGCTGTTCAAAGGAGAAGATGCAGGCATGCCGATCCTGGGCGCCGCTGGGCTGGCCGCTTTCGGCAATCATGTCTTTGCCGGGAAGCGCATGAGCTGGAAAATCACTCCGCCACGCGTCAAAGACATTCACCTGCTTAAATCAGAGTGGCCAGCTCTGGATGCACCGCTGTCACTGATCGTGGGCAAAGGCGGCGTGGGCAAAACAACGATCTCTGCGGCCCTGGGTTTCCACGCGCGGCAAAAATCAAGGCGGGCGGTCGAAATCTGCTCCGTCGATCCCGCCCCGTCATTGGATGACGTTTTTGAAACTGAGGTCGGCGATGAACCTGGCATCGTTCTCGGCGATCCAAGATTTCGAGCCTCCGAGATGGACTCGGTCCGCATCTTCCAACGCTGGGTAGAGGAAATTAAAGCCGCGATTGAAGAGGCGACTACCGCAGAGCGTTCCGGAATTCATGTGGACCTTTGGTTCGAGCGCCAACTCTTCTCACGGTTGCTCGAGATTGTGCCGCCGGGAATCGACGAAGTGTTCGCCATCATCCGTATCTCGGAGCTTCTGGGCGACCCCTCGAAACGGATCGTCATTGACATGGCTCCGACAGGGCACGCGCTCGATTTGCTGCGCACGCCGGAGCGGATACTGGCGTGGACGCGGCTGTTGTTGAAAACGCTGGCAGCCCACCGTACACTTGGGTTCGCCCGCGACGCTGGGGTAAAGGTTGCCGAACTTGGGCAGCGGGTTCGTGAGTTGCTCGAGGTTCTGAAAGATCCCAAACAAACGGGCATCTTCACCGTTGTGCTGCCGGAGCCGTTGCCGGATCGCGAAACCGAAAGGCTCGTGGATGATCTGGATGAGTTGGGCTTGCGCTCGAAATCCATGTTCATCAACCGCGTCTTGTTTTCCCGTAACACGGCCGGATGCCTGAAATGTGAGCAGGCCCGGCGATGGCAACTAGCGACGATCGCCCGGCTAGAGCGCCGCTACCGCGGTAAAGCGTTATATGCAGTGCAAAATTTTCCGAGCGAGATCGCCGGCAAAAAGGCCTTGCGCTCGTTCACAGGTAAGCTATGGCTCGTAGAGTAGCGGAGCGTGCAGATGACTCGGTTTTGTATCTTTACGCGGTTACGAAATCCGGTGCCGGAGATCCGCCACAGCTTCGCGGTGTCGATGGGCAAGCAAGAATCGAGGCGATTGCTTGTGCTGGTTTGACCTGCTGGATTAGCCGCGTGTCCTCCTCGGAGTTCGGCGAAAGCTTCTCAAAACGCCTGGAAGACCTCGATTGGCTGGCAGTAGTAAGCGTCCGCCACCAGCGAGCGGTTGCCGCGATTGCAGAATCCCGCGACACATTGCCAGCCCGTCTGGGCACAGTTTTTCTCAGCGAAGCATCTCTTGAGGCCGACATCCGCGAGCGAAAAGCAGCTCTGGACACGGATTTGCGCCGTATTGCCGGAACCCAAGAGTGGGGTATCAAGGTCTTTGTATCACCTCAACCCGCGGTCCTACCGGCAAGAGTGAGGACGGGAAAGGAATATCTTCGGGCCAAATCGAGCCTCCTGCGCTCACGCAAACCGCCGGGCTTGAACGAAGAGGTAAAAAAATTCGCGAACGAACTGGAACGACTCGGCGTTGCCACCGCCGAAGCCGGCAAGATCAGCGGTGGAACGCCCTATCTTCAGTATCAGGCAAGCATTTTGTTGAGGCGTAGCGATCGACCGAGGCTGGAAAAGTTGCTTCGCCGATTTTCGCGGCAGTGGAAGGATACGCACAAGATCGAATGCAGTGGACCTTGGCCGCCCTATTCATTTGTTTCGCGGAGCGCGAAATCGGAGTGAAGCAAGCAACGGAACTGCTGCAGAACGCCTCCCAAACGGCATAGATCGGGTTCACTACTTGGAAAGCACCAACAATGTCGTCATCGTCGGAACAGATCTTGCAGATGACGTTTCTCTGCTCGATATCATTGATCACATCCTGAATGCCGGCGTGGTGATTCGCGGCAGCCTGGTGATTTCGCTGGCAGGTGTCGATCTGGTTTATCTCGGGCTCGATGTGATCCTCACCTCAGTTGAGACCGCGATCCGTTACTTGCAACTACAGCCACCCAGTTCTGGGTCACCTCTGCGTAAATCCATCCAAAGGCAGTCGGAATAATGCCGGTACTCGCATATTGCATTACCGAAGCCCGCAGTGAACTCGCGATTCCAGCGGCCGGCGTAGGGAGCATGCCAGTCAAAGCTGTGGTTGCTGGACCCTTGCAATGTTTTGTGTCGCGCTTCGAATCTGGAAGCATGGAAGGAAAGGCAACCATTCGCGAGTCTGCGCTGGAATTTCATCGTACTGTGCAGGAATTATTTCGCCAGGCAGCAGTAGTGCCATTTCGTTTCCCGACGATTCTGGCCGATGAAAACGAAATTTCTGCGTTCCTCGCCAAGCATTCGAGCGAGTATGAGAGTGCATTATTGCGTTTGCGAGACGCGGTGCAGATGGAAATTCGCATCGAGGAGCGCGAAGCGGCAAGCCCTCCAGCAGCTTCGGGGACCGAGTACCTCCGCCACCGCCTAACTTCGCATAAGAGCATGGAAGAAACGGCATTGGGATTCCGGCATGCAAGCGAAGAATGGGTACGGGAGTGGCGACAGCGGGAAGCTCCTTCAGGACTGCGCTGTTATGCGCTGCTGATGCGTGAACACCTGGAGCCATTCCTGACATCGATGAAGGAAGTACGGGTTTCGCCGGGCCAGACTGCCCGCGTTACTGGCCCCTGGCCAGCAACTGAGTTCTTGAAAGTGAATAAATGAGCGAAGAGGGCCATAAATCGAGAATCGCGGAAATACCGGACTCGTTACGTCTTTCCGATGCTGCTGAAGGGCTTTCCGGGCGAATTGATTGCTCCCCTGAGAACATCGAGCAAGGGCTGGCGAAACTCGTGCTGAGCCTGATTGAGCTGCTCCGCCAACTGCTCGAACGCCAGGCGATCCGCCGCATGGAAGGGGGGGCGCTGACCGACGAGCAGATTGAACAGATGGGCGAAGCCCTGATGAAGCTGGAAGGGAAGATTCACGAGCTCGCGAAGAATTTTAATCTGTCGCCTGCAGACCTTAATCTCGATCTCGGACCTCTCGGCCGCCTGCTTGAATAATTAAATTGTTTGTAGCACACCGTCGGCGAGTAACAGGACGCTTGTGCTACAGGAAAATCTGTATTTTTGAGCTTGGGATGCTGTAGTTACTAAATATACCCGAAAATCGGGGATGGAATCATTGACATGACGCCCGCGACTCATTAGCATCGTCGCGCGGCATGGATGTGATTTGAGGTCCGGCGTCTCCTCTATCGAGCACAATCTGCATGGAAAAGCTCCCAACCGTCTCTGGAACCACGAACCTGGTAGACATTCTCGACCGTGTTCTAGACAAAGGTCTGGTGGTGGCAGGCGATATTCGCATTTCACTGGCAAACGTCGAGCTCCTCACGATCCGCATTCGTCTATTGATTTGTTCCGTAGACAAAGCGGAACAGATCGGACTGAATTGGTGGAAATACGACCCTCACCTCACCTTGCAGGCACCGGTCGTTCCGCTGCAACAGCCCAGTGCGCCGGTTCGCCGCGGTAAGACGACTCGGGCCACTATTAGCAGGCGCAGGGCATAACCGGATTCGCAGGAGGAATTTTTCATGGCTGTCGAACGCGTATCGGGTGGATCAAGCCTGATCGACGTACTCGACCGGGTATTGGACAAAGGAATTGTGATCGACGCCTGGGTGCGTATCTCGCTCGTCGGTATCGATCTAATCACAGTGGAAGCCCGCGTTGTGGTGGCTTCCATTGATACATATCTAAAGTACGCCGACGCAGTGAGTCTCATGGGATTGGTTTCCCGGCCGCAACTGGGAGCGCCTGCGCCGGAGCAGGAGGAGGTTGCTGTCGAGACGACCCGACGCGTCACTCGCGTGCCAGCACGCCGCGCACGCCGTGCTAAAAATTGAGCTGTGGTTACCGGAGTAGATTCCCATGGCGAGTCCACAGCTTCGGCCCAAAACCAGAGTACTTGTGCCGCGTGACTGGTCGAGTGAATCGGCAGCGCTTCGCCTGCTTTCCGCTGAACGGCCAGAAGAAATTTTCCCGATTCTTCTGGAGGAAATCGTAAAACTCGGTTTTGCCCGTGCCTTGGTACTCGAGGTGGATTTTGAAACGGGCGAAATAAAGCCCGCGGCTTCGCTAAATTGCGATAAGGCCTGCCTGCACAAATTCCGCACTTCTCTTTGGGCGAGTGAAAATCCTGTCGTGTCTGCCCTGCAAAACCTGCAGCCCAGCAATCTGGATGCTCTCCACGGTTTCGGCGACTCCTGGTACGCCTACCCAATGATCTACCGCAGCGCGTCACGCTGTTGGGAGGCAGAGCGGGAGCGCCGGCAGGATTGTCTGGCACTTCAAAATTTCCGTGCTTCCAAGAAACTGCAATTCGAGGAACAGGTCTGCCACGCGTGCGGCATGCAAGGCTATGCGACACTAGTTCTCGCAGAACTGCAAAATACCCATCCGCAGAAACATCTGGAGAGGCTGCACGCGCTGACGGAGCGCGCCAATGGATATCTAACGCGCCTCTTCAAATTCGAACACTATTACAACCGCATGCGGGACATGGAAGGGACCATTTCCCGCCTGCAAGCCGTGATGCAAAGCATGGCCGATCCGGTGATTCTTACCGACAACCAGCACCGGGTAATCATCCAGAACCGCGCGGCGGAGCGATTCTTTCGTGTTCCTGAAGGGGTGAGCGAGGGGGGACGCCGTGCTGTCGAGCTGAACAATCTGCTATTTTCCGCGGCGTTGTCCTCCATGGTTGTGAGCGCCACTGATGCTTCCCGCGACCTTACGTTAGTCGATGTGATGGAAGGTGAAGAGGTTCTGTTCGAGGCAGTTTCGGCGCCCACTCACAGCAAAGAAAGCGTCCGCACCGGAATGGTAACCGTAATGCGCGATGTCACCGATTTGCGGCGCGCTGATGAAGAAGTCCGCGCCAACCTGGAGAAGCTGCGTGCCGCCGAAGAAATGGTGCGCCAGGACCGCGACCGCGTCAACCTGGTTATCGAGAATGTGGGTGATCCCATCATTGTGGCCGACAATTCCGCCAAGATCGTGCTGCTTGATCCCATGGCGAAAGAATTGTTTGGTTCCGCTGAGCCAGCCAAAGATCCCCAAATCGTAAAGAATCAGGCAAAGCTCGACGCTTATCTGAATTCGTTCACTTTTTCATTTGCCGATAAGGAAAACCGCTCCGTACGCCTGTACAACCCGAGCTCCGGCGCTGAGGTCGAGTACGCAGCGCGATCAGGGAAAATCTACGATGCCAGAGGTCAAGTTGCCTACACGGTCACTGTGCTGCGCGATTTCTCCGCTTGGAAAAAACTCGAGCAGCTGCAGATGGAGCGGCGCATGCTTGAAATGGAGAAATTCGCAGCCACCGGCCGTCTAGCGGGAACCATTGCCCATGAGATCAATAATCCGCTCGAAGCCATGAAAAACGCCATTCACCTGCTCAGTGGGAAATTGGATCCACAGTGGCAGCCTATTTTCGAGGCGCTCCGCACCGAGAATGAGAGAGTCACGCGGATTGTGCGCCAGATGCTGGGCCTTTATCGTAACACGGCCCCGCTCGGCAGCTTCGACTTGAACAGCGTGGTTGAAGATACACTGGCCCTGTTCGCTCGCCCCATGACCAAGGCTGGCATTGAGGTACAAAAACGCCTGGGAGAACTGCCGCCCATGAAGGGGTCGGCGGACCAGTTTCGCCAGCTACTTTCAAACCTGGTGGTAAATGCGCGTGACAGCCTGCATCCTGGCGGCAAATTGATCATCAAGACACAGCAAGTGCTAGCCTCCGATGGCTTGCACGGGTGGGTAAAACTGAGTGTTGCCGATACCGGATCAGGAATCGCGCGCGACCTGCAGAAATCCATGTTCGAGCCATTTGTTTCGACCAAGGGCGAGAAGGGAACCGGCCTGGGCTTGTGGATCGTGAAGGGTATCGTAGAAAATCATAACGGAAGAATTCGTGTTCGCAGCAGAGCCGGGAAGGGGACAGTATTCAGTTTGACTTTCCCAGTCGTTCGTCCGGTACCGGTGAGTCCTTTAAGCTAACGCTAATCTGGCCCACCAGCGTGGGTTTCACATCGAGGAACTGATATGGCGACAGCCAGGCCTGTTGGCAAGTCACGCAGAAGCACGGAGGCCGCGAAAGAAGATCTGCATGTGCGTATCTCCGAGACTCCTGATGTTCCGGAAACCAGTCCCGGAGAAGGCGGCCGCTATGTTTACGGCATTGTGGAGACCAAGGAGCATCTGAACTTCGGCAAGATAGGAATCGGCGGCGCCGGCGAACCCGTGTACACCGTGAATCATCAGGATATTGCAGCTGTGGTCAGCAAGACCCCTGTGGCCATTTTCGATCCCACCCGCGAAAATGCTTTGGCTCATGAGCACGTGATTGAAACAGTGATGAAAAATCACACAATCATCCCTATGAGTTTCGGCACGGTCTTCCGCACGGATGACGACATTCGCCAGGTACTAAAGAGTATCTATCTGTCTTTAAAGGACGTACTGAACCAGATGGCTGGGAAACTGGAATTTGGCCTCAAAGTAAACTGGGATCGCGATCAGATCATCGAAGAGTTGCAACAACAGGACGAAGAGCTGCGCCGCTTCCATCACGAGATTGTGCGGAAGCAGTTGCAATCAACGTACTTCGCGCGCATGCAGCTCGGCCGGATGATTGACAAAGCTCTGGGCGAACGGTCCACCCAGTATGTACGAGAGATTTATGAGGCACTCCGTAATGTGTGCGTGGCTTCGCGCGATAACCAGCCGATCGGCGACAAGATGATTATGAATGCCGCTTTCCTGGTCGAGCGCGATCGCGAAACGGAGTTCGACGCCGTGGTCAACAAGATCGCGAAAAAATACGGAAAGCGCCTGAAGTTCAAATACACCGGTCCATGGCCGCCTTACAATTTTGTGAACATACGCCTGAAGCTGGAGCGGCTCTCGCCCGATTAGCATCGCCCTGGTTCCAAGCTCGAGGTTTTGCTTTATGTTCCTGGTAGACGACCTGCTGCTTCTTCCCGTAACCGGGCTGAAATTTGTGTTTCGCACCCTGGCCAAGGTCGCGCAGGATGAATACACCGATACCGGCCCGATCAAAGAGAAGCTCCTCGAGTTGCAAGTAAAGCTCGAGTTCGGAGAAATCACCGAACAAGAATACGTCGAGCGTGAGCGGCAGATTCTTCGTGAGCTACGGGAAATCGAAAATCGGAAGCGGATCATAGCAGGGTTAGCTCCTGAGGAAGCTCCTCGGGCAATTTCCAAACCGCAGGCCCAGGATCAAAATGCTTCCAAATAGCTGATCTTCACAGGATGGAATATATCGCCAGAACTCGCGAGCCACGATTGAAAGCGAAAAAGCTTTCCCGGAGCAAGACGGACGCGAGTCCCACGCGTAAGGTGAAGCGCCTGCCCCCTACAGCTCCTGCAGCGCGTGACGAAGGACCGCGCCTTTTGCCTTTAGACGAGACTACCCGTGAATCCTCGCGCCTTGAGCACTACCTCGATCTCGCAGATGCAGCGCTGGGCTTAAAGAAGAAGCCGCCCGAGATGTGATTGATGTGAGAGAAATTTGCGATCCCAGTAGGTTCTCCGCGAGGTTACGCCACCTTGCGTTTCGAGTAGGCTTCGACAGACTTCTCCATTAGACGGCTCACGTTGCGATTCAAACGCCTTAGGTCGGAAATCAAATTCATCATGTCAGCGGTGGTGAGCTTGTTCTGGATCAGAGCGTAGACTGCGTCCGTGAAGTACTCAAATCCTGCGAGCAGGCTCGATAGAGTTTCGCCGTGATCCTTTACTCGCTTGCCATACTCGGAAGCCGAACGCATTGTGTTAGTGCCAGGTGAATCCCCCTCCAGCTCCAATTTCGCTGTGATATCGTTCAGCAGCCCCGCCAGTTCTTGGTGATCCGCCACGCCCAGCTTCTGCATCGCTGCGCGTGTATGCTCTGCAATTTCGGACGCATTCTCCTTCAAGAACGTTGATAAACGCAGGCCCGTAGGTTTTCGCCGCCGGGACTCGACCCTATCTCTCACCGATTTGATCAGCGAGCCAACTTCGACAGGCTTAACCAAGTAATCGTCGACTTGGTTATGAATTGCCTGGAGAGCCGTTTCAAATGCGGGGTATCCCGTCAGAATGAAATTGGTGCAGCCCGGCTGAACATGGCGCATGGCGCTAACGACCAGAAATCCATCGCCATCCTCGCCAATGTTTAAATCGGAAATGAGCACATCATACGGATTGGTATTGATCTCAAATAGCGCGTCGGGAACACTCTCCGACACGCGAACTTCGAAGCCCGCTTCCTGCAGGACGGGTGGGAGTGTCAGCCGGATGCTGGGTTCGTCGTCAACAAACAGAACACGCGGACGGTTTTGCCCATCAGCCATGGAAACTTCTCCTCATGCGAAACTCACGGCTGTGCGGAGAGACAATCATACTCGGGACGTGGCCAAAGGCAAGTGGCGACCTCTGAGGCGGCGCACATTGCCTCGCCTGCCGGACTCAGCCTACCCGCTGAAACCAACCCACCTCTATACAGTGTTTACTGTAGGACTGTAGATGCACATTTGCTAAACTCCTCGCAATACACATGTGAATGTGTCATGATCTGACGTGCTTTCGTGTTTGGCGGCTTGCCATGCTAAAAGGCTATGCCTTTCCGCAGGAAACGCCCAGCCCGAATGAGCTCTTTGAGCTTTCAAGCGAATGCCGCAGCAGCACTCCCCAGCGAAAACAATGTCGTCTGACCCAGAGCACAATGACCGCTCTAAACTGGCTCGCGGGTTGAATAATCGCAAACTCCTGGATCTGGTACGCGAGGCTGTCCTATTGGTGGATCTCTCTGGCGAAATTGTTTTCTGGAATCAAGGCGCTGAGCAGCTCTATGGGTGGAACGCGAACGAGGCTTTGGGCCAGTCTCCTCTGGAATTATTGCAAACTGAACTGCCCAGGCCATTGGCTCAGATTCACAATATTCTTCGAAAAGAGCGGTGCTGGGACGCCGAACTCAAACAGACTACCCGGAAGGGTATCCGCATTACAGTCGCGAGCCGGTGGGCGCTTTGGCGCGATGATTCGGGAACCCCCTTGGGACACTTTCAGCTCGACAGCGATATTACCCGCCGCAAGCAAGCGGAGCAGGAACTGCGCGTTCTCTCCGGCCGTTTGCTGACCATCCGCGACGAGGAACGCCGCCGCTGGGCGAGAGAGTTGCACGATAGCGTCGGCCAACTTCTAGTTGGCGTCACGATGAATCTTTCCATGCTGGAACAGCAACTCGACCCAACTCCCCTGAAAATGAAGTTCATGGACGAGTGCACCCGCCTCACCAACGAAGCATTGCGCGAAATCCGCACGATCTCATATCTTCTCCATCCTCCCATGCTGGATGAGGTGGGTCTTGCCTCCGCACTGCGCTGGTATGTCAACGGCTTTTCCGACCGAAGCCAGATCAAAGTGAAGCTGGAAATTCCGGAAGCGCTCGGCCGATATCGGCTCGAGTTGGAAATTGCAGTGTTTCGCATTGTGCAGGAAGCGCTGTCAAATGTGCATCGTCATTCCAAGAGCGAGACGGCACAGATCACACTCATAGAATCGCCTCGGCATCTGCGTCTGAAAGTAGAAGATCGCGGAAGGGGTATGTCGCTGCCAATCCCCGGGCTTGAGAAAGATGATGCCAATATGCCAGGCGTGGGAATCAGCGGAATCCGGGAGCGCGTGCGCCAGCTCGGCGGCCAAATGCAAATCCGCTCCGGCGAGTGGGGGACTGCCTTAGAAGTGTTTTTTCCTGCAGAGTCCAGTTCTGAAGCTGCCAGTTCTGAAGCCGCCGGCGCATGACATTCATCCGTTCACGCTGCCATTCGGCGCTTCGTGCGGTTGGATTTCTTACGACGGCTGCTCGCCCGCCGCGCTGCGGGTTTCTTTCTGCGTCTTAAACTGCGTTCGCCCTTCGCGACGTCTTCGTCGAATAAGCGCGCGAGATAGCGATCCTTGCACCTGTCCGAGCAAAAGTGCACAGCCAGCGGATGGACTGCGCGATCGGAATCCCAAGCAGGCAGGATTGTCATTTCCCGTCGCGATGTGGTCAGGCCCACCGCCTCTGCTGCCAAACCCAGCAGCCACAGATCACGCGCGCCTTTGGTCCTTTCGCACGAATCGCAGACGAATCGGATCATAATGCCGCCTCCTGCGGTTGAAAATCGCGTCACGGTGAGATGAGGCACATATTGGTAGGGTTGTTCCCGCCAGGTGAGCTTCGGCTCATGAACACGGCATGCGCAAAAACCTAGCTGTGCTATGATGCGCGGCGAACCCCAATAATCTTCATGAACAGAGGATGTTCACTTGTGAGGCGCATGCAGGCGCTGCGCTTGCGGACTCTAGAGCTCGCCGTGCTGCTTGTGCTGTTGACGTCCGTTAAGGTACCAGCGGCAGATCGGAACCCATTCTCAGGAGATCCCAAAGCAGCCAAAGCGGGCGAATTCGAATTTCGCATCAACTGCGCCTTCTGTCACGGACTTGGTGCTCGCGGTGGCGGACGCGGCCCAGACCTTACTCATGCGCAAAAGCGCCATGGCAGTTCCGACGCGGACTTGTTCCAAAACATCAGCAGCGGAATCCCCGGCACTGCAATGCCCGCCAACGGAACCAACGGCCAAGGCGTGGGGATGACCGATGAGGAAATCTGGCAAATCATCACCTATTTGAGAAGTATCGAAGTCAAAGCGCCATCGCAGCCCATCGGCAATGCGATCCACGGCAAGCAACTCTTTTATGGCGACGCGAACTGTTCTTTGTGCCACATGGTCGAAGGCAAAGGTGGGCGCGTTGGGCCGGAACTCACTGGCGTCGGAACCGCTCGAACCGTGGAAGCCCTGATCGAATCCGCCCGCAATCCAAGCCAAAAGCTGGCTTGGGGATTGACGGAACCCACGAAAGAGTTTGCTCAGGAGTACGAAACCGTAACCGTCGTCATGCCGGATGGAAGGCAGATCAAGGGCGTTGCTCTCAACGAGGACAACTTCAGCCTGCAAGTGATGGACACAAACGAGAAAATTCATCTGCTCGAAAAGGACAAAGTGAGTTCGATTAAGAAAAGCCGCGAATCCCTGATGCCGGTTTATGACAACACCCTGCTGAGTGACCAGGATCTGCACGACATCATCGCCTACCTGCTAAGTGTGGGATCGAAATGACTCGCGTGAAGCATTGCGCGCTGGCGCTGATCGTTGTGATCGCAGCGCCAGGCTCTTATGGCCAGGTCACCTTTGAGCGGCTAGTCAATGCCGCGAAGGAACCGCAGAACTGGCTGACGTACTCAGGCGACTACGCTGGCCGCCGCTTCAGCCCCCTAGACCAGATCAACACCGCCAATGCTCGATCGCTGGTCGCGAAATGGGTATATCAGACAGCCGCAACCGGCAAGTTCGAAACCACGCCGCTGGTGGTCGATGGCATCCTCTATGCCACCGGGCAGGACGACCGCGCGTTCGCTCTCGACGCGAGCACTGGACGCCCGATCTGGCTCTACCAGCGTCAACTCCCGTCTGACATCCGGCCATGTTGCGGCCGCGTCAATCGCGGACTTGCCATCCTCGGCGACAAAGTATTCATGGCCACGCTCGACGCCCACGTTATCGCTCTCGACGCGAAGACCGGAAGCCTGATCTGGGATGTCTCCGCGGTCGATTACAAAAATGGCTACAGCTTCACCTTGGCTCCTCTGGCAGTAAAGAATTTCATCGTCGTTGGAATTTCTGGCGGCGAATACGGTATTCGCGGCTTCATCGACGCATATGACGCGGACACTGGAAAACACAAGTGGCGTTTCTACACTGTCCCTGGTCCGGGAGAGCCGGGGCACGATAGTTGGGAAGGCGAGTCATGGAAGATCGGAGGCGCGCCCGCATGGATTACCGGCGTTTATGATCCAGCTACGAATCAGCTCTTTTGGCCGACGGGCAATCCTTCTCCTTCCAATCGCGGTGAAGGCCGTGCCGGCGACAATCTTTACAGCAACACGTTGCTCGCTCTTGATGCAGACGCCGGAAAGCTGAACTGGCATTTCCAATTCACCAAGCATGACGAGCACGATTGGGACGCCACCCAGGTCCCTATCATGATCGATTCGGGCGGCAAGCACTTGATCGCGCAAGCCAATCGCAATGGATTTTTCTACGTTGTGGATCGGACGAACGGCAAGCTGCTCTCCGCCAACTCATACGCCAAGACAACCTGGAGTGGCGGCAAGGATGCCGAGGGCCGGCCAGTTGCGAACAAAGAAAGTTCGCCAACTCCCGAGGGGCGCACTGTCTGCCCCGGAGCAATCGGCTCGACAAACTGGATGTCTCCAACCTTTGACTCGCAAACCGGGCTCTTCTATGTCACCGCGCGCGAGGAATGCGACATTTTCAGCACCGCGCCCCAGCCTTACGAAGCCGGACACGCCTACTACGGCAGCGCTTATTTCCCGTCCGATAAAGCAGAGCCTTATTGGGGCGCGCTGCGCGCCCTTGATCCCACCGATGGACAACTAAAGTGGGAGTTCCGCCACATTTCACCCACTTACTCAGGCGTGCTTTCAACCGCGGGAGGACTGCTGTTCACCGGCGATGCCGAAGGAAATTTCATCGCGCTCGATGCGGCCACCGGCAAGCCTCTTTGGCATTTCCAAATGGGCGGCGCAGTCTACGCATCGCCTATGGCCTTCGCCGTCGATGGGAGAGAATACGTGGCCATCGCCGCAGGCAGCTCGCTGTACACGTTTGGCCTGCCGTGAATGCCCTGGCCCACCCTTTTTTGATCTCATCTATCACACAAAGGCTGCCCCTCGATAAGAGCGAAGGCGTTGTCAAGACAGAAATATCCTGGGCGGTGCGTGAGCACCGCTTTCTTTGCCAGAGGAGGTTGAGGACCAAGACTCTGGAAATCTCACGTTGAATCACATCTCGGTGGAACTCGTTCCACCAACCATCGATTCGACCTAACACTCGGCCATGATTCTGCTATGCGAACATCCCGTCGCTACGGGATGCGAAAGCGCCCAATCAACACCTGCGGTCTAGCTTGCGCCGACCAGGGGCACCCGCGGGCTGCTCTCGATGCGAACGATCTCTGGATAGGCCACGTTCGTGCAGCATCCAGTAGAGTCGTACGGCTAATTTGCGGGCCACGGCCACTTTGGCCACGGCTTTGCGTTTCTGACGACAGCGGTGGCGATACTGCTTGCGCAATCCGGGATCGTGCACCACCGCCACCTGCGCCGCTTCCACCAGCAACATGCGCAGCATGCGGTTGCCCTGCTTGGTGATCGCACCCAGCTTCTGCCGTCCCCCCGAGGAGTGCTCGCGCGGAATCAGGCCCAGATAACTGGCCACCTGCTTGCCGCGCGGGAAGCGGCTGACATCGCCCATGCGTCAGCACATAGGCCAGCGCCGTGATCGGACCGACTCCGGGTTGGGTTTGAAGAAGCAGCGCCATTTTGTCTCGCTGAGCTTCGGCTTTGAC
>Ga0209268_1000351_pt1 | contig 25590 bp, 21 predicted proteins | sample GraSoiAngelo_143_FD_185900 | JGI IMG/M metagenome (GOLD analysis project Ga0209268, IMG submission 185900) | Grasslands soil microbial communities from the Angelo Coastal Reserve, California, USA - 14_1009_02_30cm (SPAdes) (version 2) | ecosystem: Environmental > Terrestrial > Soil > Grasslands ... | reverse complement strand
GTGGTTTTCGGAAAACTAACAGTTATGCGATTCCTACTTAATTTACCGATAGGAATCTCATTTTTCATTGTCTCGGCTGTTACCACTGCGGTTGCGCTGGCCGGACTTCACTTCGTGCGAAAGAAGTACTCGACGGAAGTCCTAAAGGAGAACCACGAGGTAGCCGCCATAATCTTTAATGCATTCGGCTTGTTTTACGGTGTGATCATGGCGTTCGTTGTGTTTGTGACGTGGAGCGGATACGACGACGCCACAAAGAACCTGCAACTGGAAGCCAGCGAGGCCGATGACCTTTTTCACATTACAAAAGCATTCCCCGACCCGGCGGATGCAATGATACGGCAAGGGCTGATGGATTATACCGCTTCGGTTTATAAGGATGAGCTGAAAAGAATGTCAGAGGGAGACATAAGTCTTCATTCCAACCGAGCGATGGTAAGGCTTTTAACAATGTTCTATCAGATGGATGAGAAGTCGGTGCCCAACAGAGAGGTCTACGCCGAATCGTTACAGCGGTTAAATAACCTAGCTCAGCACCGTCGACTCAGAATATTTGCGGGGAACGACACGGTGCCGCCAGTTATCTGGTTAGTTCTACTTGTTGGCGGAGTGATCACAGTTTCTTACACCTATTTCTTCGGAATGAAGAACATCAAGGCGCAATACATGCTTACAGCCACGCTCACGGTAACGATCACGTTGATTTTATTTTTGATATATACTCTTGACCATCCCTTTACCGGAACAAGCAAAGTGAGTACGGAGCCTTTGAAACAGGTGATGGAGATAATACGGAAAGGATGAGGGCAATGCCTCTCTTCACTGGATAAAGCCGGTTAATTTTCTAGCGCCGCTTTTTCCTCGGCAATTTCTTGCGCTTGGTCTTTGCAAATTCACGCAGTTGTTTCTTACTCATCGATTTCGCCATCTGTCTGGACGGACCTTTGAGCGAGGACTTTGAGCGTTTTCCACGTTTCGCAGCGAGCGCAGCACCGGCGGCCATTTGCTGTTTCTTAGATCTTGCGGGCATACAAAAGGATTTCGCGTCTCAAACGCGAAACGGATTCATCTAGGCCGCAGCAAGTTTGCGCCAAAAGAAGTAAACCGGTACACCGGTCAACACGATGAGGATGCCGATTCCCGAAGTTGCGGGTGCGAGAAATGCAAGATCGACGATTAACAATCCAGCAAGCAAAATCGAGATAATTGGCACAATCGGATAGCCCCACGTGCGATACGGCCGCTCAGCTTCCGGTTTTTTGCGTCGCAAAATGATTAGCGCAACAACCATTAGAAGGTAGAAAAGCAAATCCGCCGAAATGATATATTCAAGCAGTTGGTTGTACACGTTTCCATACGTGACCTCGTGCGTCGCAGCATTTGTCACCACCGTTCGCGGCAATGTGAGAAACGCAGTCCAGACTCCTTGCGCGACCAATGCCGCAGCCGGGACGTGATACCGATTCGTGGTTCCCACTTTTGTGAAAAACAAACGGTCACGGGCCATGGCATAGTAAACGCGGGCGCCGGAAAGGATGAGCCCGTTATCACAACCGAATGTGGAGACCATGATGGCAGCGGCCATGCACATGGCACCGGGATTACCGAAGACGGCTTTCATCGCTGCGACCGCTACTCGATTTTGCGGAGCCTGCTGAATTTCCGGAAAAGACAACAGAGCGAGGTAGGAAACGTTTGCGAGCAGATATAAAATCACCACCGTCCCGCAGCCAAAAAGCAGAGCGCGCACAAGATTGCGCTCCGGATCGCGCACTTCGCTGCCCACGAAGGTGACGTTCGTCCACGCCGTCTGGGCAAAGAGTGGGCCGACCATCGACTTTCCAAAAAGCAGAATGAGCGCTAAACCGCCGACGAACCTGAAGCCGGGTTGCGCGATTTGCGGACTCCAACCGTTCGCCCACGAATCCCACCAGCTCGCTGTCCGGGCGGCGGAAATTACATTCCAGCCTAACGAAAGACCGATCACGACCACGCCAGCAAGCGCCGCTGTTTTTGCAAACGTGAATGTGTTTTGGACCAGTTTACCCAGTTCGAGTCCCCGTGTGTTTGTCCACGTCAGCAGCGCGATAAGAGCAATCGCGACCAGTTGTTCGGTGGAGAGGCTAATGGCGTAACCGGCACCTAACGAGACTGGCGCGACCAAGTAATTATCCGACGCGATGGCGCTAGAAAAAACGCCAAGAAACTTGGCGAATGCGATTGCCACGGCCGCAATTGTGCCGGTTTGAATGACAAGAAATAATGTCCAACCGTACAAAAATCCGATTGACGAACCGTAGGCTTCGCGGAAAAAAACATAAACCCCGCCGGCGCGCGGCATCATCGTCGCCAATTCCGAGCAACAGAGGGCGCCAGTGATTGTCATCAAACCGGCGACCGCCCAGGCCAGGAGCAACCAGCCGGGCGCGCCAATTAATCGGGCTGATTCGGCCGATGTAATAAAAATGCCCGACCCGATCATCGAGCCCATCACGATCATGGTCGCGTCGATCGGACCGAGAGCGCGAAGCAAGCTCGACGCCTTATTGTCTATCTTCTCTTTCATCTTTTTAGGACAAGCAAAGTCGAGACATCTCTTATTGTTTTGTTCGTTCGGATCTTTCGGAAAATTTCGGGGCTCGAATTGTTACGCCTTCCTTCTCCAGATGCGCCCGCAGCACGCGTGCAAATTCTACCGCTCCCGGTGTGTCACCGTGGACGCAAATCGTCTCCGCGCGAACATCGACATCTACGTTATCGATCGATTGAACTTTGCCTTCCCGCAGCATTCGCATCACGCGTGCCGCAGATTCCTTCGGATCGTGGAGCAAGGCGTCCGGTCGATTTCTTGGGACAAGGGAGCCATCGGCCAGGTAATTGCGATCCGCGAAAACTTCGCGGGCGACACGCAAATGCTCCGCTTCACCAGCTCGCGCAAGCGCGCTCTTGTCAGGCGCAAATAAAACCAACGCCAAATCGAGAGCGACGATTGCGCGAGCTATTGCGTCCGCAAGTTGATGATCACGTGTCGCCATGTTGTAAAGCGCGCCATGTGGTTTCACATGATTCGGCCGGACGCCGAGGTTATTGGCAACAGCCTGAAAAACACCGAGCTGGTAAGAGACCGCCTCGAAGACTTCAGTAGGACTGACCGCCATTTGTTTGCGGCCGAAATTTTCCCGGTCGAAAAGACTCGGATGCGCCCCAACCGCCACGCCTTGATCACGGGCTGCAGAAATCGTCTCATGCATCGTTTCTGCGTCGCCGGCGTGAAAGCCGCACGCGATGCTTGCGGATGAAACGAGCTTCAGCAGCTCCTTGTCATGGCCGGCTCCCTCGCCAAGATCGGCGTTAAGGTCGACATGCAAATTCATGAATCATGCAAGCTGAGTCCAATACGAAAGCGTTCGAGCTGACGCTCTCGTTCAAGCAGAAGCCGATGCGCGCTCGCCGTTGAAACTTCGGAGAAACGGACGTGATTGCCCGCACGAAGTTGGGCGGCAAGGGAAAGATCGACCGTGATCACGTGCGCGATTTTCGGATAACCACCAATCGTTTGGCAATCTCCCAGAAGCAGAATCGGCCGGCCGCCGGGTGGGACTTGAATCGTGCCGGGCGCAACTGCCTCAGAGACATGATCGACATCATCGTTTCGGTGTAGTTCAGGACCGTCGAATCTGACTCCCATCCGGTCTGAATCTGGCGACACGACAAATGCGTCACTTGAAAGACGTTGTCTGGTTACCTCATGGAAACGGGGCCAATCGACGCCGCGAATAACGCGCAGAACTGTTTCTGTCTTCGCCGTGCTCGACCATTCAACAGGCGAACTCCACGAAGCAACTCGCCGCTCGCGCAAAAGGTCGACAAGTGAACGCGAAAACTCCGACTGATTCCCCAGCGGAGCTTCATCCCCGTCGCGCAATGCGCGACCAATTAGTCCGCCAAATTTTGCGCGCAAATCGGTAGATCGGCTGCCAAGCACAGGGGGCACATCGATCCCCCCGGAAATTGTCAGCCACGCGCGACAACCAATCTTCGGTTGGTCGATCGCCAATTCGTCGCCTGCGTCCAGCACGCATGCGTGGCCAGCGGGCAAAGGCGTTGATCCGGAGCGAATGTCGAAGTCGCCTCCGCACCATGCGATCACGCGCTTATCCTCGAGACGCATTCGCAGACCGCCGAACGTGATTTCAAGTCCAGCGTCCGATTCGTCGTTGCCAATGAGAAGATTTGCGACACGCAACGCATGCGAGTCGAGCGCGCCGCCAACCGAGACACCGAACTGACGGAAGCCATTTCGGCCGAGATCTTGAACGCTGGTCAAAAATCCCGCCTGCGTGACGCTCAAATTCATCCCCTTACCTCCTCAAAACGTCCATGCTTCGAATTCTTGACGCGAGATTGCCCGGAAGCGTAGGCGATCGCCCGCTCGCAAAAGGGTGGGAGGATTTTTCTGCGGCTCGAAAAGCCGCAACGGCGTACGACCAATTACATTCCAACCGCCGGGAGAGCGCAGCGGGTAAATGCCGCTCTGCGTCCCCCCGATCGCAACCGACCCGGCAGGGATTTCTTTTCGTGGCGTAGCACGGCGCGGCGTTGTTAATTTTTCTGGAAGACCGGCGAGATATGGAAACCCAGGGGTGAAGCCGATGCAGCTCACATGATAATCAGCCGCGCTGTGAAGGTCGACGACTTCCTTCGGCGACATCTGTGCGTGTTGCGCAACGTGATCAAGATCGAGAGCCAACTCTGGATCGTAACAAACCGGAATCACAACCGTGCGTGCGGCCGCTTTCTTGCGTCGCTTACGTTCGCCAGGCGGGAGTGACTCGTGAATTTTCTGTGTTAGCCATTCAATCACGCGGTCGGGCTCGACTGCGTGGTTGATCACGCGGATCGGATCGAAGAAAACGGCGACTGTGGTGTAAGCCGCTGCGAGTTCGATTACACCTGGAATGTGCGCGTCCTCAAGTCGGCCACGCACGTCCAAGACTTCATTTAAAGTTTTCTCAGGCGCATCTTTAAACCGATCACGAACGTGCACGATGAGGGCAGAATCTCCGAGGGGCGTAATGTCCATCAGCGCATGTTATTTCCAAAAGAAGCTTTCGGTCTTCGCGCGCACTCCGGCAATCAAGATGCCGCCCGCGACGGATCGGAACCTCCAGGGGAGACCGCGTCCGCGACATTTTCCACATGCTCCCTGATTTCGCCCACTTGAGGATGAACTTCGCGGATCAAATCATGCTCGGCCTCCGAAATCTGTTCGATGCGCGTCGTCATTTCGTGGAGTTCTTTCAGCATCGCACCCTGGCGTGAAGAGATGCGACGCATCCACCAAAAGCAGACGCACCAGCAACCAAGACCGACCCACGTGAGCACGAAGAGGATCATGTCACTGCACGCGCGAGGCTTCGATCTCGATGTTGACCGCGACCGTCTGGCCGATTCCCGAAATCGATTCGGCGCCTTGACTGAACATCAAATTGAAATCGCGGCGCTTGAGCGGCTCGGTTGTCACTGCCCAACGCGTTTCTTTGATATCATTCGAGATCGGGCTCATTAGCTTCACATGGAGTGTGATCGGCTTCGTGACGCCGTGCATAGTGAGATCGCCAAAAATGTCGCCGCTTTGCTGACCGGTCTGTCTCACCCTGCCGCTTTTGAATGTCATTTCGGGAAACTTTGCGACGTTAAAAAATTCCGCGCTCCGCAAATGGTTGTCACGTTTGATGATTCCGGTGTCGATGCTGCGAATGTCGATTCTTGCCACGACCGACGATTTTTCGGGATGCTCCCGGTCGATCTCGATCTTGCCGTCGAATTTCGGGAACTTGCCATGAGTTGTTCCGAGAAATTGGTGAACAGTGAAACCGATCGTGGAACGCGACTGGTCAAATTTGTAGATTTCGTTGCCGAGGGCGTGTGAGCCGACGGCAGCGAGCAAAACAAAGCTGACAACAAGCCGAGTTTTCATCAAATTTCCTTTCGATTTTATGGTCTATTTGCGGCCGCGACCAACGTCTTTAATAGCGGCGTGCGCGATAACGGCAATTTCCCGAATAAATTGCCAAGCGCAAAAGCAGGATCGGCCTGTAGTTTTTTGGCATCGTGGACGCCGGCAATTCGCGCCAGCTCAGTCTCGAAGTGGGTAACTGCGCGTAGATTCGGATCGTTTGCATCGAGATAACCAAACGCCCGGCTTAGCAGCGCAAAGAGTTCCGGCTCCCGATGATCCCGCTCCGTGCAAATCTCAATTAGCTCGACAAAATAGGCTGCCGTCTGCGTCCGCAGATAATTTTTGCGGATTCCACCGAAGGGATTTCTCAACACGACTTCCGTAAGCGTATGTAGATCGGACCGGCGGCTCCGGGCGATTTGAATTTCCGCTTCGAAGAACAAATCCAGTTTGCCCGCAAACGGACTTCTCGCTCGGCGCGCCCCTTTTGCGACAGTTTGAATGCAGCCGAGGGATTCCGTGCACCACGAAACGATCAGACTAGTGTCGCTGAATTTTCGCTTGCGCAAAAGGATGGCCACAGTGCTTTCCATTATTGGAAATTTAGCACGTCTGCCTCCCGCTTTTTACATCCAAGGATGGATTCCACGGCGAAACCTTTGCGTTATGCCAGAAGACGAAACAATCGAACGGGCACACGAAGATGAACGTGAAGGGCTCTCACCTTCCACCCAGGCGGGCGAATTCGTGCGCGAAGAAATGGAGCACATTCGGGAGGGGGAACACGGCGCGCGGTCCCCCCAACAAGCGATAGCGATCGGTTTGTCAAAAGCGCGGCGTGCCGGCGTGAAGTTGCCTCCGCCGAAACGCGGGAAAACCTCCGCGCGGACGCGAAAGCAAGCGAAGCGCGATTTGGCGAAGGGCCGCCGCGGGGCAAGAAAGAAACCTTCGCGTGCTCGGGCACGGGCGACCAAAGGCGCGCTCAAACGCGAACGGCGTTCCGCCGCTTCGCGTAAGGCGCTTTCGCGACAAGCACGCTCAGCTGCACGCCGACGAAGCGCCCGTTCGCGCTCGGCCACGGCGAAAAAGGCCGCGCGGACGCGAAAACGCCGGAAGCGTCGGTAGGTGGGCGGCCCAAAGGTCGGCAATCAGCGATTTAGGATGTGCAACGCGCGCTTCTCCACGTTGAGCGCGGCCTCTCTGACCGCTTCGCTCAAAGTCGGATGCGAATGACACGTCCGGCCGATATCCTCAGAGCTCCCGCCGAATTCAATCACCGAAACGGCTTCGGCGATTAATTCCGAAGCTGCGTGTTGCAAAATGTGCGCGCCGAGAACGCGATCCGTTTTCGCGTCCGCAACAAACTTGACCATTCCATCGACATCTTCATTGCAGAGCGCGCGACTGTTGGCCCGGAACGGGAACTTTCCAATGCGATAATCGATCCCTTTTTCCTTCGCTTGGTCCTCGGTCAAGCCGACGCCTGCAAGTTCGGGATTCGTGTAAATGATTCCGGCAATTGCATCGTAGTTCACGTGGCCAGATTTCCCCGCAATTATCTCCATGCAGGCGATCCCTTCGTCTTCCGCTTTATGCGCGAGCATCGGGCCGGCAGTCACATCGCCAATTGCGTAAATGCCTTGAATGTTTGTCCGAAAATTTTTGTCCACTTTGATGCGCTTCCGGTCATCGAATTCGACACCAACTTTCTCTGCACAGACTCCTTCGGAAAACGGACGGCGCCCGACCGAGACAAGGACTTTGTCGGCGTCGAATTTCATCTCTTCGCCACCTTTGGTTGCCGTCACCGTTGCGTGGCCATTTGTGAGCTTGACCGCGCTCACCTTCGTTTCCAGATGAAACGTGATACCCTGAGCAGTTAGCGAGCGCTGGAGCAGATTCGAGAGTTCGAGATCGAAGCCGACCGCAATGCGCGGAAGAAATTCGAGCATGGTTACTTCCGAGCCGAGCCGATTCCAAACCGAACCAAGTTCCAGACCAATCGCGCCCGCGCCAATCACGAGCAGTTTCTTCGGCGGCTCCGTGAAACAAAGTGCTTCCGTGCTGCTAACGATTGTTTTGCCATCAAATTTCGCAAACGGTAGCTCGACCGGCGCGCTACCAGTGGCAATCACGATGTTTTTGGTTTCGAGCTCCTGCGTCTTGCCATCCGATGATTTGACCGAAACTTTTCCAGGCGCAGCGATCGTGCCAAATCCTTCGAACGTCGTGACCTTGTTTGTCTTCATGAGCGCACGCACGCCGCTCGTGAATGTTTTCACCACCTTGTCTTTGCGCTGCTGCATCTTTCCAAGATCGACATGCACGCCGTCGAACATGACGCCATGTTTCTCGGCTTCTTTTTTTGCGAACATAAAATGGTCGCTCGAGGTCAACAGCGCTTTGCTAGGGATGCAGCCAATGTTTAAACAAGTGCCGCCGAGTTCCTTGTCTTTTTCGACAAGTGCGGTCTTCAGTCCGAGTTGCCCGGCTCGGATCGCGGCGATATAGCCGCCCGGCCCTGAGCCAATAATTACGACATCAAATTTTTCCATGACCAGTTCGCCGGCGCGGGGGGTCCGCCACGCCTCACCTCAAAAATCGAGCGGCAGCTTTTTCGGGTCCTCAATGCATTCCTTCACTTTTATGAGAAACGTAACCGCCTCTTTTCCATCGACCGCGCGGTGATCGTAGCTAAGAGCGAGATACATCATCGGGCGGACTTCGACCTTTTTGTCAATCGCCACCGGCCTCGGCATAATCTTGTGCATGCCCAGAATTCCACTTTGCGGCGGGTTAAGAATCGGCGTGCTGAGAAGCGACCCGTAGACACCGCCATTTGAAATCGTAAACGTGCCGCCCTGCAAATCTTCGATTTTCAATTTGCCTTCACGCGCCTTCACTGCGTAACCGGCTATGTCGAGTTCCAATTCAGCAAAACTCTTTTTATCAGCATCACGCACAATCGGTACAATCAGTCCGCGTTCCGTTCCAACTGCGACGCCGATGTCGTAGAAGTTGTTCTGAATGAAATCGTCTTCCTCGATCCGGCCGTTGACCACAGGGACCGCCTTGAGTGCTTCGACCGCCGCTTTGATGAAAAACGACATAAGACCGAGCTTGATTCCGTTCTTCTTCGTAAACCCCTCTTGCGATTTGGCGCGCAGCTCTTGAATCGCGCTCATGTCACACTCGTTAAAAGTGGTGAGGATGGCGGCGGTTTGCTGCGCCATGACTAGTTGCGCAGCAATTTTACGCCGCAACGGCGACATTTTTTTCCGGGTAAATCGTTCCGTGCCCGGCTCCGCTTGTCGACCGCGATCCTCCTTCTCTTCTTCCGGGTGCGCGGCCAGCACGTCACCTTTCGTTAGGCGGCCATCTTTTCCGGTCCCTGAAATTTTTGCCGGCTCGAGATGTTCTTCTTCAACAATACGCCGAACGGCCGGCGAAAGAACTTCCGCACCTGTTGATTTCTGCTTCGAAGCCACAGGTGCTTTCGTCTCCGGCGGTATAGGCTGCTTTTTTTTCTCCCCAAGCGTTGCTTTTTTTTCCGCAGGCGGGATTTCCTCAGGAACCTTGGAATCATCAATTATTGCGACAACTTCGCCGATTTTTACTTCCTGACCTTCAGCGGCTTTCGCTTCCAGGACACCAGCGTTTTCGGCGACGATCTCGGTTGAAACTTTCTCGGTCTCGAGAGTAAAGAGCGCATCGCCTGGGTTTACGAAATCGCCCGATTTTTTATGCCAGACGGAAACCACCCCGCTGGAAATCGATTCGCCGACCGCGGGAATTTTAACTTCGATGCTCATCAGTGTCGTACAGTATGCGCAAAGCAAGCGGGTGGTCGAACCGAACGTTTGACCTTACGCTGTGGTTCGCGCGTTCGGCGCTCCCTTATTAGACGTTAAACGCTTCGGCGATCAAGCACGCCTGCTCGCGCTTGTGGGTGGCGAGGGCGCCGACTGCCGGACTAGCGCTGGCATTCCGGCCCGCATAGGCGACGTCGCGACCGAAAAGCTGCCGTAGTCGTGGTTCGATGAAACTCCACGCGCCCATGTTTTGCGATTCTTCCTGACACCAAACAAGCTTGGCAGTCTTTGGATATGGCTTGATGTTGGCGCGCAACTTTTTTTCAGCGAGCGGGTAAAGTTGTTCAATCCGAATGATGGCGGCGTCGCCGATCTTTTGCGCTTCGCGATAATTCAATAAGTCGTAATAAACTTTGCCCGAGCAAAGAATAACGCGCTCCATCTTTTCGGCTGAACCGACTTTGGGCGAACCAAGAATTTCTTCGAAGCCACCGCTGGTGAATTCTTCCACGCGCGACGAAGCGAAATCGGCGCGCAACAAACTTTTGGGTGTCATGATGATGAGCGGCTTGACGAAATTCCGTTTCATTTGGCGCCGCAGGACATGAAAGTATTGCGCCGACGTCGTGAGGTTACAGACTTGAATATTGTCTTCGGCGCTAGCTTGCAGGAAGCGCTCGAGGCGCCCGCTGGAATGCTCGGGACCCTGACCTTCGTAGCCGTGCGGCAGAAGCAAAACGATCCCGCTGGGCCTCTGCCATTTCGATTCTGCCGAGACGATGAATTGGTCGATGATGGTTTGGGCACCGTTAGCAAAATCCCCAAACTGCGCTTCCCAAAGGCAAAGCATGTTCGGATAATCGAGCGAGTAGCCGTAATCGAAACCGAGCACGGCAGCTTCTGAAAGAAGACTATTGTAAATGCAAATTCGCGCCTGCTTTTGCGCCAGATGCATGAGCGGAACGTACGGGTGGCCCGTCTTGGCATCATAAAGAACGGCATGCCGAGTGCTAAAGGTTCCGCGCGAACTATCCTGGCCCGATAATCTGACTGGAATTCCGTCGAGGAGAAGTGACCCGAACGCGAGCGCCTCCGCGTAATGCCATTGATAGGGACCGCCGGCCTCAAAAACTTTCCGCTGATGGTCGAGGACGATCCGTTTTATTTTCGGCTGAATGTTAAAATCTGCCGGCAGGTGGGTCAGTCCATCGACAATCCTTTCGAGCATTTCCTGGCTGATAGCTGTCGGTTCGGATGAGCTTGTGTATTCCGGTTGAAAAACAGCGGTCGATTCTTGGAACTTCGCTTGCTGGTCTCCCCTCTGTTTCTCGAGCGCTTTGACATTATCCAGCGGCATTTCGAGCCGAAGCTGAAATTCCGTTTCGAGCGAGGCCGCGTCATCCTCATCGAGTGCTCCAACCTCGAGCAACTCGCTTTTGTATAACTGCGCCACCGATGGCCGCTTCTCGATTCTGGCGTAAAGATCGGGCTGAGTGAATGAGGGCTCGTCAATTTCCTGGTGGCCATGTTTGCGGTAGCAATACATGTCGATTACGACGTCGCGTCCAAATTCCTGGCGAAAATCGAGCGCCATTTCAGTCACGAATTTCACGGCCAGCGGGTCGTCGCCGTTGACGTGGAAAATTGGCGCTTCAATCATTTTCGCGATGTCGGTGGCGTACATCGACGAGCGCGCGTCTTCGGGCAGCGTTGTGAAGCCGATTTGGTTGTTCACGACTATGTGGACGGTGCCGCCGGTGCTGTAACCAGGGAGCTGCGACATGTTGAGGGTTTCCGCAACGATCCCCTGCCCCGCAAAGGCCGCGTCCCCATGAATAAGGAGAGGCAGAACTTTCCGGCGATGGTCGGTATCGTTACGAATGCGCTGACGCGCGCGTGCCGTTCCCTCGACAACCGGATCGACCGCTTCAAGATGGCTTGGATTACCCGAAAGCCTGATTTCAATTTGGGCGCCGGAACCAAGCTTTCGCACCGTGCGATAACCGAGATGGTACTTCACATCGCCATCCCCGGCGACCAGATCGGGAATGTAGTTTTCGGTGAATTCAGTGAAGATAACGTTGAGCGATTTCTTCAGGAAGTTAGCGAGCACATTGAGACGGCCACGGTGTGTCATGCCCATGCAAATCTCCGCAATGCCGGCGCCTGGGCATTTGTGAAGAATGGTATCAAGAATCACCATCAACGATTCAGCGCCTTGCAGCGAAAAGCGCTTCTGCCCGACGTAATGTCCATGTAAAAAGACTTCGAACGATTCCGCTTCCAGTAAGGTCCGCAGCAAAGCAACTTGGACAGCCCGAGGGGTCTCCATTTTCGCCGGCCGCGATTCGAGACGGTGCAGCACCCAATTCCGGACCCGGGTGTTCTGGATGTGCATAAACTCGGAGCCGATCGAGCCCGCGTAGATATTTTCCAACGCGGCGATCATCTCGCGCAGCGTCATCTGCCGGTTGCCGAAAAAGAATTTCGACGAAACGTGAAGATCAAGATCCTTTTCACTGAATCCAAGTTCGCGGAGCGTCAGCAGCGGATTTTCTCGCCGCCTGTCCGCCAACGGGTCAAGGCGCGCAATCGTGTGTCCGAGCGTGCGGTAGGCGTAAACGAGTCCGTCCACCCGCGACTGCAGCGAACCCTCGCGACCTTCGGCAGCTCTTGCGACCGCGCCATCTCGTTCCGGCAATTCCCCCAGCTCGAAGCCTTCGAAGAATGCAGCCCATCCTGAATCGACTGACTCCGGATTTTGTCGCCATCGCTTGTAATTTTCATCGAGCAAATCCAGATTTGCCCGAGTCGCCAAGGAAGACCACATACCAATTTTAATCTGCGACTATTACGCTGCTGGGCAAGTTGACAGTAGGAAGAGTGTTCCGTTACTTGCTGCGGCAAAATGCAGCCCCGTCGCAAATTTATTCTTACTCTCGCCGGAACCTGCGGGATTCTCTTCGCTAAATTGACAGGTGGGTTCGCGCAAGCCGACCCGGCTTCAGAGCCCGCGGTTTTGGCGCTCGCAAAAGTTTTGCCGGCAGTTGTGAATATCAATACCGAGCGCGTAGTCAGGAGAGCGGTGCGGGATCCATTTGAGGATTTTTACGCGCAATTCTTCGGCTACGATCGGGCCCGTCCGCGCGAAATTCGTCAGACTTTGCAAAGTCTGGGCTCAGGTTTCATTATCGATTCGGCCGGTTACATTGTCACCAATCAACACGTCGTCGAGCGCGCTGCGGATTTGAAAATTCAGGTAACGGCAAATGACGGCAAAACCTACAACGCGCACTATATCGCCGGCGACGACAAAACTGATTTGGCATTCATCAAGATCGACGCTAAAGCCGCATTCCCATTTATCAGCCTCGACAACATTTCGCCAAACCTACTTGGTGAGACAGTCATCGTAGTCGGCAACGCAGTCGGTTACGGCAGCTCGATCAGCCGCGGAGTTCTTAGTGCGGTTAAACGCAATATCACCATCGAGAATACCGAATACAAGGATCTGGTGCAGACGGATGCGGCCATTAATCCGGGCAACAGCGGCGGACCAGTGATCGATATTTCTGGGCGTCTGGTCGGCATCAGCTCTGCGAAAATGGCTTTCACCCCGCAGGGTGTGCCGACGCAAGGACTGGGTTTCGCCATTCCGGCGGACGTAGTGCGCGACACGGTCTCCCGATTCAAGAAAATTGCGGAGAAAAATCCCACGACAAGCAAGCCGCCTATACCAAAGGAAACATCGACATCGAACGCCGAGCGGTTATTTGGGATGCAACTGCAGGATTTAAGCGAGGAATTACTAGATGCGCTCGGCTACGCGCGTCGCCACGGCGTTCTGATTACCGCGGTGGAACCAGGCGGTCCGGCAGATGAAGCGGGAATCGAACGCGGCCTTGTCATTTATCGCGTAGCCAAATACGAAGTGAAGTCTGTCAAACAAGTCGAGGACCTGTTAGGTCAGGCGCAAAGTGGAGCGAGCGTAAATTTTGCTATTGGGGTGATCCGCGCCGGCGGGCAAGGTGAGCAGGTTCAAACTTTGACAATGGCAGCGCGTTGACAAAAAAATTGGCAACGCAATCGCCGCTCGATTGTCTCATGGAAATATCGCAAAATGATTAAGGTTGAAAATCTGACCAAGCGCTACGCGGGCCAACCCGCGATCCAGAATTTGGATTTCGAAGTCGGTAAAGGCGAAATCATGGGTTTTCTGGGGCCGAACGGCGCTGGCAAGACCACCACCATGCGCATTTTGGCGAGCTTCATGCCGCCAACTTCCGGTCGCGCCACTATTGCCGGGTTCGATGTTTTTGAGCAGTCTCTCCAGGCACGGGCGCACCTCGGTTATATGCCGGAACATGTACCGCTCTACGCCGATATGCGGGTGACGGAATACCTCGATTACCGCGCGGCGCTCAAAGGGGTGCCACATCGCCGCGTCGCGGAACGTGTTGGGGATGTAAGGGAACTTTGCGGGCTGAAGGAGGTGGAAAAGAAATTAATCGGTACCCTCTCTAAAGGTTATCGCCAACGAGTAGGTCTGGCCGATGCGCTTCTCCACGAGCCCGATCTTCTCATTCTCGACGAGCCAACAATCGGTCTCGATCCAAATCAAATCCGGCAGGTCCGCGAACTCATCAAAAATCTCGGCAAACAGCACACGATCTTGCTTTCCACGCACATCTTACCTGAGGTCGAAATGACATGCAGCCGCGTCATTATTATTCACAAAGGACGAATCGAAGCGTGTGACACCCCGGAAAATCTGCTCGGTAGGATTAGGCAAGCTGGTGGTGTGGTGCTTGAGGCAAAAGTTGGACTCGACAACGGCACCGAGGAACTAAAGAAAATCTCAGGTGTCCGGAATGTAATTGAAGATGCCGACGGCGATTGGAAAATATTCTCATTGCGCGTCGAATCCGGTGCTGATGTGCGCGAGGAAATTTTTCGGCTAGCCACCGCCCGGCATTGGATCGTGCGCGAACTGACTCAGCGTAGAGCGACGCTTGAGGACGTGTTTGTCGAGCTCACACATCCCGACGCAGTTTGAGATCGATGTTATCGCGGATCTCGATCTAAAAGTTATGCGCAAATTTTATGCTCTGCTCTCCCGCGAGGTGCGCAGCTACTTTCACTCGCCGATCGCCTATATCGTCCTGATCTTTTTCCTGCTTATCAGCGGGGTGGACTTTTATTTTCAGATTTCATTCATGAACCAGCGCCAGGTCCAATACACGGTCCAGGAGGCATTTTTTAACTCCGTCTTCTTCTGGTTTGCCTTTGTTTTAATTTTTCCTCTCATAACCATGCGCCTGTTTGCAGAAGAATTTAAACTCGGCACGATCGAGCCGCTCATGACCGCGCCCGTGCGTGACTGGCAGGTTGTGCTCTCGAAATTTTTTGGCGCGCTGATCTTTTATCTCATTCTTTGGGTCCCGCCCGCGTTCTATTTCATAATTTTTCAACAGATCACTGGACAAGCCGCCGCCCACTCGGCTGGAGCATACTCGGGTTCATATTTAATGCTTTTGCTGCTCGGCATGTTCTACCTCTCGATCGGTTGCCTCGCGTCTGTTCTCACCAGAAACCAGATTATTGCCGCGATCATTTCTTTCTGCGCGATTACGCTACTGTTCTTTCTCGGGCTGGTTCAATTCATCCTTCTGGATGTTAGCTCCGCCACGCGCGACTTGCTCGGCTACTTCTCCGCAATCGAGCATATGGGAACGTTCTCGCGCGGCGTCATCGATACGCGGCCGATCGTTTTCTACCTGAGCATGACCATTGTGATGCTGGCGCTCACGTATCAGGCATTCCAATCCCGCAAATGGAGGCTGTGACGAATGGCTAATGAGACGATAGAGCCAAGGCGTCCGAAAAAAATCCGTCGGATTCAGATCGGTTTCAACGTGCTTGCCCAAATCATTCTTATCTTGTTTCTCGCCGCGATGGTGAATTCCATCGCCTTTAAACATTACCAGCGCTGGGATTTCTCGCGCGATCAAAAATATGCGCTTTCGGACAAGACGAAGCGTTTCCTCCGCACAATCAAAGGCAAGATGCGGATCATCGTTTTCTTTTCTCCGAGCACACCGATCGCGGCCGACGTGCAAACTTTGCTGACGGAATATCAATACGCGGCAAAGGGGAAGATCGATATCGAATACATCGATCCGGAACGTAATCTTTCCCGGGCGAAAGAAATATTCGACAAGTACAAGGTTGTAAGCGACGAGAGTCTCCTCGTAATTGATTACGAAGGACGCAACAAAACTGTGAAAGCGTCCGAGATGGCGGACGTCGATCAGAGCGGAATGGGCTTCGGTGAAGGTCCGCGCGTCACCGCCTTCAAGGGCGAACAGGCGATCACGAGCGCGATGATGGATCTGGTAGAGGGCAAGAAAAACGCTCTCGGCTACGTACTCGGTCACAAGGAGCCGCCACTTTCCGAAAACAGCACCATCTCAGTGCTGAAAACGTTCATTGAGAACGAAAATATCAAGTTCCAGGAGTTGAATCTTTTCGACGTTGAGACAGTTCCTGCCGAATTGAAGACGATCGTGGTTATTGGCCCGCAATACGATTTCTCCGATCGCGAAATGAAATTGTTACGCGATTTTTGGGACAAACAGGGACGGATATTACTTCTTCTCGATCCGGGGGCCAAGACATCAAAGCTAGACGCATTTCTTAACGAGCTGGGCGTGAAAGTGAACGATGATCGGCTGATGATTTTCCTGCGCACCGGAATCCAGGAGATGGCCCTTACCCGGGATGTACAAGCGCATTTTCTCGGAGGCAGTCCAATCACAAAACGACTGGCTGATGTACGCGCCCTGTTTTTCGGTGGCACATCCTCGCTTACGCTTGAGCCCGACCGCGTCCGCGCCGCCAATATCCGGATCGAGCCACTGATTCAGGCAGAAAAAGGCTACTTTGCGGAAAAAGATTACAATACCGACGATCAGGCGAAATTTCAGACCGACGCCAAGAAGGCTGGCGCTTCACCCACGATCGGCGCTTCTATCGAAAAAGGCGGTAGCGCGGACGAGCGCGTGCAGGTGAATTCGTCGCGGTTGGTCGTGGTGAGCAACGCGACGTTCGTTCAAGACAATGCGGTCACCCAAGATCAGCAGGCGCTCGATTTTGTCTCAGGCAGCGTGAATTGGCTCCTGAGTCGGGAGCAGCTTATCGGCATCGCACCGAAAATTCCAAAACCCCTCACTTTCAGTCTCAACGAAGACGCATTACGCAATCTACGTTGGATCGTTCTCGTGCTGATGCCCCTCGTTTTTGCGGCGCTAGGCACGGCGGTCTGGTGGAAGCGGCGCGTTTGATTCTTCGATTCGATTTATGAATTGGAGGACTACGCTTGTCTTAGCCGCGATTGCGCTCGCCGTTTTCGCCTACTTCAGATTCTTTGAGCTAAAACACCCGAGCACGGAAGAAGCAAAGCGCCAGGCGCAGAACGTCGTCAAGTTCGATCGAACCAAAATTGATGGCGTCATCATTCAAAATGGCGACGAAAAGATCGAGATACGACGCCGCGACAATAAATGGCGCCTCGAGACGCCGATCAAAGATCAGGTCGACAGTTCTTTAATCGAGAATCTGTTCTCGGATTTGGAGAGTTGGCAGAAGGACGCGACCATTTCAGCCAAAGAAATCGATGCAGACAAAAGCAAACTTAATGAATATGGCCTGAATAAACCAAAGCTGAAACTCAAGTTAATCGGTCAGGATCGACCACCGGAAATTTTGTTCGGGAAAGACGGAGCGCTCGAAGGCAAAATGTATGTGCGTTTAGGAGACTCGAAAGAGACGTTTCTCGCCGGACAATCCATCAAGAAGGACATCGATAAAAAGCCGGAGGAATTTCGCGACAGGAAATTAACCGACTTAAACACCGCGCAGGTGTCGCGTCTCGTATTGAAAACACCTGCCGGTGAAATGGAGCTGCAGAAGAAAAGTGATCATTGGGATATTATGAAGCCACTCCGCGCGCGCGCTAATGAGCAGAAGGTCGGCGACTTGATTGCGCAGGTTACGTCGGCACGGATTCAACAATTTGTAGCCGATGATCGCGGCGACCTGAATGCCTACGGTCTAGCGCAGCCACGTGGGTCGGTCACGCTGTTCGGTCCGGAAGAGAAGAAAGACCAGAAGGTTGAGATCGGCGGATCGATCAAGGTATTTGGCCAGGAGGACAAGGGTCAGGTGCTGCAGATCGGCGCCGTACCGCAAAAAGAAAAAGATCAGGTTTATGTGCGGTTCGCACCGCGCGGGTTCGTATACACGCTGCCGAAGCGAATCGACGAGATTCTCAATACCAAACCAGACGATCTGCGCGACCACCATTTGGTTCGGATCGACACCAACGTTCTTGATCGGATCACGATCGACGCGCCAGGCAAAGGAAAGACCGTTCTCGCACGTAACGGTGACGATTGGACAATTGCCAGTCGTAAGAACACGCCGGCAAATTCAGGCCAAGTCCGCCGCTTCATTGACACGCTGCAAAATGAGCAAGTGACACGATTTGTTGAAGACGTCGCTTCCAATTTGCCGAAGTACGGTCTCGATAAACCACAATTGCAATTGACGTTTAGCTCATTTGCCTCGGAGAACACCGCCGAGACGCGCGCTGGCGAGCAGGCCTTTGCCACTGTCGCCTTTGGAAAAGTGGATGGCGATAATGTTTACGTGCGCCTCGCCGATGAACCCTTTGTCGTGGCAGTCCGACGCACATTACTCGATCAAATTTCCACCGATCCTTTGCAATGGCAGGAAATGTCGATCTTTAAGGTTAAGCCGGAACAAATCCATCGGTTAAGCGTGGTTACGAAACATGAGGCGACACTTGCGCGTGACGCAAAGGGAGAATGGAGTTGGGTGGCTGGAGGCGGCCCGATTAATCAAACCAATCTCCAGTCGCTGCTCAATATGCTGTCGAACTTACGTGCTGTGCGTTGGGTTGGTCCGACCATCCCGCAGCATGGCTTCGATAAACCGCAGCTTGCGATCTCGTTCACGACTTCGCCCGACGATAAGATCTCGCATAGACTGTTCGTTGGCAGTGCGGCCGGCGATGGAACGTGGTTTGCGCACGTGGATGAGCGCGAAGGCACCTTTATCATCAACGATTCCGATTTTAATGTGCTCCGACTGCCCCTCGCGATTTCGCCTGGGAGCCCTCCGGCGCCAGCAGCAGCAAGCGCGAAGGCATCGCCGGTTCCCTCGGCGAGCGCTTCACCGGTCTCGAGTCCACCAAGGTAGGGAGATCACCCTCAATCGCCTCGATGGCAGCGCATCGTCGCGGTTGGGCGCCCCAAGGCGGTTCAGGTAGATGGAACCGGCGGGAGCGCGCGAGTCAACCGCTCTCCTGCCTTTTCTCAGCCGTATAAATCGTAACTATGCCGCGGCTGAGCGGCTCAGCGTTGGCATTTCGGAAACCGTTGGCTTCGATTAATCCAAGCATCGCCGCGCCGCTGGGAAATTCTTCAATCGACTGGCCGAGGTAATCATAGGCGTTCTTTTGCCTCGTGATAAAGGAACCTAGAAACGGCAGACATTGATGCAGATAGAAGCGATAAACCGCACGAAAAATCGACGACTGAGGTAAAGAAAATTCGAGAATGAGTAAATGGCCGTTCGCGGTGAGGACGCGGGCCATTTCGCGCAATGCTCCGCTCCAATTTTCCATGTTGCGCAGACCGAAGGCAACTGTCACGCAATCGAAGGAGGAATCGGCAAGAGGCAGTCTCATCGCATCAGCCATGATGGTTCGCTGCACGCCCTTTTTCTTCGCCAGCTCCAACATTTCAGCCAGAACATCAACGGCGACGATTTCTGCATTCGGCGATTTCTTCCGCATTGCGACCGCAAGATCTCCTGTCCCGGTGGCGAGATCGACAATGTTTTCGGGCGTCCACCTTGCGATGATTTGCGCAGCATGACTTCGCCAGTAAAAATCCGCGCCGCAACTCAGCACATGATTTGCTAAATCGTAGCGTCGCGCGATTGACCCGAACATTTGCCGAACCCGCTCCGGCTGTGTCGTTATACTAGATTTATTCAACCTCTTAAGGTTGAGCATTCGACCCTGACTCGCAATCCGTTACGTTTGCCTATCCATGTAGCGGGTTTGCCGACGGCTTGGGGTTCTAGCTCTAACCTTCAACTGCCTCGGATTGCGCGGATCGAATTCTAATTTTGTAATAAAAGATGATTGCTATATCAGCTAACTCCGGCTATGTGACCACCCATGGATACATCTGCTAGAGCTTTACAAGAAGCCATTTCGATTCGCCGACAAATCGATGCCTTGGAAAACCGTCTTTCCTCAATCCTCGGGACTTCCGCTCCCGGCGCTGCAACCCGTGGAGGTCGTCGCCGGATGTCGGCCGCGACTCGAGCCAAACTTGCGGCAGCCGCGAGAGCTCGCTGGGCAAAGCAAAAGGCCGGTAGGAAAACAACAACCGCACCCAAGAAAAAAGGTGGAATCACGCCTGCCGGGCGAAGGAGGCTTTCCCAATTGATGAAAGCTCGCTGGGCAGCAAGAAGAAAAGCGACCGGGAAAAAATAAGTTAGTCAGCTCCGATCCGGCTATCGACCGAGCGGCAGGCTGCGTTTTTGATGTCGGCGATTTTGGACAAGCTCAGCGTTGACGGGTCACGGTCATCGGCCATTCCAAGGGCGCGAGGTAACGGCTGCGCTCGCCAGATCAATCAGAGCGGATTGAGCGTATGATCCTTATCGATAGCCCGCCGCATCCCGGTTCGTGGCGCGCTGTGACGTAGACAGCGATCTCGATACGAGTTGATAGGTATCAATCAAACTTTGTAGGAGAGGTCAACCAAGCTGCTCGCGAGAGGACTCGAACCTCCACGGGTTGCCCCATACGGTCCTGAGCCGTACGCGTCTGCCGATTCCGCCACGCGAGCTAAAGACAGCGGCGCCCCAACAATGCGCATGCCCCAGCAGGCCGCAAGGTCAAACCAAAGAGGTCAACCTTGCTTAGGGATCAAGCGATCGATCGTCGGTTAAATTAACCCAAGCGTCTCTTGCGTGCACGAACTTCCACTTGATGTGCTTTGCGTGCGTGACCAAGAGAGCGCAAAAGATCGGCGTAATTCGAGGCGACAATCTCGTAATCTTTGGAGGGTTTCTCGCTCGCTTCCCAACTCTTGAGCGAAGCGCGATAAAGCTCAGCCGCCTTCGCGTAATCGCCGCGCGAATGATAGACTACGGCAAGATTGCATTTAGATTGCGCGATATCTGGATGGGTGGGCGGGTACGCCTTCTCGCGAATACGTAATGCGCGCAGATGCATTTTCTCCGCCTCGGTGTAACGGCGCTCATTTGTGTAAAACACGGCCAGATTATTCAACACAGACGCTACATCAACATGGTCCGGTCCGAGCTGCTTCTCGTAAATTTGCAGAGCATGCAAATAGTATGGCTCTGCCGCTTTTTGGCGTCCTGACTTGCGGAAAATCAGCGCAACGTTGTTTAACATTGTGCCGAGATCCGAGTAAGCAAGTTCTTCGAGCTGGATGCCAGCTGCGATCGCTTTCTCGTAGAAACTGATCGCCTCCTCAGATTGACCAAGATTATCGCATAAGAATGCAAGCCGGCGGGCGGAGCGGTAGATAGCACGCTGATCCGGTGTTTTTACTTTTTCCAGGATCGCATGGGCTTTGACCAGATATTCTCTGGCCGACACGCGATCGCCCTTTTGATCAAGAAGCTGTCCTAATTTTTCGAAGCTCGTGGCTAACGGGCTCCCCGCACTAGGAAAGGCACGCTTGGCAACCTCGAGAGCGGTTTCAGCAACGCGAATTGCTTCAGGCAGGCGGTTGCTGGCTCGGAGGGTATCAAGTTTGTCATTGAGGATCGACCAAAGCTGTTCTTCGCCCTTCATCAAGCATCACCAACCCTCGCTCAGTTGGGCCACTAATCGCGTGGCAAGATTTTCGGTGGCGAGTGGCAGCGCTTGGCGTTCATCTGTGGCCGGGTCCGCGCTAACGAAAAAGGTGGTGGCTCCAGTGGCCTCAGCCGAACCCACAAGCTGCGTTCCATCCCGTCCGATGACGGTATACCTCACACTCATAGCCAGGTTGAATTCAACCGTACGGAGCACATTCCCGCGCACCGAACGCGCTGGGAGCCGATTGATGCGGATAATTTCAGCCCTCAACGTAGCGTCCGCATCTTCACCCTTCGCAATCTGAAAGGTTCCATCTTGTTGCAACTGCTTGATCACTGTATCCGTAACCAACACTTCAATGTGAGGGAGGAGTGTGTGGTTTTTGAAGGTCGGAACCGCGATTGTGTGAACGTCGCGGAGGTAGTATGGCTTCACCGGTCCGATGTGATAGCCAAGGCAGCCAGTTAAACTGAAGCAGGCGAGTGCTGCCGTAAATATAACTTTCACGGCGCCGGTGACCCGGACGCTTCGGGAGAAGCCGCTGCTCCGGGAGCGGGATAGGCACCGGAGCTTGTGCTCGTGCTCGGTGCGGCCGGCAACGGTTCAGGCGCAGTGGTGGTGTCCGGTGCAAGTGAAGCCGGCGGCGGTAGCGAAACATCTGTCTCCGGCGCGGGCAATGGTGCTTGGTTATTTGCCGGGCCTGGCTTCGCCCCCGTTCCGCTTTTGGCCGTCCGTTCTTCACGCGCGCCTCCGCCCCCTTTTTTCTTCCCCGCTTCCCCTGTGGTAAACGCAGGCTGAAGCGCCGCTTCGCCGACCTTTGTGCGCAACTCATCGATCCGTTTCTTAGCTCGATCGCTTTCAGTTGATCCTGGCTGCTGACGAATCACCTCGTTGTAGTAGATGACCGCGGCGCGATAATATTTCTGTTTGTCGTAAAATTTCGCTACTTCGAAGGAACTGGATGTTTGCTTTTGCTCAAGCAGGCCGAGGTCAGCGCGCGCTTGTGCTGCTTTCTCGCTGTTAGGATAATGAAAAAGGAAATCTTGGAATGCAGTTTTGGCCTTGCTAGCGGCTGCAATGTCTTTTGTTCCCGTTTTCGAGGCGTGGAACCAGATGTAACCGATCTGGTATTGGGCATCCACTGCGATTGGTTCGTTCGGGAACTTGTCCACCACAGCCTGGTACGCTTCAATGGCCGCATCATTCGCACCCTGCTTCTCGCGGACGAGGCCAATATCAAATTGCGCGCGCGCTGTGTACTTTCCGTAGGGTGCTGTCCGAACAACAGACGCGAAAATGGCCACGGCGCGCTCGAGCGAGGACGCGACCGGGATGCCGAGGACCCTCAACTTTTTGCCCGCTAAATAGACTTCCCCGATGCGAAACTGACCCTCGATTGCTTCATCGAAGTGCGGACTGCCAGGGTATTTTTCCACCAATTGGCGAAACGATTCTGCCGCTCGGAGATAATCGTGACTTTGCTCTTGTAACTCCGCCGCGCGAAAGAGCGCGCCAGCCGCGAGGGTATCTCTAGGATGGCGTTTGACGAGGCTCTTGTAAGCCTTGATCGCACGTTTCGGGTTCCCTTCTTTTTCCGCGGTCTGTCCAATCTGAAATAGCTCCGCTGCATTACCACTTATCTCCTCCTCGCCAGGCACGACGTACTTGGCCTTTTTACCTGGTTGAAAGATCACGGAAGCCATGCCGATGGTGGGCAAGGCAAGAACGGTGACGATAAAAACAACAAGGATTCGAATTCGGAAATACATGGGGTCTGGCAGGGTAATTAAGTTATCGATTCCGTCAAGTTAAGCAGCCGCTCTTTCCAGCCCCCCAAAGAAAATGATCGACATCTTTCCGAGAACTCAAAATCGATTAATCTTCTGATTTCATTTGAATCTGACCGATCAGCAAAAAATACGCATCGGTGCCTGCGCTTGGAGGTTTGAAGACTGGCGCGGTGCTTTCTATCCGGTGGATTTGCCGGACTTTCAATGGCTCGAATTTTATGCGCGCTACTTTCCAGCAGTCGAAGTGGATTCGACCTTTTATGGCGCTCCCGCGGAAAACACCGTTCGCCGCTGGGTCGAGATGACCCCCGCCGGTTTTCGTTTCACCTGTAAACTTCCCCGCGAGATCACGCATACACGCCGGCTGCGCGAATGCGGCGCCGAATTAAATTCGTTCCTTCGCGCGATCGAGCCGCTCGCGCCAAAGCTCCAGGTTATCTTGATCCAGCTTCCGCCGTCGTTTGGGCCAAGGGACGGAAAGCGGGCACTTCGTAAATTTCTCGAACAGTTGCCGCGGGGTTTTCGTTTTGCGATTGAATTTCGTCATGCCGGCTGGCATCGACCACAGATCATCCGTCTTTTGGAGAAATATCGTGTCTGCTGGGTCTGGGCCGATACCAGCCCGCTCAACGAACGCAACCTTGCGCCATTCGAATTCCTTCCGCGCACCACCGATCTGCTCTACCTGCGTCTGCTCGGGGATTATGCAACGAAATACGACGTCGATGGAGGGCAAATGCATCATTACGAAAAGCTACTCTGGAAACGAGAAGCCGCCCTCGAAAGCTGGTCGCTCAAGATCGAGCGCCATCTGGCCGAAGTGCGAAGCGTCTGGACTTTCGTGAGCAATCATTTCGAGGGTTTCGCCCCGGAAACGGCGCAGCGACTGGCGCAGCGTCTCGGTTACGGACTGCTACTGCCTTCAGAAACCGAGAGAATTTTATCCGAGCAGGAGCGATCGCAGCTTGATCTGCTATAGCCGTCGTCCTCCGGCTCTGGTCGATCTACGACGGCGAACCGCGCCCTCGCTACGAACGAATCTCTGTTCCGGCGAAAAATGACTGTAATTTTTCGGGAATCCGGATTGATCCGTCGCGCTCCTGCCTATTCTCGATAAACGCCGCGAACAATCTTGGCAACGCCAATCCCGAGCCGTTTAACGTGTGGCAAAACCGGTTTTTCCCTTGAGCGTCTTTATATCGAAGGTGCATCCGGCGGGCTTGGAAGTCCCCAAAATTCGAGCAACTCGAAACTTCGAGATATGCGTTCTGGCCTGGCGACCACACTTCGAGGTCGTAAGTCTTGGCTGACCCGAAACCCAAATCGCCGGTGCACAGCTCAACGACGCGATAATGCAAACCCAGCAACTGCAAGGCACGCTCAGCATCAGCCGTAAGCGATTCCAATTCGTCATACGATTTTTCTGGTGTCGTGATTTTAACCAGCTCGACTTTGTCGAACTGATGCACCCGGATGATCCCCCGAGTCTCGCGCCCTGCGGCGCCAGCCTCACGCCGAAAACACGGAGTATAGGCAACAAATTTCTTCGGAAGATCGACGATGTTCAAAATTTCATCGCGATAAAGATTCGTGAGTGGTACTTCGGCGGTCGGTGTAAGGAAAAGCTGATTCTCTTCCAGCCCGTACATGTCAGCCTCGAATTTCGGCAGCTGCGATGTGCCAATCATGCAATCGCGTCGCACTAAGAATGGTGGACTGATCTCGATGTAACCATGCTCGCGTACGTGCAACTCGATCATGAAATTGATCAACGCACGTTCCAGCCTCGCGCCTGCGTCCGTGAAGCAGATAAAACCGCTGCCGCTCAACTTTGCGGCCCGTTCCAGATCAAAAAGCTTTAGCTTTGCGCCGAGGGCAACATGATCGGCAGGGTCAGTTAATCGCGGCTTTTCGCCCCAACTGCGCACCACGCGGTTGGCGCTTGGATCTTTGCCGATTGGAACGCTCTCATGCGGCAAATTCGCAATTTCCAAAAGCAGATTTCTTTGCTCCTCCTCGGCAGCAGACGTTCGCTTGTTAAGATCGACAATTTCGTCGCCGATTTCCCGGACACGGGCTTCGAAGTCTGCC
>Ga0209268_1000344_pt1 | contig 25776 bp, 29 predicted proteins | sample GraSoiAngelo_143_FD_185900 | JGI IMG/M metagenome (GOLD analysis project Ga0209268, IMG submission 185900) | Grasslands soil microbial communities from the Angelo Coastal Reserve, California, USA - 14_1009_02_30cm (SPAdes) (version 2) | ecosystem: Environmental > Terrestrial > Soil > Grasslands ... | reverse complement strand
GCTATTTACTACGTCCGGCAGCAGTTCAAGCGGGAGATCCGCTGATGGCGGCCCACACCCCGGCAATGCCGGCGATCCGGCTCTCGTGGTGGATCGACGATCCACGGATGCGACGCATGCTGCTGCGCCTCTTCGCGGCCGCGCTCGCGGCATTCATCGGGATCCCGCTCCTGACGCTCGTCCTGTGGTCATTCGCCGGCGAGTGGTTCTGGCCGAACCTCGTCCCATCGCAGTGGTCGTTCCGATGGTGGGAGGAGGTCCTCGATAATCCAAGGGTCACGAGCGCGATGGTCCTCTCGTTCACGATCGCGCCCGTCGTCACGGTGCTCACCGCGGTCGTCGCGATCCCCGCGGGCTACGCCTTCGCCCGCCTGGACGTCCCATTCCGCCGCACGCTCCTCCTCCTTTTCCTGATCCCGAACGCGTTCCCGCGGATCGGCTTGTACGTGTCCCTCGCCGTCCTCTATTACCAGATCGGACTCATCGACACGTACTGGGGGATCGTCTTCCTGCACATGATCGGCACGATGGTCTACATGACCTGGATCACGACCGCTACGTTCCGCTCCATCGACCCGCATCTCGAGGAGGCGGCGCGCGATGCGGGCGCCTCCCCGCTCCGCGCGTTCCTATCCGTCGTGCTGCCGCTTGCCTTGCCCGGGATCATCGTCGCCTCGCTCTTCAGCTTTCTCGCGTCGCTCGACGAGGCGCAAGGCACGCTCATCGTCGGCACGCCGCACTACATCACGATGCCCGTGCTCCTTTACACGCTCATCTCGAGCTTTCAGCGGCCTGTCGCCGCGGTGTTCAGCGTGCTCCTCGCCCTGCCATCGCTACTGCTCCTCATCGTTGCCCAGCGCTACCTGCACAGCGAATACGTCGCCGCGGGGCTGGGGCGCGTGTAACGATGGCCGAGGTCGAGCTGCGCGGCGTCAGCAAGGCGTACAAGGACACGACCGCCGTCGACGATCTCTCGCTTGGAATCAAGGATCGCGAGTTCGTCGCTCTCCTCGGCCCCTCGGGCTGCGGAAAGACGACCACGCTCCGGATGCTCGCGGGATTCATCCGGCCCGACAGCGGCCAGATCCTCGTCGACGGCAAGGACATCACCGACGTGCCGCCGGAACGGCGGCCGACGGCGATGGTGTTCCAGAGCTATGCCCTCTGGCCGCACATGACCGTGGCCGACAACATCGCGTTCGGCCTGCGCCTCCGCAGGCTGCCGAAAGCGGAGGTCGACGAGCGGACCACGCGAATGCTCACGGTCGTCGGTCTGCCGGGAGTGACCAAGCGCTATCCGTCGCAGCTCTCGGGCGGTCAGCAGCAGCGTGTTGCTCTTGCGCGAGCGCTTGTGCTCGGTCCGAAAATCCTGCTGCTTGACGAGCCGCTCTCGAACCTCGACGCGAAGCTGCGCGTGCGCATGCGCGACGAGATCCGCCGGATCCAGCAGGAGCTGCAGATCACGACGGTGTACGTCACGCACGATCAGGAAGAAGCCCTCACCATGGCCGATCGCATCGCGGTCATGAACAAAGGCGTGCTTCAGCAGGTCGGCGACGCCCTGGACATCTACGACCGGCCGGCCACGGCGTTCGTCGCGGACTTCATCGGCTCGAGCAATCTGCTGAGCGGGACGCTGAGCGTCGCCGGCGGGAGCGCGGTCGCTCGGATCGGCGATGCGCGCGTGCCGGTCGAGGCCGACGGCCTTGCCGACGGCGCGCTCGTGACGGTCTCCGCCCGACCGGAGGACATGGAGGTGCTTCGCGCCCCTGTCCCGGACGGGTTCCGCCTTGAGGACACTCGGCTGGTCAATTTCGGCGCCTACAAGCGACTCCTCGGCCGCCATCCAGTGCTCGGCCAGCTCGAGGCCCGCGTGCCCAAGTCGTTCCGGCTCGGCGAAGAGCCGGTGTTCGTCCGGTTCACCCGAGCGCGCGCCTTCCCAAGCGCGGACGGCGATCGGAGCTAGCCCCGACGGCGACTCAATCCGGTGGGCCGACCGTGCCCTATCCAGAGGTCAGCGAAACCATGAATCCGCGGACGGGCCCGTGACGGGGTGTTCGTCTCGCGTCGCCCAGGCTCATCGACGAGGCCCGCTCCATTCACGTTGTGCTCTCGCGATCATCGGTACCGCCTGCTGGTGTAGCGATCCCTCCACGGACACGCATTCGCCCGACCGCGACGCTTGGAGGCCGGACGGTAAGGACGATCACGTCGGCGTGCGCCCAGCCGTCGCAAGCGACCGCGCGGTGTTCGTCGTCACGATGTCCACGCCCGCGTCCACCAGCCGTGCGAAGCGCTCGCGCCAGCGCGGCGTATCCGCATCGAGCGTCCAGACGTCGACTTTGATCCCAAGGGCGTGGAAGATCTCCGCCGCGTCCGCGATGCCATCGTCAAGCATGCGCTCGAACATCGCCAAGCGAAGATGCGCCTCACTCGGGCCGGGGACGAGCCGCATGATGCCGCCGAAGCGATCGCGCAGGTACTCGGCCGTCGTCGTGAGCCGCCGCTTCGCGAGCGGATGGGCGTCCCGATAGCCGTAGGCACCCATCGGCAGGCGGAGCCCTGGTTCGTCCTCAGTATCGATGTAGCTGTGCGGATTGAGGCTGACCTCGAGGGTGCCATCCAGGCCGAGGAGTCGCCGGAGATTCCAGTCGGCGGGACAGCTGAAGTGGGCGCGCGCCTTGATCGGTTGCACCGATCGCACGAGGGCCTCCGCCTGCGGCCACGCATACGGGGCCAAGTCCTTGAGATCGATCTCGATGCGCCTCGGGTAGTCGCGGGCGGCAATCAGCGCGACCGCTTCCGCGAACAGGAGCGGATGCGAGCCATCCTTGAATCGTGCGCGGGTGGCGTCGGCCGCGCTCGTCTCGCGCACCAGTCCACGCGCGTCGGTCACTCGGTCGAACCGGTCGTCGTGGAAGACCACGAATTCGCCGTCCCGCAGAAGCTGGACGTCGATCTCCGTGCGAAGCACGTTCTCGCGGCCGCACTCCTCGATGGCGAGCGGCGAGTTCTCGGAATAGTCTCCGCTCCAGAGGCAGCGGTGGACCTTGAGCTCGATGATCCTGCCGCGTTGTGCCAAGAAGGACTCCGGATTCGGCGGGGTACTCAGCTCCAGATCCTCTCCGCCCAGATCGGATTGGCGAGCGCCCGGACGTCCCCCGCGGAGCTCTCGAGCTGCGCGCGGACATAACGCGTGCCTCCAGGAACCTCGAACGTCGCGTCCCAGCGCGGATCATCGATCGAGGAACTGGCGATGACCCCTCCGTCGCCGAGCAGACGCAAGGTGGCGCCGGTGCCGTCGCGGACCTCGACCGCGACGCGCCCCGTGCGTGCGCGGTCCGGATCGAGATAGAGCTGCGGGCCACGCGGCGACTCCGACACAAAGGATCGACCCTCGCGTAGCGCCTCGAGGATGGAGGGCACGCTCGCTTCGGCTCGCACCCACGTCGTGGGCGTCCCGAGCGAATCGGCGTGGCGGGGCGGGACGTCGCGGCCGTGCAGGTAATGGGTGTCGCTTCCGCCGAGCGCGGCGCAGCGAACGCCGCGGCGCAGCAGGCCGTCCCAGTGATCGAGCGAGGCTTTGTTCAGCTGTGGCCATGGGCCATTCCACACCTCGACGGCGTGGAACCCGCCAAAAACCGCGTACTCCCAGGGTGGGCCGAACGGTTTGGGGTGGTTGATGCTGACGACGGCGCCGCTCTCGGCCGCGGCGCGCATCGTTCGCTCCACCGCTCTTGCCTCAGGCTCGCGGAATTCCCACCAGCGGTCGGTGCCCCATGCGTTCCAATGCCCGCCGTAGGTCGTCACCTCGAGTCCTGGCAGGACGATCGGAAGGCCGTCGCCGCCCGGCCCGTAGGCGAGCTGGTGACCGACGTTGTTGTGGTCGGTCGCAGCCATCCGGCACGCGGCTCTGGCAGGGGATCAGGCTCACGATGGCCCACGACGGCGCCGCTCATCCTCCAGGCGCTGCGGATGCCGGGATCGAACCAGATCTCGACCTTCCAGTCACAGCCGCGGGGACCCACCTTGTACGGGCCGAGCAGGATGTGCCAGGTGCCGGCACCGATCTGCCCAGCGCGGTACGGCGGGGTCGCCCAACCCTCATCGATCGTGAACTCCATTTTCTCGCTGCCACTCCAACCACGAAACCCAGGACTAGCCTCGGCGATACCGCGCTCGTCGAAGAGACCGATGTCGAGCGTGTTACCGCCGGTGATCAATGGGTCGGAATCGATCCGGTCGGTATATCCATAGCGGACGTGGAGCTGACGGACCCCGTCCGGAACGTCGAACGGCACGTGCGCGTAACGGCGCTCGTGATCCTTCGCGAAGGTCCCGCTCAGGACGCGGTCGGGTGGTGTACTTGGAGTTGGCCGCTCGCGTCCGTCCGTCAATTCAGCGCGGCGCCACTCGACGCGTCGAAGACTCGCACCCCCTCGGGGCGTGCGCGCAGGAAGACACGCGTCCCCGGATCCGGGCGGACCTCTGGTCCCGTCCTCACCTTCAGCAGAACATCGCCGAGCATGACGTTGACGATCACCTCGCTCCCGAGTGGCTCGGATACAAGGACATCGGCCGGCTGCGCCCCCGGCGCCGGCGTGAGCTCGAGCTGGATCGCTTCTGGCCTCAGTCCAACCTTGACGCCGTCCTTGGCGGCGACCCCACGCGGCGCGTCGACTCGCCAATCTCCGGCGAGCACGAGCGCTCCGCCGTCGCGACGGGCGTCGACGATGTTCATGGGAGGGCTTCCGATGAACTGTGCGACGAAGAGATTTGCCGGCCGCTGGTACACGGTGTCCGGCGAGCCGAGCTGCTGGAGCCTGCCGGCGTCGAGCACTGCGATGCGGTCGCCCATGGTCATGGCCTCGGCCTGGTCGTGGGTGACGAAGATCGTCGTCACACCGAGCTGCTTCTGAAGCGCCTTGAGCTCCGTCCGGGTATGCGTCCGGAGCTTCGCGTCGAGGTTCGACGTTGCTGCTCGCCGCCGGAGAGCTGGGCGGGCCGCCTCGGGAGGAGGTGGCGGATGCCCAGGAGGTCCGCGACCCGCTCCACTTTCCGCGATTGCTCCGCGGGACTGAGCTTGCGGATCCGCAACGGGTACTGGATGTTGTCGCGCACCGACATGTGCGGGTAGAGCGCGTAGCTCTGAAAGACGAGGGCGACGTCGCGATCCTTGGGCTCGAGCCGAACAACGCTCCCGCCATCGATCAGGATGTCGCCGTGATCCGGATGCTCGAGCCCCGCGAGCATGCGCAAGGCAGTCGTCTTTCCGCACCCCGAGGGGCCGAGCAACACCAGGAATTCGCCATCGGCGACGTCGAGATCGAGATGATCGACCGCCGCCCGGTCCTGGGTCGGGAAGCGCTTCGAAACGTCGTCGTACTCGACGCGCGCCACCTCAAAGGCCTCGCGAGCTCGCGACGAGGCCGCGCACCATCATCCGGCGGGTGGCCAGGAAGATGGCCATCACCGGGACCGCGTAGAGCACTCCCATCGCGGCAACAAGACCGTACTGCACCTCGGTGTAGCCGCCCTGCGTGCGTAACGTCTCGTAAAAGGCGAGCGGCACGGTCTTCAGGTCCTGCGAATCGATGAGGATGATCATCATCAGGACTTCGGCCCACGCGGCCAGGAACGAGAGCCCAGCGACGACGCCGATGCCGTTGCGCGCGACCGGAAGGACGACCTCAACGAGCGCGCGGAGCTTCGATCGTCCATCGAGCCACGCGGCTTCCTCAAGATAGCGGGGGACGTTGTCGAAGAAGTTCTTCATCAGCCAGATGAGGAACGGCAGCTCTATCGCCGCATGAATGAGGATGAGGCCGACATACGAATTCCGCAGGCCGAGCGCGCGAGCCAGGCCATAGATCGGCACCATCGTCGCGGATAGGGGCATCGTCTGGAGCAACAGAACTGCGTACATGATCCAGGACTTGAAGCGCAGATCGAGCCGGGATAGGGAGTAGCCGGCGAGCGAGACCGCCACGACGTCCAGGACCATCGTCGAGCCGGCGACGAAGACCGAGTTCACGAGAGCGCGCCCGAAATCGTGTTCAGTGAAGATGCGGACGAAGTTGTCGAGCGTGGGTTTCGCCGGTACACGGATGTAGGCGACGGCGTCGGCGTCGAAGGCTGAGGTAAAAAGCCAAAGGAACGGCACGAGGAAGAACAGCACGACCACTCCGAACACGAGGTGGGCCGCGACCGTCTCGACCCACGACGCTCCGCGCGGCGCGGCGGTCGATCTCGCGGCGCGTGATTCCGCTCGCGTCGTCATGCGCGCGCCCTCGACCAGCGCAGATAGAGAATTGCGAACGCGAAGTTCAAAGCGAGCATCACGACCGCGATCGCGGAGCCGTACCCGATGGAGAACGACTTGAACGCCGTGTGGAAGGCGTAGAGCGCGATGACCTCGGTGTTAATGCCGGGCCCGCCGTTGGTGAGCGTCTGGATCACGATGAACGTCCCGAAGGTCGACATGGTGATCGAGAGCAGGGCGAGCGCCGCGATCGGCCGAAGGCTCGGGAGGGTGTGGTCCCAGAACCGGCGCCAAGCGTTCGCGCCGTCGATGCGAGCGGCTTCGTAAATGTCAGGCGGGATCGTCTTGAGAGCGCCGAGAAAGATGATCATCGTGAAGGCGGTCCCCCGCCAGATATTGGCGACGATCACCGCCGGCATCGGAAACGATCCGAGCCAATCGACCGGGCTCGCCCCGAGCGAGCTGAGGAAGACGTGGTTGAGCGAGCCAAAGAAGAAGTCGTACATCGCGACCCACAGGAACCCGGCGATCAGCGTCGGGTTGACCCACGCAAGCAGGACGGCGCCATACGCCAGAGTTCCGAGCCACCAGCGCCTGTGCTCGGCGTGATCGATGAGGAGGGCGAGCGCGAGGCCAAGGCCGAACTGCCCGATCACAGCGGAGCCCACGACGAACACGACGGAGTTGCGGATCACGGTCCAGAAGTCCGGGTCTGCTAAGAGCCGTGTGTAGTTGTCGATCCCGACGAAGCGCGGGTTCGCCGCGTCGATGCCGACGAGCGCGAGGTTTGTGAGACTGGAGTAGAGCGCCCACAAAGCCGGACCGACAAAGAAAAGGGCCAGGAGCGCTGCGGCCGGCATGACTCCGGCGACGTATGTGGAGTTCCGCCCGACCACGTTCAGAGGATAGGCCGGGGCGCGGAGCGGAGGCGCACGTGCCTCCGCTCCGCGATCCTCCGGTTTATTGCTCGATGACCTTGTCCGCGCCGATCGCCTGCTTGAGGTCGGCGGAGTACTGCTTCGCGGCGTCGTCCGGGCTCGAGTCGCCGTTGGCGACGCGGCCGGTCGCCTTCTGGATCGCAGTCGTGATCTTGCTGAGGTTCGGGTCCGGCGGCAGGAACTTCGCCTTCTCGAGCGACTTCGTGGAGTCGACGAGGTACTTCTGCGCCTTGAATTCCGGAACGTCCGCCGAGTCGCTCCGCGCGACCGGGTGCGGATCTTCGATATTGATCTTGGCGACCGTGTCCTTGTTGTTCCAGGTCTTGATGAACTCCCAGGCGAGATCCTTGTTCTTGGACTTTGCGGTGATGTACCAGCACGTGCCGAGACCGCCGATCGTGAACGATGGCCCACCGTTCTCGGTCGGGTGCAAGATGTACCCGACATTCTTCTGCGTGCCGGCCTGGTCCTTAGAAGCCCAGCCGCCGTAGACCCAGCCTCCCTCAAAGAGGAGCGCGAGGCTTCCGTCGCCGAGCTTCGCGCGCATGGCCGTCCAGGGTTTGGTCGACGTGAGGATCTCTTTCGGCGAGAGACCCTGGGTGTAGACGGTCTGGTAATAGGCGAGAGCCTTGCGGATCGCTGCGCTGTTGCCGACCCACTTGCCGTCGCTGGTCACGACATCGCCCCCGTACGCCCACACCAGCGGCACGAAGGCGTGGTCGCGAGCACCGTCCGATGCCGCGGCACCGGCGTACAGCGCGTAGGGCAGGACGTTCGCCTCTTTCGACTTGACCGCGGCCGCCGCGGTGACGACGTCAGCGAGCTTTGTTGGCATCCAGTCGGCAGGCAGACCCGCCGTCTGGAGGTCGTCACGCCGGAAGTAGAGCCACCGGGTGTCCATCCCGTACGGGATCGCCCAGACGTGGCCCTTGTAGGTGGCGCCGTTCTTGATCGACGCGGGGTACTGACTCCAGTCGGCCCACGCGTTCACATAGCTGTCGAGAGGCTCGATGTATCCCGCGTCCGCGAGCTCACCGATGCTGTCGCCGCCAAAGTGGAATACGTCCGGCACATCGGCGCCGCTCTGGAGCGCGAGGAGCAGCTTGGGGTAGTACAGGTCGTCCGAGATCTTCTGAAGGTCGACCTTCACCGTCGTGCCGGAGTTCTTGGTTTGGACCGCTTGCGCCGCCTGGTCCACGTATTTCGGTTTTACCCCGAGCTCATCCGGATAAGAGACGGTGATCGTGCCGGTCAGACCCTTGGCCTGGCTCGGTGCAGCACCTGAGGGCGAAGCAGGCGGTGAGGCCGCAGGCGCGCACGCAACGACGAGACCAGTGGCAGCCGCGACTTTGAGAAACTTTCGGCGAGAGTATGTAGACATTGATCTCCCCCCTTGGCGGTCCCGAGTATATGCACGCATCGAACGACATCGGAGCCGTACAGGAAAATTCTCTTACGCGATAATCCGCGCTCATGCCCCCGGACCACGACCGCGTCATCGCCGAAGCCCGCCGGGTCCTTGAAGGGAATCGGCAGCGTGGTATCTCGGACTGGGGAGGCCGTCGCTACGACTTCGTGTGCCCGTCGCCGAGGACCTATCCGTTTCAGTGGTTCTGGGACAGCGCGTTCCACGCGATCGCCTTGCTACAGGTCGACCCCGAGCTCGCCAAGCAGGAGATTCGCTGCCTGATGCAGGGTGCTCAGCCCGATGGGTTCATCCCGCACATGATCCTGTGGGAGAAAGGCGCGCACGACGTGGCGCTGCGGGAGGTCCAACCCATCTGGCTGGCCGACCCCTTCTTCACCGGGACGATCCAGCCACCGGTCGTCGCGCGCGCCGTGCAACGGATCTACGACGCAACTGGGGACACGGCCTTCGTACGCGAGGTCCTCCCCCCTATCCGCCGCTTCTTCCGCTGGCTCAAGGCGGTCCGCGACCCCGATGACGATGCGCTCGTCGCCCTCATCCAGCCTGACGAGTCGGGCCTCGATGCGAGTCCCAAGTACGACGCACTCATGGGCATCTCACCAGAGTCGACCGACAAGACGCTTCCACAGCTGCAACGCTCGATGCAACGGCTCTATGACGCCTACGCGCCCTATCGGAGCGAGCCGGCCCGCATTCCGGCCCTCGACGTCTTCAACTGGGAGGACGTCATGATGAACGCGATCTACGCCGACGGTCTCCGATGTCTCGCGAAGCTCATGGCGATCGCCGGCGACCCGCCCCGCGAGGCGGACGAGTTCTCCGCACGCGCGGAACGCGTCCGACGCGCGCTCGAGACGAAATGCTGGGACGAGGACGCCGGGGTCTTCTGGGACCTCGCGGGCTGGACCGAGAAGCCCGCCCGGACTCTCACGTTCTCCTGCCTCTTTCCGCTCATCCTCGAGGATCTCGACCCGCGAAAGGCCAAACGACTCGTGGACGAGCATCTCCTCAACGAAAAGGAGTTCTGGCTTCCGTACCCCATTCCGAGCGTCGCCGCCGGCGAGCCGGCATTCGATCCCGGCTGGCGCGCGAAGACCACCTGGCGTGGGCCAACGTGGATCAACGTGAACTGGTATCTCTACTGGGGCCTTCGCGCGCACGGGCGCGACGATGTTGCCAGCCATATCGTCGAGCGGACGATCGCGATGATCGACCGAAGCGGCATCCGCGAGTTCTACGACCCGCGCACGGGCGATGGAGAGGGCGCTCGCGATTTCGGTTGGACCACGCTCGTCCTGGATCTCATCGCGGCGGAGCGCAGCGCCGCGTAAACCGCGCGCTCTTAGCGGCGACCCTGAGGGGCGAGCATCTCCTGCATCCGGACGTAGCCGATGACCGCCTCCCGATAGAGGACTCCGATGAGGCGTCCGTCCTTGACGACCGGCAGCAACGGAACCTCGGCGCCGCCGAAGCGTTCGAGCGCGGTGCCGAGCGGATCGTCCGGCGAGACCGTGGCAAGCTCCGATGCGGGCGTCATGACCTGTTCGACCGGTGTCGTGGCCCAACGATCCTGCTCGACCTTCCGCAGGTCAGCGATCGTGATGAGACCCACGAGCCGGTCGCCGGAGACGACGGGTATCGCGCGGAGGTTCATCGGGAGCACGAAGTCGCGAATGATCTGGCCGACCATGACCCCAGGTGGTGTGGACCGGAAATCGGCGGTCATGAGAGGCCCGACCTTCGCGCCGCCGACGACCGAAGCGAGCCGCTCCTGCTGGAGCGACGAGCTCGCCGCGTTCCAGACGAAGTACCCAATGAAGCCGTAGAGGATTCCCTGCAGCTCGTTCTGCGGGAACCCGATGCCGAACACGAACGCCACTCCGACGCTGACGAGGATGCCGGCGAAGACCTGACCCCCGCGCGCCGCGATGCGTGTTGCCCGCAAACGATCCTTGGTGATGCCCCAGATGGCGGCGCGGAGCACGCGCCCGCCGTCGAGCGGGAATCCCGGTACGAGGTTGAAGACGGCCACGACCATGTTGATCGGGCCGACGTAGCCCGCCACCGCGGACACGACCTGGAGCCACGTCGCGCTGGGCACACTCGAGGCGGCCGCGTCGGCGGCGAAGGCGATGATCACGCCGGCGACGCCGATGACGATGCTCGTGAGCGGGCCCGCGGCGGCCATGAACAGCTCGGCCTTCGCAGAAGGGGGCTCGCGCGTCAGGCTGGCGACGCCGCCGAGCATGAAGAGCGTGATCGACGAAACGGTCATCTGAAACCGGCGAGCGACGAGCGAGTGCGCGAGCTCGTGAGCGACGACGGAAACGAAGAAGAGCGTCGCGCTGACCGCGGAGACAACGAAGGTCTTCTCGCGTGACCACTTCGGAAACTGGTCGGGATAGATCGACTCCGAGAGGTTCGTCACGACGACAAAGAAGATGACGATCCAGGAGAAGTGGACGTTGATGTCGATGCCGAAGATGCGCGCTACGCGGATCGAGCCGGGCACGTTTGCGAGCATACCGGGGGTTCCGTTGGTCTGGCCGCCGAGCGACCAAGTGGCTCGGCGAGATCTGATCCGAAAGATGCGCGGGAGCGTACGTTACTGGGGTCAGCTCAACTCGGGGAGGTGTGAGTATGCGCAGACTCGGCATCGCGCTCAGCACCATCGTTCTTACGCTCGGGGCAATGGCCGGAACCGTGGCCGCAGACCAGCCAGCGGCGAGCACCTTTATCGCTGTCCTCAACTCCGACAACGAGACCGGGGTGTGCGCCGGAATCTCGAACTCCGCGCGGGGAGTCGCGGTCTTCCACGTGACGGATGAGGCAACGGGGACGGTCGAGTGGAAACTCGTCGCAAACAATCTGCCGGGCACGACCATCGCAGCGCACATTCATCGGGGGCAGCCTGGTGTCGCGGGACCCGTCGTTCAGCCGTTGGTTTTTCCAGCCGGCAATGAGAACGGCGTGATCGGAACCGGGACATTCACGAACCCGGCGCTGCTGGCCGCCATTCGCGCGGACCCCGGCAACTACTACGTCAACGTTCACACCGCGCCGAACTGCCCGGGCGGCGTGATCCGCGGGCAGTTCGGAGACCACGGACCGTAACCAACACATGAGGCAGGCGGCGGCCGCGCCGCCTGCCTCCTGGATACTTGGGTAGTGGACGCCTACCTCGCCGCCGTTGCGAAACGCGAAGTCCGCGAGTACACGGATCGTCCCGTACCGGAGGACGTGCTCACCAAGATCCTCGAGGCTGGACGGGCTACCGGAAGCGCCAAGAACACGCAGCCGTGGCGCTTTGTCGTGCTCAAGGAAAGGCAACACCGGCACGATCTCGCGAACGCGATGATGGCACCGCGGAACCTGGACCGATGCGCGGTCGCGATCGCGGTCGTGCTTCTCGTCGAACGCATGCGTTTCGACGCGGGACGCGTCGCCCAGAACATCATGGTCGCCGCGTGGGGCCTTGGCGTCGGCAGCTGCCCGAACTCGGTCCGACCCGACGAACACGACCGCATGCGCAAGGACCTGGGCGTTCCATTCGACGCCGCGATCGCGACGATCATCACCCTCGGATACCCCGCGCCCGGCCAGCCACGGCCGCGGCCCAGAGCCGATCCGGAGAAGATCGTCGCCAAACTGAATCGCCTTCCGTTGGAAGAGCTCGTTCACCGCGAGCGTTTCTCCGGTTAGCATGTAAATCAAAACCGGAGACACATTGACCCTCGCACCACCGACCGCTCGCTTCGGCGAGCTTGTGATCCACCCCGACATCTCCCGCGCCATCGACGAGCTTGGCTTCATGGCGCCGACACCGGTCCAGACTCGGGCCATCCCGGTCCTGCAGGCGGGCCGCGATCTTTTTGCCCAGGCTCAAACCGGCACCGGAAAGACCGCCGCGTTCGCGATCCCCATCCTCGAGAAGGTCGACGCGACCTTGAAGAGACCGCAAGCCCTCGTCGTGGTGCCCACGCGCGAGCTCGCCCTGCAGGTGACTCGCGAGTTCGGTGCGATCGGGAAATATCGCAAGTCGCACGAGGTAGCGATCTACGGCGGCGTTCCGTACGGCCCGCAAGAGCGCGCTCTCGCGCGGGGCACCCAGATCGTCATCGGCACACCGGGGCGGCTGCTCGACCACATCGAGAAGGGGAATCTCGATCTGGGCGGTCTCTTCATCGTCGTGCTCGACGAGGCCGACCGCCTTCTGGACATGGGCTTCGCACCCGAGGTGCGGCGGCTGCTCCGCCGCGCGCCGGAACGGCGCCAGACCGCCCTGTTCAGCGCGACGCTCGTCGCCGACGTGCGCGAGCTCGCCGGGCGGTTCAGCCATAACGCGATCGAGGTCGCGATCGAGCCGGAGAAGCAGAATGTCGACAGCATCGACCAGGTCTACGTGGAAGTGCTCGAACAGGACAAGGTCCGTGCGCTTGAAGAGCTTCTCCGCCGCTACGAGACCGATCAAGTACTCGTGTTCCGGCACACCAAGCGCGGCGTCGACGACCTCGAGGAGAAGCTACGCAAGAAGAAGCACAACGTCGCCGCCATCCACGGCGACATGACGCAGCGGGAGCGCGAGCGCACCATGGAACGGTTCCGCGAGGGTGACCTTCACGTGCTCATCGCGACGAACGTCGCCGCAAGAGGGCTGCACATCGAAGACATCAGCCATGTGGTCAATTACGACCTTCCCGAGGACGCCGAGGTCTTTACCCACCGCGTCGGCCGGACCGGCCGCGCCGGCAAGACCGGGGTCGCCGTCACCTTTGTGGGGGAGTGGGACTTCGATCAGTTCGATCAACTTCGTGCCAAGGCGGGCGTGCCCTTCCGCCGGGAGATCCTCGAGCTCTACGACCGCTAGTAACCTCTCGGCGTGGCAACGACACGAGTTCCCGACCAGCAGGATGCGTATGCCGTCGTTCGCCTCGACTCGTTCCGCAACTTCACACCGCGCCCCGAGAACGTGAGCGTCCGTAGAGTGGTGCATCACTTCGCGGAAGCGGAGCTCGAGGTCCGGCACCTGAACATGACGGCGCCAACCGGGACCGTCTACTTCATCCAGCGAACGACCGTCGCGCCGCGCATCGACGCTGTCGTTGTCGCGCCGCTCTCCCCGGCGGTCGCGATTGCGGAAGCCCCCGCCTCTCCTCGCTCGCGCAAAGCGCGCGCCGAGAAAAAGAGCGGGAAGAAGAAAAAGGGCAAGCGCAAGTAGCAGGGCGCCCTTGTAGGCGTGCGTACCCTACGGGTCGATGGCGATCATCTGGGGTTACCGGCGCGGCGCCGCCAGGGATCTCGGGCCGGCCCTTGCGATCAGATGCTCGACGTGTGCGGAGCTCGAGTTCTGGCATCTACACCGCTCGGTGACCTGGTTCACGATCTTTTTCATCCCGCTGATCCCGTTGCTCCGGCAGCACTTCCTGCTGTGCCCGAAATGCGGCAATGGGATGGAGCTCGAGCGCGAGGGAGGGAACGCGGCGCGTCGTTTGGTTCCGCAGACTCTTGCGTTCACGCGAGGCGAGCTTGGAAAAGACACCTATCTCGAGAGCGTCAAGCAGTCGCGGTTCCTGACGGCGGACGGCTCTCTGAATATGAACTTCATTCGAGTCAAAGGGCTCAGCCGCACGATGCGTTTGTTGGTCAGCGCGCTCATCGGCGTCGTCGGTGTTTTCGTGTTTGTGGCGCTCGCCCAGCTGCTCCCGCCGGAATTCCTCGGTTCCGAGTCCCAATTCAGGCGGCTGCATCCGGACTGGCCGCTTGCGCTCTACTGGGTCACCGCATACGGGGCGCTCGTCGGATTCGCGCTCGGGGCCGTGTTGGGTTTTTGGCTCGCCGGCGTACCGCGCCGGAGAGCGCGAGCCCGTCTCTCGGCGCTGAGGACAGCCCCAAGTCCCTAATCGAGCGTTATCGATCCGACGATCTCTTGCAGCGTGCGCTCGGTCACCGCGTGCGGGCCTTCGGTACCTGGGCCTGTCACGTAGCGAAGGATGAGCATGCGGTCGCCCCGCTCGAGGTAGTAAGCGTGCATCCGCAGCGATGGTGAAATCGCCCACGACGCGGTGTACGCGGGAGCCTGGCTCAGCCTGGTCTCACCCACAACGCATGGATTCAGCCCGCACCCGTCGACTCGCGACCAATCCATGGCCAGCACGCCTCGCCGTTCGTGCACCTCGACGACCAGATCCCACGGAACGACGACGTCGACCCCGACCAGGTGCGTCCATTCGTCGGAGGTCTGGCCGGTGAACTCAACATGGTCCAGCTCAGTGCTCGGCGGTGTGCCGCCGCGACGCGCGGGGGCGACGCGCCAATCCGCCGGCAGAACGATCCCGTATCCGAAGGCATCGTTGCGATAGACGTTGCAGCCTCCGCGAAGACACGTGGGCCGCGGAAGAGCGACGAGCGGAGTCGTGACACGCCGGCCCGTCCCAGCGGCATCGCCGGCGTATCGGACGGTTATGACCGCGCCGAACACGAGGACCGCGGTGGCGCAGATAACCAGCGCGGTCAGAGGAACCGACCGTCGCGCTCTGAGCCCATTCGGGATCCAGGCACTTTCGGGCGGCAACGGAAGCGAGTCGATCTCACGGTGGAAGATCCGCTCGATGCTGAGCTCAGGAAACATTTCGCACCTCCGCGCGCATCCGCGCCTTCGCTTGCGCCAAAGTGGCGCTGACCGTTCCCGTCTTCACGCCGAAATGCCGGGCGATCTCGCGGTGATCGAGACCGAGGTAAAACTGCGCGACCACCATCGCCCTTTGGCGCTCGGTCAGCCCAGCCAGGAGCCGTCCGACCTCCATCCGGTCGAGTGCCGCTTCGATCTCGTCGTCACCGCTGCTGCCCGTGACCCACTCGAGTGGCAGGAGCGGAAGGCGCCGAAAACGCCGCGTGCTGCGGACCGCGACGACGAAGAGCCAGCCTGCGAGGTCCGCATCGTGCGCCGGCGGATGGCGAAGTCCGGCGACGAAGGCGTCGTGCAGCGCGTCGAGCGCGCGCTCGCGGTCGCGCAATACCGCGAGAAGCGCTCGATAGATGCGCGGGAACTCGAGGCGGTAGAGCTCGGCCCAGCGCTCTGCGGTCATCACGGTCCACCATGTAATGCCACGGGTGGGCCGTTTTCGTTAGTCCGAGCCCTCCGTCGTTAGGCCGGGACTTTGGCGAGCTCCTTGCGGACGATCTTGGTCGCCTCAACGACCGCGACGCACTTCTCGACGCATTCATCGACGGTCCGCGTCTTGAGCCCGCAGTCCGGGTGCGGCCAGAGGTTCTCCGCCCGCACGTACCGCAGGCCTTTGCGGATCCCCTCCGCGGCGACGTCGACCGTCTCCGTCTCGTGCGCGTGCACGTCGACGATCCCGATCGCGAGCTCCTTTGTGAAGGGGTTGCGATCGAACAAGTCGAGCCAGCGGTAACCGTAGTTCGCCATCGCGAGGTCCAGCTGGTCGACCGGGAGATCCAGCACCTGCGGGTAGATCGCGGCGAAATCGCCGTAGCAGATGTGCGAGATCGTCTTCGCCGATAGACCGGCGGTCACGATGCCCATGGCCTCGATCGCGATCTCGATCTCCTCGGGCCGCGCGTGGATGGCGGGCTCGTCGATCTGGATGTACTTGGCACCGGCGCGCTCGAGATCGCGCGCCTCGTCGCGGACGATCTCGGCGAGCGCGAGCACCGCGTCGCGGCGCGTGGGGTACGCCTCGTTGTACGACCAATCGAGGAGCGTGTACGGACCGGTGAGCATTCCTTTCACGGGCTTCGAGGTCAGCGATTGCGAGTATTCGAACCAGCCGACGGTCATGGCCTTCGGCCGCGAGACCCTTCCCGCGATCACCGGCTTGTGGTAGTAACGGTTTCCGTAGGAGCGAACGAGCCCGCCGATCTTGAAGCCCTCGAGCCGTTCGGCGAAGTACGCGACCATGTCACCCCGGTACATCTCGCCGTCCACCAGGACGTCGAGGCCGATCTCCTCCTGGCGCCGGATCCATTCCACGGTCGCTTTGCGCTCGAGCTCTTCGAGCTCGGTCGCGCCGAGCTTCCCGCGTGCCTGCTGGGCCCGCGCTTTCGTCAGGTAGTCAGGCTTGCCGAACGACCCGACCGTCGTCGTCGGCAGAATGTTCTGGGTCATGCAGGCACCTTCTCTCCCGTGACGAGCCGCGCGCCCTCGACGAGGACGGCGAGCTTCGCGCGGGCGATGTCGCGGGGCAGATATTCGAGCGACGTCGTGGGGGCAAGCCTCAGATGGTCCAGAGGCACGAGCTTGAGGGCACGTTCGGCGTAGCCCGCGACCTCCGCCGCCGTTTCAAGGCGAGTGTTGCGAGCGTCGACGACCCCGAGGAGCACGTACTTGTCGCGGAACGCGTCGAGCCGTTCGAACGCCGTCGTGTCGCGGCTCCGCACATCGATCGCGATCGCCGCCACGGGGAACGAGGCCAGAGACTCGAGGACGGCGTCCGGCGGGAAGAAGTACGACACAAGAGCGAGGGCGTGGGCCGCATCGGCGAGCCGGCCGTAGGCCTCGCGCGCGAGCTCGATGTGACGCGGGGATGCCACCACTGCCGGATCCTCGATGTCGACCATGCGCGCGCCTGCGTCCTTCAGCCCACGGATCTCGCGCGCGGTGGCATCGGCGGCCGCCAAGACGCGATCCTCGAGCGAGCCGAAGTGATCATCCCGTGAGGTGAGCGTGGCGAATGTGAGCGGTCCGGGCACGGCCGCCTTGAGCTGGGCCTTCGCCACTCCCCGCGCGAAAGTGAAGTCGCGCACGAGCGATCGACCGTCGGTGACGATCGGTCCGGTGATCACCGGCTGCCGGTAGTAGGTGTTGTTGTCGTAGAAGCGCTCGAGCGGGCCAGGCTCGACGCCGGACCACGTCCGTGCGAACGGCGCGAGCAGATCGTCCCAGCGGATCTGACCATCGTTGACCACGTCCACGCCGGCCGCCTCGATCTCGCCGATCGTCGAGCGCGTGACCTCGTCGTACACCTTGTCGAGGTCGGCGTCGCTGATCTCGCCGCGGTCGCGACGATGGAGCGCGCGACGCAGCTCCTGCCCCTCGAGGCCTTCACCGATCTTTGGATACGCACCGATCACCGTCGTCTTCAAGGTCATGCCGGCACCCTCGCATCCGGCCTGGGGAGGAGCCCGGCCGATTCCACGACGCGTCCCACGGCCTCCGGCCATTCGATCGAGTACAGATGCACGCCGCGCACGCCGGGCAGGGCCTTGAGCGCCTTCACCATCTCGACGGCGATGGCGATGCCCTCGGCCTCGGCGTCGGCCGCCTTCTTCATGCGCTCGATCACTCCCGGACCGATCGCGAGCCCCGGGACCTTGGCCAGCCGCTCCGCTTGATCGGGCGAACGGAGCACAAGGACGCCCGCGATGATCGGCACATCGTGTGCGGCTCCGCGACGAACCTCAACGAGCCAGCGACTGAACGTCCCAAGTTCGAACACCGGCTGCGTCTGGAGAAATTCGACGCCGGCGGCGATCTTCTCGAAAGTCTTGGCAAGGTCGGCCTCCATCGGCTTGGTGAACGGCGAGGCCGTCCCGCCAACGAGCAGCTTCGGCGGCTGCTTGATCTCGTCGCCCGACAAAAACTGGCCCTGGTCGCGCATCCCGACGGCCATCTTCACCAGACCGACTCCGTCGAGGTCCTTCACGTACACCGCATCGGGGTGGTTGCCTTGCTTCGGATCGTCGCCGCTCATGAAGACGAAATTCTCGATGCCGATCGCCGTCGCGCCGAGGACATCGGCCTGTAGCGCGATCCGGTTGCGATCGCGTCCGGTCATCTGGACGATGGGCTCGAGGCCCACGCTGCGGACGATCGCCGCGGCCGGGATCGCGGCCATCGCGACATTCGCCCGGTTGCTGTCGGTGACGTTCACCGCGTCGACCACGCCCTTGAGCGCCTCAGCTCGCCGGCGCACGACAGCCGCCGCGGCACTCTTCGGCGGATTGAGCTCCGCCGTGACGACGAACTCGCCCGATCTCAGAAGGCTCGCCAGTGCGCTCAAAAGAAAAGACCTCTCCTTCTATCTATGACGAGAGGTCTCCCGGTTCGGTCGACCCTCTCATCTTTCCCAGGACTGAACCATTGGGACGGAATTGGCACCGCAGCGGGACTCCGCCGGTTGCCGAGGCGTCATCGGGCCGTTCCCTCAGCCTCTCTGCATGAAAGGGATCGCGTATGAAGTTTCGAATGATGCTAGCACGTACACTTCGGCCCCGTCCCAATGCCCGATCGCTTCATCGAACGTTCCCTGCGCGCGTTCACCGACGACCTCTCCGCCGATTCCCCTGTGCCCGGCGGTGGGAGTGCGGCCGCATATGCGGGCGCCATGGGCGCGGCGCTGGCGGCGATGGTCGGTCGTATCTCGATCAAAAAGGATCGGTCGGAGGCGCTCGAGGCGTACATCGAGGAGACCGACAACCTCCGGTCGGATTTTCTACGGCTCGTAGAGGATGACAGCGCCGCGTACGCGCGCGTCGCGGAGGCGATGAAGCTTCCGCGGAAGACCGATGAGGAAAAGAAGGAGCGGCAGGACCGCATGCAGGCCGCGCTCCTCGCGGCGTCGCGGGTCCCACTCGAAGTGGCCGAGACCGCGCGGCGGCTGCTCGACGCATGCGAGCGGGGCGTCGCCAGCGCCAGCCCGATGACGGCGAGCGACATCGGCGTCGGAGCGCTGATGGCCGAGACCGCGCTCCGCGGGGCCGCCCTGAACGTGATGATCAACCTCGCGTCGATAAAGGATCCGGCTCAGGTAAAGGTGATCTCCGAGCACCTCGATCGCGCGGTCGACGGGAGCGACGAACAGCGGCGACGCATCACGGATTTCGTCGAATCTCGGATCGCGCGGTAGCACCGTGCGGCTCCTTCTCGGCAAGCCTCTCGCCGAAAAGCTGCACGAGCAGTCGCGCGAGCGAAGCGCGGCGCTGCACGCCCGGGGGATCGCGCCGCGACTCGCGGCGGTCTCGGTAGGCATCGACCCGGCCGCGAGCACTTACCAGCAACGCCTCACAGCGCGCGGGAAGAAGCTCGACATAGCGGTCGACGAGATAGATCTTCCTGGCGAGGCTTCGGAGCGCCAGCTCGTCGCCACGCTCGAGCGCCTCGGCGCGGATCCGCGGATCCACGCGATCCTGCTCCTGACGCCCCTGCCTGGAACGCTCGACGAGGGTCACATCGTCGACCACATCGTTCCGCCGAAGGACGTGGAGGGCATGAACCCGTTCAACGTCGGGCTGCTCGCCGACGGTCGGCCGCGTTTTGTCCCGTCGACGGCCGAGGCCGTCATCGAGCTGCTGAAATTCCACGGCGTCGCTTTGCGCGGTGCGCGCGCGGCCGTCGTCGGACGGAGCACGGTGGTAGGCCGCCCGACGGCGTACCTCCTCTTGAGCGAGGACGCGACGGTGACGATCGCACACAGCGAGACCAAGGACCTGCGCGGGGTCACGAAGGCCGCGAGCATCGTGGTCGTTGGCGTGGGACGAGCTGGTTTCCTCCGCGGCGACATGGTCTCGTCGGGTGCGACGATCATCGATGCCGGAATCAATGTCACGCCGAAAGGCGTCGTCGGCGACGTCGACGTCGAGAGCGTGTCCTCGGTCGCGGCTGCGCTCAGCCCAGTCCCAGGTGGTCTGGGTGCTGTCACGACAGAGCTGCTACTGCGAAACGTGCTGATCGCCGCAGAGCGCCAACAAAAAGACTAAACCAAGGACAGACCGCGGGTGGCACGGGGGAGCGGGTTGCGCGCGAGGCGCTGACCGGCCGCGTCACAAGCGACTGGTTCCAAGTGGTGGGGAGCGGACCGGTAGGCGAGCGCGCGACCCCGACCCCGGGACAGGACCCGCGGTCTGCAGCCGCGGGTTAGACCTCGACGTTGGCGCTCGCCGGCTTCGTCACGGTGTATGCCTGTGTTGCGTAGCGCTCGGCGGCGCGCAGATCTCCGTGCTTCTTTGCCGAGCGTGACAGCCGCATGAGGACGTCGCCGAGCTCCGCTTTCGCATCGAGGCTCTTGTAGATCGCCGCCACGTCGCGCATGCGCCGCTCCGCTTTCGCCGTGTCGCCCTCGCGGAGATCGAGCTCGGCGAGCACAAGCGTCGCGCCCGCGACCGCGCGGTCCGCATCCGCGCCCCGCTCCGCGACGGCCGCGATCGCTGCCTCGGCGCTCGAGCGCGCGAGCGGGACATCCCTGGCTTTCAACGCGACTTCGGCCCGCGTCGCGTAGCAGTGGGCCAGGTACGCGGCAGGTCCGGACACGCGCGCGATCTCGATCGCGCGGGCGACATGCTCGTATGCGGCCTCGATGCGGCCGGCGTCCGCGGCGATCACGGCGAGCGCGTTGCGCATGATGAGCACCCCGACGAGATCCTTGCCAAGCTCGGCGGAGGCGAGGGCCTTCTGGTAATGCCCGGCCGCCGCGTCGTGGTCCCCCAGAGCGCGGTAAGCGTTGCCGAGGCCCTGATGGATGAACGCGATCCGCGCGAGGTCGCCGATCTCGCTGGACCACTCCAGGGCCTGCTGGTAATAGGTCGTCGCGGCCTGCGGCTCCCCGAGATCCTGCGCGCAGCCACCCATCGTGATCAGCACCCGGAGCCGTAAGAGCTGGTCGGGCGGCTTCACGCTCTCGATCCGGCGAAGAAGCGCCTCGAGCATCTCGCGCGCTCCGCGTGGATTCCCGGCGATCCGGGTGGCCACAGCGAGCTGATAGTCGGCCGCGCGGCCGAGCGGCTCGTCGCCGAGCTCGCCCGCGAGTCGCTGTGCGATGGTCAGTGCCTTGATCGCGTCGCGGCCGCGCTGCAGAAGGTTGAGGGCCGAACCCGCGTGGAGCCGAACACGGCCCGTCTCCCGTACGGAGAGATTCCCCGCATCGAGCAGCTTCTCGGCGCGGCGCAGCGCCTCCGGAGCCGAGCCGAACGTGAGCAGGCCGGCGATCGCGCCGATCTCGAGCTCCCGCTCGCCTCGCGCACGTTCCAGATCTGCGTCGTCGAGGAAAAACGACGCGGGCTTGTCCAGCTTTCTTGCCATGTGCTCGAGCGAGCGCATCGCCGGACGGATCTTGCCGAGCTCGATCGCGCTCACGTGCGCGCGCGTGAAGTACGGTGCGCCGAGCTGGGCTTGCGACATGCCCGCCGCGATCCGTGCCTCACGCAGGCGCTCGCCGAGCTTTTTCAGGGAGGGCGAAAGCGGCGCCGGACGGCGCCTTCGCGTGCGGATCGCGGGCACCCGAACAAGCTAGGCGCAGACCTGCCGCATGTCAATCGGAAATCGACATCGCATGAACGAGCCCACTCGACCTAAACTGGCGAAAGTGCTTGGGGGAAGGATCCGCGTCCTCGTCGTGGACGATCACCCGTCGGTCCGCGAGAACCTCCGCTACCTCGTCAACGCCGAGCGTGACATGGACTGCGTCGGCGTCGCGCGCGATGCGCAGGAGGCCGTCCGCACCTGCCAGGAACTCATGCCGGACGTGGTCATCCTCGACGACGAGATGCCTGGGGGGCGCGGCGTCCACGTCCTCGAATGGATCACGAGCGAGCTTCCGGACACGCGCGTCGTGATGTACACGCTCGACGCGGACGTGTGCGATGTCGCGCGGGCCTTCGGCGCAGGCTGCGTCTTGAAGGACGCGAACTACGAGGTGCTGGTGCGCGCGGTCCGCAACGGGGCCGCCTCGCTGCCGAGGTCCGCCGAGACGTATTAGCGGCGGTTCATTCCAGCCGGATGAGCGGCGGCTGGTCGATGTCTTCGAAGTGCGTCGTGTCGATGAAGCGCAGCTTTCCCATGAGCCGGTCGAGCAGGATCGAGTGCGTCCGCGCACCGCGCGCGAAGAAGTGGACGCCCTTCAGCACCTCGCCGTCGGTCACCCCGGTCGCCACGAATCGGATGTCGGTGCCGCTCGCAAGGTCCTCGGTGCGGTAGACGCGGTCCTCGTTGGCGACGCCCATCTTCTTCGCGCGTCGTCGCTCCTCGTCGTTGCGGAAGCGAAGCCGGCCGAGGATCTCCGCGCCGAGGCACCGGAGCGCGGCGGCGGCAAGCACGCCCTCAGGTGCGCCGCCCGTGCCCATAACGGCATGCACGTCCGTACCGGCGATGGGGACTGAGAGGGAAGCCATGAGATCGCCATCCTCGATGAGCTTGATGCGAGCACCGGCGGCACGCACGTCGTTGATGAGCTTTTCATGTCGCGGACGATCGAGGATCACGATGGTCAGGTCACTCACGTCGCGGTTGAGTGACTGCGCGATGGCCTTCAGATTTTCCGCGACCGGCCGGTCGAGGTCGACTTTTCCCTTCGCCGGCGGCCCCACGACGAGCTTTTCCATGTAGGTGTCGGGCGCGTGAAGCAGCCCACCCGGTTCCGAGACGGCCATGACCGCGACGGCGTTCGGTCGACCCTTCGCCACCGGGTTCGTGCCCTCGAGAGGGTCGATCGCGATGTGCACCTCGGGACCGTCGCCGCGGCCGACGCGTTCGCCGATGTACAGCATCGGCGCCTCGTCGCGCTCGCCCTCGCCGATCACGATCAGGCCGTTGAAGCGTGTTTCTTCCATCGCTTTCCGAGCCGCATCGACGGCCGCCTGATCCGCCTCGTTGTTGTTCCCGTGGCCCATCCAGTGGGCCGCGGCGATCGCGGCGGCTTCGGTGATGCGGACAAGCTCGAGGCTCGCCGTGCGCTCGCTTGGGATCCGCTCGAGCGGAGGAGTGCGTGCCGCGGGCGCGGTCTGGCGCATGGCGGGCTAACGCTAGTGCGTTATCGCGGGCCGCGCACGCAAGAGTTTCTCCGCCGCGCGCTCGATTAGGGGCAGCGGCTCTCGCATCGCCTGCGTCATCGGGACATCCTCGCTCGCGATCCCGATCGCGTCGAGACCGAGCGTCTCGTGACCGGCGCCGAGACTCCCGGCGATCGCGACCACCGGTACGCCTGCGCGGCGCGCGGCCGCCGTCACCGCGCCCGTGAGCTTCCCGAAACCGCTTTGCTGATCGACGCGACCTTCCCCGGTGACGACGAGGTCGGCGCCGGCGATACGTTCGGCGAATCCGACCGCGCGAAGGACGAGCTCGGCACCGGAAACAAGGCATCCGCGTAGCGCGCGAGCGCGGCATCGAGCTCACGCACGATCTCGGGTGTGGCTCCCTTCTGCGGTCCGTAGATCGCGGAAGCGCCCTCCGGTCCAAGCAGCGGATTGCGAACGTCGCACGCGACCTCGATCGACGGACGGACCAGGCGCGGATCGGTCTGGCCGTCGATACGACCGAGCCTCGCGAGCGCCGCGCCGCCCTCGGGGAGATCATTGCCGCTTCGATCGAGAAAGCGGTAGCCGAAGGCGCGCGCCATGCCGGCGCCGCCGTCGTTCGTCGCGCTCCCACCGATGCCGATGACGATGCGATGAGCACCGCTCGCCGCCGCGGCAAGGATGAGCTCGCCCGTCCCGCGGGTGCTCGTGATGCGGGCGTCGCGCTCGTTCAGCTCGAGCAACGGAAGACCGCTTGCCGCAGCCATCTCGACCACGGCGGTCAGTCCATCGCCGAGGACGCCCCACTCCGCGTCGATCTCGCGACCAAGCGGATCGTGCACGCGCGACCTGCGCAGGCCGCCATTCGTCGCCGTGACGAGCGCCCGCACGGTTCCCTCGCCGCCGTCGGCGAGAGGCATCTCTTCGATGTGCGCGCCCGGCCAGGCGTGACGGATGCCGCGCGCGATGGCCGAAGCGACAGCGACCGCATCGGCCGAGCCCTTAAAGGATTGCGGGGCGACGATCACGCGCGGTGCGGGATCGCGATTCATCGCGGAATTCTATGAGTCGCGCGCACGTTCACTCGAACGTGTACTCGCCTAGACTCGGATGATCCTGACCACGTCCGACCCGGTCTGTATCGCGCGCGACCCGGCGTCGCTCGAGGCCGAATGGTCCGAGCTGGCCAGGCTTCGCGCCGACCCGAATGTCTTTCTCACGCCTGACTGGATCCGTGTAGCGCGGGCATACGACCGCCGCGAGCAGATCACGCTTTGGATCGCGGAACGCGGCATCGCCGCGCTCGCTCTTGAGGACGACGGCACCATTTCCTTCGCGGGCGGCGAATACACCGACTACCAGGACGTCGTGGCGAAGCCGGTGGATGTGCCCGTCGTCGCGGAGTCTCTCGCCGCTTGGATCGCCGTGAGGAGATCGCCCCGCGCCATCTTCGAGTTCGTTCCCGAGGACTCCGGAACACTGGATGCTCTCTCGGCGGGGCTCGGCCGCGCCGGCTACGAGGTGCGGCTCGATCGCCTCGTCAGCGCGCCACGACTGACCCTTTCCGACAGCTTCGAGGCCTACGTGGACCACCTCGGAAAGAAGGAGCGCCACGAGCTGCGGCGCAAGCTCCGCGGCCTCGAGACGGGACGCCGGGTGGCGTTCCGGTTCGCAAGCGACAGCGAGCGCGCCTCGGTATTCGATCGGTTTGTGGCGCTCCATCGGCGGTCGCGCGGCGAGAAGGCCGAGTTCATGACAGAGGAGATGGAAGGCTTCTTCCGCGATCTCGCGGAGATGCTCGGTTCGCGGGAATGGCTGCGACTCGGCGTGATGAACGTGGATGGCGAGGATGCGGCGGTCGTCTTCGCCTTCGTCTACGAAGGGACCTTCGCGCTCTACAACGCCGCCTACGACGTCGCCCTCGCGTCCCTCTCGGTCGGTATCGCGTGCTACGCGTACGCGATCCGAGCCGCGATCGAGGAAGGCATGCGGACTTGCGATTTCCTTCGGGGCGGCGAGCCCTACAAGTACGACCTCGGTGCGACGGATCGCTGGCTCCTCCGTCTCGAGGCAACTCGCTCGTGACCCGCCGGATCGCGATGGTCTCGGTCCACGCGTGTCCCCTTGCGAAGCTTGGCGGCCGCGACTCCGGTGGCATGAACGTCTACGTGCGCGAACTTGCGCGCGACCTCGGCACACGCGGTGTCGAGGTCGATGTCTTCACACGTTGGCGCGAGAAGGACGACCCACGGATCCAGCAGCTCGGTCCGAACGCGCGCGTGATCCATATCCAGTCGGGCCCCATCGGCTACTGGCCGAAGATGGAGGTATACGAGCACCTCGACGAGTTCACCGACAAGCTCATCGAACACGCAGCGTCGGAGGAAAAGTCGTACGACCTC